>Ga0182027_10011580_pt1 | contig 12455 bp, 4 predicted proteins | sample 712E1DmetaG_FD_121300 | JGI IMG/M metagenome (GOLD analysis project Ga0182027, IMG submission 121300) | Permafrost microbial communities from Stordalen Mire, Sweden - 712E1D metaG (Illumina Assembly) | ecosystem: Environmental > Terrestrial > Soil > Wetlands > Permafrost | place: Sweden...
CCCGGCGCGCGGCGATTTTCCGCCGGTCAAGCTGGTCTGGTTCGACGGCCACAAGAAACCGCCGCGCCCGAAGGACCTGGACGCCGACCGCCAGCTCGAAGACAACGGCCAGCTTTTCCTCGGCGACAGCGGCACGATCATGTGCGGCATGTATGGCGACAGTCCGCAGATCATTCCGCGCGAGAAGATGCGCGAGTTCAAGCACAGCAAGCCGCAAAAGATCCTGGAGCGTTCGATCGGCCACTACGAAGAATGGATCCGCGCCTGCAAGGGCGGCGCGCCGGCCGGGGCCAATTTCGATTACGCCGGACCCCTGACCGAGGTCGTGCACCTGGGCAACTTGGCCGTGCGCACCGGCCAGAAGATCGAGTTCGATCCGCACTCGCTCAAGGTGACCAGTTCGCCTGCGGCCAACAAGCTGGTGCGGCGCGAATACCGCAAGGGCTGGACGCTGTAAAAGCGCGTTCCCAATTGTTGTCGAGGGGTATTGAAACCGCGTAGCGGTTCTTTGAGTCCAATGTTGCAAGGTTAGTGAAAAAAAGAACCAACCATGGTCTTCTTTCATCCACGAGTTCGCCCGATTGCGCTCGCCGCCTTTCTGATCTTGATCGGGGCGACTCGTCTGTTGGCATTCGTGGGCTCCACAAAACCTTCACCCCAGTACCTGATCGAGATCAAAGACCCTGCGGCCGGCGAAGGGCGCGAGCGCTCTTTGATGGTGCGGGCCCCGCACTTTAAATCCCCTACCCTGACCGTCGAGGTCCATGCGACATCGTATCAAAATCACCCCTTCGCGCGGCAGTCGGCGACGATCGCCAATTGCGGCGCAAGACCGCTCATCCTCGAAGAAATCTCTTTAATGGCGCTGCCCTTAGGCGCGGCGCCCATGGCCGACCTGGCCGGTCTTTACGGGTTCGAGCGGACGACGGCCGAACGCCTGCCGCTGTGGTTCCAGCCGCACCCCTTCGACCTGGCCCGCGACAGCTCGCAAACCCACGAGGTTTCATTTGAAACCGGACGCTGGAAGGCGGCGACCTGGCTGGCGCTCTGGCGCAAGAGCCGCCCCGAGGGCCTGATCGTCGGTTGGGAGACCGCCGTGCCGACCCGTTGCCGCGTCGGCAAGGTTCTGGGCGACGGCCGCCAGGGTGTGCTGGTCACGATGCGCCCGCAAATCACTCTCGCTCCCGGCGAGAGGTTTGAAGTGCCCAAGGCGTTTGTCGGCTCGTACCACGGCGACCTCGATGAAGGCTGCTACCTGACGCAGCGCTTCGTCGAGGAGCGGATCGCCTGGCCCAACCCTGGCCCCGATTTCCCCTACGTGATGTTCAACAGTTGGGGCTACGAGCGGGCGATCGACGAGCCCACGATGCGCCAGGCGCTGGGCCTTTGCGCGCGGCTCGGGCTGGAGGCTTTCATCACCGACTTCGGCTGGGAAGGCCCGGACTGGATCCCGCGTCCCGAAACTTTTCCCCGCGGCCTCGCGCCGCTTTCCGATCTTTGCCACGCCTGCGGGATGAAGTTCGGCATGCACTTCAGTTTTGCCAACGTCGCGGAGTCGTCGCGGCTCTACAAAGAACATCCCGACTGGACTTACGGCGAAGGCTGCTGGGCCTACGGTCAGAGCAAACACCCCGTTTACGCCCTGAGTCTGGGATTACCCGAGGCGCGCAAGTGGGCCGTGGACAAGGTCACCGAGGTGCTCGACCGCGAGAAGGCCGATTGGCTCATCACCGATTCGCAGCTTTGGGGGACGATCGACCCGACCAAACACAAACTCAACGCCGACCAGGACTATCTGGCCGCGACCGGCTTCGAGCAGACGATGGCCGAGATTCACGCCCGCCGCCCGAAAGTGCTGATCGAGCACTGCGACGGCGGGCTCAGCCTGCTCAACTACAAAATGATGGCGCAGCACACGACCAGCGTCACCTGCGACAACGCCCAGGCGATCGACACGCGCCTGAGCGTCTGGGACCTTTCGCGCATCCTGCCGCCGCGCTATCTGGACAAATACCAGCAGGAATGGCGCTCGCATTACGCCAACCGCTCGTGCATGCTGGGCGGACCGTGGATCCTGATGATGCCGATCCACACGCTGGCGCCCGGCTCGCGCGATTGGAACGAACTGGCCGAGGATATCGCGCTCTACAAGCATTACCGTTCGCGCATTCGCGAGGGCAAGGTGCTGCACCTGCTCGCGCCGAGCGTGCCGGCCGACCAAGCGTGGGACGGCTGGGACGCGATCGGCTCGTACAATCCGATCGAGGACGCGGCCATCGTCTTTGCCTTCCGCACGCGCGGTGGGCCGGAGCGCCGCGCGATCCCGATGAAGGCATTGAACCCCGTTGGGCGCTACCGCGTCACGCTGGTGGGCGCGCGGCAAAGCTACCAGGCCAGCGGCCGCGCCATCATGAAAGACGGAATCGCGCTGGCGTTGCAGCCGTACGCCAGCGACCCGCATTCGCACTGTTCCGAAGTAATTCTGATCGAACCGGAGAAAGCCGAATGATTTCTATTAAGAACTGCAATATTGACCCTCACAAAGAGGATGCCCAATCCGTCCACTTCTTCCACACCGTCCACATCGTTCACGTCGTCCAAGTCGTGGTGGCCCTGGCAGCCTTTGCGCTGCTTGGCGCGCCCTCGCGCGCGGCCAAGGTGACCCTGCCGCCCAACACCGTCCAGGACGTGAATAAGAATTTCGACGCTTTCGTCAAAAAGGGCCGCCAGCTTCAGCCCGAGCTGGACAAGCTGATGAGCGTGCACCTGACCGTCGCGCCGCGCCTGGTCTTGCCGGGCGAAAAGATCACGATCGCGCTGAGCGCGGTTGCGAACATGACCCCCAACGCCGAGCTGGAGATTTATCCCCGCTACCTCGAGACCGGCGGCAAGCTCAAGGAGTCTTTGAAGCTGACCTGGAAGCCGGACGGACCGCGCGGCGCGATGACGGTCTACAAGGCGACGCTCGCTTATACGCCGAAGATCAAGGGAAACTATTATCTGCACTGGAAAAGCGACATCGGCGGCGACATCGCCGATTTTTACCGTTATTTTGCGGTCATCGACGACCATTACGCCGTCTGCTGCCTGATTTCGACCAACTCCGAGCAGCACGGCCCCCAGCCGGCGCTGCACGAGGCGCGCCTGCCGATCACCTTCTGGTCCGAGCCGACGCTGTTCCGCGAAAACATGGATGCCCGTCAGTGGGCCGGGTTCAGCCGCGATTCGCGCCAGTATGGCGACGACCCCACGCTCCTTCTCTGGTGCTCGAACAACCAGTGGATGCCGCTCAACCCCGCCTGCACGCCGGATGAATCGGGCTGGCAAGTGGCGCTCAATTACGAAAAGCCCGAGGTGCAAAAGCTGCTCCTCACCCGCTTCAAAAACGACGTCTGGCCGCTGCTCGGATACGACGAGCCGCTGACCGACGTCAGCAGCTACGGCATCGGCAACATCAGTATCCCGATGGCCCGCGCGCTGGGTTACAAGACGATCGCCAGCCTCTGCGCGTCGCAGAACTGGCAGGATGGCACCTTCCTGATCAACCACTCCGGCATGCCCGACCGGCCGTTCTTCATTTCAAAAGAGGACTTCCGCAAGACCGGCGACGGCGGCCCGGACGGCCTGGTCGGCATCCAGCAGTGCCTGCGCCACCCCTCCGAGACGAGCGACTATAGCTGCCTTTACTCGCTCGAGCCGTGCGTCCTGTTCCACCCGTCGATCGACGCCGTCGGCGGCTCGGGCCGCCGGGTTTACGATGAGGTATCGTTCTCGCACGTGCTCGATTTCTTCGAAGCCCTCCTGCAGAACCGCCCGGCGCAGACGGCCCCTTACCTGTTCAACCTCGGCCTGGAGAACGCCGACAGCCCCGGCGCGCTCGCAGCCAATACCCAGTTTGTCCAGTACGCCGCGGCCAAGGCGGCCACCCAACCGCTGGTCTTCGCCGACAACGCGATGGTCGCCGACTTCATGCGCAACCATTACAAGAAGACGCCCGAATCGACCCTCTACCTGCCCGACGTTTTCGCCGGCATCCGCTACAACGACAAGCCGGCCTGCTATCCCGACATCATGCAAATCGAGAGCGACCAGCTCAAGGCGATCGCCCGCGAGCCGGAAATCCTGCCCTACAACCAGTACGACTACACGGCGAGCTGGCGCGGCCTGCCCGACTGGGGCGGCGACGGCGTGCCGCGACGCGACAACGGCTACACTTACCCCGACACCGACGACCGTTTCCGCCAGATCCCCAGGATGATCGACACGCGTCAGTTCAAGGTCGAGCGCGACAATAAGGAAGAAAAGGGCTATACTCAAATCACGATACGGCTTGAGGCCAAGGTGGCCCAACGCAATCTGGCGCTGGCGGTCTGGAACATTCCGCGCGCATGGCGGACTGGCAAGGCTTGGTACGACACTTCGGCCAACTGCCGCTTCGTGCCGGTCGTGGCGCCGTTCAGCGGCAACCTGAACGGCTTCCTGATCTGCCAGGTGCGCCCCGGCGCCAATAGCTTCACGCTTAAGCTCACGAGCGCTCCGCGCGCGATCGAGTCGACCGCCTTGAGTTTCGGCGGCGGCGCCGTCGCCGGCCGGGTGTTCAACCGCGACCACAAGCCGCTGGCGTACCTGTGCAGCACGCGGGAAACCACGCAGACGGTGACGCTCGAGGTGCCGGCGGGGCGCGACGTGCGCGCCTACATCGCCCCGTTGGGCGAGGAGCTGCGCTGCCTGGCCGGCCGCAACACGTTCAAGATTGGACCGCAGCGCTTCATGCGCCTGACCGGCATGACGCAACCGGAAATCGCCGCCCAGGGCGACCCGCTGAAGTGAGGCGACCCGCCGCGCGCCTTGCGGAGCAAATTTTGATGGATGGAGGGATGGATCACTGACCGGTCCGCCCGAAATATCATGACAGACCTGAATGTCTGACTGAGGTGGCTGAAGATGGTTGAGTTCTCAGAGTCTCGTCCTAATGAATATCCGATGAAGGATCGTGCACGCGAACCGCGCTTCGTGCAGTGTACCCGCATGCGCTCCCGGTTTTGCCGGACCGGCCGGGCCGCGCTGGTTGGCCTGGCGCTGATCCTGGGATTTTTGAGCCTGGCCACTTCCCCGGCCGCGGCGGCCGCTCTCACGGCCACCCCGACCCCGATTCCCTGGTGGGACGACTTCGCCACGTTCGACCAAACCTCGAACCTGACCACGGTGACACTTCAGAGCGCCAGCGTCGCTTTTAACGGGATGGCCGATCCCAGTTGGGGCCTCTATGGGGACATCATCAGTTCGAATGATCCGATGACCCAGGCCCACGCCGCCGGCCTGAAAAGCATCGGCTATTTTGAAACCTTCGGCACGGCCACGTCGTATATCGTGCAATTGGGATCCCAGGTGAACAATGACTACTATGCGGCCCCCTTCAGCCACTGGTCGTGGAATTATCCGGGCTATCCCCGGCCGGCCACCGGCACGATCGCCTGGGTCGGCCCGCAGAACTGGTTCGATTGCGAATACTTTGCCGGCAGCTATACCCGCAAACACCCGCGATACGGCGGGCGGGCGATGATGTACGCCGACGGGGTGACCACCGCCACGGGATACAATAGCAAATACAGCGCCCTGGGTTCGGGGGACCCGCGCAACAGCAACGTCCTGGACGCTTCCAGCTCCAAAGACATCCTGGGTGGGCTCGACGCCGGTGGCGATCAACCCAGCGGGGTGGATCTCTCCGACCCGAATACCTACCGCGGCCTGGTTCCCGCATATGGCGTCTATGTCGGCAATTTCAGCTTCGGCAAGGACTCGGCTTGCCCGTACTGGATCGACCAGGAACACGCGTCGGCGCTCTATGTCGCCGACCAGGGCCTGGATGGCATGTGGACCGATAACTTCAGCCCCTGGGACAGCTTCGGCAGTCCCAGCGTCGCCATTGCTTTCGGCGACTGGTCGGTGGCCGGTTTCCGCGCCTATCTGCGGCAGAATTTCACCGACGCCCAGCTTACGGCGATGGGCATTAGTCCGGCGGGGCTCTCCACGTATGACGTTCGCGCGGGCTTGCGCAATAAGTTAAAGGCCTTGGGGGGGACCGACACCAATCTGAACGATGGGCACTGGGGCGACGTGAGTTGGCAGAGCGATCCGCTTTGGCACGCCTACTGCATTTACAAGCGCCAGACCGGCACCCAGGCGCTGAGCAATTACTACAACACAACCAAGGCCGCCGGGGCGCTGGCCGGCAAACCCGATTTCTTCGTTGCCGGCAACGATATCCCCTTCTTCGGGCTGGGCTGGCCGCGCGGCGACTTGGACATGGTCAGCACCGAGATGTCGATGGGCTGGTCGCTCGGCGCCGGCTCGCGCGGCATCACGCCGCCTCCGGTCGGCCACTTCGCCCCGGCTTACAAGGCCGCGCGCGAACACGCCAAGAGCCGCTTCGTCAACGTCTGGATGTATATGGATGGCTACGACCAATACAGACAATTGAGCGGCATCGCCAACGTGATGAATTACGAGATGCTCGCCCACCACACCACGCCGATGCTCTTTCCCGATACGACCCACGACTTGGGCAATAACCAGGCCAACGGCGATTTCTTCAAGTTCATCAAAAACAACAAGGCCTCCTTCGGCGGGCGCCTCCCGATCGAGGATGTCGGGATTTATTATTCCACCTCCTCGCTGCTCTGGAATATGACCCCCGCCGGCATCAACGTCGACAACCAGCCGCACCAGATGGCCGTCTGGGGCTGGGGCACCGCGCTCGAGGCGCTTCACTATCAATACCGCATCCTTCCCGAGTGGAAGCTGACGGCCGACGCACTGAGCCAACTGCGCGTGCTGATTGTCGCCAACGCCGAAGTGTGCGACCCCTCGCAGGTCGCCATCATCGACCCCTGGGTCCGCGCCGGCGGGTTGCTGATCGTCACCGGCGGCAGCGGCAATCGCCTGGGCGAATCGGGGAACTTCAATACCACCACGACGCTGACCCTGGCCGGCCTGACCGGCGTCACCAAAACCAGCGGCAGCCCCACCACCAAGCTCGTCACGGTGGGCGCCGGCAAGGTCTACTATGCGAAAAACAATATCGGTCTGACTTATTTTCTGCCTCTCTCCGGCGGTGTGGTCATCACGGATCCCGCAACGATTATGACGAGTCGCGCCACGACTCTGCCCCAAATCAAGACGGCGTTGGATAGCGTGCTCAGCGGGCAGGACCAGACGGCGATGCGGGCCGACCCCAGTATCCCCGATACCGTCGGGCTGACCCTTTATAAGGACGACCAGGCCCACCGCTTCTTTATCGATGTCAACAACCTGAACTACATTCAGGCCACGGACGGGATCACCAGCTCGCCCTTGGTCAAGTTCGCGGTCAAGCTGCCCACCTGGTTGCAACACCATCCCCAGGCCTATATCAAGCAAACGATCATGACCCCCCCCGGCCAGGGCACGGTGAGCGCAAACTTTCTGGCGGTGGGCGACGACCGCACCACCATGACCGTCTCGCCGGTGATGTACTATTCCAGCGTCATGCTGGAGCCCCTGGCGACGCCCGTCCCGGTGCAGGTGCTGGCGCCTGTGGGTGGGGAATCGTTTGTCGGCGGAACGCCGATCACGGTGCATTGGAAAACCGACGTGCCCACCGCGGGAACGAGCGTGCAACTGGATCTCTGGAACACGCAGGGGTTGGCGGCCAATCTGGGCACCGGCTCGAATGCGTCAGGCGAATCCATCCAGCAGGTCAATCTCCCGCTCATGCCGCTGGCCTCGGACTACCGCGTCCGGGTCACCAGTTCGATCCACTCTGGCTTGTGGGCTCAAAGCGCACAGCCTTTTACCATCACGGGGGGGCTGATCCGCGTGGAGATGCCCCAGGGCGGCGAGGTTTGGCCCGCCGGCTCGCAGCAATGGGTGGGCTGGGCCGCCAATCCGATCACCTGCGGCGCCGAGGTCGATATGCAGCTTTGGCGGGGGCCGCGCGAAGTGGCGGACCTGGGGTCGAGCACCGCTCCCACGGGGGTGAGTAGCTTCCAGGTCCCGGTGCCCTCGGTGGCGCCTGCCAACGACTACAAGGTGCGCGCCTTCAGTGTTTTGAATCCCACTTACTTTGATGAGAGCGATGGATTCATCACAATCCAAAATGACCATTACGTGTTCAGCGCCGCCGATCCGTCGGGCTGGGCGTATTATCAGTAAGGCTCCCTCGATGGCGGTTTGACGGGTTGGAACCACCGCATCGCGGTTCGACTTTCAAAGCCGTGGGTTGCCGATTCTGTTTCGAATCGGCAACCCACTGTCAGAAGAGAAAATCACTCATGATCCAAACCCAACTTTGTGCCCGCAATCCCTGGCGCGGATTCTGGCTAAGCCTGTGTGTATGGGGGCTCTGCCTGCCGACCCTTTCGCGGGCCGGCGCGGCCCAGCCGTGGTGGGAAAATTATCCGCTGATCTCTCAGACCGACGACCTGGCCTTGTGCCAGCGGATGAACGCCGACGTCGGCTTTGTGCTCGGGCAGACCGACCCCGGCTTTGGCATCTACGGCCAGAGGCTCTATGAACAGCCCGCCGTGATCGACGCCTTCCACAAGGCGGGGTTGAAGACCGTCTCGTATTACGAGGGCTTCGGCACTTCGACCAACTTCATTGTTGAACTTAAAGCCCGCGGCGCGCTCGACTATACCCCCGTCGGCGCCTGGCACTGGAACTGGGAGCAGTATCTAGGCGGCCCGATCCGCTGGGTCGGCCCGCAAAACTATTTCGATTGCGAGGATTTCGCCGGCATTTATACGCGCAAGCATCCGCGTTACGGCGGGCCGGCCATGACCTATCCCGATGGCACAATCGCCACCGGCTGGATCGATAACGAGACGACCAACCCGTTTAAAAGCCGGGTGATCGACGCCGCGGCCTGCAAGAACATCCTGGGCCAGCCCGAGCCGGAGGTCGATGTGATCGAAAAGGTCAACCAGATCGACCCCAAGACCCACAAGCCCAAGGGGCCGATCAACGGACTGGTTTACGGTTTCGATCAGGATCGCAACATCAAGGGCTATTCGGGCCATCTCAACTTTCAGAAAGACGCCGCCTGTCCTTATTGGGCCGACCTGCAATATTCCTCGGTCCTGATGGGCGCGGATCACGGGCTGGACGGCATGTGGGTCGATAACTTCGGCCCCTGGGACAGCCTGGGCCACCCGGCGCTGAGCAAGGCGTTCGGCGACTGGTCGGTGGCGCGCTTCCGCGACTACCTGGGCGGGCATTTCTCGCCCCAAACGCTCAAGCAAATGGGCGCGGATCCGCTCCAGACCTTTGATGTCCGCGCCTACCTGCGCGAGCGCTGCAAGGCGTGGGGCGGAGTCGATACCGATCTGAACAGCAACGTCTGGTACGACCCGCGCTTCGGCGACGACCCGATCTGGCGCTCCTTCCTGATCTTCAAACGCCAGACGATTACCCAGGCCCTGACGGATTATTATGCGGCGACCAAGAGCGCCGCGCGCCGAGGCGGCAAGCCGGCCTTCTTCGTCATGGGCAACGATACGCCGCTGTTCAGTCTGGGCTGCCCGCGCGACAACGTCGACATGGTCAGCGCCGAGATGACGGCGAGCTGGCACATGGGGACCTCGGCGCGCGGGGTGATGCTGCCGCCGCTGGGCCGCTTCGCCCCGCTCTACAAGATCTCGATCGAGCACGCCAAGAGCCGCTTCATGACCGTCTGGATGTATCTGGTTTATGGCTACGAAAAACACCAGGGCAAGCCGGGGATCGCCAACGTGCTGCAATACGAGATGCTGGCCTCGCACGCCCTGCCGATGATTCATCCCGAAATGACCAAGGCGATGGGCACCGCCGAATCCAACGCTTCTTTCTTTAAATTCGTCAAGGAGGTCCGCCCGACTTTCGGCCAGCGCGTGCCGGTCCAGGATATCGGCGTCTATTATTCCTCGTCCTCGCTCCTCTCCTTCCTCGCCCCGGCCGGCTTCCAGGACATCAACCGCCAGCCCCATTCGCAAGGCTTCTACGGCTGGTGCACGGCGCTCGGCGAGCTGCATTACCAGTACCGCACCCTGCCCGAGTGGCGCCTCACCCCCGAGGCGCTCTTCAAGCTGCGCGTGCTCGTCATCCCCAACGCCGACGTGTTCGTGCCGGCCGACGCGGCCAAGGTGCTCGAGCCCTGGGTGCGCGCCGGCGGGCTCTTGATCGTCACCGGCAACAGCGGCTACCGCCTGGGCGAGGCGGACAACCTGGACGTCAATCCCCGCGGACTCAGCCTGGCCGGCCTGACCGGCGTCAGCGCCATGGACGTGGCGCCCGATCGCCGGATGCGTCAGATCGGCGTGGGCAAGGTGCTCTATCTGCGCGACAATATCGGAATGGATTATTTCAACGCCATCTCCGCGCGCTTCGATATGCTGCCCAAGTTCGCCGCGGCGATGAACGAGGTACTCGCGGGCCAGGGGCCGCTGATCCTGACCCCCGGCGTCAGGGTTCCCGGCACGGTCGGGCTGACCATGTACGAGGACGCGGCCGCGCATCGGCTGTTCATTGACGCCAACAACCTCAACATCAACCTGGCAAACGACCAGGTCACCCCGACTCCGAGGTTCACGTTTGAAGTCAAGTTGCCCGATTATCTGCGCAAGTTTTCCCTGAGCGGCATTCGGGCGCGGGTGCTTTCGCCGGGCGGGCCAGTCAAGGTCAAAGTGTGCCGGGTGGGCCAGGGGCGGGCGGCGATCGCGCTCGATCCGGTCCAGTATTACGGCAGCGTGGTGCTGGAACCGGCCCAGCCGCTCTGGGCCATGAAATAGCCATCATATCGTGGTAAAGTGGGAATTGCTTTTTAGGGCGTGTATGCAAAGTTCGGCCAGTCATTAGCCTCGCACTTCAGTGCGGGGGGCGGAGGCGAGAGAAATGATTGAATAACCGTTTCAACGGTTTTCCAGCCTTTTGGAAAACCGTTGAAACGGTTCCCCGGTGATTGTGCATCCCGGCTTTCCCCGGAATAAATTCCGGGGCTAATGACTGAGATACCCTTTCCATACACATTCTTAGAAAAACGAAATCCTGAGCCCTCCCCAAACTTTGGAGTTTAAAGGAGACATGGGTAACAATGAATGGTTCCGTTTTGCACCGCCTGACTTCCCTCGCGGCCGGGTTTGCGCTGCTGATTTCACTGCTCGCCGTCGCGGACCGGGCCGAAGCGGCCTGGCTCACGCCCCGCACCCCTTGGGGGGTCATCGTTGTTGGCGCGCAAGGCGAGCCTGAGCGCCTGGCCACGATCGACCTCCAGCGTTACCTGGGCCAGGTGACCGGGAAGGTGCCCAAGGTAATCAGCGTGGGCGAATGGAAAAAAAAGCCCGAGGCCGCCGTGGCGATCGGCACGCTCGAGCATAACGAATTGCTGCAAACCATTAAGCTTGACCCGGCGGCGCTGGGTGAGGAAGGCTATGTCCTTGCCGAAAATTCCGTGCAAAACAGTCCGCTGGTCCTGGCCGGCGGCCGCACGAGCGCGGGCGCGGTCAACGCCGTTTACGGCCTGCTCAAACAACTCGGCTACGGGTTCTATCTCGGCAGCGAGGCCGTCCCCGACCGCCTGCCCGCCGCGCTCGGCCTGACAGCGTCCGTGATCCGCAAGCCCGCCCTCGGCATTCGCGGCGTGCTTCCCTGGTACAACTTCTTCGACAGCCCGACGGCGTGGGACCCGATCGATCACCGAGCCTTTGTCGATCAGCTCATTCGTTCGGGGGCCAACTTTGTCGGATTCCACACCTACGACGGCGAGCCGTTCGCCGCAATCGACAAGGGCGGCAAGATGGAGTGGGGCGCGCGCCTGCTCAACACGGGCACGTCGACCTGGGGCACGCATCCCATGCCGGCCAGCGAATACCTCTACGGCGCCGACAAGTTTTTTGCGCAAAAATATTTTGGCGCCGACACGACCAATCTGATCAAGGACGACAACGAAGCGGTGCGCCGCGAACAGGATGTGATGCGCGACGCGCTCGCCTACGCCAAGGCGCGCGGCCTGCACACCTGCCTCGGTTTCGAGGTGACGGGCGACCCGACCCAGGGCGCCGAACGCGAGAATTTCCTCGCCCGCCTGGGCCACGTGCTCGACCAGTACCCCGGCCTGGACGTCCTCTGGCTCTGGCAGCCCGAGAGCGAAGGATCCCAGGGCTTTCGGAACCAGTACGTTCAAGTGCCGCTGGCGGGGACGCTCGATCTGGCCAGCCTGTTGGTCAACTACGGCATCGCCCGGCGCGATCTGTTCAAGCGCGCCGTCGAGAACCCCACCGACCAGACGCCTTTCGTCAAAGACAGAACGGCCGAAAAAATGGCCCGCGCGATTGAAGGGGCTCGCCTCGAACAGTACGGGCAGCTTGCCTGCCACGCGTTGGCCCATCGCCAGAATGCGCCCAAACTGGCCATCTCGGGCTGGGGCGGCGAGGACCGCGCCC
>Ga0182027_10011581_pt1 | contig 12455 bp, 8 predicted proteins | sample 712E1DmetaG_FD_121300 | JGI IMG/M metagenome (GOLD analysis project Ga0182027, IMG submission 121300) | Permafrost microbial communities from Stordalen Mire, Sweden - 712E1D metaG (Illumina Assembly) | ecosystem: Environmental > Terrestrial > Soil > Wetlands > Permafrost | place: Sweden...
AAGGAATTCCGAAAGATAAAGCAGAGATTATTTGCGCCCGGAATAATTTTCACGGACGGACAACGACAATCGTCGGCTTCTCTACAGATGAACAGTACAAAGCGGGTTTCGGACCGTTTCCAGAGGGATTTAAAATCGTCGAATTCGGGAGCATCGAGAGCCTGAAAGCGGCAATCACAGCCAACACAGCTGCATTTCTGGTAGAGCCTATTCAAGGCGAAGCCGGCGTCGTTATTCCTCCGGACGGATATTTGCATGATGCCGCCGCTTTGTGCCGTCAAAACAATGTACTTTTTATGGCGGACGAAATTCAGTCCGGACTCGGACGCAGCGGAAAACTTTTCGCATTCGAGCATGAGAACATACGACCCGATGTTGTTATCATCGGGAAAGCGCTCGGAGGCGGATTCTACCCGATCTCTGCCGTGCTGTCGAACAAAGAAGTGCTCGGTGTTTTCCAGCCGGGAGACCATGGTTCCACGTTCGGAGGGAATCCTCTGGCCGCGGCAGTCGCCATAGCTTCCTTGGATGTTATCATCGATGAAAAATTGATCGAACGATCCGCCGAGCTGGGAAAATATTTCATTGAAAAAATCCGATCTCTCCGCAGTCCGCATTTTGTCGAAGTCCGCGGACGCGGCTTATGGATAGCAATTGTGCTTAATCAAAAAGCGCGGCCGTTCTGCGAAGCGCTTATGAAAAAAGGACTCCTCTGCAAGGAAACGCATGATAACATCGTCCGCCTTGCACCGCCGCTTATTATAACGAAAGAAGAAATCGATTGGGCATGCGAAAGGCTGAAAGAAGTGTTCTAAATAAATTGCGAATTGTCAATTGCCAATTTCAAGTCGCAAATGGGAAATAGGAAATGGGGAATTGCAAATTGTAAACTGTGAACAGTGAATGGAAAATCGCGAATTGTCAATTGGAAGAGTAGAACTGCAAATCGTGAATGATACATGGAGAAGCAAAAACTAAGAACCAAGAACTAAGCACTACGAACTTTGAACAGCAGCACGGCAACACTGCAGCACATTGAACCGCAGCACCGCAGCACGTTGAACATTGAACTACGCACAACGAACTAAGAACTAAAGAACTATTCTTCCTTTTCTTTTACGACCGTCTCTCCTTTGTACAACTTCTTGACGGTTTCGGCATCCGCCCTGGCTCCGACGATATCTCCCCAATGCATGGGAATCAATATTTTCGGCATAAAGGAATTTGCCGCTTCCGCCATTTCTTTCGCGGTCATCGTATATGTCCCCCCGCACGGCATCATGGCGATATCAGTCACAATCGTTTTCATTTCCGGAATGAAGTCAGTATCGCCGGAGTGATAAATCTTTTCCCCGTTCGACAAGGTTATGATATATCCCACCCAGCCGTTCTCTTTCGGATGGAATTTTTTATTGATGTTGTACGCCGGAACCGTCGTAACTTTGAGAGACCCGATTTTATATGTTTTTCCCGGTTCGACAGCAATAACGTTTCCTTGAATCTGTGCGGCAATATTTATCGGTACTGCAAGAATCGTTTTCCCCGTCCGAATCTTTGCGATATCGACCGGAGAAAAATGGTCGTAATGACCGTGTGTAATAAAGATGATATCGGCCATTGGAGATTTTTCAGAAATTTTCCACGGGTCGATATAAATTTCCGTTTTCCCATCTTCAATCCGGAAAGAGGCGTGTCCCAGCCAATGGATATTATCGATATTCATAGAACCTCCCATGAAACAGGAAAGGAATAACACCGCGCTCAGCCCAATTCTCATAATTCCATTACCCCGCTCGTTTCTTCGCTCTATTAACATCTTTCTATTTCGGCGGAATAGATTTCCCAAAATATTTAAAGAACACAGACTTTTCCGGATCAATTGCAATAAAGGGACCCACATCTTTAATAAACTTGAAATTCGACATCGATTGTATATGATCGGCAAGCCGGTCTGGATAGTCACCGGAGGTTATCAGAACTGATCGGTAAATTTCATTGAACGGTGTGACTGCTCCAATTATAAAGAAAAACACTAAGAACGCTTTCGCTGCCCGGTTATGACCATCGAAGAGATACTGAAGAACATACGTCATCAGTATCAAGAGCGGCGGTATCGATGCCCGCATGACAAAATCATTATTGACCCCTGCAAAATACCACGGAATAAGCGCCAGCGATATAACTGTAATGAGAAAGATCGAATTTTTTCTACATGACGGAAAAATAACTGATGCATACAGACCGAATTCCAAAATACAAAAAAGAAAATAGCACCATAAGAGATTAGCCGGTGAATTTACTATAAATATAATCAACCCATGGTATCGATTTCCAATATAAGAGTTAACCATAAAGTAGCTGCTGATAAGCGCACCAAGGGCGAGAGGAACGGCAATATTTTGGAACGTGAGCATGGGGCGGATTTGTGTCCAAAAGGCACGTAAACGATTCAAGAATCGGGACTGAGATTGCAAAGATTCATTCATAAGATCCGCCGGACGGAATAATGCCCAATATGCAACAAATGGGAGTAATCCGATAAACGGCAATGGTGCATAAGGGAAACATAACGCATAGAATAATAAAATGTTTTTATTGTTTTTTTGATTTAACAGCAGCATAACCACAAGCCAGGGAACGACGGTTTGATTAAACACCCAAAAGAGCGCGGTCGTGTTGGATGAGTATTGAAAGTATGTTGCCCACCATTCGATATGCGCGCCCGTTATAAATTGATATCGCCGCAAAAGGACGCCGACGACGTCCAATCCGCTCCATAAAATAAAAAAAACGACAGCAATCAAAGAAAGCCTTTTTCTTAAGAAGAACGATAAATAGTACATGCCCAACAAGACGCCAAGAACCGTCCAAAGATAGAGCACCAGGTTGGCGGTTTCCCATCCCCATAGTTTCCCCGCTAATGCCGCAGGCAGCCAATATGCTATATAATAAACAAGCGCACCGTCGTGGCCGGCTAACGCCTGTGCACTTTGCTCTCCGGAAAAATGATAAACAACCGGCCATGGATTTTGCACAAGGTCCCGGAAAATGGCATTCCGAATTTCATGATCCGAATTTTGGAATGAGATTTCGCCGATACCGGACAGGCCGACCCAGAGCATGACAAGAATGCTAACGGCTAAAGCAATATTCACCTGCTTCATATCAAAATGAATATCGACATCCGCCATTTCTTTAAGAGAAAAGAAAAATGCCGCAAGAAGCACAGCCGTGATCCCGCAGGCATAGCCGGTTTTTAACCATCCGAATGCAAAGATTATAATCGGCATCATCAAATAAAAAAGTGCAGCCGCATTGATTATCGTTCCCGTTTTTACTTTCAACCGAACCTCCACTCGCTGCATTATTATCGAATCGTCTTCAAATGATTTGGGTAAGATTTGTAACTCCTAAGTAACTAACACTGGAATGCAATCATGAGTTACTCTTTCTGCAAAAAATTCGACACAAGCGCATAGGATACACTACACTGTGTATTTCAGAAAAAATGGCTTTTTCTCTTTTTAAAATCCTCCAGAAAAAAGTATCACACAAATGTGATTTATTCTCTCAAGTCTCCAGATCTTTTGCGAAGAAGAAGGTCTTTTAGATAGAATAATCATTAAATATTATTCTCTGCAGTTCTTAAGATTTAATGATAATACCATCGGTGATCTTTATATCCATCGAAACTTTGATATTAACCTTAAAAAAAACGTTCCTTGAGTATTCCCTGATTCTGCGGAGCACTCACACTTATCTCGATAATGAGATATCGTTTTGCTCAGACAGTCTATGAATTTAAATCATCTTCGATTTATTCTATTGACCATTTCTAAATCAGAGGACATACCCATTTTTTTAATCAATAAAATCCTCACTTGTAAATACTTCAGAATAATGTACCGGAAGTTGTTTGCCATATATTCTTTTTTCGATGTACTTATCAATAAACTCCCTATCCTCTGCAATAAGACAAGTATCAATATGTTTCCCAAAATATTTAATCTTCATTCCTCTTTGAATAATATCTTTTAACGGTTCCTCAAAAAAGTTTCCAAGTGAAGTGTGAATATATGGACATGGCATTATATCGCCGTATTGCGTTATAGATATCATCCTTTTAACTGCTATACATCCTAAATCAAGTCCATAAGATGGAGTTAAATGCGTGAATATATCATACTTTTTCTCAAGTTCTTTTACATAGTCCATATCGTCTTTATTAATCATAACATTATAATTACCGCTCCACTCTCCAACGGGTTTCGCGTAAGTTATAAATATTCCTATTCCTTTCTTTTTCCCAAATTCCAAGAAATCGTTAAATTCTTGCGATTTAATCCTATCTTTTGTAACTACGGTTTGTATAATAATATTTAGTCCTGCGTCTAAAGCTGCATCAATAGCCCTTAGACATCTTGCATGAGACCCTGGAGCACGCCTAAACTCATCATGTTCAAGAGCATTAAGACTATCAAGACTTAGTTGAATTTTATCGACGCCTATGGCTTTTAAGTGTTTCGCCTTTTTTGCATCCAAGAACCATCCATTCGTATCTGAAGTAATGTAAAACTTCTTGGGATCTATTGCTTTAACTATTTCATCAAACTTCTTAAAAACTAAAGGTTCACCACCGGTTATTACAATATGCGCAAGTCCCATCTCATCGGCTTGGCGTGCAAGTTCTTTTACGTCCTTAGGAATAAAACTTCTTCTTGTCTTATTTTGAGATCGTAATACTGTAATATCACAATGCTGACATCGGAAATTACATGCATAGTTATATTGAAATTGTAAAATAGCTATACTTTCACCCTTTTTTACCTTTTCGTCATACTTCATTATTTTTTCATAGACATATGGCTTTTCTATTTTTAACGAGTTTCTCTTATTTATTTCAACTGCTTTTAATTGTCCTTGTTGTGCTGACATTATCTTGTTTCCATTATATTATTTTAACAATTACTCTATAATTGAATTGAAATATACAACAAAAGGATTACTACCGAAAGCCCCTACTAAGGAATCAAAGCAGCGATACGTTTTTTACAAGCAGTTGAAAGATATCGTTATTCATTATAAAAGATATAAGCCATATTCTGATTTCGGAGTCAATTATATCTGCTTGTTTCAGCAAGTTCAAATAATGCACCAATATGTCACTATTTTTAAAAGATCAATTCGGCATCAGGATAAAACTTCTAATCCAAAATCTCTTAATATTGCAATATTCATATTTCGAGCATACTTCTGCCGAATAATTCTCGTCACTTCATCGGAGTAGCTTGCCGCCATGACAATAACGGCATCTACTGAGTCTGAAATTAGTGTGTCGGGACAAACTATAGGAATATGTGTGACCGGCGTGTATTTACCTTGTTTAAATACTGCAGAATCAACAACATATTTTATTCTCTCCGTTAGATCCAATAGTGAAATAATTGCAAGCGCTTGGTGACCAGCACCCCATATTGCTACCCTTTTTTCTTTAAAATTCCGCAGATATTTCTCAATTTCATCTTTAAACTTTGCTTTATGTTCAGAAAATCCTGATGTATCTAGTTTTTTTCTTTTCCTTGCAATAATAGAAAGTACGTATTCATGCCATAACTCACTACATTCTATAACTTCAAAACCATTCAGGGTTAATGCCAAACTTAGGGTTTCCTTGGTGAAATATGATAGATGATCCCGCATAAATTCAGAGAATAACTTTTTTTTAAAAATCATATCGAAGTTTGGAACCTCAACAATGCCAACTCCTCCATCTGTCAAATTATTATATATTCCTTTTAAGGTTGAATTTGGATCAGGTAGATGCTCAAGAAAGTTTAATATAAAAAAGGCGGCAAATGGTGCATGCTTTAATTTATGCGTATCTTTTTGAATAAATCCTTTTGAAACTTTTAATCCGTTTTTTATGCATTGTTTAACCGATTCATCAGAATACTCTAACCCATAAGCCTCTGCACCGACCTGCTTGATAATAGATAGATATTCTCCGCTGCCGCAGCCGATTTCAATAACTTTCTTTCCCTTAAGAGAATATTTTTGAACAAAATTTATAAATTGTTTCGATCTAAAATCTTTCATTTCTTCTGAAAAAGCAGCAGCACGTATAACTTCCTTATAATAAGAAACGGGATTATTTGTTATTTGTACCAATCCGCAACCTGAACATTGAAATATTTCTAAATCGATGCCTTTATCGCTTTCCAGTGATTCTGCATCTGGCATATATTGAGCGACCTTTGGCATATTTTTATATCGCAACAATGGTTTTTCAAAGAATATTCTGTTACATACTCTACACTTATTTACGGACACGTCGTTTTTCATAAAATTGTTTTTCATAGAACTTGAAGCTGTTTTCATTTGGGACTATTAAAAAGATCGACTTGGGACCGTTCCGATGCCGATTATGAACACTTTGTCAACGTTCAGGTTAAATACTTAGATCAAAGATGTTTCTATTTGAATCATACCAGTCATAGAGATCTCTCATTGATTTATCAATCGGACTTGGCTTAAAATCTTTTAATTCGTTCATCATGAGGGAATTATCTCCGCTGTATTCTCTGCCAAGACCTTCGGCTTTAATTATTATTTCCAATTTTTTGCCGGATATTTCAATAATTTTTTCCGCTAATGTTTTTTGATCATAGATCTCGCTGGTACAAACATTATAAATATTTTTCCTGGGTTTATTATGGATAAACCATTTAACAATTTTGATCAAATCATCAACATAGAGATGATCGATAAATTTATTTTGATTAATCCTGATAGGCAGGTTTAGCACCGCATGACAACATGCATTTGATAGAAAACGAGTTCGCCAATCATCATATTTACCGAATACGCCAAAAAGCCTAAGATTATATATGTTATCATTTAATTGTGCATATTTTGTCATTATATATTTCGAAAAACCATATTGATCCGACGGAATATATTGATTAAAATAGTCCTCTCTCATTTTAGGTATCCAATGATCACGACTATATTCGGCACCCGAACCGAAGTAAATCATTTTGTCAAAATAATCTTTGCATCTGGCGATGTTAAAAAACATCTTTAAATTATATTCGAGAACTTTTGATTTGTCTTTCGTAGTATATTTTGGCGCGGCATCATATGTAGCGGTATGTATGACGACGTCAAATTGATTGTTTTTTAAATAATCGCATACATTTAAAGATTCCAAAAGATTAAGTTCAGTACTATTGCGGGATACTACAATATATTCGCCTTTATCGAGCTGCTCGAATAAATTTTTTGCAATAAAACCGTTACCTCCGGTAATTAATATTTTCATCCTTCTATTCCTTTAGCGATGTCACTATCATATTATCTGCAAATTCTTCTCTATCTAAAAACGGCCATAAATCTTCCATGGGTGACGAGACTATAATGCCATTGGGATTTTGTCTGGAAGAAATACGGGGTGCGGTAAATTGACTTGATGGTACTTTTACACAACAAATGACCGGTCCATCCATATCTAATACTAAAACAATTTTCTTTCTGATATCATGAGAATCATTAATTTCAAAAAAAGGAATTGAATAGGCTTCAGCAATTTTTGCCAGCTTAGGGAAAGTCAAACCACTGGAGGAATCACTTGCGACCAAAAAGTTATCGAAATAAATTTTCTGTGTTGAACGAATCGAACCGTAGCCGCTGTTATCCAAAACAAACATTTTTATGGGCAAATTAAGTCTTTTAACTGTTTCTAATTCTTGAATATTCATCTGAAATCCACCGTCGCCATCGATACAGATAGTTCTTCTTTTATCGCTTGCCAAACATCCGCCGATACTCGCCGGAACAGCAAACCCCATGGGTCCAAGACTATTGGAATTAAACACTCTCATGCCTGCTTTAACCTCAAAGGCCTGCATTGTGACTTCACTACATGCACCAGAGCTTCCCGGAATAATAACATCTTTAGAATTTAAACATTCGGATAATATCTTTAGAAAGACATAGTTGTTTACTCCGGACTCAATGTCGTAATATTCTTTTTGTATTAAAGGATATTTTTCTTTCCATTGCGTACATTTATTCCACCAACGTTTACGTTCTTTCTGAATAATATTATTTTTCTGTTTTATGAGCTCGAGTAAAAACACTTTTGCATCTGAAATAACCGATATATCTATTTTCATTTCTAATTTATTAATCTCATTCTCATCGACATCAACAATTGCTTTATGTGCATTTCGAGCAAAATTATCATGGTTATATCCAGTCTGCCCTAAATCTAAACGTGCACCGATAGTAAGTATAAAATCAGATGTTTGTTGAGCAAAATTTGCTGCACGATGAGCCACCGCTCCAGGCCTACCTATATAATAAGACTTTTCGTGCGGGAAATAATCAATAACTTTCCATGTAGCTAAAATCGGAATGTTTAATAAATCAATTACTTCATAAAATTCCGCCTCTGCTTTTGCTAAACGAACACCATTTCCAACCAACAATACCGGTCTTTCTGACTCATTTAATAAATCAATAATCTTACTAACTTGATCTGCAATTCTATTTTTATCTATTATTAAATTTAGTTCGATAGGATCAAATGATTTTAATTTTGCATCATCAATTTGCATTGCCTGAACATCAAGCGGTATATCAATCCATACTGGGCCTGGTCTACCGTTTTTCGCGAAGTAAATTGCTTTCTCTAAATGGTACCTAATAGAGTCTGGATCTAAAATAGTGACAGCATACTTGGTTATGGATTTTACAATTTCCACAATATTGATTTCTTGAAAACCCATTTGTCGTACACCACGATTACCTGCAATATCGGCGCGTTTTACCTGCCCAGATAGTATCAATGTTGGAGTGGATTCAAGCCATGATGCTGCGACTCCAGTTAAAGTATTAGTTCCACCAGGTCCGGTTGTTACCAAAGCAACGCCTAAATTGTTCGTATATTGGGCATATGCATCCGCTGCAATAGCACAAGCTTGTTCATGTAAATTACACACATATTCAATCTCCTTACATCTTCCTACAGAATCGATAAGATGCATACAACCACCACCAGGAAGGAGAAAAATATGTTTTACACCAAGATTTTTAATGAAGTTGACAACATAGTCTGATAGTTTAATCATTAACGCTATCCTTTATTTTCAAATTAATAATTTATTTAAATCGTTAAGTAATTCTTTGAGAGAATTGTACGGGCTATTATTCCATGGCCTTGGGAATAAAAAAGTTTTTATTCCCATTTTATCAGCCTCCATTATGTTACGAGGATTGTCATCTATAAATGCATCGATCGTATTGAATATTTTCAAAAACGATATTTTTGATAAAAACCGATATGAATAATTGTCCCCTTCTCTTCTTGAAGGGACATAACTGAACAAAGAGAACCACCTTCCATAATTCTTAAACAACCATTCTGCCGATGAACTTGCATAGAAAAGTGAGGCAGAAGTCAACGCAAAATGGAAATATGAATCGCCATTTGTATTAAACCAACTTAGAATATCCGGCAGCGGATTTATTCTGGGACCGAACTCCCTTCTAAAATCATCTAAAGACTTTAGATAATCAGCCTCTGAAATATTTAACAACTTATGAGGCGGATTTTCTTTTAAGTTTGCATATTTAATATTGTTTAAATTATTTTGCTGCAAGCAGAAATGAGCAAACCATTCCTTTGTTAAATCATTCAAGACATCGTCTATATCCCATACGATAATTTTCATTTTTATAATTAAAAAGATTTTTTACGTCCAGTATATATTCAATCAATCCAATGGCTCAGCAATGTTTTTCTTTGTTTATTTTGCATGATTGATGCGTCAGTATAATAAGAATCATCGATAAAATGGGTAGAAGATATTTCTTCAATGATTGTGCCAGTACTTGTGCTAAATGCATGCTTTATCCCTTGATTCACCGTGATAACATCACCAACATCAAATTCACTAGTTCTCCCATCTAAAAATATTTGAATCTTGCCATAAAGGACTACGAAGGTTTCTTCCTTTTTCTCATGATATTGTTCTGGATGTTTTTGACCAGGTAACATAATAATGAGCTTTTTGCAATATTCACGATTCACAACAGTTATCATCGTACTTCCATATTCCATAAAACGGTCGATCCCATAGTGATGCGATATTTCAAGATTTGCTTTTCCGGGAAATATTACATTGCCTTCTTTTAATAATTTTTTTACTCTTTGAACAATTGCATAGACCTGCTCTCTTTTTTCTGTCCTTTCAACATCCGTTGAACAGATTGGTTCAAAAATATTAATATCTCTTTTTAAAATATATTCTGTATATTTTGATATATCATTTGCCAATAATTGATCATCTTGATTGGGGAAAGCATAAAATATTTCTGCCTTGTTAATAATGTTACCCTTTTTCATATCTTTAGCTGCAAAGACCCCACGTTTGAACTGTCGCAAATCATCAAGTTCTTTTTTTGAAAATTTTGCCCTTTCACCAACAACACCGCATATTGCAAAAGCATTTTGCGCTGATCTTAACCATTGGGAAATTTGACTCGGTGTTGCCGAGTATGCATTTTTAGGATATTCTTCGGTTATCACAGCAACATGTTTTTCAAATATTTTAGCGCCTTTAGCTATAGCAATCTTTATGGAATCCATATTGTCTGGATCCTCATGAGTTGAATAGCCAATCGTCATATCAGGATATCGTTTACTAAATAAATCAATTTGATTCAATTGAAGCTGAGCTATCTGAGTAGGATACTCACCGACACAATGCAAAATGGCCAGTTGTTTTTTTCTGTGCTGTAAAAAACTCACGACATTATCGATATCACTTAATGGTGAACCTGCCGTAGAAGCAATAATTGGCTTGTTTGTAAAAGCAATTCTCTCAAGTAATGGCCAATCGGTGAGTGAACAACTGGCAATTTTGATAATATCGAACTCCATCTCTTCAATAAGATCAATGGATCTTTCGTCAAAACCGGTGCAGATCGAAATGAACCCATGTTTTCCTGCTTCATCTTTTAATTCCCGGAAGTGCTCTCTCGATAGTCTTGTCTCGGAAAATCGTTTTATATATTTCAAGTCCAGCCTGTCTTTATAGCTTGGATGAATAAATGTATCTATATCTCTAAGTTGAAACTTGAATGCAAAGTTATAATCATAATATTTCTTCACCTCCGCAAATTCATGAATCATTCGCAACCCGTGATTTACATCACCCATATGATTATTCGCCATTTCAAATACAAACAATGGATTAGGAAAGGTATGATTCATTTATCTTTCTCCTTATTTGATTAAAAATAATCAATGTATGAGCACCTTTATTGGGTTATTCGAAAAATAATGGAAAGATATTCAACTTTTTATTTAACATTCTCTTTACGTATTTCGTAACTTTCTATAATTCCTCATAAATGCATCTATTACTTGTTCAATATATTGAATCATTTCGGAAGTCATTCCTGGATATATCCCCAGGAAAAAAGTCCGGTTCATAATCGTATCTGTATTCGTCAAAGTGCCGGAAATGTGGAATTTGCGATGTATCATCGCTGGTTGTTTTGTCATATTTCCGGCGAAGATGTTTCGTGTTTCAATTTTCTGCATATTCAAATACCGCATTAATTCATCACGCGTAAATGGAGCCGTATCTTTTATGGTTACAATATATGTGAACCATGCCGGATCAGAATTTATGGTTGCTCGCGGTAAAACAAAATATTTCTCATACTTTGCAAATATCTGATTATATCGTTGGAAATTGTTTCGGCGTTTCGCACAAAATTCCTTTAGTTTTTCCATCTGTGCAACACCGATAGCTGCCTGCATATCGGTCATTTTCAAGTTGTATCCGATTTCCGAATATACATATTTGTGATCGTACCCGAACGGCAATGTCCCGAATTGCTGAGAAAATCGTTTGCCACAGGTATTGTTTTTGCCGCCAGTGCAATAACAATCTCTCCCCCAATCTCTAAACATGCGAACAAGTTTTGCAAGCTGATCGTCCTTCGTTAGAACGGCCCCGCCTTCACCAGTTGTGATATGATGCGCCGGATAAAACGAAAGGGTTGAAAAATGTCCGAAGGTGCCCGTGTACCTCCCTTTATACGTACTGCCGAATGCATCGCAATTATCTTCGATAAACCACAGCTTATATTTTTCCGCGATCTTCAAGACCGCATCGAGGTCAAAGGGATTGCCCAATGTATGTGCGAGAAAAATGCATTTTGTTTTTACGGAAATTGCCGATTCGATCTGTTGTACATCGATGTTATATGTCGGAATTTCGACGTCCACGAATACCGGCACACATTGATATTGGATAATCGGCGCAACGGTCGATGGAAATCCCGCCGCCACGGAGATTACTTCGTCCCCCGGCTGCAGCCGCCGGCCGCCGAGCTTTTCCGAAGTCAAGGCGGCAAACGCAAGAAGATTGGCCGACGAT
>Ga0182027_10011582_pt1 | contig 12454 bp, 9 predicted proteins | sample 712E1DmetaG_FD_121300 | JGI IMG/M metagenome (GOLD analysis project Ga0182027, IMG submission 121300) | Permafrost microbial communities from Stordalen Mire, Sweden - 712E1D metaG (Illumina Assembly) | ecosystem: Environmental > Terrestrial > Soil > Wetlands > Permafrost | place: Sweden...
CCTGAATAAGGCCACGGAGTTGATGAACGCAGCGCCGCCGGGCGCCGCCAATTCGCCGAGCTACCCCCCGGCGTGGCAGGTGGCTCCGGGCGGCTCCGCCAACGCCGGCGCGGGCATCAAGATCGGCATCCTCGATACGGGCATCGACAAGACCCATCCGGCCTTCCAGGATTCCTCGCTGCCGAAGCTCAACGGGTTTCCGATTTGCAATGCCGACCCGACTTGGTCCTGCGGCGACTACACCAACAATAAGGTGATTGTGGCGCGCAGTTACGTGCGCCAGATCTCCGGGTATTCCGCCTCCACCTCCGAACCGGACGACTATTCGCCGCGCGACCGCGATGGCCACGGCACCGCCGTAGCCTCCACCGCCGCCGCCGTCTACCCGACCGCCGGCGTCACCGTCCCCATTAACGGCATGGCGCCCAAGGCGTATCTCGGAAACTACAAGGTCTACGGTTCGCCTGGCGTGAACGACTATCCGCCCGAAGACGTCTGGATTCAGGCCATCGACGATGCCTTCAGCGATGGCATGGATATCGTCAACTTCTCTTCCGGTTTTCCGGTCACCACCGGCGCGCTCGATATCGGCGCCGTTTGCGGCAACCCCGCCGGCGTGGCCTGCGATCCGGTAGCTTTGGCGTTTGAAACCGCCGTCCAGCACGGCCTCGTGATCGTCGCCGCCGCGGGCAATGGCGGCGTAAACTTCAGTGCCCTCAATTACTATCCCATCTACAGTTCGCTCGGCTCGCCGGCCACCGCGCCTTCGGTGATCTCGGTCGGAGCCACCATCAACTCGCATGCCTTCGGACCGAGCGTTAGCGTGACCGGTCCGGGCGCTCCCGCTCTTGAGAACATCGCCTCGATTCCCAGCGATTCGTATGCCACCAATCTGGGCGGTTTGGTGGCGCCGTTGGTAGATGTCAGCTTTGCCGGCGATGGCTACGCGTGCAGCGCTTTCCCGGCCAACTCGCTGGCGGGTTCCTACGCCCTGGTCCAGCGCGGCCCAACCGCCAGCCCCTGCCCGTTTTCGACCCAGGCCGCCGAAGTGCAGGCTGCCGGCGCCATCGGTATGATTCTTTATCAGGCCCCGGATTCGCCGGCGACGTGGAATACCGCCGCCTACAATTTCATTGAAGGGGTGGACGCGTTCAACGGGCCTGTAGTCGGCATCTCCAACGCCGCCGGGACCATGCTCAAGAGCTACATCGATACCACCGCTATCCAAAGCTATATGCTCAATGGTTCCGTGGATCCGTGGCCGCTGGTGACCATCGATATGGCCGGGGCGGAGCGGCCTCCGGACGCCACCCCGAACACGCTGGCCACCTATTCCTCCATCGGCCCAACGCTGGCGTACCTCCCGCTGTGCGGCACTTGCACCGCCGCGCTCCTCAAGCCCGACCTGGTGGCCACCGGAGGGGGCGATTACAATCTGTTTCCCGATCCTTACGATCCCTATTTGTACGGCTTCACCGGCCTCTACGCGGCGGCCGAGAGCTACGACCCCAATGGCGAGGTTTACAGCTCGACCCGGTACGCGTCGGCCGATGGGACCAGCTTCGCCTCGCCCCTCACCGCGGGCGCCGCGGCGCTGGTCAAACAGGCGCATCCGGCTTACACGCCGGCGCAGATCAAGTCCGCGCTGGTGAACTGGAGTAACGCCGCAGCCGTCCCGACCGACGATTTCGGCGATCCCGTGGACGTGCGGCAGACCGGCGCCGGCCTGCTCGATGCGGGCGCGGCGGTTCAGGCCACCGTCACCGCTACGCCTTCCAGCATTTCCCTCGGCGCCGTCAAAACGGGCGGATCTTTGCCCGCAACCCAGTCCATTACCATTGCCAATCTGGGACCGGCCCCGGTGACCCTGGCGGTGGCCGTGGCGCCGCAAGCCGCGGCGGCCAGCGCCACCGTTGCGGTCAATCCCACCAGCCTGACCCTCGGGGCGGCGGGCAGCGGTACCGCCAGCCAGACCATCGGCGTCTCGATGACGGGAAGCCTGCCGGCGGCCGGCGCCTACTACGGCAGCGTCAACCTGACCGGCGCCGCCGTATCCATGCACATCCCGTATCTGTTCCAGGTGGGCAGCGGCATCCTGGCGAGCGGTTCGACCATCACCGGTAACCTCATCCCGGTATTCGGCACGTCCTTCGATGGAATTGCCGGCCAGGATTTGGGTCCGATCGCCATCCAATTGGTGGATGCCGGCGGCGTCCCCATCGCCGGCGCTCCGGTGGAGTTTTACGTGGGCTACAGCAGCATGACGCTGCGCAGCGTGCCCGGGGAACCGGCCTGTTCGCCGGCGAGTTCGGCTTCGTCGGTTACCTGCAACACGGACAACTATGGCATTGCCTACGCCGATGTCGTTCTGGGAACGACGCCGGTGACGCAGACCAGCGCTTGTGGCGGAATCTACCCCGGTTGCATCGCCGTCAAAGCGGGCAATATCGCGGCCACCGAGACCCTCCTCACCTTCAACATCCGGCAGCAGCCCACCATCAGCGCCGGCGGCGTGGTGGATGCCGCGCAGGGCAAGACCCCCATCGCTCCCGGCTCCTACGTGTCCATCTACGGGTCGGGCCTGAACGATTACGTCGGCGCTGAGACCACGGCCACTCTTCCGTTGACCCTCGGCGCGGCCACGGTGAGCTTCGACGCGCCGAACATCAGCGTGCCCGGCAGCCTGGTCTACGTGAGCGCCAATCAGGTGAACGTGCAAGTCCCCTGGGAATTGCAGGGCCTGAACTCCACCGTGCAGGTGAAGGTGACGCTAGGCGAATACGAATACGGCAACGTGGTCGCGGTTCCGGTGGCGGATACCGCGCCATCCTTCTTCGAGACGTCCCTCGGCAACGTCGCCGCGATTGTCGCCGGCACGTACAACTTCGTTACGCCGACCAGCCCGGTGGCGCGCGGGACCAAGGTGCAGCTCTACGCCAACGGCCTGGGCCCGGTCAACAACCAACCGGCGTCGGGCAGTCCCGCGCCCTCCACCAAGACCGCCAATACCAAGAGCGCGGCCACGGTGACCATCGGCGGCCAGAGCGCCGCGGTGACGTACTGCGGCCTCGATCCCGGCTCCCCGGGACTGTACGAGGTAGATGTGACCGTGCCGCCACCCAGTATTCTCACCACCACCGGCGCCGTGCCGGTCAAGTTGACCATCGGGGGGCAAACGGCCACGTCGTTCATCACCGTTATGTAGACGGCGCCGGTTGATATAATCGGGGTCTCGCTATGGCCAACCCGAAATACGCGGAGTCCGCCAATCCCGTCCCGCCCGGCGAGCTGGTTGCCACGCTGGGCGACGGTACCAAGGTCAAGCGGCGCATCCCCCGCATGCGCGCGTGCAGCGAGAAGGACGCCAAGGGCAAGCTCTGCGCCGGCCATCTGAAGCGCTGGTATTTCTTCGGCGACGAAGTCAAGAGCAAGTTCGGGCCCGACGCCGAGATCTATCGCTGCGAGCACTGCCGGACGCTGTATTTGCCGAACTCCGGAGAAGAGCCGCGCACGGGGACGTTGAGTTATTAGTAGCCATCAGCCTTCAGCCGTCAGCTTATAATTCGCCGCGAAGCGGCGAAGAACTTTTGCTTAAAGCTGAAGGCTGATGGCTGAAGGCTGATGGCTACTCTTCAAACCCCAGCGCGCGCGCGATGGCCTCCACATCGGCGTTGCGGACCAGCACTGCGTCCTGCATGCGCTCCGGCGAGCGTTCGTCGAAAGCTTGAAACAGCGCCATCTTGGCCACGGCGTAGCGCTCGGTGGAACTAAGTTCGCGGTCGCTTCGCTGTTGCCACGCGCCAATCGCGGCGTCGCCCATCAGCACGCCCACCGGCCGCCAGTTGGCGCGATCCGCCGATACGCTGAAGACGAACTCGATTCCCGGCTGGGGAGCGTCGAGCCGGCGCTGCCCCTCGTAGTAGTACTGATATGCGTAGCCGCTCTGCGCGGAGTACGTCTTCATGCGGCGCGCGGACGGGGCGGCGCTCAACGCCGGCTTTCTCGAAAAAAACCTCCAGGCCACGGCCTATTATTACCTACATCTATACCCGCAAAAAGGGTACCAGGGTAGTATTGACATTCGTGCCGGCATGGAGCCACACTGTAGTTGGAATCGAGCCGGTTTGCGATTCCGACGCCGTTCGCAGGCCAGTCGATCGTGGCTGGCAGGAGGTGCTCGATATAGAACCGGAGAGCGATGAGGGCGGCCTCATCCGCGGCTAGTGGACAAGTTGTACGGGAGCTCTGAGCGGTCGGAATGGCGCCATATTTTTTTGGCGTCGCGCAAAATGCGCCACATGATGACTCGCCAACAGGGGTTTCCCCGCCCACGCACCGTCGGAAAGCCGCCCTTTTCTATTGCTCGCCCACCGATTGTCGCCGTTCGTCTTCCCTCAGTGTTGTAGACTGGGAAGTTAATATGACACCGGCCGCCCCCGTGGAAATTGTCAGCGCGCATAGTCCCGATTCCGACGACGCATTTATGTTCTATGGCCTTGCCACCCGCAAGGTGCGCTCGGCGAAGGTCTCCTTCAAGCATGTGCTCGCGGATATCGAGACGTTGAACCGCAGCGCCGTCGAGGGACGCTACGACCTGACCGCCATCTCCTACCACGCCTATCCTTACGTGGCGGACAAGTATGTGCTCATGGCCAGCGGTTCGAGCGTCGGCGACGGCTACGGCCCCACTGTAATCGCCATGCGGCCCATGGAGCCGGAGGAATTGAAGGGCAAGCGCATCGCGGTTCCAGGCACGCTCACCACCGCATATCTGGCGGCCAAACTTTTTCAGCCCGATTTCGAAGCCGTGGTTACGCCCTTCGACAAAATTACCGACGCCGTTCGCGAACACGCCGTGGATGCGGGGCTCATCATCCATGAGGCGCAACTGACGTTCGATCGCGAAGGCTTTCACCGCGTGGCCGATCTGGGCCGCTGGTTCAAGTCGAGCTACGGTCTGCCGCTTCCCCTGGGCGCCAACGCGCTGCTCCGTTCGCTCGACCCGGAGATCAAGAGCGAATGCAGCCGCCTGATGCGCGAGAGCATTCAGTACGCGCTCGACAACCACGACGAAGCGCTCGAATACGCCCTCCAATTCGCGCGCGACATGGAACCGCGCCTGGCGGAAAAGTTCGTCGGCATGTACGTCAACCACTTCACCGTGGACGCCGGCGAGCTGGTGCAGCAAGCCGCCCAGAAGTTGCTCGACATGGGCTACGAGGCCGGCTTGATCGGCAAGCGGGTGAATGTGGAATTCGTGCGGTGAGGGAGGGAAGAAAGCTGTCAGCATTCAGCATTCAGCTATCAGCTAAACAACTGGCCGCCTGCGGCGGCGGAAAAGCTGAACGCTGAGTGCTGACCGCTGACAGCTTTCTTCCTCCTCCCTACCGCATATAGAACAGGCTCAGCCGCGGCAATCCGCTCTTCTCCAGCAGATGCCGCTCGAGGTACTGCTTCTCCAACATGCTGAGTTGGTCGGCGGTCATCTTTCCGCGATAGGGGCGCAACTGGCCGTCCAGTTCGCGGCGCGATGCGAGCATCTCTTCTTCGCTCTGGCGCGTGCGCGCCGCCGCGATCATCTTCTCTTCGAGCACCGTCAGGCGCCGCTCCAACTCTTCCAGATCGGCGTAGCGCCGCTCCGCCTCCGCGGCCAGGCGCTCCAGGCCCGCCGCGGTCTCCGCATAGCCTTCGGGAAGCGCCGCCGCGTTGCGCTGAAGATACGCCCGCAACTCTTCCGGCGTGAACGGAGGCGCGGTTTCGCGGCGCGCCGCGGGCCGCGCCGTCCCCGCCATGATCTGCGCTTCCGTGAGCACCGCTTGCGCGCAGAAGGCCAGCGAATTCACGAGCCGCGTCTTGACCTTGCGCCCGCGCCATTTCTCGAAGGCGGAGTCGATGCCCCGCAGCGCCGCTTCGAGCGGCACGCCGGCGTTCTTCCAGGTCTCGATCAGCGCCCAATCGAGCGGCGACAGCAGAAACAACCCCGTGCCGCGCGCCCGCTGAAAATGCTCCTCGATCTCGGTGAAGTAGTTGAAGTAGTTGAAAACCCAGTCTTCGTTCACCGCCGCGGCGCCTTCCCGCTCCGGTTGCGCTCCCAAATCATTTGCAGTCCTTCGAGCGTGAGGTGCTCGTCCACCGTCTTGAGGTAGCGCGAGCCGGAGGCGATCAACTGCGCCTGGCCTCCGGTCGCGATCACCCGCGTCTCCGCGCCCATCTTCGCGACGATCCGTTCGAGGATGCCGTCAATCGCCCCCACCGCCCCATAGTACAGGCCCGACTGCATGCTGGCCACCGTGTTGGTTCCGACCACGTCCTTGGGCGGCCGGAATTCCACCAGCGGCAGGCGCGCCGTCTTGTGGAACAGCGCCTCGATGCCCATGCCGATGCCCACCGCGATGGCGCCGCCCAGGTAGTCGCCCTCTTTCGAGATGACGTCGAAGTTGACCGTGGTTCCAAAATCCACGATCACGCACGGGCCGCCGTACTTCCTGAACCCGGCCACCGCGTTGACCAGGCGGTCGGCCCCCACCTCGTTGGGATTATCGTAGCGGATGGTCAGGCCGATATCGGTGGTTGGCCCCACAAACAAGGCTTCCACCTGGAAATAGCGCTCGGCGGTGAAGGCCAGCGTCCGGTCGATGGGCGGCACCACGCTTGAAATGATCATGCCGTCCACACGCTCGTTATCGAGCCCCGCCGGCGCGAACAGGTTGTGCAGCAGCATCCCCCATTCGTCCGCGGTCTGCTCGTGAACCGTGCGCAGCCGCCACTGGCAGACCAGCTTGCGGCCTTCGAAAGCGCCGATCGTAATATTGCTATTGCCTGCGTCAAGAGCCAGCAGCACGTACGCCTCCCGCAAGAACCAGGGTATCGGTTCCGTCGTCCTTGCGCACGACGAGGAATCCGTTGGGGTCCAGGCCGGCCGTGGTTCCCTCGATCGCGCCATCCGGCAGTTCCACCGTGACGCGCCGCCCGCTCGCGTAGCTCGAAGACTGCGCAAACAGCCGCAGGATGGCGTCCTTGTCGAGTTGCACGAAGCGATCCACCGCCGCCAGCAGCGCCAGCACGATCTCAGTGGGGCAGGCCTCCCGGCCTGCCTTCTTGGCGAGTTCCAACCGCAACGAAGTCGCGGCGCCCGCCAATTCCGGCGGAAACGCCGCCTGGTTCACGTTGATGCCGATGCCGCCGATGGCCTTGGCGTCCGAGGCCTGCACGAGGATGCCGGCCACCTTCTTGCCGCCCAGCAGCAGATCGTTGGGCCAGCGGATGTCGCACATCAAACCGGCCGCCTGGAAAATGGCGCTCTGCGCCGCCAGTCCCAGCGCCAGGGTCAGCGCCGGCGCCGGCCGCAGCGCCATGGAGCAGTAGATCCCCGCGCCCGCTTCCGAATGCCACGTCCGTCCCAGGCGTCCTTGTCCGGCGGTCTGCTCCTCCGCCAATACCACCCCGCCGGTTTCCATCCCCACGGCGGCGCGCATGGTGGAATCGAGGCTGGCGTAGTAGAGGATGCGCCGGTCCGGAAAGGCCGCCCGTATGCGCCCGATATCGAGCGCGTTCACGCCAGCTCCAGCCGGAAGCTCAGGTCCATGGCCCGCGCCGAGTGGGTCATGGCGCCGGAGGAAACAAAGTCCGCGCCGGCTTCCGCATACGCGCGAACGTTGTCCGCCGTGACGCCTCCGGAAAGCTCCACGGTGGCGCGCCCGTCGATCTCGCGGACCCATTCGGCGGCTTCCCCGGGCGTCAGATTATCCAGCAGCAGACGCTCCGCCTTGGCTGCCAGGGCTTCGCGCAACTCCTCGAGCGTGCGCACCTCGATCTGTATGGGGAACCCGCTGGCCGCGCGCGTGCGGTCGATGGCGTTGCGCACCCCGCCCGCCGCCGCGATGTGATTGTTCTTGATCAGCACCGCGTCGAAAAGCCCCAGCCGGTGATTGGTGACGCCGCCGGCCTCGGTCGCCAGCTTCTCGAGCAGCCGCAGCCCCGGCGTGGTCTTGCGGGTGTCGAGCACCCGGCACTTGGTTCCCGCCACGCGGTCCGCGAACAGCCGCGCCGCCGTGGCCACGCCGCTCAGACGTTGCAGGAAGTTCAGCGCCACGCGTTCGCATTCGAGCAGCGTGTGGGCGCGCCCGTAAACCTGGGCGATCGATTCGCCGTCTTCGCACCGGTCGCCGTCCTTCTTGAGAAATACCAGGTCGAAAACGCCGCCGCGCAGCCGGTAGATCAACGGCAGCAGCGGCGTGCCCGCCAGCACCAGCGGTTCCCGCGCCAGAAAGCGGCCCCTCGCCGTGCGCGCTTCCGGGACGCACGCCTGCGTGGTCACGTCGCCCGGTCCGATGTCTTCTTCAAGCGCCCGGCGCAGCGTTTCCATGATGGCCGGCGCGGCCCAATCGCTGGCCTTCATGACGGTTCGCCGAGCGCCCCCTCGATCTTGCGCAGTTGTTCTTCGTAATCCGCCAGCTTGCGGCGGATGCTCTCGACAACCGGCGCCGGCGCCTTGCTCAGGAAAACATCGTCGCTCAACTGGCGCTTCGAGTTGACGATGTTCCTGGCAAGCTGGTCGCGGTCCTTTTCGAGCCTCTTTCGCTGCGCCTCCTGCTGCGACCGCGGCAGATCGAGCACCAGATCGAACTCCGCCGTCGAGCGCATGGCCGCCGCCTGCGGGGCGGCCTCGGCCTTGAATTGCAGGGTGACGTTGGCCAGCTTCTCAATGGCCTCGGCGCGCCGCCGCGCCACTTCGAGCGCCGGGCCGCGCGAGTAGACCGCCCCTTCCAGGCGCTGCTTTGGGTCGAGCTTGCTCTCCGCCCGCAGCGTGCGCGCCATGCTCACGATTTCCTGGACCGTGCCGATTTCCCGGTCCGCTTCCGCATCGACAAGATCCTCGCGATAGCGCGGATACCCCGCCAGCGCGATGGACACCGGCCGGTTAGGCTGGCTCTTGGCGAAGCGCTGCCACAGTTCCTCCGTGAGGAACGGCATGGCGGGATGCAGCAGGCGCAACGCCGTTTCAAAGGCCGCCAGCATGTTGCGCCAGCCCGCGTCCAGGCCGGAGTTTTCCTTGAAACGCAGCTTCTTCAGCTCCACGTACCAATCGCAAAACTCGTGCCAGAAGAAGTGCCACAAGGCTTGCGCGGCTTCGTGATAGCGATACTGCTCGATGGCGCGGTTCACCTGCCCGGCGGCGGCGTTCAGGCGGCTGAAAATCCAGCGGTCCTCGATGGCCGCCTCCGCCGCGCCGCCATCCGCCTCCGGCCGGAACTGTTCGAGGCTCTCGGGAACCCACGGCTCCACGCCGGAGCGCTCCATATTGAGGAACAGGAAGCGCGCGGCGTTCCAGATCTTGTTGGCGAAGTCGCGCGAGCTGGCCATGCGCTCTTCGGTGAGCACGATGTCCGTGCCCGGCGCCGCGCCCTGCAGCAGCGCCATGCGCACCGCGTCGGTGCCGTACTGCTCCGTGACCACCAGCGGGTCGATGGTGTTGCCGCGCGTCTTCGACATCTTCTGCCGCTCGGCGTCGCGCACCAGGCCGTGGATGTACACCTGCCGGAACGGCACATCGCCCATGAATTCGATGCCCATCATGGCCATGCGCGCCACCCAGAAGAACAGGATGTCGAAGCCCGTGATCAACAGCGACGTGGGGTAGAACGCGGCCAGGTCCTCGGTCTTATCGGGCCAGCCGAGCGTGGAAAACGGCCACAGGCCGGAGCTGAACCAGGTGTCGAGCACGTCGGTATCCTGCCCGAGGCGCGCCGAACCGCAACGCGAGCAGGCGGCCGGCGTTTCCCGCGCCACCGTCACCTCGTGGCAATCCGCGCAGTGCCACGCCGGAATGCGATGGCCCCACCAGAGCTGGCGTGAGATGCACCAATCGCGGATGTTGTACATCCACTCGAAGTAGGTCTTCGACCAGTTCGCCGGAATAAATTGGATGCGGCCGGATTCCACCGCCTCGATGGCCTTTTCCGCCAGCGGTTTGACGCTCACGAACCATTGCGTGGAGACCAGCGGCTCGACGGCCGTCTTGCAGCGCTGGCAGGTTCCCAGGTTGAGGGCGTAGTCTTCGGTCTTCTCGAGCAGGCCGCGCGCTTCCAGATCGGCCAGCACGCGGCGGCGCGCCTCGAAACGGTCGAGCCCCGCGTAAGGCCCGGCCTGGGCGGTCATGGCGCCGTTTTCGTCGATGACTTTGACGCGCGGCAGGTTGTGGCGGCGTCCCGCTTCGAAATCGTTCAGATCGTGCGCCGGCGTCACCTTCACTACGCCGGTGCCGAAGGCGGGGTCGGCTAGATCGTCGAGGATGATGGGGATCTCGCGGTCCATCAGCGGCAGTTGCACGGCGCCACCGTGCAGATGGAAGTAGCGCTCGTCCTTGGCGTTGATGGCGATGGCGGTATCGCCCAGCATGGTCTCCGGACGCGTGGTGGCCACCACCACGGAGCCGCCGCTCGGGCCGTTCACGGGGTAGCGGATGTGCCACAGGTGGCCCGCCGTGGCGGCGTGCGCGACCTCCAGATCGGAGAGCGCGGTGTGGCAGTGGGGGCACCAGTTCACCATGTACTCGCCGCGGTAGATCAGCTTCTTCTCGTAGAGCCGCACGAAGACTTCGCGGACCGCGCGCGAAAGGCCGGCGTCCAGCGTGAAGCGTTCGCGGCTCCAATCGCAGCTCGCGCCCAGGCGCACCATCTGGCGTTTGATGGTATCGCCCGATTCCGCCTTCCACTGCCACACGCGCTTCTCGAACTCCTCGCGGCCCAGGTCGCGGTAATTGATGCCCTCCTCGGCCAGCTTGCGCGCCACCACCATCTGCGTGGCGATGCCCGCGTGATCCGTGCCCGGCAGCCACAGCGTGTTCTCGCCCAACATGCGATGCCAGCGGATGGTGACGTCGATTTCGGCGTGTTCGAGCATGTGCCCGATGTGCAGCGACCCGGTCACGTTGGGCGGTGGAATGACGAGGGAAAATACCGGCGTGGACCCTTTCGCGGAAGCGTGGAACACTCCCGAATCGATCCACCACTGCGCCCAGTGCGGCTCAAACCTCTGCGGCTCGTACACTTTCTCGATTTGCATGGGGAAAATACCAATATATCAGGGGCGGGAACTCGCTTCGATTCGGCGAGCAAAATTCCGCAGGTCGTCGGTACAATGGGAAACTCACAGCCGAGGCAGTAGATGCCAGATGCGACGACCGCAGCCAGTGCAGCGGGTTGGTTTCCGGTGCTTACAGCCCTGCTCGGGTATCTAACAAGCGCGATCTCCGAACGGTTCCGGGATCGACGCGCGATTGAGCGGGATCGGTGCTCTCCAGGACACGGGAAGCGGCCCCGGCAGCGTCGGAACAGATGGTGGCTGCTCTCGATCCCCTCCACGAGCGGATTGGCGAGGTTCTGCGAACGCTGGATGATGATGAAGAGGCCGGCCTAATGCGCTAGTGAGACCAAGAGCCGGCCACACTGTCGTTCCTCGCAACTGGCTACACCGGCGCGTGAATGAGCGTCAGCAATTCCTCCGGGGGCGTGCCCTGCGGGGAGTTCAACGGAAAACGGGACAGGCGCATCTTTTCGCATCCCGGCGCCACAGACCCCGGAAGTCCGATCGTCGGAAACGAGGCGCGCTGGTGGCGATTCCTCCCGCCAAACGCCCGCCACGTCGCATTGGCCTATACTGTTTCTATGACGTTCAGAGTCGTCCTGGAACATGATCGCGAGACCGGTGACTACTCGGCCGTGTGCCCCGAACTCCCCGGTTGCGCGTCTGCTGGAGAAACCGAGGAGGAAGCCCGCGCAAACATCCGAGAAGCCATCGAACTCTATTTAGAGCCCGGCGATCTCGAACTGTCCGACAACGCGAAGTTGGTCGAGGTGACGATTGGGTGATCGCGGCACGCCGCGCCTCACCTCCGACCAAGTGATCGGCATCCTAAGGCGTCACGGTTTTCTGCGGGTAGGACAGTCCGGAAGCCACCAGAAATGGCGGAATCCGGCTACTGCGAAGCAGGTCATCGTGGCCCACCATCGCGGCCGTGTCCTTCCGCTCGGCGCCATGAGGGCAATCATTGATGGCAGCGGCATTGCACTCGCCGAATGGTGGCAATAAGCCTACGAAGAACCCTCACTCCCGTAACGGGATTGTCGTAAGCAACGGCCCGCCCCCCTACACCGGCACGTGAATCAGCGTCAGCAATTCCTCCGGGGGCGTGCCCTGCGGGGAGTTCAGGTATACCTCGAAGCACGGCGCGTCGCGCAGTTCGCGGCCGCTTTGCGGCAGCCAGCCGCCTAGCAGCGCCTGGTAGGCCCGTCCCAGTGTTTCGTAGGGGCCTTTGTGCAGGAACGTGGCGTACTCGCCGCCGGCGATTTCCATGACGCCGAATTCGCCCTCGGGCTGCACCAGCCGGCTCACGGTCATGGCGGCATCGTAGCGCAGCTTCTCAGGCGGCGTGATCTGCGGGTCGTCGTACGAC
>Ga0182027_10011583_pt1 | contig 12454 bp, 19 predicted proteins | sample 712E1DmetaG_FD_121300 | JGI IMG/M metagenome (GOLD analysis project Ga0182027, IMG submission 121300) | Permafrost microbial communities from Stordalen Mire, Sweden - 712E1D metaG (Illumina Assembly) | ecosystem: Environmental > Terrestrial > Soil > Wetlands > Permafrost | place: Sweden...
CATCGATTTGGGATCCGCAGAGCTCTTCGCCGGCAAGATGGCAGGTGGCAACTTGAACGGTCCCACACGCACGGATCGCACAACTGCTACCTTTGGGTCGCAGACCCTTGGGTCGCAGACCCTTGGGTCGCAGACCCTTGGGTCGCAGACCCTTGGGTCGCAGACCCTTGGGTCGCAGACCCTGAGACCGGTGGCGTGTTGCTTGGAGGGACTAAAAGGCTTCGTTGGCGACATGTCGATAACCCATCAAGACTTATCGCCACGAAGGATTTCACGGGCTCGAATCGACCGGTGATCGAGGGGATCTTCGGCCGTCCTAACGATCTCCCGTAGTCCGGCCCGAAGACGCTCGATTTCCCGAATTCCCCTGTCGCATATTCGCTCCACGCAACCCACCACGTCTGATGCGAGGTTTTTGCCGATCAATACGCGGAGGACAAGAAGCTCCGTAACAACATCGGGTGGTGACGTTGCATTTTTCCCTTGGTTGAGAATTTCTTTGCATTGTTCAATGCTTAAATCTGCCGATCCAAGGGCTTCATCTGGAGACGGAAGATCGCACTCCTCAAGATCGTCCGGATCGACATCGAACACCCTGCGTTCAAAGGCCACCAAATTGAATTTGCCGCTAACCACCATGGTACAAGTGACCTTGCCATCATCATGCTCGGTGAAGGAATATAATGTGGCCCTATGACCCGATTGACGAATTCGATATAGCCTCCAAGGCACCAGCTTAGTTGCGACAGAGCGCACGCTCTCCGGACGGCTTCGCACCCAGCTATTCCAATCGTTCAGTTGTTCTGGAGACGGGTCGAAAACAATGGCCATTTTTTCGTTTCCTTCTATGTGACGAGATGACTCTTCCGCGCGATGAAGGGAGTGTGCTTGCCGTTCCGGACCAAGATCTCCCGAGTCGGCAAGATCTTCTCGACAACCAGCTCGTCGAGGTAATTCGGATCGAAACTTAGCAACTTCTCGAAAGCAATTGTGTATTTCTCGCGGTGCTTGGGCGCGATAGACACCCGCTGGCCTTCGGTGAGAATCGTTGCGAACGAACGTTTCGGGGGCACGTAATTTTGAGCTTCCAATCGAGCCACCGAAGCTTTGAGATCGACAATGTCCTGCATGATGTTCGCCGTATTCTCAAGCGGGGGTACTAAAGCGGCGTTTCCTTCCACTATCCAAGACGATAGGCGATTGAGTATCAGCTCGGCATATCTCTCCAGTTTGAGAACGTTCCTCTGTAGTCGAATGACGGGAGTGCTACGCTTGTACTGGGATTTCTTGCCCATGATCGAGTTACCCCAGCTTCTTGGAGGACGGCACCATAGCAATGAGCGCCATGAGACTCTTTGCGGCAAATGGCGCCGGCTTATCGCGCTTCGTTTCCACGTACTGGTCTTCATCGCAGTACCGTTTGAGTCGTTCATAAAGAGCCCGGCTCAGGGTTTCTAGCGTCAAGTCGCGCCCCGTACGGTCGCAGATCACTTGCAACACGTCCTTGTCCTCTCCAAGATGACGATCCTGTATTTGGAAGGTAATTTTCGCGGCCAGATCCGAGAGATCCAGCATCGAGAGATACTTGACCGTCCCTTCGAGGTGAAGTTTGCGATTCGCGTACTTCTTGATTGTGTACTTCATTGTTTCATCCCGAACACCGTCTTGACATAAGATCGATCATTGGGCGGAAGGGAGTTGAGTAGATAGCGTATGGCTTCTACGACGGGACGACACGTCTCCTCCTGAATAATCCACTCGCGACGACGATCATCCCAGCTCCTCACTATCTCGGCTACTGTCGAATTCGGTTTGGCTCCAATGGCAACACCATTGAAGACCGCTGCGACTTGTACCGGATTCGACGGTGACGCCTTTTGCCCCCTCTCGGCCAAGGCTATCATATCGGCCGCTGCCTGATCGATGCTGTCCATCGCCGGAACTTCGTAGAATAAGGTTGTCATCCTTGTGGCCCCCTTCGCATTTCAATCTCGTCTTGCAACTCGGTTGCGAGCACGCGGCACTGTCTGACGAGAGATCGATTCGCCTCTGTCGGACACCAGATCCCCGTGATTTTCCAATTCTCAATCTCGCCTTGCAAGTCGGTGGCGAGCAACCTACACGCGCGAATAACGGCTCGGGTGGATTCTGCGATCCCCTGGAAGCTGTTGATCCTCTCGGCAAGTCTGTGCAGGATGACCGTGAGCTGCCCCATCTCGTTCATGACCTCCCCTTCGACGGCTTCCCGTTCGGCAGGAGTCCGCGCTTTCCCTGTGTCCACAAAGGACGCGGAGATCCGGCTGGCGACGGTGTGGGCGATGACCACCACAGCATTCATATCGTTCATGATTGCCACGTCGAGGGCGGGCGCAATGACGGTGGCAGTCACCCCGAAACGGCCTGCACTGACGATCTCTTTCACAGCCGAGCGTGCCACGTGGGCGGGCAGACCTGGCAACACCGGAGGAGCGACGGAAGGAACTAAGATCCCCATCAGCGTGGGAAGCGGCGGGAGAGATAGAGCCTGCGACTGGGTAGCAGATCCCTGGGTCGCAGATCCCTGTGTCGAAGACCCTTGGGTCGAAGACCCTTGGGTCGAAGACCCTTGGGTCGAAGACCCTTGGGTCGAAGACCCTTGGGTCGAAGACCCTTGGGTCGAAGACCCTGAAAGAACCGCAACCTCCCTGGAAGAGCGCGCACAAGCCCCACAAGACACCGCCCCTCGCTGTACGAGCTTTCCACAAACGGAACAAGCCAACTGAGGAGCGAAGCCTGCCTTGCACGCCAGGCATTGGCTAAAGCCGTCGGGAACGACGTTCTTGCATATGGAGCAATAGAGGCCCATCGCTACTCTCCGATGAAAGCGACTTCGTCCTGGCCGTGCTTCTCCGCCTCGATGAACCGGTGGAGGTTCTCCATGTAATCCAGGGCGAACTGAGTGGTCGGGACGACGACGAACCCCTCCGGGGTCTTCGCCGTGATCGGACTGCCGGTGAAGCTCCGCCAGCCACCGACCGATCCGATGATAGCTCCGACGAGCTCGTCGACATTGAACGAGCACTGCTCGATGATAACGGCCATCACAGCCATGAGATGATCGCCATGGATGTTGCGAAGAGCCGATAGTGGATCTTGCAGGTACGCTGCCAACCGACTTTCCTGTCGGCCGGGAAGATCGCAAATGGCGACGACTCCACTTGGCAACTCGTAGGATTGTCCTTCCGTTGGCAGCACCCAACCCCGTCTGGACACCACTGTCAGATAGGGCGTCAAATCCAACAAGTCGCAAGTCTTTGCGGCTGCCAACACCATCTGCTCCGTTATCGCAAAGTCCGCGAAGAACTTCCCCGCAAGGAGGCTCTGCTCCACTTCGCGCGCGACGGTCTTCCAACCAGCCGCATCGTCGACATAGACGGTGAACACCATCCGGTTGTCCACCGAAGAAACCTTGCAAGAGATCGGCGGATCGACCTTCTCGTTCCACTCGACCGTCAAGCTCGGCAGGTCGTATCGCAGCTCGGTCGACACCGACTTGAGAACGGATACCGGATCGAATTGCATGGTTTTCCTACAGCTTGATGCGGTCCCAGTCGATGGCGATGGCATTTTGAATCTCCGGACTGACGGCAAAGGTGTCTAGGATCTCGTTGTACGTCTCGGTCGTCACCTTGCCGATGTGGTGACGAGATCTCACCCACAGAAGCGCCGTCTGAATGGAGTCTTGTAAGCAGTAACGCGCTACCGAAGCGCAGGTAGCCTTCAGGTTGACGTCGGGATCCGATATTGTCGAGCGGTAGATCTCCTCGATAGAAGCCCCGGTCATATCGGTCTTTCCCGGCAACCCAATCAACCGACAGGCATCGTTCAACTTCATCGGGCGTGATGCTCCATAATCGGCCCAAAAGTCCATCAAGTCGAGATGGCCCTCGGGCGAATAGCGATAACGAACATCCTTACTCCCGTAATACCACTTGCACGGGATCCCATGCTTGAGGCTGCGCAGAGCGATAACCGGCAAGTCGAAGGTACGACCGTTCCAGGTCACGAAATGCGTCTCCGGAGTGATAGCTTGGCCGAACTCGGACAAAAGATACCGCTCATCGATGTTGGCGAGCAAGTTGGTCGCCGCCTCGGTATTGTTCTTCGAGGTGGGGCGCGACCAGCGACAATCCGTCATGGAGCTTGCATACCGGTACTTGGGACTCAGTTCCGGATCGAAGAACACATCGACGTAGCTGATAGCGACTACCCGATGCGCGTGTGGCGGCGGAAACTGAGGCGATTCGATGGCTCGAACCCCTACCTCGCCTGGAACCATGTGGATCTTGTAGGTCGGCTCGCCCTGCGTCCAGGCGGCATAATCGGGGACCGTCTCGATATCCAGTATGCGGAAAATCATAGTCATCTATCCTTTTACCCCTCAAAACATGAAGAGTCAACCCCTCTTTTTTACGGCATGTTCTGGAAACAACGCTATCACCGTGCTCGCTCTCTCGTAACCTCTCGCAAACGCCTCGTCATCGGCAGCGTCGGCCAGGTTCAAAAACGCTCGGCGCGGAGCATAACGCTCGTTCACTCGCTCCTGGGTCCCGAATCTCTGCCTCTGGGCTGGCCTTGCGATGCTCCCTGCCTCTGGGCTGGCATTGCGAACGGAGGGAGTCGCAGACCCTTGGGTCGTAGACCCTTGGGTCGTAGACCCTTGGGTCGTAGACCCCTGAGTCGCAGGCCCCTGGGTCGCAGGCCCCTGGGTCGCAGACCCTTGGGTCGAAGACCCTTGGGTCGAAGACCCTTGGGTCGAAGACCCTTGGGTCGAAGACCCTTGGGTCGAAGACCCTTGGGTCGAAGACCCTCTTGCCAAAAGCTCGATAACTGCAACTGTCATCCCGCGTCGAAAGGAGTCTGCGTAATCGGCCGGAGTGGTGTCCCAGAATCTATGCCTCTGGGCTGACATAAAAAGATCTGCCGTGTCGTCTTGTTCAAGGTCGGCAAACATAGCGAGGATGCTCTTAAACAAGCGAGCAGCTCGCTCGACATCGGCTCGATCCCCGACCAAACGAATCTTCCTCCGCTCTGCTACCAAAAGAGCAACGGCCTCGCATCCGCATGACCTTGCTGTGGCAGTCACCAAGGCCCACTTCCAAGCAGTCTCGAAGCCCTTTGCGCCCAGTGGTAGCTCGAAGACGCCAGAGCGCGACTCGCACGTATAGTTCCGAACGTCTTCCTTCGTCAACCCATGCTTTCGCATCAAGGCGTCCGCTAAACGACTGGCTGTCGCAGCCTCATGAGAATTGGGAGAGTTCGATAGCTCCAGAAGCTTGGACAGACGATCTAAGACGCGTTCTCGGAATTGTCGGTTCATATTTTGTCCCAGGATCTCTGCCTCTGGGCTAGCATTGCGATCACACCCTGCCTATCCGGTCGATGCCCCGGATTAGCGGCCCTTTGCCGCTTTTTATTGCGCGGACTCGAATCTTCTCTTTGACGCCACCGAGAAGGAAAAACGTCGGTAACCTGACCAGATTTGGTGTGTTTGGCGAGCCGGGAGGCTCCAGCATGGTCAAAGGCCAGCACTGTCTCAAGAACAAGGCCCCTGAGCAGGCGTTTCCGTTCAGACTCTCTCTGCCTCTGGGCTGACATTGTGTTTTTTGCGATCACGAATACTTGCAGCCCACAACAAAATGAACCAACAATTCTTTGGAATAGCCTTCCTTTTCCAGGATGTGCCGAAGTCTTGTCGTTCCTTTGGTTTCAATCTGTCGAACCCGCTCGCGGGTTAGGCCCATGATCGAGCCTATCTCCTCCAGGGTCATGCCTCCCCTGTCGGCCAATTTGAGAGAGCACGTTGTCTCGATCTCCACGCTCTTCATGATTTGAAGCTTCCGCGCGTCGCTGTGTATATGGTACCGACACATAGTTCGCGGGCATGGTTCGATGCACGCCATGCACGCGCCCTCTGTCGCTTCATAAAGGTTCGCCGTCTCACTCATGTACTGTACCGGATCTTCGGGTCGACGACCCTTCGGCTCGAAGCTTGATCTGCTGGATCGCCCACGCCTTAGCTTCTTGTACAGGTTCTTGACCATGGCGGCTTTGTTGCCGTCGCGGCTCGGTAACCCTACCGCCGGCTCAAGAGCTGCCGAGGGCAATACCCGTAGAACTTACCCGCTTCATCCTTGAGCATGACCTGCGCCAGGCGCTTGTTGATCTGGTCGACAGATCCCGCAACCAGACGCACGCGACCCTCAGCCAGTCCGTCGATGAAGAAATACCGAGCGATGTGCTCATCCAAGATCTTGATCGGATCGCCTTCGACGATTTCCGCCTTGTCGCCAGTCCTGATGGGAGTCCATCCCGACTCATTTAACCGATCCATTGCCTGTTTCAAGGCCGTGGCCGAAGTCGCAAAAGTAGCAGCGGCCTCGACATACTCTTGCGGCGCTCCCCGGGCCGCCAGTATCGTGGAGATCTCGCCCGCCGTGACGCACACCTTGGACGCTCGGTCGCAAAGTCTCTGCGGCAAGGGGGGAAGAAGGCCCCTCGGTTTGCGAGTCTTCGGTGCGACAGCTGCACCTTGTCCCTGAATCTCTGCCTCCGAGCTGGCATTCCTATCATCTTCCTTGGAGTCGCCGACCCTCGGGTCGCTGACCCTCGGGTCGCTGACCCTCGGGTCGCTGACCCTCGGGTCGCCGACCCTCGGGTCGCCGGCACTGGCCCTATCCCTGGTCCTGCTCTTGTTCTTGCTCATTCAAATCTCCTGTGGGTTGTTTTGGAAAAAAACGAATCGAAAGGCATCTTGAACCAAGGCCAAATGAGGTGTCAAGCGCGAAAACGACCCTTCGTTTTTATCCGGTGCTACCCGGAGATCGGCCGGTCAAGGCGCACCGGACGCAAGCCACCACCCTCGCCCGCTCGTCTGGTCCAACGAGGTCGTCGCAGCTGTGGCACCTCATCGGTTCCTTCGGCTCCACGAACTTGCTTACCCGTTTCGACACGAGAGCCACGATGCGCGCCGACAGGTCGGCTAACAGCTTCCTCGGCACATGAGGAGCAATCAAGATCGCCACTTCCGCAGCGGCTTTCACATGACGCTCGTCGTAGTCGAAGTCGATGGCCAACTGCTGCCGATTGGAAGGCTCCATCAGATACCCCCTCCATCTTCGTATTCGTCGGCTAACGGATCCGACTTCAAAACATGAGCGGAATGAAAGCCTAAAACCCAGCCCAGAACTCCTCCAAAGAGGAAGAACCAAGTCAATAGCAGCCCAATTACTTTGCTTGTCATTGTGGATCTCCTCGATACGGATCGTCTTTGGTTCGTCCGGATCTCCCCATTGTCACAACCTTCAAGTCTATGTTGAGAATAGCCATCCGTCGGTATAAGTGACGCCGGTCGATGCCCAGGGAAGCGGCTGTACGAGATCTCGAACAATCGTTGATCTGCAAGGCTTGGATGATGATGATACGCTCGTAGTTGGCCATGATCTCCGGCAGAGTCTTCGGCGTAGATCCTGGCAGTACGACCTTCCGCTGCCCTGCCGTAACTCCGAACTTGCTCATTATCACACCGCAGCTGCCAACATGGCCTTGGTAACGGTGTCGAACCGGGCCACGAGATCCTTCTCGAAGTCGAAACCCTTCGGATAGACGTCGCCGGACATCAACTCTTTGATGCTCCACGGTCGCGTCTCACCGTCCGGATAGTGGAAACGCTTGGACAGCATCTCGAAGGTCAGCGCCTTGACGACCAACATCTCAAACGGTGCGGTGGTGTACTGACCCCCGACCATCGTCCGGTAAAGCTCGCGAATACGGGTCATCCGCTGGACACCGATGCGATCTCCAGCGACGATCTTGTCGAGCTTGTCGAACGCCTGCTGCCCGACCCCGAGCGAGAAACCCTTTGCTTTGCTGAGCTGCTTGGGCTTCCAGGTTCCGTCTCGCAAAAGCTCGAAGCCCTCTCCCCGGTAGATCTTCGGGGCGACGAAGTTCGCCCACTCCATCTTCTTCTCCAGCTTGAGGGCCCCGAGATCCTTGTCGTTTACTGGCAGAATGGCTTTTGACGCGATGCTGTCAGTGTTGTGCAACAAGACGCGTCCGATCCCGTCTACGAATGTATGAGCATCGGAGACCTGAAGATCGTACACATAACCATCATTGTGACCTTCTTCGACTAAGGTAGTCCACCGTTTCCTCTCCGTTCCTGCTGGCCTTAATCGAAGACAATATGACCTCTTCGAGGGTCGATAATGAATGGAGTGGTGAAAACCATGCTGATCGAGCGCAAACGACAACCCTGCCGCCAGTTGTTGTGAGATCGTCGTGTATGAGGATCGTCCCGATTGATCGACTGCCCCGTCTCCCTCGGCCAACTTGTCAAAGAAGACCTTGAAATCTTCGTCGGATAGATCGTAGATGAAAGAAGGCAATTTCCTGCCACTGGAACCGCGGATGCCTCCCAAATGGCCAAAAAGACATGGGAGCATCCCGGCGCCACTGCGCAAGTAGTAGATACCAGATCCTTCACTCCAAGACGGACCAGTAAAAGTCACCCCGCGCGTGATCGACAGGAGATCGTCTTTCAAATCATCCAACCACTCCTTCTTAATCTGGCACAACGAGAACATGTCCCGAGTCTTCGTCGTGACTCCGCGAAGGCTAGAACTACCCTCGGCTATAAAAGCCGCCAAGACTCGAAGCAGTTGGTGGAAACCAGCGCTTCCCGGCTCATAAAAACGTCTCGCCATCATCTTGGCGTTCCTGGAATTCCGATACTCCAACCATTCCCCACTGTGATCGGGAACGAACTGATGGACAATCCGGTTGCCGTGCCATACGTCCGTCTCGACCCCCCGCCGAAAGTCGCGAACATAGTCGAAGAGATCGATTTTCTTTCGATTTACCGCAAGTGGAGCGCTTACCGTCTCGAACTGCATATTCTCGGAGATAAATCTTCCCGGATCTACCTTCTTCCCATCGACCACCAACGAATGATCTTCGGTTACGTGTACCTGTCCTCGCTTGGAGCTTATCAAGAACATGCCTTTCGAGGTCTTGTGGCGAATGATCTTCTCCAATGGAAACCAACCTTCTCGACCGTCTCCCCCTTTAGCTAGAGCGGACCATCCGCGTCCCAACGTGCATGCCTCCTTGACTCTCCGGTGAGAAACTCGATTCTTTCCCCTCCGGTCCCAAATCTCTTCAATTGGATCTATGACAACATGTCCCTCGGGAGATCGGAGAATGACCGTCCTATCCGCCGCTATGCTGTCACAATAATACGGCGGTTTATCTTGCCTGTAGCACTCCTTCATATGGCCAAACAGTGTTCGGCGAGCAATTGAAGTGATGACAGCTGCGATTGGTACATGTCTATGAGCAATGGTGGCTTCCTTTTCCACGAGCCACACTCCCGGCTGGAGCATCTGCATCGAGCTCCGGTCTATTTCCTGGGGGTTGATCAGCATCTCCTGCTTCATAGTGCCCTCCGCCGTCTTACCATAGAGGGAGTTCAGGAGGTACTTGAGAATGAGCCGCCGGAAGTCGGTCGTGGCGTCGGCCCGCAGCCTGTAGATCTTCTTGGCGTACTCGGCAAAGTCGTAGAACGGCTCGAACGTATAGACCTCGTGGACCTTGTGAACGGTCGCTCCCTCCCGCATGGCCAACCGGATGTCCGTCGAGGTGAACCATCCGCGCCAACGGCCGATAGGAAAGAAGACCCGATTCTCCTGCCGAAACGGCAGTGGAGGCAACGGCATGTCCGGAACTTCGATAGTGACGTTAGCCAGGTAGATGCACTCGTCCGAGTCGTCGTCGGGCAGCGTGGTCTGAAAAGCAATCATGTTGCCCGGAAGTGCAAATGTCATGGCGTACGGGAAAGAAGAGTTGATGTCGTACATCCGGAAGTCGGTCGCGTTTCGCGATATAACTTCTACTCGACTGGCGAAGTATGCCTCCTGGCAGATGAGATTCAGGCGTTCGGAAGTGAAGATGTCCCGCTTGAAGAACGACCGTCGGAAGAGAGTCATGGCGGTAGACGCTATCGTCTGCTGGAGTTGGCCACCCAGCTCTACGATCTCGTTCTCGAACTGGGCGATGGCCTTCCACAAGATCTCGCAATCGATCCTGTTGTATCCTACCAAGATCGGATACGGCACTTCGCCGTAGAAGATCTTCCTCTCGGTTTGCGACAAGGTATCGAAGTCGGTGATCGTTCGGCCGAACCGCTCGGACATCCACGCCTTGGCCTCCACGGAATCTCCCTTGCGGATCCCTATCGCCTTGCCAATGTTGTCGAGCTTGTCGCGCAAAAGCCAGTAGGAATCGCAGAAATGCCACGCATTTTTGCCCTTGATGACGTGTACGATGATGGCCGACGATCCCGAGAACGATGCCTTGATTTGCCAGGTACCATTGTCGGTCTCGACGGTCTTCTTCTTGCCATCGACGGAATAAACGGTGCTACTTTTCTCCGGACCAGCATCGAAGGCCGCCCGCGCCTTGATCTCGGCGAGAAGATCGTCGAGAACGAACTGCATGTCGGCAAGCCCTCCCGCGTGGGCAAAGAACCAGTTGCCTCGATGCTCTCGGACCAAAAGGAAATTGAGCAGCTCCTTGACGGAGGTAAAGTGGTGGTACCGCTCGACAAGCTCGACGTCCGATCCGCCTCCACTGTCATCGTCAAGATCGACCGGCTGCTGATCGTAGTACCCAGCAAGACGCAGCTGGAGGGCGCCGGTCAGGCGCTTGACTACCGGCAACGGCACTCTCACCGGCTCTCGGATGCCGTCGATCTTGACGAGGGTGTTCACCAGAGGAGGCAGCGCCTCGCCGGGAACCCATTCGAGGTCGAAGACGCCGAACCGACGGCGCTTCCGGTCGGACGTTATGGGGTTGAAGACAGGCATGCGACTGTTCCTACCATGCCTATCCGGTTGACACCCCTGAGCCAAGCTTCACTAGCATTTCGCGAAGCTCCGTAATCTTCTCAGTTGTGTTTTGAGGAGTCTCACGAAGGTGGAAAGGATGCTCGCAAAGCGATACCTCCCCGCCTACCTGCCACTCGACCACCGGGGGTGGATTCCCCTGTAGCTCAGACGGAAATGGAGCGCCTACCAGAGAAACATCTATCAAGGCAACGGGACGATTACCTGTGAGACCGTAGAAGTACACGCGTTTTGTCGGTGCTGTTCTCGATGCCGCAATCATGACGCTCCTTGCAGAGTTTTAAGAAATAGCTCGGCGTTGAGCTGAGCTTCTGCCATTGAAATCAAGTGCCATTCTTTTGGCGGCCCCTTATGGAATATGGAATTCGTTCCGAAGTAGGCAATCGAAACTCCATAGATCCCTGTTACGAGAAATCCTTCTGGACAGCGTACCATTTTGTAAGGACCGGGTGTTTTCATCTTATTTCCCACGCGGAAAAACCCCCTCCCTTTAGAGAGAGGTCGTTGACTATGCCAACTTCCCGTGCATGTGAGGACGAGTCTTGTTGTACAGAGACTTTGTGCAAATGGCCATTCCAAGATCGATGTCCAAAGCAATTGCCGTGTCCATCGCGCGGATTATGATGTCCGCTAGCTCTTCCTCCGCACAAGTCAGCGGACAGCCATCCTTATCGCAGGACTTGGAAAGTGCCCCCTTACGCGCGGCCTCCCAAAGCTCGGAAATCTCTCCATGTAGATTCGCGCAGAACTTGGCCAGACGACCGAGATCGGTAGCCTCGGTAAACGCATCTGGATGAAACCCATGATCGGCCGCGATCTTATAGACCTCGGCACTTACTTGGTTGATTGCAATCACGTGACTTGGATCCATGCATTCTCCTTCTTGGAAGTATGAGTTTCTGAGACTTGACCCTAGGTGGGATGCCGAGTAATATTTTTCCAGTTCGCAATGCTAGCCCAGAGGCAGAGATTCTGGGACGTAAGGCTCTTCTTGAGAACCCTGATGGTGTCGGCTTCCTTACATTCGATCTTCACAATAGCCAGATTGTCTCCACATTCTTCGGCTTCATGTTCATCGAGCCATTCAAACATGCCGTCGAAATCGCCACCAAGAGCGATGTCAAAGGACAACCAAACCGTGCGCTTCATGTCATCTCCCCCGTCAAGAAGATGACTTTTGTTCCTATTTGCGTTATGTTTTGCATGATTTCTAGGCATAGATCGTCCCTTTCTTATCCGGTTGACGACCATCAAGAAGAACTATCGTTAATGAGGATTTCGCGGGCGCGAACGGATTGACGATTGAATGGTTCTTCTCCCATTGCAGCTATTTCAATCAACCCCGCCCTAAGTCGTTCGATTTCCATAGCACCTCTTTCACAGATTCTCTCCACCTCGGGTATGAGCTTGCCCCCAATCGACACATGTCTAAGTTCTATAACAACTTCGGCATACTGGCCCATCGTGTTCTCCAATCGTTATTGTGGTGGTTGTTAACCGGATAGGTATGG
>Ga0182027_10011584_pt1 | contig 12454 bp, 6 predicted proteins | sample 712E1DmetaG_FD_121300 | JGI IMG/M metagenome (GOLD analysis project Ga0182027, IMG submission 121300) | Permafrost microbial communities from Stordalen Mire, Sweden - 712E1D metaG (Illumina Assembly) | ecosystem: Environmental > Terrestrial > Soil > Wetlands > Permafrost | place: Sweden...
TGATCGGGTGGTGCCCGTCCTTGCGAGTCACCGTGGCGGACAAGCCGGTGATGAACTTCGCCTTGGCGCGGCGCACGGCCAGTTCAAAACTGCGCGCGGAAACATGGTGGCACTCATCCACAATCAAATATCCGTAGCCGGCCACCCGATCGTCCACCACTTCTTTGCGAACAAGGCTTTGCATCAATGCCACATCCAGCGCGCCTGTCAGCTTGTTGCGTCCGCCTCCCAATCGCCCAATGGTCTTGGCCGGCAGGTTCAGAAACGACGACAAGCGTTCTATCCATTGTTCCAGAAGTTGCTGGCGGTGAACTAAAATCAGCGTGTTGACGCCGCGTTGGGCAATGAGCCAGGCCGCAACCACGGTTTTGCCAAAGGCCGTGGTCGCTGCCAGAACCCCCGCGTCATGTTTGAGCAGCGCATCAGCGGCTGCTTGCTGGTCGGGCCGCAATGTGCCCTGAAAAGTAACTTTCAAAGGCACGCCGATGCAGCGCTCATCACGGAGAACCGGTTGGATGCGAAGAGACCCAAGCATTTCCTGAAGTTCATCCAGACACCCTCGCGGCAGGGCGAAATGCTTTGGATGATCCTCAGCGCATGAAACGATTCTTGGCTTGTCGTATGTCGGCAGGCGCATGGCTTGGGCGCGATAGAATTCGGGATTTTGAAAGGCGGCCAAACGCAGCAATCGGTTGCGCAGCCCGGGCCCCAGGTCTTCTTTCGCGATATAGATTTGGTCTCCGAGGATGATCTCGAGTTTCTCGGGTAATGGTCCTGGGATGGATGGTTCCTTTCGGCGACGCGACGGGGGCAGCGTCCAGGGATTGTCATCATCCTCGTCCGCCAAGGCCATGCGCACCCCAATAATCCGTCCCTTGGATTCCGCGTCGCGCACCAGAGCCTCGACTTGCGCCCGGCGTATTCGCCGCGCTGACGCCAGGAATGCCCATGGATCGGCGTGCGGCGTGAACGTCCCGTCAAGAAAAACCGTGTTGCCGCGCTGCCGGGCCAACTTCTGGAGGGGTAGCGCAATCAGGTTTCCAAACCCGCCTTTGGGCAGCGTATCCTGATTGGGAAACATCCGGTCGTAGGAATCGAAACCAATTTCCGGACAGGACTCCATTGTCTCAGTGAGAATGTGCGAACCCAGTTTGCGCGCCAAGCCGGCGGGAATGGCCTCTTCAAAAAAAAACCAGACATGGCCGCCATTGCCGGAGCGCGAGCGTTCCAAGACGGCAGGCACATCAAGCCGCCGGCACGTTTCCAGAAACGCGGTCGCATCCCGCTGCCATTCCTCGCCGTCGAAGTCCACCGCCAGAAAAAAACAAGTCTCGTCCTGCAACATGGCATAGACACCCATGACGAAATCCAAACCCCGGGCGTCCCTGCCGGAAAGGTGCCAGCCGATTACTTCGTCGGTGATCTGAAAAAATCGGCGATTGGGACAATCCGCGCATTTAATGCGCGGCTTATCGCAGACGCCGCGAATCCATTCATTGGCGCAGGCGGGCGTGTAGCCGGATTTGCCGGTCTTCCGGCTCTCGAAACGGCGGGGATAAACATCCTCCCGGCCGCGGAACAGAGATCGAAACAAACTGATCTTGGCAGCCGGTGGAGAATGGTTTGTCACCGTGGGGCCGGGTTGCTGCGAATCCTCCGCTCCCCGCGGACAAGGCTGCGCCTGGCTGCCCCTGTTCTGGAGAATCGTTTCCACGCGATCAGTGGGACATGGTGTAAACAAGAATGTTGATCAGCATCGGGTAGCCCATGGGTTCGGAAAATTTGTCGAAGTAGCGGGGGTCGTCACCCTCGTGTTCCCAGCCGTCGCCGTAATGGTTGTTGTGGCAGATGAGCGCGATCATTCTCTGCTTGTCGTCATAAATGGCATAGTAACGCGGGTCGTGGCCTTTTTCGCCGTAGTCCCAGTTGGGGTCCCAGGATTGGAGGGTGCTGAAATAGGCGCCGACACTGGGGATTTGCGGTTCCTTTTTGAAATCGAAAACGGTGTGGAAGATCCGGTGGTCCAGGGTGATTTCCACGGGTTGGTGATCGGGGAGGACGCGCTGCATTTGTTCGCGGAAATGCTCCCATTGCAGGTCGCCCCAAAAATCGTCGGCCATGAGGAAACCCCCGTTGAGGAGATAGTTGCGCAGATCGGTTACCTGGTCGTCGGTCAAAATGACGCGACCGGCGGCGGCCAGATAAACGAAGGGGTGGTCGTTCAATTCCTTGGCCGTGATGTTTATGAAACTCAAGCCGGGCCGAACTTTGAGGCTGGTGACCAAGTGAAGACGATAAATGGCGTTCAGGTCGGCGTCGGGGGAGTCATCGTCCCACAAACGTCCGCCGCCGAATTGGCGGGTTCCCTCGTAATCCGTGAAGATCAGCCGCGCAAACGTGAAGGTGTCCTCGCGGAATTCCGGGTTGATGGCTTTTTCCATCATTTCCTGCTCGGCGCGGTGTTCGTAGGGGATTTGGTCAGGGGAGCTGAATCGCCGGCCAAAGCCGCCGCGGCGGCCAAATTGGGCCTCGGCGGAGAACAGGGCCACCGCCATGGCCGCCAGAACCAACGCCATTCTCACTGCGTATTTCTTGATTTTCATTGGGGCTTGGCTTCGTAGATTTTTGCCGTTTCCACCAAAAGTGTTTCGATTTGACTGTAGTAATCGTCTTCTTTCATCTTCGCTTTTTGGAGGCGCAGGGTACTCAATTTCAGTTCCAATTCGTCCCGCCGGGCGCGCGCGTCCGGGGAAAGCTGGCGCTCGGTCACGCCGGGAACCAGGAACATCTGGTGGGCGCGGACGCCATCCACGGCTGCGCCATTGGCGGCGGTTTTCACGGCGCGCACGCCGCGGAACCAATCGGGCGGGGTGCCAAGGCCGTCGCCATTGTCGTCCATCAGCGCGTGCTCGGTCATCAAGCGGCCTTCCTCCTTGTAAAACTGCTCGGTCTGGCGCGAGGCGGAGAGGAAGGCTTCGAGAAGCGAGGTTTGCCCGTCCTTGTCCAAATCGGCGTCCGGATCGGCGATGGCTTGGGCGAGGTAGAGGCCGAAGCGAGTGGCATTGATTTCACTGCCGCTGCGAGTGGCGGTGATGATGACACGGCCCGGGGCCGAAAGCGCCTTGAGGAATGGGCCGCTGGCGGAGGCGCATTGGATCACCACCAGGGGACGGCGGCACGGCTTCAAGGCGTCGGCCAGATTCGTGGCGGTGATGTCCGGGCCACGCAGATTAAATTTGGCGGAGCGGCCGTCGTAGGTGCCGTGGCCGATGAAGACGAGCCAGAGATCCCCGGCGGGTTTGGCGACTTCCTGGGCGAGAAGGTCGAGCAATCGCTGGCGGTCGTTCTCCGGCTGGTTCGTGTCCTCGCCGATCACGAAAGTTTGCAGGCCGCCTTTGGCGGCGGCGGCTTGCCAGAGGCCGGCCCAATTGGTGAAGGCTTCCGCAAATTTTGGTTCGCCCGGGGCGCCGATGACGAGAATCAAGGAGCGCGAGGAATTGGTTTGGGCGTAGGATGGGGCCGCGGCACTCAGCAAGAGGAGGGGCAGTATGAGTTTGAAAACCGTGGATTGGAAACGCAGTAGCGGATTCATGGCAATCCTTTCCACCGGCGGAGGCCCCAGTCGGTGAGGAAGCACGCCACGGCGAACAGAAAGACGGCGGGTTGCTGCCACAGCGGGCGGCTGGCGGTTTCGGTGATCGGCGCGCCGCGATTGGGCAGGTCGCGGACAAATTTTGGCAACCGCTCCATGCTCATCATCTCGCCGCCGGTGCGGCGGGCGATGATTTCCAGGAGGGCGCGGTTAGGTTTCAACGTGCGAAATTCGTCCACGGCGGGATCGGAGGTCAGGCCGGTTTCGGCGCGGCCGACCACGGTCCCATCGGGCTGGGTGACGAGCGCGCCGACGGCGTAGGCTCCCGCCTGGCGCACCACGTAGGTGGCTTCGTAACGGCCCGGCTCGGTGGCGGAAGGCTCGGCCGTGAGTTCGAGCGGCTTGGAGTCGGCCAGCGATTCGACGGCAAGACGGACGTTGACGTTCTCCTGGGGTTTGTATTCCTCGTCACGCACCTGGACGACGAGGCGGACTTGGGTTGGGTCGTCGGATGGCTGGGCTTCGAGGTTGACGCGCGAAGGAATATCGGACACGAGCCAGCGCACCAGTTGCCGCCAGGTCTTGCCCAGGTCCTTTTGCATGGCCTCGCTTTGGATGCCCCAACGCCACAAATCCCCGGCCATGAGAGCGCCGACGGAGCCGAGACCGAAGCGTTGCACCACGAGGGCGGGATAGGTGTGGTTGTCCACATCTGAAACCGTGGCGAGGATGCTCGCTCCCGGTTTGGCTTCGCGGATGGGATTCAAGACGGTGAGTGGCGGCATGGCGCTGAGGCGCTGCTGCTCTTCCGGTTCGGTGGCGCGCAGGCGGGTCCAAGGCTGCAGCCAGCCTTCGCGCGTCAGCGAGAGCTTGAACGCCGCGGGCAATCGGACGACCGCGGGGCGGTCCAAATAGACCGGCAGCATCGAGTTGATGGCGGTGACGGCGTAGCCGCCCTCGCGAAACGTCTCCGCGCCGCCGAGCATGAGAAAGCCGCCGCCGCGCTCGGAGACGAAGCGGCGCATCAAGAGCAATTGCTCGTGAGAAAAGAACCCGGCTTCCACGCGGTCCAGAATCACGGCGTCATACTTGAACAATTCGGCGGCGGATTTGGGGAAGCCGTCCCGCAGCTCGAATTCGTCCCTGGTGTTTAGGCGAATCATGACCGGCTGGTCGTACCGGGCGGTTTCCTCGTTGGTGGCCTCCTCGAAGCCGCGGAACAATGGATTGCTCGCCTCGCCGGCGCGGCCTTTGAAATCAAATTTCGGCTCGCGCGGAGCGATGCGCATGAGCGTGACCATCTGGACTTGGGGGTCTTCCTGAAGCGCGCGGTTCAGGAATTTGTATTCCCAATCCGGCCGGCCCGCCACGCAGAGAATGCGAAATGGCTTCTGGCCGCGGTCCACCACCATCAGGCGGCGATTATTGACAAGAGTCGCCTCGCGCGACGCGCCGCCGGGGTTGTTCAGGTCGTCGTCGGCGCGGACGTCGAGTTGGTAGAAGTGAATGCCGGGTTTGTCGGGTTGGAATTGAAAGCGAAAGTTCAGCTCGCTCTCCTCGCCGCCGGCGCGCTGGGCAAGAGTGGCGACGGCGTTGGACACGATGGCAAAGCCCATGAGGGGCTGGGCGGGATCGTTGGTGTTGAAAGCGCCGGATTCGGCGGCGATCTCGGTCAATTTGGCGCGGACGGTCGAGCCGGGAAAACCGCGCGCAGTCACGGTGCCCTGGACGGTGACCGGCGCGTCCTCGAAGGCCGTTTGGCTGACGGCGATTTTGTCCACGCTGATATCGCGAAGGCCGGCATCGTTTCCCAGGACGACTGGATAAACCGGGGGGCACCCTTCCAGGGATGGCAAGTCGCCGGTGACGTCGGTGGCGTTGCCATCGGTGAAGAGCAGCACTCCGGCGACGGGCTGGCCCCGCCAGCGTTGAGTCGCGCCGCGCAAGGCGCCGACCAGGGCGGAGGCGCGCCCGTCGAAATTCAGTTCGCCGAAGTCGTGCAGGCTTTGCAAACGGGAATCGAAGGAATAACGGCGCACTTGAAAATTCTGATCGAGGCCGGCCTCCCAGCCTTGGGGATCGGCGACGAGGAGGCCCCGCAGAGTTTCGCCGCGCGAATGTGGCTGGCCTTCGTCTTTGACTTGCAGACTCTGGCTGTTGTCAGCGATGACCGCGAACACATTGGCGCCGGGACGCGCGCGCCGACTCACCAGGAGCGGCTCCAACAAACAGAGCGCGAGAACGGCGACGCCGGCGAATTTGAGACTCGCGGAAAGGAGCGTGACCCAACGCTCGGCGGAGTTCTTGCGCGAAGCCCAAATCAGCGCGACGAACAGCGCCGCCAGCGCCGCGAGCGATGGCCCCAGCCAGGATCGGCCCGAAAAAACGATGGCGGCGAGACAGGTCATTGCGGGCTGCCGAGCTTTTCGTAGTATTTACGCACGGCGTCGGTATATTGGTCCTGCACGGGGTCGCGGTCCAGCGGGACGAGGCTGCGGTCTTTTTGCGCGCGGGAAAGTTCCTGGGCAACCCAATCGCGGGCCATGGCCAGCGGCTCGAGCGCCTGGTGTTGCAACTCTTCCGGGGAAGGAATGCGTCCGCTTTGGCGAAAATCGCGGCGATAGACGGCGACGCGCTCGCGCACGGTGGCTAACTGATTGCGCAAATCCTGCGAATCCACCGCCTGCTCCACATCGCGCAGACGGTCCGACCAGTCCATATAACTGCCGCCGGTGATGGGGCCTTGGTTAAGCCCGCCGATGCCGCCGTTGGCTCCCCCGAGCTGCTGGGCGATTTGGCGCAATTGATCCGGTCCAGCGTTGCCGCCTCCGCCATCAGCGTTTCGGCCTCCGCGCTGGCCGCCACGGTTGCCGCGACCGGCTTGGCCGGCTTGCTGGCCGCCTTGACCATTCTCGTCTGGCGGTTGTCCTTCGCCGCCGTTCCGGGCCGTTTCCGAATTACCCTCGCCTTGGCCGCGCCCCTGGCCCTGCCTTCCCCGATTGGCCTGGCCTTCGCGTCCGCCATTTCGCTGGGACGGGTTCTGTTCGTCACCAGCCTGCCGCTCACTGCGTTGCCCCGAAGCGTCTGCTCCGGCCACCGCGTTCGTGTCTCCTTCGCCGTTGCCATTGCCGCGGGCGGCGGTTCCGGCCTGGGACCCGCGCCGGCCCCGCCCGGCGGTATTGGTTCCCCCGGAATTCGTGCCATTGCCCAATTCGCGCGCCAACTGGCCGGACAAGGCATCCAGTTCCCTTTGCGCGTAGCGCAGAGCGTCGGCTTCGCTGCCGAGAACGCTTTCGGCGGCGGCGTCCACATTTTGACGGAGTTCATCAATATTGGTGCGGGCGAGGCTTTCGCTCTGCGCGGCCTGGGGCAGAAAGCCGCGGTCCACCAATTGCGCGCTGAGATCGAGTTGATTTTCCGTGTGCTTCTGATCTTCGCGGCGGATGATATCGTAAAGTTGCTTGGCCAGGAGCGGTTCGGTGTTCTCGGCCTGCTCGGTGAGGTCGCGCATTTGGGCGACCAGATTGGTCAAGGCGGATTCCTGCTGGGTCAATTGCTCTTCGACGGGACGGCGCTGGGCGGAATCGTCCAATTGCTTTTGATCGGAATCGTTCAAGGCATTGAGATCGCGGGCGATTTTGTCCTCCTGCGCCGCGAGATCGCGGGCCTGATTTTGCATTTGACGCATCTGCCGGGAGAACTGGCTGGAACTTTGCTGGCGCAGGTTCTCGCGCAGATTTTGGAGGTTCTCCTCGGCGCGGGAGCCGGAAGCCAGCGCTTCCGAGACGGACTGGCGTTCCATTTGCTCGGCGGCCCGTTGCACGTCGTTGCGGGTCTGATCCAATTGTTGACGGGCTTGGGATTGTTGCGCGGCATTGGGCGATTGCTCCATTTGCTGGCGCAATTCATCGGTGTCGGCGAGCATCTGGCGTTCCTCGTCCTGGAGGCGTTTCAACTGGCGCTGGGCTTCCTCGCGTTCTTGGGGCGTGCGGGCTTCCTGCAGCGCCGTTTGCAGGTCGCGCAGCCGGTCGTTCAAATCCTGTTGGCGGCGGGCCAGTTGTTTCAAGCGGTCGGCGGTTTGGGCCTGTTCGGCTTGCTGCGGCGTGGGGGCGGCCGTGGCCTGGCGCTCGGTTTCGTAGCGATTTTGTTCGTCGGTCAATTCGAGCTGGTCCAGCTCGTCCTGGCCGGGCTGGCCGGATTGGCCGCTGCCGCCGCGCTGGCCGCGCTGGCCGTTGCGCGAGCGGGCGACGCGAAATTCGCGCGGCAGGGCCTTGAGCAAGGCCTGGTAAGCGGACTGTTCCGCGGCAATGGCCTCGGCAAGTTTGTCCGGCGTCTTCCTGGCCTCTTCCAAGGCGGCGCGCGAACGCTCCATTTCCTTAATGACGGATTGCAGCGCGGTGTGGTCGCCTCCCTCCGCGTTTTCGAGCATTTGTCTCGCCTGCTCCAGCGCCTGGCCCTGGGCGTCAACCACAACGTCGAGATCGGTCAGGAAATCGCCGGTGGCGGGGGCGGACGGCACGGCGGCCCCGCCGCCCTGCCCGCGCGCGCGGCTTTGGGCGTGGAGGGACAAGGAACTGACGAGCGCGAGGGCAAGGATAATCTGTATTCTCATGGATGCTGGGCGCCGCCGGCGCCGGTTTTTTCCCGTTGAAGGTTCCACGTTGCGACGACGATTTGCTTCTGCAAATCGGCCAGCCGCACGCGTTCGTTGCCGCCGCCCTGACCCTGGCCTTGGCCTTGGTTTCCGCCCTGACTGCCGCTGTCGCCCGCGCCCGATTGGTCCGCCCGAAAGATTTCCTCGAAGGGACGCACCTCGGCAAAAAACATATCGCCGAAGGTGCGGCGCGCCTGGCCGTCAGGCCCGGAGTCATCGGCCCAGGCAAAGTAGGCGACGACCTGGTCCACGTCCACCCCGAGTTTCTCCAGGGGAATGAGGTAGTTGAATTGGACTTTCGCGTTGGCGGGTGAGGTCTGGCCGAGTTCAACAAATTGCGGTTCTTGCCCGGCCACGCCGTAGCCGACGCCATATTTGACGAGGCCAAAGTCGTCAGACGCTTCGGCCCGCAACTCCAATTCCTCCAGGCGCGAGACGCGCGGATCGCCGCGCGGGAAAGTGAGTTTGACCACCGGACGCTGGTTCGTCAGGGCCTGGAGAATGAAATCCGCGGAAAATTTGTTGGAGCGGCCTTCCGTGTCCACCAATTCCAGCGAGTAGCGCGCGCTGTTGGTCAATAAATAATCGGAGAGGATGGCGGTGGCATTGCCGGGCGTGGCGAGAGAGAGGGTCTGGTCCTTGGCGATCCAGCGCGCGCGCGCGACCGCCTTGTTGAGTTGCAAGGTGTAGCTCAGGCGCGATCCGACAACCGCGCTGACGCGCAGGGTGTCAGGAATGGTGCGATTGGTGAGACCGGTGTAGGCCGGATAAACCAGGCTCGCGTCCGCGCGCACGAGGGCCGGGTATTCAAAGACCGCGATTTTGTAATCGCGGGTCTTTTTGCCGCGATATTCGATGTGGTAAATTCCGGCTTCGTTGACCTCCGGAATGCTGGCGCCAAAAACCGGATCCGCCAGCCGGCGGGCCATGTTGAGGCGCGCTTCCTTGCCGCCGGCAGAATTTACCACCAAGGTGGCTTCGCCGGGCGGAGAGCCGCCAAAGCGGGCGGCGATCACCAACCCGGTGCCGCGTTCCACGTTGGTGTCGCCGGGAGTCACGGTGATTTCTTCGCCGAGCAGGGAAAGGAAAACCGTCGAGCCGGGTTTCTTGCCGGGCCGCAGCGCCAGCGAGATCGCCAGCAGCGCCAGCAGGGCGCCCGCCTGGGCGATTCGCGCGTAGTTTCGGCGCTGCCGCAACTGCCGCCGCCACTCCGCCTGGCCGGGATGGGTCAGAACCTCCTCGATAACGCGCAATTGAAGAAAACCATAAGCACCCGATTCCGCATCCGGCTTTTGTTCCGAGGCGGCAGCTAATAAATGGCGAACTTCAGGGCGTCCGCGCCAGAATTCGCGGATAAGATCGCGGATTTCACCCTCCGTCCTGGCGTGTCGGAACAAAACCATTCCGCCCAGCGCCAGACCGGCGGCCAGGGGCAGCAGCCAGAGATCGGGATGGATTTCGCCGCCGGCGATGTTTTGGAGCACGAGCAGCGCAACTCCGACCGCCGTCGCCACAAGGCAGGAGAAGGCCACGGCGCGCGCGCGGCGGGCACTGCGCTGGATTTGGGCGAGAGCGTCCAACTGAGTTTGGAGGCGGCGTTCCATCATGAGGAAGTCTCCAGGTTCGCCACCCGCCGGGCGAGCCAGCCGCCCAGCACGATTTCCACCAGCGCGACGCCGAGAAGTCCGGCGATCAGCCAGCGCCAGACTTTCTGGCGGTTTTCCAGTTCCGCGCGCGCCAAAATACGCTGCGTTCCGGCGGTCACGGCGGCAGGAACCCGCGCCGCGCTTTGCAGCGGAACACCGAGGCGGCCCAAATCATCGGGCGACATGGGCGCGGTACGGCTTTCGTCCAGCGGCAAATTCACGGCGAAGCGATTGGTTCGGTTGCCCGCCGCGGCCAGGTAGATTCCCGGGACATCGGTCCCGGTGAAAGGCGCGCCGGCCGCCTGGTCAACGGACTTTCCGTCCGGTTTGGTCCAGTGAACGGTGTCACCGGGGAAAGCGGGGGCCGGGACCGAGTCGCCGATTTGAAACTGCGCGCGAGCCGGAGCGGTCCCGCCGCTCCAGTCGAGAATCGTCTGCATCAGCGGCACAAATTTTGTGGACAATGCGAGCTGGCTGTCGGCGGGATTCCACCCGGAGGCGAGGACGAGGAGGTTCCCTTTTCCCCCGGGAATTTGCGCCAGGGCGGGCGATCCATCGTCAAACTTCGCGAGCACCCGAACCGGAAAATTGGTGGGGAACTTCAAGATGCGGTGTTTCCAAAAATGGATGCGCGAAAAGTCGCTGAAGCGCGGATCGGCGAAGGGCGCAAAAATCGGATGCGTGAAATCCACGCCGCCCAGCAATGCGTAATCGCCCGCCGCCTCGCTCACTTCCATGGGAACGTCGGCCGGCTCCATCAGCGCGTTCATCAGGACTCGAAGCTCGGTCTTGCCGCCGGCGACCCACAGCTTGAGCGCCGCGCTCTCTTCGGCCGTGAGGCGTGTCGAGACGACCGCAAGGGAGGCGAGGTTCAGCGTTTCCACGTCAAGAATGGAATTCGACATGACGGACACCACTTCCACGTTGCGGCGTCCGGTTTCCGGAAAGGCGCGCTCCAGATAGTAACGCAATTGCTGGGGATCATTGGCCGATTCGGAGCCGAACCAGGCGACCGCCACGCGTTCGGTTTCAGGGACGGCGAACCAGGTCGTGTTGTCGAAATCCTCGCCACCGCCCGTTAAACGCAGAGCGCCGGTGGTGACGCCGCCGGGAAGCGGCGGCGCGGAGAACGTCCGGGTTTGGCCGGGCGGCAGGTAGATTTGCGCGGGTTTGGCGTTATCGGTGTCCCAAGCGAGAGTGAAAGTTTCGCGACCGGAATCGCGGGCGTTGGTGATGCGGACTCGGGCCTGCCGTTCATCACCCGAGGCAGCGCCGGAGGCATCCAGGATTTCCAGGCCGGCGTTGCCGGGCTTGGCGGGATCCATGCGCTCGACCTGGACGCCGACGTTCTTGGGCCATTCGTGGCCCTGCAAGCCGTCCAGGTTCGCGCCTTCCTGCAAGTCGCTGATCAGCGTCACGACGCGCGTGGAAGACTCGCCGGCTTTGTCCTCTTGAAACAGTTCAGCGGCCTCGGTCAGGGCCGGGCCCAAAGCAGTGCCGCTCCAGCCGGGTGAAACGACGGTCAGTTTCTGCTTGGTCAGCGCGGCCCGCTGGTCCAGCGGCCAGGAAAGCCACTCGGGAAAACTGACGACGGAGTGGACTTGCTGATCAAAAGTCAGCACGGCGACGCGATCTCCCGGCGCCGCCTTGTCGAGATATTGTCCGGCCGCGGCGAGGGCTTTGGGCCACAAACCCGCGCGGCGCATGCTGGCGCTCGTGTCAATCAAAAGGACGGTTTGGCGCCCGGGTCCGGGAGGAGGGGGCGAGGCGCCGCCTTTCGGAAAGAACGGGCGGGCAAAACCCAGCGCCAGCAAGACCAGGGCCAGGCAGCGCAACAGGAGCAGCAGGATGTGCTCGAGGTGGCGGCGGCGGGTGGCGCGGGGCGGGATGGGGCGCAGGAAGAGAATCGAACTGAACGCCGTCCGCTCGCGCACGGAGCGCCGGATGAGATGAAACACCACCGGGCCGGCCACGGCCAAAGCTCCGAGCAAGAACCAGGGGGCGAGGAAATTCATATTGACTTTCGCGCCGGGACGCGGCGGCGGATGAGTTTGTTGCGCCGGGCGCGCCCGCGCAGAAAATCCGCCAGCGCCAGTTCGAGCGGGCGGTCGGTGACGACGCGATGGAATTCCGCGCCGAGCCTTTGGCAGACGGTTTCCGCGCCGCGGCCATGCTCCGCGAGGCGGCGCTGATAATCGGCGCGCGCGTTTTCCGGGTCGAGGTAAACATCCCGCCGGCTCTCCAGGTCTTGAAAGAGCGAGGCCTGGTGAAAATCGAAGGCCAGTTCGTTCGGGTCGAGCACCTGCATGAGGACGACTTCGTGGCCGGCCACAGTCAACCGTCCGAGGTTGCGCTCCAGTTCATCCAGCGGCGTGAGCAGATCGGACGCGAGCACGATCAAGCCGCGTTTGCGCGCGAGTTCGGCGACACGGCGCAACGGTTCGCTGACGTTCGTGGTGCTGCCTTCCGCGTGCCGTTCGAGGGCCATCATCAACCGGCGCAAATGACCCTTCCGATGACGCGGCGGCAAATAGTCGCGCACGCGTTCGTCGAAAGTCACCA
>Ga0182027_10011585_pt1 | contig 12454 bp, 13 predicted proteins | sample 712E1DmetaG_FD_121300 | JGI IMG/M metagenome (GOLD analysis project Ga0182027, IMG submission 121300) | Permafrost microbial communities from Stordalen Mire, Sweden - 712E1D metaG (Illumina Assembly) | ecosystem: Environmental > Terrestrial > Soil > Wetlands > Permafrost | place: Sweden...
TTATGTGGTAAATATTCACCTTTATTTTGAGGACGAGTATAATGCCAATTCAAGATTGGAGAATAAATTTGTTTGGGTAAATACACCGGAATTCATTAGCAACAGGGATAAAAATAAAATAAAAATACCAAGCCATGGTGGTAATTTAATAATTAAATTTATACCTTATTTAAGGCCTTATAAGCAGAGACAAAATTTATCACTCTCAAATGTGGATATGTGGGCATTAAGCACTGCAAAAGTGTTAAATATACCAATATTCACAGATGACCCGGATATGCTAAGCACAGCCGAAGAATTTGAAATAGAATCAATAAAAACAGTTGCATTCTTAAAATACCTACTTGATAATTCGGAAGTTGATACTGCAAAATTATTAGAGATATTTGGGTACTGGCAATATGATAATGACTGCCCTTCCGGATATAATACAGATTTAGAGATTCATTTACCTGCGATAAAAACTCTACTATCAAAGAATTAAATTATTCTTCAGATAGCGGATGATCTTTTTAGAAACTCAAAGACCCTACAATAGCAGAGAAATTCACTCTGCTATTTTCAATATCGGCTTTTCTATTCCTTTCTTATGCGTGCCTAGTGTAATGATTTTAAAGTTCCCATACTATATTGTTAGTACTTTCCCAGTATAAGTCCATTGAAAAGGTTTGGCTCTTGTCATATTATAAGTTTTTATATAATCCATTATTTGATTTACAAGTTCTTCTTTTGATTTCCAGATACCTCCTTTAAGCACATCCTTTGTTAAAATGTTAAACCATATTTCAATTTGATTTAACCAAGAAGAATATGTCGGAGTAAAATGCATATGAATGTTTTTCTTTTTACTTAACCACTCCTTTATATCCTTATGTTTATGTACCGATAAGTTATCGGCAATTATGTGCAGCTCTTTCCTTGGATATTTCCTCCCAAGGCTTTTTAAGAAACTTAAAAAGTTAGATGAATTATTGGATTCCATTGTTTTGGCTGTTATTTCTCCTTTGTGAACAGATAATGCCGCTACTAATGATACAACTCCATTTCTTTTATATGTTGCTGTTTGACGTTTTGCATTCCCCTGGCGTAAAGGTAATTCTGGCTGTGTTCTGTCTAAGGCCTGAATCTGCGTCTTCTCATCTACACACAATACCAGGGCATTTGCAGGTGGATTCATATATAAACCAATAATCTCTGTCATCTTTTCTTCGAATTCCGGATCAGGACTTTTACCGCACCAATATTCTATCGTGTGTGGTTTCAAGTCAGCATCCTTTAATATTTTATTTACTTTGCTTTGGCTTATTCCTACTGATTTTGCTATCCGTCGCTGTGACCAACTTGTATATCCATCTTCCGCTTTTGAACATGCCTTCTCTATTACAAGGGCTTCCTGCCTTGCGGTTACTACACGAGGTTTTCCTGATCGGGGTAAATCACTTAGTCCTTCAATACCATAGGCAACAAATCTTTTCTTCCATTTTGCCACACTGGCTCTGCTTTGATCTGTAAAACGCATTATCTCAGTATAAGTTTTACCTTCAGATAAGAATAATACGATTTTCGCCCGGGTCACTATTCTGTTTTCTCTCTTTAATGAACGCTTTATTTTTTGAAGCTGTTCTTTCTCTTCATCGCTCAATTTAATGTATGTATATTCCATCCCCTAATATATTAATTGGTTTATTAATTATGAAATCATTACACTAGGTCTTTAACTCCCAAATTCTTAAGTAAAACCGCGGCTCCGCACTGATTAGAAACAGTCGTATCCGACCACTTCCCGTCAGCAACATATTTCCCCTTGATATAATGATTTGAAAAACTCCAAAGATAAGGAGAAAGAACTAATGGATGATTTAACTTGTACCCCCATCCGTTATAACCCTCTATCTGGTAAAGCAAACCCGGAATTGACCAGTCTTGCCATATCTCCACCTTCCTTAATGTCAAAGCGTCAATTGCACTTTCCTCCCATGCAAATGGTGGATTCCCCTCAGTTGGCCTCCCCTTTGGCACATGCGTCGTTCTTGCGCTAAGTGGATCGCCGTTATGCAAATGACAGTTAAAGTTCTGCGATGCCTCCATGTTATGAATTACACCAACAAACTGCCATGGAATTTTAAGCCTGTCAGCAGCAGCCTCATACCTTGCTTTATTTGAAATGATTTTATTTACCAACCCGCCTACAATGCCGGCCCTTGAAGAATTGATAACGCATGAGTCATACAGATTCTGGTATTCTATTTTGAGCTTATCATCTAATATTATACCCATTGCTTACCTCTCATTAAACCTAAATTGAAATATTCAATTATCAATATCTTTAAATAAAATTAAATAAATTGTCAAGGGCCAATTTTTAATCTGCCCGCCCCCTATCATTCCAAATCCCTAAAGTGCTTAGATTCTCATTTAATTCAAAGCCGGAAATAATCAGCCCGTTCTTCGGGATAAAACAAACTTAAATGATTAATCTTATTATCCCCTGCCGGGTTTTTACTCCCGGCAGAGGCTCTTAAGGCAGGATTAGTGGGAGAACTGAACTGAATAGTGAATCGGATTACCTGAAGTATCTGTTGTTACAAATACCAGGAATACCTTTTTATCTGTATAACCCTCGAACATTGTCAGTTGATCTCCTACATAGTTGCATACAAGATTTATAGGAGCATCTACATCCAATGCCTGCTTTCCTGTCCCTACATTTAACACCCTGAATGACGGGTCTTCCTCATTCACCGGTGAACGAAGTACCATTATTCCTACTGCCGATCCAAATTTTTCAAGATTTGTATTAACACCCGAATCCATTCCCGGAGCGTCGCATGAGAAAGTTATTCCTGTTAATGTCGTAGTTATTACACCGTTTTTTAACGGGAATCCTGGATTTGGTATCATTATGGGCTTACCCAGATCTTCAACTGTATGAACAAGTGGATAGTTTGTCTGAAATATGCTGTTGAACCGGGAATGCCTGTTTTTACTGCTTGCAGGCCACTGTTTCTTCAGTTCAGCAGAAGCATTAATTCCTAACGCAAGCTTTGCAACCAGTCTGAACTTTTCCTGTATTGCAAATCTTTTGTCAGTCATAACGATTTCTTTTTTAGTCGCCTTTTTGTAAAGAATACTTGAATCTCCTTTTTCCTGGAATACAATATTCCCTACGGCTCCTGATACGTTCCCTAATACGGGACCTCTTAGTCTAGCCATTTTAGAACCTTTTTGTTTGTTGTTATTTTTCGTTCCGGTTATTCCGGAATCGTCTATCCTTCCTGCAGGTCCGGATTTTATCCCCCTCATTAAAGGAGGACTAAAGGGGTTTTATTATCCCCCTTTCTAATACCTATACATTAGATTTTCTCTTTTTGATCATTTACTCTTCAATCTTTCAACCCGAATCTCCTCCTTGTCATTCTGAGGAAAAAATAAAAGTACGCTTTATTGAAAATGAAATGACACTATCATTGTCATTCTGAACGTAACGAAGTGGAGTGAAGAATCTGTGCTTGTCATTAGGAGCGCAGCGAAGAATCTGTGCTTGTTTGTCATCCCCGCGAAAGCGGGGATCCCATGATTTTATGTCATCCCCCGCTCAGATCTGTCATTAGGAGGTAGCAAAGAATTTTACCAATTATTTTCCCCCAAATGATCAAAACGCCAATTCTTAATGTATTAATGGTATATGCCAATTTTATTGAAAGGTTGTATAACTATGAGCTTAATAAATTCTATCCGCCGTTCTATTTCCCCTTTCCTCGAAGGGATCGCAAGGAACTTCGATTTTGCTGGTGCCTTCGATGAGGTTATTTCATCTCCTGATATTCGGGAGAACCAAGTCCAAAATGATTGGAAAGCTGTCGCTTCTGATTATCAACATTCAGTTGGAGTAATTGATAAGGAGTTGAATGGAAAAAACGAGAAAATTAAAAAATAGTAATTATCTTAACGCAGCTTCTATCCCCTCACCAGAACTGCTGACTAAATATAATGCTGTTATGCCCGGTCTCGCCGAACGGCTTGTATCTCAGGCTGAACAACAGACTTCCCATAGGCATTATATCGAAAAGAAACATCTTAATTCAGCTATTCTGAAATCACTATTGGGTCTCGTTTTTGGTTTCCTGATCGGCCTTCTCGGCGTAGGTGGCGGAATGTACCTTACTTACATGGGTTTTAATGTTATCGGTATTATCTTCTCTTCTGCTACCCTGGTTTCTCTTGTAATGACTTTTATTTATGGCAGCCAGTCTAAAAGAAAGGGTGGGTACAGTGCACAAAATAATCCCTGAAAATAAATTTCATCTTTTTAATCTTAAACTATTATGACTTTAGCAATACCTTTTTACGCAAAATATTATTCTGAATGTGCGTTTGTCATTTTAAGCTCATTTGTCATTCTGAGGTAAAAATAAAGCTGCGCTTTATTGAAAATGAAATGACATTATCATTGTCTTGTTTGTCATCCCTGCGAAAGCAGAGATCCCCTAATCAAGTCGAAATCTAAAATGTCATTCCCGCGAAGGCGGGAATCCATGAAACATTTATGATTATTAGTTTGTCATTAGGAGCGCGTGTCCCGACCTGTAGGGGAAGTGAAGAATCTCCTCCTAATCAACAGACAATTAAAGAATTACTTTTTTGTGTAATGCCATTTATTAATTAGTATAAAGGATCCACAAAATGCCTGATATTGAAAATAAAGATCTCCGTTTGCTCCTTGAAAACCTTCTGAAAAACAGAAAGACTATGGCTAAATACAAAAAGTTCGCCGGGAAAGCTCTCTTCCCGTTTTCCAAATACAAGTTCATCCGCTCCTATACACCCTCCGATATTATTTCAAATATCATCGATAGACTCCTCCATGGGAAATACCACTGGAATTGTGAAAAATGTTCATTTGACTCTTTCATGTTTTTTAGAATCAAAACAGAAGTTCAGAATATCATAAGACATGAAAGAAAAGTTCCCATTGTTCCATTAGATTATTTATTGTCTGATCCAATGGCAAATTTTGCATCCGAAGAAAACGATATGGATTTCCGTTTATCTCAGGAACTAACACACAAATCTGATTTAATATTTCTCGATGAGGATGATGGACAGGATATTTGTTTACTTGAGTTCAAGGATATTGCTTGCAGCCTTTTCAGTAAATCTCCTGTTGAATTTAGTGTCCTTAATGAATTATTTAAAGGAAAGAAACCAAAAGAAATTGCGGCCAGACTCGGTATACCAAAACGTGAAGTTCGTAATACTGCCATGAGGATTCGAAGGACTCTTATTACATGGTGCAAGTTGAATAATCATCAGGCGTTACTCAAAAAATTGACTCGCCCCCCTAAAAAGAATAATCGCCATTCCAATCGCTTTGGCCATAAATCAAAGTGAGGTTGTACCAAAAGTAACCAAAATGTCATTCTGAAGGAGCGCAGCGACTGAAGAATCTCAAAAATTGTTTATGAAATGCAAATTCTCAAATGATCAACAATTAGTTTTCTGATGTATTAATGGTATAAGGTAAAAAAAGTAATAAATAATCTAAAGGAGTTCTCTTATGCGTTCATATTTTCCCAAATTGATCCTTATTCTTCTTCTCCTCTCCCTCGTGGGATGCATTCCGGTCGCTGAATACGACCAGTCAGCTTATGATCAGGCTGTTTCCCTTAAAACTGAATCTCTTACTTTGATGAACAAGGCAAATGAATCCTATTCACTCCATCAAATAGAATCCGATTCATTAAAAGTCAAAGTTGAAGCCGCTTTTAATTATTCTGCCAATCGGCCTAATAACTCTGAGTCTGCAAATCAATGGGAAATCTTGAAAGACCCCGGAAGGAATCTACTCTTCGGATTCCTTGAAAGATGGAAAGGAAAAGATCACCTTAGTCCAGAATTTATTTCCGGGGCAGTTTCACTTATTTCGGATGCATTTGACACAATTATAAATCTTGAGCTTAATAAAAAACAATTTAATGGAGGCTTAAAATGATCGCGTTTATAAATCTATGGGAAACATTGTTAGCTGCTGTCACTAATTTTGCTGTATCGGAATTGAAAAACTTTCCCGACCAAACAATCACAGATATTGTAAAATTCCTTGAGAATGCAAAAGGTGACATAGAACGTTGGGTAATTCAATATGCCGAAGGTAAATTAACTGCAGATGAATTGAAATGGCTTATAAAAGGAAGTAAAGACCTTGCTGAATTGTTATTCCTGAAAGAAAAAGAATTCACCAAAGAACAATTAAACCATATACTAAACAACCTGGTTGAGGTAATTGTCTCTGCTGTCTTAAAAGCCATTTAGTGAAATATCTCCTTATCAAAGTTGACAGGATAATTTCAACCGGATTACTTTAACGATTCTTAATAATTATACGGCTTCTCGGGAGGTGTATACTTAAATGATAGTCTTTATAATTTCTTCACAGGCCAGTTTAATGCCTTTTTTATAATTCTTGATTGAATCAGCTTTTCTATCAAAATACTTTGATATTTCAATGGGGTATACATTTTCAGGAAGCAGATCAAGTGCTTTCTTTTCAATTGAACCGCATATTAGGAATATTTTTGCAGGGCTATTGGAAAACTTTTTTATTATGGTCCCTGTGGCTTTGTTTCTAAAACTTTGTGTATCAAATCTTCCTTCAGCAGTAATAACTATTGATATATTCTTACTTTTGTTTATTCCAAGACTGCTTAAGACAAATTTATCTGATAATATTAATTCTGATCCAAGAAAGAGTTGAAAACCTGCAGCGAGACCACCTCCGGCTCCGGATATATATTCAGTGCTGCTTATGATTCTTTCTTTTTTTGATATTCTGATAATATGTTCAAAGCCGGCATCAGCAATTTTAATTTCCTTTGTAGTCAGGCCTTTTTGTTTTCCGTAAACGCGGGAAGCACCTTCCGGTCCCAGAAGTGAGTTGTTAACATCAGCAACTAAGTTTATTCTAAACGGAAATTTTGGTTTCTTCCAAAGAATCTTTTTAGCAGCTTTGAAATTCAATGGGAGCGGTTCAAGTACAGAATTATTTTTATCAGTAAGTTTCATCCCTAATTCTGAAAGCATACCAATTCCTAAATCGTTAGTACCTGTGCCTCCAATACCGATAGTTACTTTGTTTACTTCAAGTTTTCCCTTTTTTACATCTTTAAGTATTTTATTTAACAAGACTCCCAGTCCCCGGGAGCTAAGTATCAATGGATGCCTTTTCTCCGGGGGTATAATTTTTAATCCGAGTACATTTGCTGATTCAATAAACAGATTTTTATTCTTTTTATTATACCCAACCGTGCATCTAATTCTTCCAGGGTTAAATGGAGCAGGGATTTTGTAATATATTTTCTTAAGCCCGAAATTCTTATAACAAACGGAGAGGAAACCATCCCCTCCATCAGAAACGGGTTTGGAAATAATATTTAAGTTCGGGGAACGGAATAAGCATGAAGAAATGATATCAGCTAATTCTGCGGAATCGGCACATTCTTTAAAACTGTTTGGGGCGACAAGAATATTCATGTTTATATTTTTTTAAGTACTCAGGTTGGAGCAATGGCATTTCCCATTGAAGTTATTTTATTTGGGCTGTATTCCTTCTTTATTTTTCCAGCCGATAAAGAAAAGAATACTTATAACTACCATCGGGCCACAGATTACAAAATAAACAGAAACAGGAAATCTATCCCATGTCCAGAACATATATAGAATCGAAAGAGCGATAAATGCAACTCCACCGACCCATTCCCATTTCCATGCGAAAATTAGTACTATTACAATAAATGCGGTGGGAATTAAATGGATTAATAACGCAAGCAGAGTGGTCCAAAAACCATGGGTTTCTCCAAATACGTCCAAAGCAAACATTGAGATAAAAAGCGCAAATATAATAGTCAATACTCTTGGAGACCAGAAGAGAAATTGTTTTGTTCTTTCGTTCATGGTTGTCAACTCCTTTTTAGTTTATACTTATTACTCTTCACTACTTTCCGTTAGACAAAATTTACGAAGAACTGCTTAAAATTAAAACATTATTTTAATTGTTTTACTGTTTGCTTAACCCGACACGGGGTGGAATCGATTAACCTGTGATTTATCAGGCGGACTATCCCATCACAAGTATTGAATAAATATGCCGTAATATATACCGAAGACAAAATAGTTCTCTTATATTTAATACAATTATTTTGGCTATTTAACTTAGAAGGAAAAGTATCATGCAAAAAATCAATTCGTTTTTATGGTTTGAAAATCAGGCTGAGGAAGCTGCTAATTTTTATGTTTCTGTTTTCACACACGCATTCGGGTCAGAGTCAGGTGAAAAGAGTTCAAAGATTGTAAGCACAACCCAGTACGGTGAGGCAGGACCCGGTACTAAAGGCAGTTTTATGATAATTAATTTCAAGCTGCAGGGACAAGATTTCATTGCACTAAACGGCGGTCCGGTTAAAGAGATCTTTTTCACTCCCTCTATTTCGTTTTATGTCCCATGCAAAACACAAAAAGAAGTAGATATTCTGTGGAAAAATTTTTCTCCCGGCGGCAAAGTTCTAATGAAGCTGGATAAATATCCCTTTAGTGAAAAATACGGATGGATACAGGACAGGTTTGGTATTTCCTGGCAGTTAAACCTTACGGGCGATTCAACTTCCATCAATCCTTTATTAATGTTTACCCGTGATTTGAATGGTCAGGCTGAAACAGCAATAAATTTTTACACTCTGCTCTTTAATGATTCAAAGATAAACAGAATTTTCCCATATCCTGCAGGTGAAAAGAATATTGGGATTATGCACGCTTCATTTAATTTAAATGGCCAGGAATTTATGGCAATGGACGGGGGGAAGGATCATGATTTTTCATTCACACCTGCCATTTCTTTTGTAATAAACTGCGAATCACAACAGGAAGTAGATGAGTATTGGGAGAAACTTTCAAGCGGCGGAGAAAAGGGACAATGCGGCTGGCTGAAAGATAAATTCGGAGTTTCATGGCAGGTTGTACCGACAGTTTTAGGTAAACTGATGAGTGACCCTGATCCTAATAAATCTAAAAGCGTTATGCAGGTAATGCTTAAAATGACTAAACTGGAAATTGATCAATTAGAACAGGCCTATAAGAATAGTTAATCGAAATCTTTAACTGTTTGCTTAGCCGCCCTGAATAAACCGAGTGAGCTCGCTGATAACCGTATCTTTTTCATCAAGTATTGCGTTTACAACATCGCCAATTGAAATTATGCCCAATAGTTTAGTATTCTCAAATACAGGTAAATGACGAATTTTTTTGTTTGTCATTATGGTCATGCATTCTTCTATACTCTGAGACGGCATTACAAAGATTATTCTATCAGACATAACCTCTGATACGGATGTATACTTTGATAATTTGCTCTGCAATTCAACCTTCCTTGCATAATCCCTTTCAGAGAATATACCTTTTATTCTGCCGCCATCCATTACCAGGACTGCCCCAATATCTTTTTCTGCCATTACCTGCAGAGCTTCAAAAACTGTAGCGTCTGATGGAACTGACCATATTAATTCCCCTTTTTTGTTTAGAATCTCTCTTGCTGTTCTCATGATATTTCCTACTCAATAATTGTAAAACGGAAAAGATTAACAATATCAATAAATTAATATAAATTGTTTTATTTCTAAAAGTCAGGATATATTAAATATTTTTCATAGTTGTGCCTAATATCATTTGTTTAGAATCGAATAACCAATTATTTTAATTGCCAATAATAGCAAATTGGTTTAAATTTATGTGAGCAGTTATATAGCACAAAAACGGGCAATATTCGGATAAAGGACTGCCAAAGGAATTTTTAATCTTTTACTATCTTATTGAGTTTAATAAATAATAATAATGTTCGATTATACATTAAGTCCTGTGATGAGCAATTGGCATTATTATAATTAATATCGATACAATAGATTTTTATTATGGATAAACATCATAAAAAAGAGAAAGAAAAGGGTGAATTCGACGAGCATTTCCGCAGGGTGATGGAAAATATACATTTAATAGCAATCCAGCTTGATCTTACCGGAAATGTGATCTATTGTAATCAATATTTTTGTGAAGTAAGCGGCTACACTAAAGGAGAGATCATAGGATATAATTGGTTCAAAAAGTTCCTACCGGATGAATACAAGAATAGAAAAGAAGAATTCCTGAAGGGATTGATAGAAGGGAAATTAATTGAACACAATGAGACCCCGATTTTAACAAAGAATGGCGAAAAGCGACGTATAGAATGGAATAACACATTGATGTTAGATCCGGAAGGCAATGTTATTTGTACAACAAGCATTGGTACAGATATAACTGAGCGGAAACTGGCGGAAGAAAAGATGCGTGAGAGTGAAGATAGTTACCGCGATCTGATAGAAAACAGTTACGACCTGATTTGTACGCATGATTTGGATGGAAATATTCTCTCATTTAATAATAATGCGCTGAAAGTTACGGGATACTCCAGCGAAGAAATATTAAAAGGGAATTTGCGAAGTATTATAGTACCTGAATATCAGAAACTCTTTGATGGTTACTTAAAAAGAATAAAAGTAACAGGAGAAGCAAAAGGGACAATGATTATTAAAACCAAAACCGGTGAAAAACGGATTTGGGAATATAATAATACTCTCCGAAAAGACGGAATTGCTAAACCGATTGTGCGTGGGATGGTAAAGGATGTAACCGAACAAAAACGGGCTGAATTAGAGAGCAGGGTATCATATAAAATTAATAATGGGATTACATCTACATCTAATCTGAATGAATTACTTAAATTGATCCATCAGTCAATAAGTAAAGTGGTTTATGCAGAAAATTGTTTTGTGGCGATGTATAATGAAGCGACAGAGCTTTTTAGCTTTCCATATTTTGTAGATAAATATGATTCGACTCCAGAACCACAAGCATTTCTGAAAAGCTGCACAGCATACGTTTTCCGGGCAGGAAAACCACTTTTGATAACGCAGGAGTTATTTGAACAGCTAATAGAACAAAACGAAGTTGAGTTAGTTGGTTACCCTTCACCATCATGGATTGGTGTACCGTTAAAAACACCCACAAGGACAATAGGCATTCTGGTATTGCAGCATTACGAAGAAGAAAATGCATATTCGGTTCGCGATGTTCGATTTTTAGATTCTGTCGGAAGTCAAATAGCCCTGGTTATTGAGCGTAAAAAGGCACATGATGCTTTACAGGAAAGTGAAGCAAAAACGAGAACAATCCTGGAAAATATGTCAGCAGGATTTATGATAATTGATCCTGAAACACATGCTATTTTGGATATAAATACAATAACAGCTAAGATGTTTGGTGAGGAGAAGGAAAAAATAATAGGCAGTATTTGCCACAAATTCATTTGTCCAGCTGAATATGGAAAATGTCCCTTTACAGATTTAGGCCAAACTATAGATAACTCTGAGCGGATACTGATAAATAAAGAAGGTCATAGAATCCCAATACTCAAGTCAGTTGTAAAGATAAACATTGGAGAAAATAAATATCTCCTTGAAAATTTTACTGATATTACCGAACGCAAACAAGCAGAAGGAATTATCCAGCAGAAAAATGAACAACTTCAGGAACTAAACGCGACTAAGGATAAACTCTACTCAATCATTGCACATGATTTAAGAAACCCATTCCACGGATTTCTTAATTTGACAAAAATGTTAGCAGAAGAAACAGACAATTTTTCCACTGAAGAGATTTCAAAGATTGGGAATGATTTGTATAAAAACGCGAATAATATTTTTAGTCTTTTGAAAAACTTACTGGAGTGGGCACAAATGCAAAAGGGTTCTAATATTTATGAACCTGAAGAATTATCAATTTCCGATCTGATTGCGGAAAATGTGGAAGCGATAACGGATATGGGCAGGAAGAAAGGAATTACGGTAATTTATAAAGTCACTGAGTCTGTCAATGCATATGCGGATAAAAAGATGATAAATTCGGTTTTAAGTAATTTGTTATGGAATGCTGTAAAATTCACAAACAGAAAAGGAACTGTTACGATCAACTCTAAAAAGATAGAAAATGAAATGATTGAAATTACTGTAAGTGATACAGGAATGGGTATTGGGAAAGACATAGTTGATAAATTGTTCACGATTGGCGAAAAAACAAATAGAAAAGGAACAGAAGGCGAACCGAGTACTGGTTTAGGCTTATTGTTGTGCAAAGAATTCGTAGAAGTAAATGGGGGTAAAATATGGGTGGAAAGTGAAGAAGGGGTTGGAAGCACCTTTTATTTTACACTGAGGTCACATAGATGAGAATGTAACTATACTCTAACTTAATCAATTAACTTAGAATAAAAAACAATCTAATTCTAAGTTGCAGAAGACTCAAACATTGAATTTAATAGAGAATATATTATTTAATAAACTGCATGGATTCCCGCTTTCCAGGCTGTTGCCAA
>Ga0182027_10011586_pt1 | contig 12453 bp, 10 predicted proteins | sample 712E1DmetaG_FD_121300 | JGI IMG/M metagenome (GOLD analysis project Ga0182027, IMG submission 121300) | Permafrost microbial communities from Stordalen Mire, Sweden - 712E1D metaG (Illumina Assembly) | ecosystem: Environmental > Terrestrial > Soil > Wetlands > Permafrost | place: Sweden...
AGGAACCACAGGAAAGTAGCCGACAGATAGGGGAGCGGCCGTGGCGTTCTGGCGCAGGATATGGGGCCGTGAGGAGGAATCGGCCCTTGCCGCCTGCACCGCCCTGGACATCGGGACCGAGTTCGTCAAAGCCCTCGTCTTCGAAATCGGCGAGGGCAACATGGGCACGGTCCGTGGAGTAGGGCGGAAGCGCCAGGGCCTGGCTCACATGCAGTCGGGCACCGTCACCGACATCGACGCGGTCGTCGACAACTGCTCAGTGGCGCTCCAGGAAGCCGAGGAGATGGCGGGCTTCCGGCCGACTCAATGCGTCATCGGTATCGCCGGCGAACTGGTCAAGGGTTTCACGACCACCCATTCGAAGGACCGCAAGCGCGCCGACGTCCCGATCACGGACGCGGAGCTGCAGAAGCTGATCGACAGCGTCCAGAGAGAGGCTCTTCGCGAGGCTGAACGGGCCATCACCTGGGAGACGGGCCTGCCGCAGGTCGACGTCCGCCTGGTGCACGCGGCGGTGACCGCGGCCCAGATCGACGGCTATCCGGTCACGAACCCGGTCGGGTTCCAGGGCCGTCACGTCAAGATCAGCGTCTTCAACGCGTTCGCGCCGCTGGTTCATCTCGGCGCCCTTCAGACCGTGGCCCAGCAACTCGAGCTGGAGCTTCTCGAGATCGTTGCGGAACCCTATGCCGTGGCCCGTGTCCTCGCCAGCGAGCAGGTCCGGCAGTCCGGTGCCCTATTCGTCGACATCGGCGGCGGGACGACCGACGTGGCCCTGGTCCGGCACGGCGGCATCGAAGGGACGCGCATGTTCGCGCTGGGCGGTCGAGCTTTCACCAAGTCCATCGCCGACCGCCTGGATCTGCCGTTCCCTCGGGGCGAGGAGGTCAAGCTCGATTACTCCCGGGGTACGCTCGTGGAACACCGCGCCGAAGTGGCTCGGATCGTCGCCGACGATGTGGCCATCTGGGCAGCCGGGGTTGAGCTGGTGATGGATGAGCTGGCCGCGGGAGACCTTCTCCCCGGGCGGATCTACCTGTGCGGTGGAGGTTCCCATCTGACGGAGATGGGAACTACTCTGCGCGGAGAGGAGTTCTGGAGGCGCCTCCCGTTCAGCCGGCCGCCGGAGGTCGTGATCATGGCCCCCGAACAAGTCGAACGCATCAAGGACGGCACTCACCTTCTGGTGGACCAGCAGGACGTGACCCCTCTCGGCCTGGCATACCAGGCGATTGAACTGCAGACGAACGAAGATCCACTGGACATCGCCTTGCGGCGCGTCCTCCGTGCCATGAAGATGTAGCGGATGGCTATCTACTATCTCGACGCCGACGACGAGATCACCTCGGCTGCGGCTCGAATCCGCGACTCGTCGGACCCGCGCATCGCCCTGGTGCTATCGGGCGGCTCCCGGGTGGCCACGTCACGGATCAACTTCAGGCTCCTCGCCGGCGAGGCCAAGCATCGCAACAAGCGCCTGGCGATCATCGCCGCGGATCCGACGGTGCAATCCGTGGCCAGGTCCGCGCAGCTGCCCGTGTACGCGAGCGTCGGCGACTATGAGAGCGCCGAAGCCGCCCTCGCGGGCGCCGTGCAAGGCAAGCCGCCGAGCGCGGTCACGGCCGCTCTCGACGAACTCGCGCTGACCGTTGGGCCGGGTGGAGCGCCCGCTCGGGCCACGACCGGTGCCACCCGCTTCCAGGGCCGATCCTCAGCTCAAGGCACGGGGACCCGGATACCCCGGCTTCTCGTGGCAGCGATCGCGCTCGTGGCCGTTGTTGCGATTGCCGGAGTCGGCTTCTTCTTGTATCCCAGCGCCGATGTGATGCTGACCCTCCGGCAAGACCCCGTTGGGCCGATGACGATCAGCGTCAAAGTGGACCCGAGCGCCACCGTGGCCAACGACCAGGCCGGAGTGGTGCCCGGCTTGAACAGGGCCTTCTCGGTCAACGCGTCTGGTACGTACGACGCGACGGGCGTGAACGTGGTGGAGACGCCGGCTAAGGGGACGGTTACGTTCCTGAGCCTCGACACGGTGCAGGCTGTGCCGGTGGTCGCCGGCACCCGCGTTGCCACCGCTGGGGGGGTAGCCTTCACGACCCTTTCGACGGTGAAGGTTCCAATGGCCTCGGTTTCCGCCGACTTCCGCATTACTCCGGGCAAGGTCGATGCGACCGTACAGGCGGTGACGAAAGGCGTGTCGGGCAACGTTCCGGCGGGCTCGATCGTGACCGTGCCCTCCGGCCTGGTGGCCGTCAAGGTTTCGGTCACGAACACTGCCCCGACCACTGGCGGCACGCACACTGAGACGCCCCAGGTCCAGCAGTCCGACGTGACGAGTGCCCAGGCCGATCTTTGGGCGCAGCTGGAGGCCAACTTCCAGTCGGCGCTCACGGCCCCCGGGTCGGTTCCAACCGGTTCAACGATGTTCACCGCGTCGGCGCACCTTGGAGTGGCAACCTGCAACCCCGATCCCCAGGTGGTCACTGGCCAGCCCGTCTCGTCATTCAAGATCGACTGCCAGGTCACCGGCACCGTGATCGTGGCCAACATGGCCAATGTCAGGGACCTGGCGACGCGCCGCATCCAGGCTGCGGTGAAGTCGGGCTACTCCCTGGTCGACAGCTCCGTGGTCTCCAAGACGGGCACTCCCGAGGCCCAGGGTTCGGTCCTAGTCGTGCCCGTGACAGTGCAGGCCACCCAGGTGCCGGTTGTCGACGCAAACAAGCTCCGCGCCGCCATCGAAGGCAAGTCTGTGGCGGAGGCACGCACCTTCCTGGGGCAATACGGCACGGTCGAGATAACGCTCTCACCATCCTGGTCATCGACCGTGCCGAGCTTCGATTTCCGGATCGACATGCAGGTGGTGGTCCCGCCCGCGCAGTCGAGTGGCAGCCCTGCAGCCGGCGGTCGTTCCTCGCCGAGCGGCGCGGGCGGGGTGACCAATTCGCGCGGTGGGATTCCCATCGCATCAGGGGCCTCGAGTTCGCCTCCGGCAATTGCCTCCAGCACCGTACCCGCGTCCCCGACCGTGACCGCAGCGGTTACTCCCTCCCAACATCCAACGCCTCCGCCCTCGAAGTTGCCGTCCGCAAGCGCCACGGCCGGCATCTCGCCGAGCCCCACGCCCTGATGCCGGTGGCCCGGGGCGCGTCCGTCGGAGGCGGGCGGCGCATCGTAGGCGTGGACCTTGGGGAGCGCCGGATCGGTGTCGCCATCGGCGATCCGGGAGCGCACACTGCGTCGCCATTCACGACGCTGAGTCGAGGCAAGAGCGTCTCCGAGGACGCTGCCGCGATAGCGCGCATCGCGGCAGAACAAGGGGCCCAGGTGCTGGTCGTGGGACTGCCGTTCAACATGGATGGCAGCGAGGGCTTGCAGGCAGCCCGGACGAGGGAGTGGGCGGAGGCCGTGGCTGCGGCAACGGGACTCGCCCTGAGGTTTCGAGACGAGCGTTTGACGAGCGAGCGTGCCGAGCACCGCGTCGGGACGGCGGGCCGCGGTCGATCGGGCGGCCCACCGAGCGCAGCCCAGAGAGAAGCGCATCGCGCCCGGATCGACAGGGAAGCGGCGGCATTGATTCTGCAGGATGATCTGGACGCCACTTCCACCGAGGACCCGGACCGGAGATTCATATGACGCTGCGAGGCGGGTATAAGCCGAGGGCAGGCGGGGCCGGCCGCGGCCCTACGGACCAGGCACGGCGCGTGGTCGTCGACAGGGGCTGGGATGGCTACACGCCGCCGACCCCGCAAGAGATCGCCGACGCGCGTGGGCCGGCGCCGTTCGACACACGCCGGGACTATCGCCGGAGCCGTTCGGGCGGTCCCGGTCGACTCGTCGGCTTCGCGATGCTCGCCTCCCTGCTTGGGGGCATCGTGCTGGGCGGCCTTTACTACGTCGCCCGCCCGCTGGCCGTGGGCGGCATCGTGGACTGGGCCGCGGAGAACGCCACGGCACTGAGGGTCCCGTTCGTTTCGGACATCGTCAGAGGGGCGCTGTGGTCGAGCATCAGCCGTCCGGTCGATCCAAAGAACACCGAGCCCATCCCGATCATCATCGCCGTGAACGCCACGCCGCCGGATATCGGGGACCAGCTCGTCGGGCTGGGCGTGATCACCGACACCCGGGCCTTTGTATATGAGGCTATTGAGAAGGGTGTGACCGCGGACTTCCAGGTCGGCCGCCACGTGGTCATGAAGTCGATGACGGTCGACCAGATAATCGCAGTCCTGATCGCGCCGCCCGTGGCGCCGCCGCGAGTCCGCCTTACCTTCCGGGAGGGTCTCAGGATCGAGCAGATGGTGGCCGAGCTCGAATATCTCGAGGCCAATCCGGCCGACAAGACCGCTCCTCTGACGATGAATGTCAGTCAGTTCTACGAGCTGGCGACGCATCCCACCGCCGACCTTACGGGCCCTCGCACGTGGCTGAAGCTCCCCGCCGGAGCCTCGCTGGAAGGGTTCCTCTTCCCTGCGACATACGAGGTACCACCAGACACGACACCCGATCAGCTGCTGGGCATGCTCCTGGACGCTTTCGCCAACAATGCGCCACCGGAGCTCCTGAAGCTGCCTCCGGACCAGATCTACCAGAAGGTCCAGATCGCGTCGCTCGTCGAAACGGAAGCGAAGGTCGACTCCGACCGGCCGCTCATCGCCGGCGTGTACGTGAATCGTCTGAACCCCAAGATGTGGCCGACGGGCCTGCTCGATGCCGACCCAACGCTCAACTACGCAAACGACTCGGTGTGGCTGCAGTCGCACGCGATCGAGAACTGGGTTGACTACACCTTCTGGAACCCCATCAAGACCACTGTGGCCTTGAGCCAGGTCGTCTTCCCCGGCAACCTGGCGTCCTATAACACCTATCACCACGCGGGCCTGCCGCCGAGCCCGATATGCTCCCCCGGTGGGCCGTCATTGGATGCGGCTACGCAGCCGGACACGGCCGATGGCTATTTGTACTTCCTGGCCAAGAATGACGGCAGCGGCACGCACGCGTTCGCAAAGACGCAAGCGGAACAGGACGCCAACCTCAAGAAGTACGGCTACACGAAGTAGGGGACCGTGGACGGCCCGGCTCGGATCGGCGATTGGGCTCTTTGGCGCAGTGCCGGTGGGAACGTGCCGCTGGCAATGGCGCCCGCCGCGGCTACCATGACGCCATGACAAGACTGGTTCGGAACCTGCCTCATCCGGCGGACTTTCCGGCGCCCCCGAGCGAGGCCGATCGGGCGCGGTGGGCCGACGCCGATGACGCGGCCCGACCTATTAGGCTTGCCCGACTGCGTGCACGGATGGCCTCTGAGGGCGTCGACGCCTACTTCGGCATCCGCTCCGAGCACATGCGCTACCTGACGGGCTTCGCCCTGGACGACGGCGAAGACCGGCTCGCCGGCAATTCCGGGCGATTCCTCGTATCGGGCCAGGAGGTTGTCATTTTCGCGGACAGCCGCTACCGGCTCCAGGCGATCGCGCAGACTGCAGGTGCCCGAATCGAGCCGACGACCCACGACCTTGCCGCGGCGTGGCCCCATGCGGTCGCGAGTTTGGGTGCGCGGAGAGTGGCCGTAGAGTCGGCCGCGATCAGCCACGAACTGTGGATCGAGCTCGAGGTCGCGGCGCCGGAAGTCCGTCTGGTGGAGGCCGCCGGCTGGGTCGAGAGGGATCGAGCCGTCAAGGAGCCGTCGGAGATCGAGCGAATCAGGTCGGCCTGCGCCGTCGCGGACCGGGCCCTGGCGGCGATCCTGCGGCGTATCAAGCCCGGTCAGACTGAACGCGAGCTGGCCCTGGCACTCGAGTGGGAGATGCGAACCGGTGGCGCCGATGCCCTTGCCTTTGGCGTCGCCTGCCTGGCCGGCCCCGACGCGGCCCTCCCGCACGGATCTCCGTCGGGGCGGGAGGTCCGGATCGGCCAGGTTCTGCTGTTCGACTTCGGGGCGATGGTCGACGGATATCGCAGCGACATGACGCGGACGTTGTTCGTCGGCGAGCCCAGGTCGGCCGAGCTGGAGATCTACGAGACGGTGGCGGCTGCGCAGACAGCCTCGATCGCGGCGCTGGAGGCGGCGCTCGGCGCGCGCGGTCCCGCACCGAGCGGTCGGGCTGTCGACGCCGCGGCCCGGGAGGTCATCGAGGCCGCGGGCCATGGCGAGCATTTCGGCCACGGGACCGGGCATGGCATCGGTCTTGCCACGCACGAGTTGCCCTCGCTGAGTCGCGCCGCCACCGACGACCCGCTGCCGAGTCCGACGGTCTTCAGCGTGGAACCAGGGATCTACATCGACGGCGTGACCGGCGTCCGCATCGAAGATCTGTTGCTCTTCGATCTGACCCGGACCGATCTGCCACGGCTCACTGCATTCCCACGAGACGTCCTTGTCGTGGGAGTCTGAGCTTTCGGGTGGCGTCCTCGGCTACAATCGGGCCTCGGCAGGTACGACCGCCAGACGTTCCGCCTTCATCCTGAGGAGCCCTCCGCCACCATGATTTCAACAAGCGACCTGCACAAGGGTGTGGTCATCGAGCTCGACGGCGACCTGTGGCAGATCCTCGACTACCACCACCTGAAGATCGGACGAGGATCCGCCCAGGTCCGCATCAAGCTCCGCAACGTCAAGCGCGGGGCGACGGTCGAGCGCTCATTCCAGGCCGGCGACCGCTGGCCGCGCGCCCAGCTGGATCACCGCCAGATCCAGTTCCTCTATCAGGACGGCGACGACTACCACTTCATGGAAACCGAGAGCTACGAGCAGTTCAGCCTGCGGGGCGAGCAGCTCGACGACGCGATCAACTACCTGAAGGAAAGCATGCTGCTGGATCGAACCAGTTACCAGGGCGAAACCATCGGCGTCGAACTTCCGGTGACGGTCGATTTGAAGGTCATCGAGACCGAGCCGGGCTTTGCCGGAGACACCCAGACCGGTGCGCGCAAGGCGGCCAAGCTGGAGACCGGCCTCTCCGTTCAGGTTCCGATCTTCGTCAACGAAGGCGACACCATTCGCGTCGACACCAGGACCGGCGAATACCAGACCCGGCTCTGAGCGCCTCCGGAGCCAGGTCGGTGCCAGTCGGGGTCGGAAGGAGCCGTCGGTGAGTCGCAAGGACCCGCCGGAGAGCGATCCGCTGTGGGGCGACCTCCCGGTGGAGGATGCCGGCGAGCGCCCGGCGCGGCGTGCGGACCCGCCCGATTGGGCTCTGCCGGCCTGGGACGCGATCGACGACACCGAATCGGGAGCGGCATCACCCACGGCTCAGAGCGACTTCCGGGCGACGGATTCTCGTGTTGCCGGTCCTCAAACCGAGGCGTCCGTGCCTTCGTCACCAGCGCCCTCGCAGGCATCGACGCCCGCCGGAGAGTCGCTGCCTGTTGCGACATCGCAGCCCAAATTCGCGTTGAAGATCCTTGGCGTGAGCGAGGTGACTCGTGCCGTCCGTGATGCCGTTCGGGCCCAGGCGGAGTTGCGCGACGTCTGGGTCGAGGGCGAGGTCGGGCGGGTCACGGTTTCCTCGGCCGGCCACTGCTACTTCACCCTCAAGGACGAGCGTAGCCAGCTTGCCTGCGTGTTCTTCCGCGACGACCGCCTGGCGTCCCCGTTCGAAGCGCGAACGGGATTGAGGGTCGTCGTTCACGGGCGAGTGGACGTGTTCGAGACACAGGGCGTCTACCAGCTCTACGTAACCGCGGTCCAGCCGGCCGGGTTCGGCGACCTTGCCCTTCGGTTTGAGGCTCTGAAGGCCCGGATGGCGGCGGAGGGGCTGTTCGACTCGTCCCGAAAACGGCCTCTGCCGTATCGGCCGGCGGTTATCGGTGTGGCCACCAGCGCGACGGGTGCGGTCTGGCATGACATCTGCCACGTCATCGCCCGTCGGTGGCCACTGGCCCGCCTCGTCCTCGCGTCCTGCCAGGTCCAGGGAGAAGGAGCGGCCGCAAGCGTCGTCGCCGCGCTGGATCGCCTGGCCCGGTGGGGCGAGCGGTGCCGCGCGGAGGGCCGGCCGGACGACGTCCCCGCGGTGGTCATCCTGGCCCGAGGCGGTGGCTCGCTGGAAGACCTCTGGCCGTTCAACGACGAGCGCGTCGTGCGGGCTGTCGTCGCCCATCCCGTGCCCGTGGTCTGTGGCGTAGGCCACGAAGTCGACGTGACCCTGGCCGACTTCGCCGCCGACGTGAGGGCTCCAACGCCTTCGGCGGCCGCCGAGCTGGTCGTCCCCGATAGGGTGGAGGTGGCCGCAGGCATCGGAGAGATAGCCCGGCGCGGCCGTACCTGCGCGATTGCGGCAATCTCCACTGCACGCGGCGAGCTTGCGGCCGAGGGTCGAGCCCTTGAGCGGCTGCGACCCGGGGCACAGCTGGCCCAGGCTCGCGAACGCGCAGGGCTGCTGCTCGATCGGGCCACTCGGTGTCTGCGCGACGAGGTGGCTCGACGCCGTGCGGTCGATGCTTCCCTCTCCGCGCGACTCGGTCCCACGGTCGATGCCCGACTCTCCGCGGCGCGCATCGGCCTGGAGCGCAGCACGGGGTCGCTCATGGCGCTCGGACCCCAGGCCACGCTCGATCGCGGCTATGCCATCGTGCGTCGAAGTGTGGACGGCGTCGTGGTTCGCGACCCGGCCGACGCCCCCGCGGGCGAGTTGCTGGCGATCAGAGTCGCGCGCGGTGACGTGGCCGCGCGGGTCGAGGACGGCAAAGCGCGAGGTACGAGGCCGTGATCGAGGCCGTTGGCATCGGCGCGGTCTTTGTGGTCCTGGCAGTGGCCGTGTTCGCGTCGTCGATCCGTATTGGTATGCTCCTCGGGTTGCGTCTGGACCGCTCGCTCGAGGCTCGAGCCAGCGCCGGCGGCGACGAGATGCGACCGATCGACGACCAGAGCGGCCGGGAGGAGAGCGGCGGTGACTGAGGAACAGGGCGTGGAGCCGGCGGTCGAGATCTCTGCCCTCAGCTTCGACGAGGCGTTGCTGCAGTTGCAGCGCACGGTCGGCGAGCTGGAGCAGGGCGGTCTGCCGCTCGAGCGCTCCATCGCTCTATACGAGCGCGGCGTCGCTCTGCACGAACGGTGCTCGACATTGCTGGCGGAAGCTGATCTACGTGTCCAGAAGCTCCTGGAACGTTCTTCCGGAGCCCTGGAGGCAGTTGAGATTCGCGCCGCAGACGCAGTGGACCAGGAGTAGGGGAGACGGCCCACTGGCCACACCGCACCCATCGCCGCGCAGCGCCGGCCGGCAAGCGCGGTAGACTGCCCGGCAGACATGGTGGCGCTTGGCCGCCTACAGAAACGGCAGACCCCTGGAGCAGCGCGCGGACGGGGATCCGCCCAGGAGAAATCGATCTTGCCAATCCTGCCTGGGCTACAGGGCCCCAGCGACCTGCGCGGTCTGACGGATGATCAGCTGGATTCGCTGGCGGCGGAGATCCGCGAGTGCATCATCTCGACGGTGGCGCGGACCGGCGGGCACCTCGGCTCCTCACTCGGCGTTGTCGAGCTGACGCTTGCCCTGCATCGGGTCCTCGAGTCTCCTCGCGACAAGATCGTCTGGGACACCGGTCACCAGGCCTATGCCCACAAGCTCCTGACGGGCCGGTACGGGCGGTTCGGGACACTGCGCCAGATGGGCGGCATCGGCGGCTTCCCTCGGCGCGAAGAGTCCGACCACGATGTCTTCGACGGCGGGCACGCGGGAACGGGCCTGTCGATCGCCCAGGGTCTGGCCACGGCGCGCGACATGCGCCACTCGATGGAGCGGATCGCCGTGGTCGTTGGCGACGCGGCGCTGATCAGTGGCCTCTCCCTCGAGGCGCTCAACGACATCGGACACCGCCAGACCCAGCTGCTCATTGTCCTCAACGACAACGCAATGTCGATCAGCCCTACCGTGGGCGCCTTCAGCCAGTACTTCTCGACCCTGAAGCTCTCGAGCGCCTGGCGCCAGAGCAAGACCGCCTACGACCGCGTCGTCGAGTCGCTGCCGGTCGTCGGTCAGCCGGCCCTCAAGCTCTCACGTCGAATTCGACGCATGGTCGTCAACTTCGCGCAGCCGGGTCAGCTCTTCGAGGACCTGGGCATTACGTACCTGGGAGTCATACCGGGCCACAACCGGCGTGGACTGGAACACATCTTCCGCGCGGCTCTCGACGTGCCGGGCCCGGTGCTGGTCCACGTTCGTACTCGCAAGGGCCGTGGCTACCGTCCCGCCGAACGCGACCAGATCGGCTTCCACGGCGCCGCCCTGCCGCCGATGCCGGACCTCGCCACCGAACCCACGCCCGAGGTCCGTGGCGCCTCCCACGCGCCCATGACCGGGCCGGCTCTGGCGCGAAAAGAGAGCGCCATGCCACAACCGGGGCACGCGGACGAGGCCCCCGTCGAGCCGGCGGGCAACGGCAACTCATCGGCCGGGGCGGCGGACATGGGAACGCCGTCGGACGCAGCCCGTGCCGCCGCATCCAAGAGGCCGCCCAACTACACCTATCACTTCGTCAGGGAGCTCATCGACCTGGCCCGCGTGGACCGCCGGATCGTGGCCGTGACCGCGGGCATGCCCACCGGCACCGGACTGCACCTCTTCCAGGCCGAGTTCCCGGATCGATTCATCGATGTCGGGATCGCCGAGCAGCATGCCGTCGCGCTCTCTGCAGGCATGGCGCTTGCCGGCGAACGCCCGGTAGTGGCCCTGTACTCCACGTTCCTCCAGCGCGCCTTCGACCAGGAGGTCCACGACGTCTGTCAGAACGATCTGCCGGTCGTCATCGCGGTGGACCGGGCCGGACTCGTCGGCGAGGACGGGACAAGCCATCAGGGCATGTTCACCATCCCGAGCCAGCGCCAGCTGCCGGGCATGGTCATTGCCAGCCCCAAAGACGAGCAGGAACTGCGATCACTCGTCCGCACTGCGTTCGCTCAGGATCACCCGTTTGCGCTTCACTATCCCCGCGACCCCGGGTTTGGGGTCCCCGTCCGCGAGCCGAAGGTCCTCCCGGTGGGCGTCGGTGAGGTGCTCCGTGAGGGCCGTCAGATCTTGATCGTCGGGTTTGGGCCTATCGTCGAGCGCGGTCGCCAGGCAGCGGATCTCCTGGAGGCCGATGGCTGGTCCGTGGGGCTGATCAATGCTCGTTTTGCGAAGCCGCTCGACCGGCAGCTGATCCTCGACGCCGTTCGGGGCAAGACACTCCTGGTCACGCTCGAGGAGAGCGTCGTTACCGGGGGCTTCGGGGCAGGAGTTCTGGAGATGGTCGAGGAAGCCCGCCTTAGCGACGCCGTGTATCGCGACGTGGCGGTCCGGATCGTGGGCATTCCGGCCGAGCTCTTCGTAGAGCATGGATCGGTGAATCAGCTTCGCCACATGCTGCGCCTCGACGCCACGGGCATCGCCGACCAGATTCGCGAGACTCTCGGCAGATTGCGAGCGGTCCCGGGCGGCGATGGGGCCGCCGTCCCCGTCGTCGCTGGATCGCAAGCGCGTCGCCGCTGAGCTCGACGACCGAACGGCCCCGCTAGCCATCGCCGTCCGACGGCGAGGAGCCGGCGAGCCGGCTTCAGCAAGCTGGCTCTGGGCCAGGGCGGCGCCGGGCACCTGCCAGGCAGGCCTGGCTTTGGGAATGCGCCGGCTGACGGCGATGTGCAGCACGAGATAAGCCGGGTGTGACAGGATTGTCGTCATGAGTGCTGCCGCAGATCGACCGACCCGCCAGCGCCTCGACCAGCTGCTCGTGGAGCGCGGCCTGGCCGAGACTCGGACCCGCGCCCAGGCCCTCATCCTGAGCGGTCATGTGCGCGTCGGCGAGGGCGCGGCGGCGCGCACCGACCGCAAGTCCGGCGATCTCGTCGAGAACACCATCGCCCTCGAAGTCGAGGCACCGCCGCCGTTCGTGTCGCGAGGCGGCTTGAAGCTACGCGCCGCTCTGGACGCTTTCGGCCTGGAGCCGGTCGGCCTGGTGTGCCTGGATGTCGGGTCGTCCACCGGCGGTTTCACGGATCTGCTGCTGCAGCGCGACGCGGTCAAGGTGTACTCGGTGGATGTCGGTCGAGGCCAGCTCGCAGAGGCGCTGCGCCACGATCCCAGGGTCGTGTCCATGGAGCGGACCAACGCTCGCGCGCTGGGCCCTGGTGTGCTGCCCACCCCTGTAGACCTGGCCGTCGTCGACGTGTCGTTCATCTCCCTTGACCGTATCCTGCGCCCTGTGGCCCTCTGCTTCGGCCCGATGGGCGGTCGAATAGTGGCCCTCGTCAAACCTCAGTTCGAGGCCGGCCGAAAGCAGGTCCGCGACGGTGTGGTTCGCGATCCGCAGATTCACCGGCAGACTCTCGAGACCGTCGCCCGCTACGCTCTGGGCATCGGCCTCAAGCTGCGCAACGCCGTCGCCTCGCCGCTGACGGGCCCGGCCGGGAACCGTGAGTTCTTCCTTGAGCTGGAGGTCCCAGCCGGTTTCGTGGCCGGCGACGGCGAGCTGGCCGAG
>Ga0182027_10011587_pt1 | contig 12453 bp, 13 predicted proteins | sample 712E1DmetaG_FD_121300 | JGI IMG/M metagenome (GOLD analysis project Ga0182027, IMG submission 121300) | Permafrost microbial communities from Stordalen Mire, Sweden - 712E1D metaG (Illumina Assembly) | ecosystem: Environmental > Terrestrial > Soil > Wetlands > Permafrost | place: Sweden...
AGACACGCAAAATGCGTTCTCAAATGTTCGCCAGCGGCGGCCAGTGGAATCAAAAATATGAACATGGATTTATTCATTTGGTGATTTTACCGGAATTGTCCGTGAAGTGGTGTATCACCATCACCACTTGCATTGTCGCTTTACGCTGGCTCTCGTTTCTCATCTGCAATTGAAGAGTCTGGCATAAAGCTCCGCCTGCTTTGCGCAAACATTGCACAAAATCATATAGGCGAAATTACGCAAAACCCTTGACAAAGGGCGTTTTTCAGGTAATGGATTATTACAATGAAAACAACGACCATGACCTTGACTGAAAAACGCCAGACGATTTTCCCACTGGACTGGTGCCGCCGGGAGGGATTGGAGCGCGGCGGTCCGTTGAACGTGTTCGACCTGGGCAAGGATGGCTTGCTGATCCGCCCGGTGAAGGCACCCGGAAAACAGGCCATCGCCAAACTCCTGAAACAAACACCAGTCGGCAGGCATTCGCCCCGTCAGGCGGCAACCATTGTGAATCAGGCGTTGCGCCAAGTGCGTGATGAAGACCGCCGTCATTGACACCGGCGTCTTCGTGGCGGGTGTCTTCTGGCGTCACGAGCCGCACCTGTGCCTGAAAGCCTGGCTGCATGGCATCCTGCTGCCTGTAATGAGCGAGGAAATCCTTGCTGAATACGAGTCGGTGCTGGAGCGGGTGAAACAGGAGCAACATTTCACAACGGAAACCGGGTCGTGGCTGGACACCCTGCGAACGTCGGCATTGTGGGTTACGCCGGTGCCGTTTGAAGAAAAGGTCTGTCGTGATCCCAAGGATGACAAATTCATTGAGGCCGCATTGGCAGCGGGAGCACGGACGGTCATTGCGCGCGACCGGGATTTGACAGTGCTGGAAAAGCCATTTGGCATTGCCATGCAAACCCCGCGCGTCTGGCTGGGCACATTGACCCGCGCTCAAAGACGTTCGCTGGATTGAACCAATGTTACATCCCGGCGCTTTGACTGCCCGGCTTTTCCAATTTGTCGCGGCTTGTCAGTTGATTCGATGGTCGGCACAATATCGCCATGAACAAACAACCCGACACGCAAACCATGCGCGAACGGTTGACCAAGCTTTTTGAGTTTCTCAAAGCCTACACGGATCTTCGCTATCCGCCGGTTCGAGACATCAATCAGCAAATCCGAATTCTCTGGCTCAAAGACCTGCCTGCACATTCGTCTGTCGAATTGTTCCGGGACGTGGGCAAGACAGACGAAGAGGACGAGGACAGCGACATCGTGTTGCGTTTGACACGCCCGACAACCACTCCATGTCCGCCGCCACCTGCGGCGCTGTCCGCATGGCTCAAGCTGGGTTGGCGGGAATATCGCGGCACGGTAGAAGTCGAGGCGATCCGGAATGTCGTTACGGATGGCAAGACAAGCATCGAGCGTTTCGAGGACGACTATCAACGTTCCGCATTATTGCGAGACTGGCAGAGACAGCGCGATCTGTGGGTGACGAACGAGCGTCCCGCCCGGCAGGCGCTGACATTCTTCCAAACGGTTTATGAGTGGTATGGGGTTCAGGAGCGGGAAGGCGAAAAGATTGAAATGCTTGTTGGAGATGGTTTGCTGCAATGCCCGGATGCTGGCGGTGAGTTCCGTCATCCGGTGCTGCTGCAAAAGTTGGAATTAGAGTTCTACCCGGAGAAAAAACAGCCGCAATTTGTTTTTCGCAAACGCGAGCAACCGCCGGAACTTTACATGGAATTCCTGCGGGCACTGCCAGAGGTGAACAATCAACAACTTGCGCGTTGCGCCGACGAATTGAAGAAAGCGGAGTTTGCTCCGCTCGGCGGCGAGGACACGGATGGATTCATGCGCCGGTTGATTCAGGGGTTGTTTCCGAGTCGCGGCAGTCTCATCGAAAACGATGAACAGCAGTTGGACACAGGAACGGGCCTCTCGGCAAAGGCGGACCTGCCGCTTTTCAATCAGTCCCAAAGCGCAGCGGAGCAGGACAGTTCAACCATCCAGCGCCAGCCTGTAATCTTCATGCGCCAGCGCCGCACAGGTCCGGGCAGTATTTTCGACGCCGTGTTGAGCGACATTGCCAACCGGCTTGATTTCTCGCCCGCACTTTTGCAAATCCTCGGTTTGGCAGAATGCACACTCACGCAAACAGAATCTACCACTGAGGGTCTTGGTCTCGGCAACGAGGACGAAGATATTTTGTTGAGCAAGCCAGCCAATCAGGAGCAACTCGAAATCGCAAAACAACTCGCGCGCAAAGATTGCGTGCTGGTGCAAGGGCCGCCCGGCACTGGAAAGACTCACACCATTGCCAACCTGCTCGGCCACCTGCTCGCGCAAGGCAAGCGTGTGCTCGTGACCGCGCACACGCCGAAAGCTCTGCGAGTTCTCCGCGAAAAGGTCGTTGAGCCGCTACGACCGCTTTGCGTCAGCATTCTTCAAAATGACAAACAGAGCCAGGACGAGCTACAAGCATCGGTCAAAAAGATCAACGAGCAGTTGAGCAAGGACGACCGCCAACTAGAGCGTGAAGCGAACCGTCTGCGTGAAGATCGAAAACGAATCCTCAAAGCGTTGCGCGACGCGCGCGAAAAGTTTCTTGATGCGCGGCAGGACGAAATCCGTGATGTGGTCTTTGCCGGCAAGGCAATGCGTCCTATCGAAGCGGCAAAGCGCGTGAAAGCAGGCGCTGGCAAGGATGACTGGATTCCGAGTCCAGTTACACTCGGTGAGTCCATGCCTGCTTCCATTGCGGAAGTGGTTGCGCTTTACCAAACGAATGCGCGTGTGTCTGCCGCCGATGAGCGCGAGTTGAACGGTTTCAGACCGGAATTGAGCACGCTGCCGGCACCCAAGGAATTTCAAAGCGTCGTTGAGGAACTGAACTCGCTTGCTGCTTGTGACCTTCGCCTCCGCGAGGAACTTTGGGACGCAAATCTTGGGCCGGATGATTTGAAAGAATTCGACCGGATGCTCGAAACGGCGAGCAAGACGATTGAATTTTTGCGCGACAGCGCGCCGTGGCAACTGGAAGCAATTCAGGCCGGGCGTGACGGTGACGAAGCGCGGCGCGTGTGGGAATCGCTATCGGCATTGATTGAAACAACTTGGCGCGAGGTGCAGGAGTGTGATGCGCTCGTGCTAGAACACGGACCGGTTATCTCGGATTCGCGTCCACCGCACGATCTGTTGCTGATTGTTGAGAAAATCATTCAGCACAACGAGGCAGGTAAATCATTTGGATTGCTCGCCAAATTAACCAACCGGCACTGGTTTGAATTCAGGGAAAAAGTTCAGGTGGGAAGCCGCGTCTTGGACTTGAGCAATTCGACTCACTTGCGGGCGGTGCGCGCATGGCTACGGATGCGCCAACTCCGTTCCGAGTTGACCCAGCGATGGGAACGCCAGATGGCTTGCCAAGGCGGTCCAGCCTGTTCCGAACTAAGTGACCGACCGGAACGAGTCTGCAAGCAATTCGTCCCCCGAATCCAAATCTGCCTGGAATGGCACGCCTCCACCTGGCAACCGCTGGAATCTGAATTTCAACGCTTGGGTTTCTTGTGGTCGGCATTCCTTGAATCCACCCCGCCGGAGACGGGAGCAAACGCTGAACTGAATCGGATTCGCCGGGCAGTGCTCGGAGAGCTTGGGGCAATTCTGCAATCACGGAGCGGTTGGCTTCGGCACAAACGGCTCGGAGCGATCCTCGCCGGGTGGCCTGAATCGGTGGCGACCTCGGAAACGCCGGATGCCCTCGTGACGCAACGATTGCGACGAGCCGTGCGCGAAGCTTCACCAACGGATTATCAATCGGCTTACGAAGAGTTGGCGCGTCTGGACAATTTGGAGATAGATTTAGCTCGTCGCCGGACGTTGTTAAAACAAATCAATCGTTCTGCACCTGCTTGGGCATCTGCGATTGAGAACCGACATCCCAACCACAGCACACCGCAACCGCCAGGTGATCCAGAATCCGCTTGGGAATGGCGGCAGCTTTACGATGAATTGGAACGGAGGGCGAACGCATCACTCGACCAGTTGCAACAACAAATTGAAAATCTAGGACGCCAGCTTCTCGAAGTCACCGCTCAACTCGTCGAAAAGCAGACGTGGGTGAATCAAATCCGGCAAACCGGCGGTAAACAGAAGCAAGCTCTCGGTGCTTACGCGGCGATGCGAAATCGCCTGACTAAAACCGGAAAGGGAGTCCGCGACGCCGAACTTCGGGCCGCTGCTCGCCGAGAGATGACTACGGCGAAGGATGCCGTTCCAGTTTGGATCATGCCTTTGCCCGAAGTGGCTGAAACATTTGATCCCCAGAAGGCACGGTTTGACGTGGTGATCGTTGACGAGTCGAGCCAGTGCGATCCAACGTCATTGTTCGCCCTCTACTTGGGACGCCAGACCATCATCGTGGGCGATGACGAACAGGTTTCGCCCGTCGCAGTCGGCGAGAAGGCTGAAGAAGTGGTGAAACTCATCAATGCTTACCTCAATGGTGTGCCGTTCAAAGAACTCTACGATGGCACTACATCTATCTACGATCTTGCACAGATAGCGTTCGGTGGCGTGATTCGACTCACCGAACATTTCCGTTGCGCGCCAGACATTATCGCTTTCAGCAACAATCTTTCCTACAAGGGCGAAATCAAACCACTCCGCGAGGCTTCTTCAATTCCGCTCAATCCGCACGTCGTTCACTTCCGAGTTGAAGGCGGACGCGACCGGGGAGACAACATCAATGAGGTCGAAGCCGAGACGATTGCCGCGCTCATCTGCGCCGCAACTGAGCAGCCGGAATTTGCGAAGAACGATCAAGGCAAACCGACAACCTTTGGCGTTGTATCGTTGGTTGCCCATAACCAAGCACTGAAAATTGACGGCATACTCCGGCAACGACTTGAACCAGCCGAGTATCAACGCCGGCAAATTCTGTGTGGCGACTCCGCACAATTTCAAGGTGATGAGCGAGATGTCATGTTCCTGTCGGTGGTAGATTCCCCGCCAGCCGAACCGCCGCTATCAATGCGTCAAGAAGGTGGGAAAAAGATTTTCAAAAAGCGATTCAATGTCGCGGCAAGCCGGGCGCGCAACCAAATGTGGATTGTCCATAGCCTGAATCACGAAACCGACCTAAAGCCCGGAGATTATCGTCGCCGCCTCATTGAACACGCTCTTGACCCAAATGCTTGGGAGCGCGAGTTGCAGAAGCGGCTGGGCCGAGTTGATCCAAGGTCCAAAGTGTTTCAAGGCGCGGTGCTGCGGCGACTGATTGAGAATGGATACAACGTGACCGCAGAATTTCCAGCCGGAGCATATAGCATTGACTTGGTTGTAACCGGCAGCGGTCGGCGGTTGGCCGTCGAGTGTGACGGGGAACAATTTCATGGCCCGGACAAACTCCGAGAAGACCTCGAACGCCAAGCCGTGCTGGAACGGCTCGGTTGGACGTTCGTGCGGATTCGTGGCAGCCTCTTTTTCCGTGATGAAGAGCGTGCATTGAAACCAGTGTTCGGACGTTTGACAGAATTAAACATTGCACCCGAACTCAAGCCTTTGGAGTCGAAGCCCTCGTCTAAATCCGAAATTGTTGACCGAGTGGTTAGGCGCGCACAGGAGTTGCAAGCGGCTTGGCGTCCGATTGAAAGTGAAAACATGGCTGCAAGAAACAACAGCCCGTCGGCACCTGGCATCTATCGCATTCTCAAGGCAGATGAATTTCATTAAAAACCCGGCGCTTTGACTGGCCGGCTTTCCTGCGGGCACTCGGAAACCGGCCAGACAAATCGCCTCAAGTGAAACCTAGACGGTCACGCACTCAACGGTCGTTCTAAAACCGCGCTCAACTCCGCCGTCGTCCGTTCATGCCACTCCCGACCTGCTCCGTTTCGCTGCCGGTTTCAGAACGCCCGTTCAGTGCGCCTATCATCATTCCAATTTGATACGTTCAGCCGAACGCGATTCTGACGGCTTTCTGAAACTTGAAAGCCTTAATTTTTTCGAGACACCATCCCCTACCAGATTCGGTAGGAAAAAGCGCGGCTCGAAACCGAGCGACAAAAAGCACCGAAAAGCGACAACGAACTTGTCGCTTTTTGTCGCATCCGCTCCCCAAATTTCGCCGCTACTCGCCGCTTTTCGTCACTTGAATATGTCGCCATTCGTCGCCTTTTATTGCTATCCGTGGCAGGATTCATCTCGATTTAACTTTCACCTGCTCTCGACACAAAATTTTCATCATCGGGTTATCCTGTGCGGCGATGACTGAAACGGCACATCGAAAACGCGGCGGCAGACCATTCCATAGCATCCTGGAACCACACTTCGATTTCATCTGCGAACTGCGCCAGCGGCGCAAGACCTGGCAGGAAATCGCCGAGTTGTTGTTCACTGAAAAGGGCATCCGCGTCACGTTTCATGCACCATATCTATTTTACCGGCGCAAATTAAAACGCGCCACCAAACCGCATTGGGAAAATGCGGGAAATAATTCCGAATCCCAACCTGTCCGACCCAACGTAGCGGCCAGACAGCCTCAATCTCGTCCATCGCCATTGGCGAAGCCAGCCCCTTTCAAACGCCCAAACATCAAAAACATTAACACCGACCAAGAATTCACATGAACACCAACATCACCAAACGCATCCACATCAATCCCCAATCCAAAGGCAGCCTCGGCAAAAGTTTCGAGGCCGAGTTCCGCATCGCCTGGCTCGATTATCACGGCATTGAGTGGAATGGCTCCGACCTCGATGACCGGCACCATTCTTTTGCCGACCGTCATCCCAAACAGGTGCAGTCCCACACCCTCGGTAATGACGATGACAGCAAATCCACCCTGCTGGGATTGTTTCGCAACGTGTCGCACAGCGACGCGCCGGTTCACGTCATTGATTGCCGGGCGCAGGCCGACGGCCTCATCGTGCAGGCGCTGGAGTCGTTGCAACTGCTCGAATCGCTCGCCGCACAGGGCATCCGGTTCACTTTTTTCCTGTTTCCAAGTGAGGACACCGAGAGCATGAACAATCTGCTCGACCTGTTTTTCTTCGCGGGCGACCGCGTGGACTACGTTGTGGTTCACAATCCGGCCAAAGTTCGGACGAACCTGTTCAAGAAATCCAACATCGAAGCGGAATTGAAAAAGTTCGGTGCGAAGGAAATCACCTTGCCGGTGGTGACTTCCATCACGTTGCTGGCCATCAAACGCGCCGAAGCCAAGGCCGGACGCAAATTGAACTTCGCGGAAGCGGCGACTCCCGGAGCGGCGCACTTGGAATTGATGCTGGCTGGTGAAATGCAATGGGCGATGCAGCAGATGTTCCGGCAATACGACCTGATTGCCGATTTGCTGGTGCCATCGGAACAGATGCCGGAGGTTGAACCGCAGAGCGAACCGGCGGCGAAACCGGCCCGTTCCAAACAGCCCATGCTCAATTTGGGCGAATGACGTTATGGATTTGGACAAAGATGATTTGGCGGTGCTTTGCCGAGACTTGACAAAAGAGGAAGTGGATCGGGTTCACCGATTGATACATGAATGGGGCATCGGCCCGGAAAACAGTTTTCCGGCGCAACTGTCATTGCTGACCCGCGCACAATTCAAGGCGGCAGCCAGTATCCCGCGAGCCATCGCCGACAGCCGGAAATGGTTGGAACAACATCTGGCCGAATACCGACAACAAACCGCCGCGCTCACCAACGATTTCGCGGGCATGGTGGACATAAAGCACGGCGAATTGAAAGCCATCGTTCTCAAACACGCGGAAACCGTGAAACGCGATGCGTTGTTCGTCAGCAACCGGCTGGTTGATGCGAATGACGTTGCCAAAAGCATTCAGAAAAACCTGCAAGCCGCCGCTGCCGAATGGAATCAATCCCAAGACGCTTTGGAACGGGAACGACAGCGATTTGAAAAAATCTGCCGAAAATTGGACGAGGCCATCAATCTTCGTGGCGTTCACTGGTATATTATTGGCACGCTGATGGCCTGTGTCGTCACCCTGCTTATCGGCCACTATGTTTGGCATCACTGAAATCTGCCATTGAATGTGGAGAATCCATTATGTGCGCGCGAATCCAGATTCCATGGTATGTCGCCGGTCGTCGCGTCAAGGTCGTTCCTCGGTATGCCCTCGGCTTCCACCTTGACGCGCCGACCGGCTTCGGGGCTTTTCCGTTTAGGATTTCGCGCGGGGAGAATTGCTTGCGACAAGAATGGCCAGACGCCGGAAGCGGGTAGTAAAATTTTCCGTTGCACCAGGGGCGGACTGTGCTAAAATAGCTAATGACTGGTCAATTTAACTGAGACAAAACTATGGAAAGCGTCACTGCATTGGAAGCCAAGACCCGGTTTGGTCAACTCCTTGAACGGGTTGCCCAAGGTGAAGAAGTTATCATCACCCGGCACGAAAAGCCGGTCGCGCGATTGGTGCCCGAAGGCCGCCGCAATCTGGAATCCGTGCGCGCGGCGGTTGCCGGAATTTTCAAGTTGCGCCAGCAAATCTTTGACCGGAACCAAGGGAAACCAAAACTCATCGCTGCGGAAGTCAAAGCTTGGATTGGGGAGGGGCGGCGTTGAACGCCAGTTTCATCGTGGATGCGTCCGTCGGATTTGCTTGGGTCTATCAAGGTCAGGCAACCCCCGAAACCGATCATTTGCTGAATGAAGTCGCCGCCGGTGCCACGGTGATCGTGCCCGCCCTGTGGTTTTTAGAAATGTCGAATGTTCTCTTGATGGCACAACGCCGCCACCGGCTGACGGCTGGACAGCGGAAGGCGGCGATGGAGAAATTAACCGCCATGCAATTCACGGTGGACGAAGAAGGGTCTCGTAATGCCTTCGGCAAAACCAGTGAACTTGCCGAAAAATATGGCCTCACTATCTATGATGCCACCTACCTCGAATTGGCGTCGCGCCGGTCACTGCCACTCGCGTCACGCGACGAAGCCTTAAGAAACGCCGCCAAGCAATGCGGCCTCAAAGCCCTCTAAATTTGCGTTGCCTTGCCCCAAAAAATTGGTGGACTCTTGCGGGGTATCTCCGGAGGCGGTGTTTTGTTTCCATTCAGTCGGGCCGTCTGCCACGCTGAAAGCGAGCGGCAAGCTTGTGCCGCTTGGACGGTTGCGGATCGTCGGAATTTAAAAACGAGCGATCATTGTTGACGTGCTTTTTGATTTCCTCCTATCATGTTGAGCAGCTAAACCCGAAGCAAAAAACGTTTAAATAATTGAATGTTATGAAATGCAAGAACCACGCTAATGTTGATGCTGTTGATCGCTGTTCTGCATGTGCAGAGCCCTTCTGTCCAGACTGCCTGGTGGAAATTCACGGACAGAAGTATTGCGGTTCTTGCAAGGTGGTTGCGGTCAAAGGTCAACCAGTTGCAGAAGAGGAACCCTCCATTAAATGTCCCGAAGCAAATGAAGCACTTCAGATGGCAATATTGTCAATTTTCTGTTTCGGGATTTTCCTTGCACCTTTTGCACTGGTAAAAGCACAAAAGGCAAAAAAAATCATCGCGGCCAATCCAAAACTGCTAGGCGCAGGCAAGGTTACGGCAGCCACAGTCATCGGTTGGATCGTTTTAGGTTTGTGGATACTTGGAGCCATTATGAAAGGTGTCCAGGCCAGTAAATAAAAGCGTATTGAAACATGAGCAACCTCCCCGACAGCCCCAGTCCGACCGGCTCAAATGTGGGAGCGCAACAGCCGGGGGTTGCACGATGCACTGTTCACTCGAATGTTGTTGCCACCTTCTGCTGTAATGATTGCGGCAAAACCTTTTGTGACACATGTAAGTTTGATGCGGAGAATGGGACAATGCTATGCACGGAGTGCATGACACGCCGGGTGCCCCCGCCAGTAGCGCCCCCTTTGGATTCAAGTCCGCAAACTATAAATCCTGTCCTCGCTCGGCAGATGACGGAAAAAAGCGACCAAGAATTACTTGCAATGCTGGACTCGCCCGCCGACTGGACTCAAGAAGCACTCGATGTGGCGAAAGCGGAGGTTAAAAACCGTAACATCACAGTAGAAACCCCCGAGAATTCAAGCCTTCCCCCTCTGAAGACCTTTCAAGTTCGCGAAGGGGTGATGTGTGAACAACACCCTCAAGTTAAAGCCACCCAGCAATGTTTATATTGCGGGGGATATATGTGCCCGACCTGTGATTTTTCTTTTCCTAACGAGGTGCATTTATGTCCTAAATGTGCCAGCAAATCAGAGGATGGTCTTAGTCCACGCCGGAAAAAGCTTTTGATATGGTCATTTGTTCTGGCGGCGTGGACAACCATCGGCATGACGTGCCTCGTCAGCGGTGCCTTCAGCGGATTTGCGACTTCCAAAGATGACCTTGCTGCGCTCGGGTATGCGCTGCTTCTTTTTGTGCTGGCACCAGGCATTACGGGTTTAGCCCTGGGTGTATCTGCAAAACACGCTCGACTTGGAAATCCACCATCCATCTGGATTGCGATTACATGGAATGCAATTCTGGTTGCCAGTTTTATTATCTTAGATGTGATCGGGTTGTCAAAGAAATGAAAGTCGCGTTTGCAGGCATTTATGCTGGTCAGTGACGCTTAATAATGATCCGAGTTTAACAATAAACACGCAAAATATATGGGAATGCTAAAAATTAAAGTCTCGGATATATCTGGCAGCAGAATCAATACTGTCGAGACGCCGGACGATGTCCCAATTAACCGTATTTTGATGGTGCTGATCGAGCGTATGAACCTTCCGCTTAACAGTCCTGACGGACAGTTAATGAGCTACAAATTGCATCACCGTCGCACTGGCTCACAATTGCTAGATTATCAAACATTCAGTCAGGCGAATGTCTTGAACGGCGATGAGTTGCGACTTCAACCTGAAATAACCGCTGGGCATAGCTTATCGCAGCAGATGTGAAAGCCCGTCACTCTCTTAAGAATGTATGCCAAAGACCGCGCACATCGAGATTAAAGAAGGTCGGTTTGCGCGGTTAGAAGCCATTGAGTGGTGGAATCAAGACCTGCTTGCTAGAACACGGGTGCTTGTTGTCGGCGCAGGCGCATTGGGTAATGAAGTCATCAAGAACCTTGCAATGCTTGGCGTTGGGCATGTGGTGGTGGTGGATATGGACAACGTCGAGATCAGCAACCTGAGTCGGTCCATCCTTTTTCGCGAATCTGATGAAGGAAAAGCCAAGGCCGTTTGCGCCGCTCAATCAGCGAGACAAATTTATCATGGCCTAGAGATTATGCCCGTGGTTGGCAACGTGATGTCCGATGTCGGATTAGGATTCTTTCGCTGGGCGGACGTGGTTATCGGTGCGCTGGACAACCGGGAAGCGCGAGTGTTTGTTAACTCTGTCTGTGCGCGATTAAGCAAACCGTGGTTTGACGGCGGAATTGAGGTGCTTCAGGGGATTGTGCGAGGTTTCGCCCCGCCCCGCACTGCCTGCTATGAATGCACCATGAGTCAAGTAGATTGGGACTTGGTGAATAAACGCCGCTCTTGTTCGCTTCTGGCGCGCCGGGCACTGGCAAACCACGGCACTCCCACCACACCAACGACTGCCTCCATAATAGGGGCGATGCAGGTCGCTGAAATGGTAAAACATGTGCATGGTCTTCCGGCGATGCTAGGCCAAGGCTTGGTTTTTGATGGTGCCGGCCATTCCTCTTACACTATCAATTACCCGGTCAACCCTGAATGCCCTTGGCACGACGCACCTCCAATTGTAGAGGCGCTAGACCAGGCTGACTCGAACACGCCGCTGTCAGTGATATGGGAGACAGCAATACGTCGTTTGGGAGGGTTAGATGCCATTGATTTAGCCCGCGAGTTGGTGGAACGGCTTGAATGTCCTACATGTAATCATGTAATGAGCGTTATGAAGCCTGCGGAAAAGATTCACGAAGATCAACTGCACTGCCCGAAATGCAAGGAAGAATGCGCTCCGGTATTCGTCCACTCAATTCCTCCGGGAAGCGATCTCTTGACAAAAACACCTCGTGAAATTGGCTTGCCAGCTTGGGACATTGTCTGGGCTCGCCATGGCGAAGAGTGTTTGGGTTTGGAAATATCGGGTGATAATCCGTTGATGGGCGATGCGAAGAAACAAGAACACTGAAAGAGGGAGAATTTCTTTGAAGAACAATCCAAATAATCCAAATAGGCAGCCCGACCAAAAGGAGGTCACTGTTGAACCTGAATCGTGGTTAGCCACCGAGAAGATTAAAGTTCAAACAGACGCAGAGGGATCGAGACCTTTGCGCCGCGATTTTCCAGGACCCCGCAGTGCAGATGTTGCGCTGCGTGTGGCAGTTGAGCGCCGAGCAAATGCTGAATTAGTTGCCCATGCCAAGGAGTCACTTGAAGTAGAAGTCTGCGGTGTTCTTATTGGACAGACTTGCGAGGATGCCGAGGGAATATTTGTCCATATCGCGGCTATAATACGG
>Ga0182027_10011588_pt1 | contig 12452 bp, 9 predicted proteins | sample 712E1DmetaG_FD_121300 | JGI IMG/M metagenome (GOLD analysis project Ga0182027, IMG submission 121300) | Permafrost microbial communities from Stordalen Mire, Sweden - 712E1D metaG (Illumina Assembly) | ecosystem: Environmental > Terrestrial > Soil > Wetlands > Permafrost | place: Sweden...
GTCTAATTTTACCTAAAACGGAAGATGAGGACTATGAATCTTTGGATACTTTACTCAGGCACATTTTGAGAGCAGCTCGAAATTATATGATCTGGATATGTAAGAAAATGAATCTTTCGGATCCTGAAATTGAAAAAGAACCCGAACCGGAGTTTATTGAAATGAAAGCAGATGAATATGTATCACATCTAATTGAAAAATGGAGTTTACCTTTGTCGGAAATTCCGGAAGATAAATTTCACTCTCCTACCTATACTTCAAACTGGGGAGTTGAATATTGTATAGATGCCATGCTTGAACATGCGGTTATGCATCCAATTCGCCATGAGTTTCAACTTAAAAATTTATTTGAAAATCAATAAAACAGATAGATATATTGCCTAACAGTCGTATCAAACGGATCTGTCAATATCAATTAAAAAAAGGCTGCTCGACAATGAATAATAATAATAATTCAAATGTCCCATTTGTTTTAATTAAAAATGAATATGCCTTGTTAGACGGTGAATTAATTCAACAAGAGAATAAATTGGGACTACTAAATAATAATGGTCGGAAAGTACTTGCTACAAGTGTTAGAGAAGATTTCGGGGAGGAATTAATTGATAATCCAATTTGGAGAGTGCCTAAAATTTTGCCAACCGGTGATGGTGGTATTGAGATTGCGACATTTACTGAGTTTGCAAATCAAGACAGACATAAACATTTAAGGGGAACTGAAATCTACACAGTACTAAAAGGGAAATTGAAAATTTATATTAATGATGAAGGCCCCTTCATTTTAAATGAATTGGATGAGATTGTAATTTTACCGAATACTATTCACGAAGTTATTCAAAACAACTTAGAAATTAGAACAAACTTTGAAAGTTTTGATCTTGTCATTAGGGTTCACTCTATTAATTGCTATGGAGCATTTGATAAATATGTTCAACTTGAATCCGATGGGAAGTGGGAATTATGGCAAGATTTATCAAAAGAGAAAAAAATGTTAGCATACAAAAAGCATATTCCGAATAGTGCAAGCTGACCTCCGGATTAAACTGACTTCGGCTAGTAATCGGATTTGTACAATTTAAATGTAGTTTTTTTATTTTGCTTATTTATTTATCTATCCCTTTCTGCCTTTATTAATGAGACAAAAAGTTGTATCAAAACTTAGCTTACAACTTAAAAGCATACCTGATTTACGGAAGTACAGATCGCTCTACAAATTAATTATAATGTAAAATTAATGCCCGCGTAAAAAGATCTTCCAAGAGTGCCGTAGTAAAGAATCTCTTCATATTGCTTATCTAATAAATTTTCAATCCTTGCTGTCAATGCAAGATAATTTAACAGTTTATAAGAAGCTGCAATGTTGATCAACATATAATCGGATAATTCAACTCTAACCGGATTATATTCGTTGGTAAAATCTTTGTCCCACCTTTTACCTACATAATTCAAATGAAAGTTTGCATTTAACTTTTCATTGAAACGATAATTCAAATTAAATGATATTTGATTTTCGGGCCTGCGCAAAATAGGTTGGTTATAATCTCCGGAACCATTATTATAGTCATCATTTGTTTTAGTATAAGTATAAGATGTGTTAATAGAAAAATTATGATAATTTAACCATGATGCGGTTACTTCTATTCCGTAAGATGATGCCTTTGCAATATTAATTTCTCTGTAATTTGAATCATATCCGAACATATTATCAAATTTAAGATTGAAATAAGTTACGCCGAATATGATTTTCCCATCTTCTAAATATTGTTCTATTCCGGCATCCCATCCTTTGCTTGTTTCAGGCTGGAGTTTAGGGTTTCCATATGTCGGATCATATAAATAAAATAAAGAAGGGGCTTTAAAACCAGATCCGAAGGACATTTTAATTTTTGTGTTTGTCGAACTGATTAAATAAGCCGGTGCAATTCTATAAGTCATTACTCCGCCGAACATCTGGTTTATATCATAACGAATTCCGGCAGTAGCAAAAAAAGAATTATTAAAGCTTACCTGATCCTGAATATAAGCGCTGGAAGTTCTAATTGCTTTTACGGGAAATATTGAATTGTATGGTCCATAATCGCTTGTTGATAAATAACTTGAACTCGCAGTATCGCTTTGAGTCTCAACACCTAATGTTATCGTATTTTCTTTGGTAAAACGAAAATTGTTTTGCCAATCATATTTTACTCTTTGAAATTTGTAATAGCCGTCGGAATATGTATTTGGTCTGGCTGCATCGGGAAGATCGAGTGAATGATCGAAGCTTTTATTATATGAAGCATTAAATTGTGTCTCCCATATTCCATCAAGTAGTGATAGAAATAATCTTCCGCTAAATAATTGTTCTTCCGAATTATATGTGTAATTCGGATCATCTCCGTATTTACCATCCTGATCCAAACCGGAATTCGCTTTTGTAAATTTATATATAAAACTAAGTTTCGCTTCGGGGGAAAAATTATATCCAACATTAGAAGTAAAAGAGGTATTTGCATAGCCGTCTTTTTCAGAATTACCATATCTTGAATCTGCTGCCGATACTCCGTCGGTTCCCAATCTGCCATATTGAAACGAATAATTAAATCTATCCAGAGCGCCAAGGGCAGAAATATTTCCACGATAATAATTATTTGATCCCCTTTCACCTGAAAATGAATACTGCGGAATTCCGGATCCGTGTTTTGTTATAATATTTATAACCCCAGCCATTGCGTCCGAACCGTATAATGTGCTTTGTGGTCCGCGTACTATTTCAATCCTTTCAATGTCATTAGTATTAAGCCGTGAAAAATCAAAAGCATTATCCGGAGATGATGCGTCGTTCAAAACAACACCGTCGCATATAACAAGTGTTAGATTCGGATCAGCGCCTCTCATAAATACATTTGTAAGTTTCCCCGGCCCGCCCTGCTGGATTACGTTTAATCCCGGTGCTTCCCGTAAAACATCAACTACTGTGGTTAACTGTTTTTTTGAAATATCCTCCGAAGTGATTAATGTGACAGAACTGCCTAATTCATAATAAGGTGTTTCTGATTTAGTAGCTGTGACTACAATTTCAGAAAGAGTGGTTTTAACAGAATCTTTCTGGGCTATTGTTACTAACTGGAATAAAAGAAAAATCGATGCTGCCTGAGAAAAAATTTTCATTGAAGTTACTCCTTTTGGAAATAAATTTGATAGATGTAACTTCGTGGGTTAATGTAATTTGTCCGTTAAGTACAGACTGAAATGAATTTTGATTTGTCTTTTTGTAAATCAAAGCCCTACCCGCGAGGTTGATTAATTATTAGGTGACATCTACGGCAGGTCTCCTGACTTATGACATCGTTTAACGCCTTCCCGTTATGAATAAAGATTCCAAATTCTTCATTCATTCTTCAGTGGCAAATGTTAAACGAACTAATTGCGTCTTTTACAGTTGCGGGGCAGTACCGGAATTTCCTATTAAGAAAGATCACCGGTTTCCCTATTGAGTCCAGTTCGGACACCGTAAAGTTTATAAGAACCTGTTGCTAAAATATGAAACAAAGTGACGAGTGACAAGTGACAAATAAAGGTTAAGGCTAAGGTCAAGATTAATAATATACGTTTTTCTTTTATGACGTAGTATTCACAATTGTTGAATTTCTAAATAAAAGCATATGTTAAATAGCATTGCTTAAACTTGTTTTTTTTATAAATCTTGGTTTATCCTAATCTAAACTTCTTTTTCTTAACCTTAACCTTGACCTTAACCTTTATTCCTCTACTTGTTACTCGTCACTGATTAGATTAATTTTCCAACATTCTTTCCTAAAACTAAAAAGGAGATTCCTGATGGGATGGCTTGTTAGAGCATTAACCTCCTCTATTGGTAAAAAATTTATGATGGCTCTTACCGGGATCTGTCTGATTCTGTTTTTAATAATTCATTTAATAAATAATTTAACCTTATTTGCCGGTCCTGAATTATTTAATAAGGTAGTTAAAAATCTAGACGGTATTAAACCATTAGTCAGAATAATTGAAGTAATACTTTCATTAATTTTTATTATTCACATTATCAGCGGCGGATGGGTTTGGTGGGAAAATAGACAGGCAAGACCAATCAAATATAAAGTTAACGGTTCCTCTAAAAATTCGACTTATTCTTCTCGAACAATGATCTATTCCGGAAGCATAGTTTTTATATTTCTTGTAATTCATCTTAGAACATTCTGGATTTGGTTTAATTTTGGTCATCCAACTATAGCAGAACACCGTTATTATGAAATTGTTACTCAAACATTTCAAAATCCTTTTTACTCGAGTCTGTATATTTTTTCAACTATAATACTTGGTTTTCATCTTAATCACGGATTCCAAAGCGCATTCCAAACATTTGGATGGAACCATAAGAAATATTTCCCGTTTATAGAGAAATTCGGATTCATTTATTCCTGGATTACAGCTTTACTGTTCGCATCAATTCCAGTTTACTTTTTATTTTTCTACGGAGGTAAGTGATGATTAAATTAGATCCGAAAATACCGGCAGGTAAATTAGAAGAGAAGTGGACAAATCATAAATTCAATATGAAACTTGTTAATCCTGCAAATAAACGCAAGTATGATATAATTGTTGTAGGTACCGGACTTGCAGGCGCATCAGCTGCCGCGTCACTCGGTGAATTAGGCTACAATGTAAAAGCATTTACTTTTCATGACAGCGCCAGACGCGCTCATAGTATTGCTGCTCAAGGAGGTATTAATGCCGCAAAGAATTATCAGAATGACGGCGACTCTATATATAGATTATTTTATGATACAATTAAAGGAGGGGACTTTCGTGCCCGTGAAGCAAATGTTTATCGTCTTGCAGAAGTAAGCAATAATATAATTGATCAATGCGTTGCTCAAGGTGTGCCTTTTGCCAGAGAATATGGAGGATTACTGGACAACCGTTCATTCGGAGGAGCTCTTGTATCAAGAACGTTTTATGCTAAAGGTCAAACAGGTCAGCAGCTTCTACTCGGAGCTTATACAGCAATGAACCGTCAGATTAATCTTGGTAAAGTTAAACTTTATACACGTCGTGAGATGCTCGATGTGGTTATTATTGACGGTATAGCAAAAGGAATAGTATGCAGGAATCTTTTAACAGGTGAAATAGAAAAATATTCCGCTCACGCATTTGTACTTGCTACCGGCGGATATTCAAATGTATTCTTTCTTTCGACGAATGCAATGAATTGCAATACGACTGCAATCTGGCGGGCTCATAAAAAGGGAGCTCCATTTGCTAATCCATGTTATACTCAAATCCACCCGACGTGCCTCCCGGTTCATGGAGAGAATCAGTCCAAATTGACTTTAATGAGTGAAAGTTTACGAAATGACGGTAGAATCTGGGTTTCAAAATTAAAACATGATATGCGCAAACCGGAAGATATTCCCGAAGAAGAACGCGATTATTATTTGGAAAGAAAATATCCGACTTACGGGAATTTAAGTCCCCGTGATATTTCATCCCGTGCCGCGAAAGAAGCAGTTGACGATGGAAGGGGCGCTCAGGGAAAAGACGCTGTTTATCTTGATTTTAATGAAGCTATCAGCCGGCTCGGTAAAGATGTTATTGAAGAGAGATACGGCAACTTGTTTGAGATGTATCAGAATATTACAGGGGAAAATCCATACAAAACGCCAATGAAGATTTATCCCGCTCCGCATTATGTTATGGGTGGTTTATGGGTTGATTATAATCTGATGAGCTCGATACCCGGATTATTTGTTGCCGGTGAGGCAAATTTTTCAGATCACGGCGCTAACCGACTCGGTGCCAGTGCACTAATGCAGGGTTTAGCCGATGGTTACTTTGTTCTTCCTTACACTATTGGAAATTATTTAGGCGGAGATAAACCTACACTCGTAAAAACAGATCATTCCGAATTTGGTAAAGCACAAAAAGAAGTTGAAGAGATTACTTTAAAACTTCTGTCGATTAAAGGAAAGAGAACCGTTGATGATATACATAAACAGCTCGGCAGGATTATGTGGAATAAAGTCGGCATGGCAAGAAATGAAAAAGGACTTAATGAAGCAATTAAAGAGATTTCTGAATTGCGTTCCGAATTCTGGAAAAATGTAAATGTTGTAGGAGAATCAGGAGATGTGAATCAATGCCTGGAACGCGCAGGCAGACTGGCTGACTACCTGGAACTCGGTGAGCTTATTGCACTCGATGCTCTTGATCGTAAAGAATCATGCGGAGGACATTTCAGAGAAGAATACCAGACTCCCGAAGGTGAAGCCTTGCGTAATGATGATAAGTTTGCTTATGTAAGCGCCTGGGAATTTAAGGAACCAGGTAAATGGGAATTAAACAAAGAACATCTCGATTTTGAAAGTGTTCATTTGGCTACACGAAGCTATAAGTAAAAATTATGAGATATTGATTCAGATATAAGTTCTAAAATATTTCTAAAAGTTTTGAATAAAAGGTGAAATAATATGAGTGAACAAAAACTAAATTTGATATTAAAAATATGGCGTCAGAAAAGTCCAAATTTACCCGGAAGTTTTGTTGAATATAAAGTTTCTATTTCGCCGGACTCATCATTCCTTGAAATGCTGGATGAGGTGAATAATGATCTTGAAAGTAAAAATATGGAACCGATCGCATTTGAAAGTGATTGCCGCGAAGGTATTTGCGGAACATGCGGATTGGTAATCAACGGACAGCCTCATGGCCCGATTCCGCGTATTGCAACTTGCCAGCTTCATATGAGAAATTTTAAACAGGGAGATACTGTTTATATAGAACCATTCCGTTCAAAAGCATTCCCTATAATAAAAGATTTGATGGTAGACCGATCAGCTTTTGATAGAATTATGGAAGCAGGCGGCTTTATTTCAATCAACACAGGCAGTGTTCCGGATGGCAATTCGATTCCAATTTCAAAGGAAATTGCATCGGATGCAATGGATTCTGCTTCATGTATTGGATGCGGTGCATGCGTAGCCGCATGTAAAAATGCTTCCGCTATGTTATTCGTAAGCGCTAAAGTTTCTCAGTTTGCCCTTCTTCCTCAAGGACAGCCGGAACGCTACCATCGGGTTGAATCGATGGTAAAAATGATGGATGAACTTGGATTTGGATCTTGTTCAAATACTTATGCTTGTGAAGCAGAATGCCCAAAAGGAATATCGGTTAAAAATATTGCCCGTATGAACCGGGAATATTTTATGGCAAAAGTGAAGTCACCCGATATTAAAATTTAATTTGTGCTGAATATTCATTAAATAAAACCCGGCAATTCAGTTCGGGATTTGCTTTTATAATCCGCTTTTCCTTATGACAAATAGGATTGCATTGAATTATTAATGATATATTTAAATAATAAGCCTATTTTTATAACTTGTTATTAAAACTTAAAAGTAAAGGAGATCGATAATGGGTCAGCAGCAATTATTACTTGTCGTTCTTGGCGTTATAATTGTTGGTATCGCAATTGTCGTTGGGATTAATGTATTTGTATCTAGTGCAGCATCATCAAATCGTGATGCCCTTGTAACAAGTTTATCAACTCTCGGATCGATGGCACAAGAATTTTATAGAAGACCAACAGCACTTGGAGGTGGCAGCAGTACTTTTACCGGATGGGCAATTCCTACATCTTTATCCCAAACTGCTAACATGAGCGCTGCAGTGACACCAACTGTGGCAGCTCAGACAATAACATTAGTCGCTGTAGGAACTGAAACTGGAAATGATGGTACCACAAAAACAAAAGTTACTATGACTATTACACAGAATCAATTAACGACTGCAATTAATAATTAATAATTTTCCCTTAACTTTTTAGTTAAGGGAGATGTTTTTAGCAGATCGGTTGTAACTTTATAGTTGAACTTTTTGGCAGTAAATTTCATCCCGGATAATTAAGTCGGGATTTTTTTTGTCCTTTTTGGTATTATTGTTTAGTGATGTAGACAAAAAATGAACTATACCCTTTATTCTTGCGAAAAGCATAGGAATAAAGGCAGGTAAAGCATTGAAATATGTTTGAAAGAGAAATTAAATTTATTTATGATTTTAATCTAAATAAGGTAAACCGTTTGGGACCTTATTTTACTTTTGAACAGTTATCGGCAATAGATATCCATCCGGCAATCCTTCATTATATATCTGCTGAAATTGATTTTCTGGTTTTTGAAGACCGTCAGAAATTATTAAAGAATTCTGTCTTTGACTATTCGGGTGAGAAAATCTCTTATAATTTCATGCAAATAACTGAGGAGCTTAAGAAGACAAAACGGTTTTCTCTTGAATATATTGCTAAATTGATCCTTCATGCCTCATCATTTACAATTAATTTTTTGATTAGACCCAAGTGGACTTTATCAAAATTCGTTTTTGATGAATCAAACCATAAATCAACAAATGAAATCAAACAGATTCTGAATTATATCTTTTATTATAAATACCTGATAAAAATAATTTCATCTTATATAAACACTAAAAAAATTCTTTCAATGAACGTTGAAGAATTTGAAGCTTTATTGAATAAGGCCGATAGACTTGGAGTTGAGTCTTACCTTCCGAATATTATGTCTACTTCTCTGAAATCTATGGCTGAGTTTTTCAACATAGGGGAAGTTAAAAAATTCAGAGTTCCTCTTATGGCTGTGGAATTATTTCTTGAAGAAAAAGAGCTATTTAAACACCTTGATATACTAAGTGAAACTTTTGGTGACGATGAAAATGCCAAATTCAATATCTATGATTTACAAAGAGTATTGAGCAGTATAATGATTGAAAAATCCGAAACGCCGCCAAAAATAAAAGAAACTACGAAATTCGAAATTGTACAGACCGAAATAATCCTGCCGGAAGATAAAGATATTGTCAAGGAAAAAACTGAAACAATTCCTGAAGAAATGAATGAAACTCCTCCGGTTCGGGAAGAAATTGAAGATTTACAATATAATGCAGCTCAAAAGAATGAAATTATTGAAAACGAAAGTGAAGCCGAATTTATTAAACTTAAATATGCAAGTTCAAGTGAAATAAATGATGAAAATGAAGAAGAGCTTTCTTTAGAAGAAGATTCTGTTCAAAATAAACATGATGAATTAACTGATAATGTATTAAATGAACCGGAGTTATCAACTACCGGATTTTTGAATGAGGAAAAAGTTTTTTTGGATGAAGTTGAAAATATTCCTGAGGAAAAAGATGAAATTATTCCTATGGAAGAAAATGAAAATATATTAATACACCATCAAAATAAGGAAAAATTAGATACTTCTGTGCCAGTTCAAGAACCTATTATTGAACTTGTCGCCGAGCAAGAGAATAATGAGTCAAATAATCTAAGTGAAAATGTTGAAATTGAATCTGAAGACAGCTCGCTGAAAGGTGATGATAAAAAGAGAGATAAAAAGATTGAGGAAATTTCTTCCGCTGATGAAGAAATTAGAATAAAACTAAATACTAAATTTAGAATTCGTGTTAATGAAGATAACCGCATAGAACCGGTTATTGAAGCACCTGATATTTCTCATGATGATTATAAATTATTTGGCGACGAACCTGAAGATTTACTTGAAAAATTCATTGGAGGTAAACCACAAATTGAAGATGAAATAGAACCATCAAATAGAGAAGGGAATGATGAATTTTTTAATATTATTCCGGAAGAATCCGGAATTCAGGATTTAAAGAAACCTGATGAGGAAGCAATTATTTCAACTCCCGAAAAATTTGAAGAGTTTGAAAATACATTTACTACTGAAAAAAAGGATACTTTTATAGTTGAGAATAAACCTGATGAGGTTGAATCGGAAGGGACTAATTCGGATTTGGAAGATGAATTTTTCGAGTTGACCGTTCCCGTTATTCCGGATGTGATCGAAAAAGATACTTCTGAAGATAAGAAAGTTCTTATATTCGGAGATGACGGTCTTGAAGATAACACAATAGTTGAAAAGCTATCAGAAAAAGAACCGGAAGAATCAGATGAGGAAGATACAGTTGATAATTCAAATTTTAAAGAAGTTCTTGATAAAGAAATAAAGGTTTTTGATGATGAAGAGATTGAGTCAAGCATCCAGCGTCCGGAAAAACAGATAAAAAAAATTGATATGGCGGAGATTCTTGAACACAAAAATATTAATAAGATTATTGAATTTATATTTGACTATGATATTGAAGACTTTGCCAATACGATTGAGGAAATATCAAATTGTAAAAGCATAAATGAAGCGAACATTTTATTTAAAGACATACTAGCTGAACGCCACATAAATCGCCATTCGAAAGAAATTGAAGCATTCAGATCCATTATAAGAGAATTTTTTAACTGAGAATAACAGATGTTTATTGATTATACAAAAATTTATATAAAAGCCGGCGACGGCGGCAACGGCGCAATTACATTTAGACGTGAAAAATATGTCCCTAAAGGGGGACCTTCCGGAGGTAATGGAGGCAACGGTGGGAATATAATATTTATCGCCGATACTAATCTTACAACTTTATTGGATTTTCGCTATCGTCACAAATACTATGCTGATGACGGCGACCATGGCGGGAATTCATTGAAAGACGGTAAAACGGGAGATGATATCATAATAAAAGTGCCCGTTGGAACAATTATTAAAGATGCTCAAACAGATGAAATATTATCTGATCTTGATTTGAAAGGTAAGGAATTTATAGCTGCAAAAGGAGGCAAAGGCGGTAAAGGGAATAGTAATTTTGCAACACCAACAAGACAAACACCCCGTTTTGCCGAACCTGGAAAACCCGGTGAAGAAAAAAATATTACACTTGAATTAAAACTAATTGCCGATGTAGGCCTTGTAGGTTTTCCAAATTCGGGAAAGTCAACTTTAATATCCTCAATCTCGGAAGCTAAACCTAAAATTGCTGATTATCCTTTCACTACACTTGAACCTAATCTTGGGATTGTCAGATATAAAGAATATCAGGGATTTACAGTTGCTGATATTCCAGGAATAATTGAAGGCGCGCATCTTGGTAAAGGTCTTGGAATTAAATTTCTACGTCATATCGAGCGTACAAAAATATTACTAATTATGATTGACATAACTTCTGAAAATTATTCAGTCGATTATAAAACTCTTTTGAACGAACTAGATAAATATTCCAAAATCTTAAGTGAAAAGAAAAAAATAATCGCTCTCACAAAAGCAGATCTTCTTTCCGCAACCGAATTGAAAAAAATAGCCCATACAAAAATACGGGGTTATAAAGGACCTATATTGATCTTTTCTGCGGTTTCCAAATATGGTATTCAGGAATTATTGGATGTATTATGGCAGCAGATAAAAGACTGAGTATAGCGAGATATATTTCTTTGCTTATTTTATTTTCGGCAATTACTTTAGCTTCGATTGCAGTCGGATTATGGGCCGGCCCTATAAAATTAAATATTGGCGATATATATTCAGTATTCTTTTCAAATTCTTCCAATCAATTAGTCTCACAAATTATTTTTGAGATCAGATTACCGAGGGTTCTTTTTGCAGTTGCAGTAGGCGGTGGATTATCGATTGCCGGAGCGGTATTCCAGGCTCTTTTAGGGAACCCTCTCGCGGAACCTTATATTCTCGGAATATCAAGCGGCGGAACTTTTGGAGCTGTACTTTCTTTCTTAATCGGCACTTCAATTTTAGGTACCCAACTTTTTTCATTTACCGGGGCATTATTGGTAATGATTCTGGTATTTATACTCGGCAAAAGATTCGGCGAATTGGAACCAAATGTATTGATATTAACAGGCGTAATGGTAGGAGCATTTTTTTCGGCTGCTATATTACTTGTTATCACAATGCTAAATGATTCCCTTAGGTCGGCTGTTTTCTGGCTTATCGGTAATCTTTCAAATGCGCCGAAGGAAAATCTGAAAATTGTACTGCCTGTTACTTTTATTGTTTCCTTTATTCTAATAATTAATGCCAATAAATATAATTTATTCAGTATGGGAAGTGATACAGCTAAACAACTTGGTATAAATACATCAATTCTTAAAAATATGACTTATATACTTACCAGTTTAATGATCGGAGCTATTGTTTCAGTAAGCGGTATAATAGGATTTGTAGGACTACTAATACCACATGCCTGCAGGATGATATTTGGTGTCGATAACAGGATCATATTACCTGCTTCTTTTTTTCTGGGTGCTGCATATCTGACATTGGCAGATACAATTGCCCGCACTGCAATATCTCCATCCGAATTACCTGTCGGTGCGGTCACTGCATTAATCGGCGCCCCGGTCTTTATTTATCTGCTGAGAAAGAGATTTCATACATCAACTTGATCCATTAATCAAATCGCATCAATTAGCATGTCTGCAAGCTGCGAGGAATCAGAAAAACATTTTTTTTATATCTAAAAAGTAGTGGATTTGACTCCCGTTGAAAGCAGGACCGACTAAAATCGCCAACTGCGGATTAAAA
>Ga0182027_10011589_pt1 | contig 12451 bp, 11 predicted proteins | sample 712E1DmetaG_FD_121300 | JGI IMG/M metagenome (GOLD analysis project Ga0182027, IMG submission 121300) | Permafrost microbial communities from Stordalen Mire, Sweden - 712E1D metaG (Illumina Assembly) | ecosystem: Environmental > Terrestrial > Soil > Wetlands > Permafrost | place: Sweden...
GGCGCGGGCGCCTCGTCGCGGAAGTTGCCGCCCTGGGAGCCGCCCTCGGGCAGCAGCGCCAGCCACAACGGCGTCTGCGCACCTTGTGCCGGCGTGCGGGGAGCGTCGTCGCCCCCCATGCGGGTACGCACCCAGCCGGGACAAGCGGCGTTGACCAGAATGCCGCGCGGATCGGCCGCGAGCTCACGGCCGAGGATCCGGGTCAGGGCATTGAGGCCCACCTTGGAGACCGCGTAGGCCGACGTGGGCCAACCCCGTTGCTCGTGTCGGCCGGCTGCCACGTCATCGACGAACGCCGCCATCAGTCCGAGCAGCGCGGCACGAGTGAGGGTCGGCGACATGAGCTGGCGGGCAAGCTCGGGCGAGACACAGGAGATGGCGCCTAGGGTGCTCGAAACCATCACGATGCGAGCCCCTCGACGTGCGAGCGGAAGCAGCCGGTCGGTCACGCGCAGCGGGCCGTGGAAGTTCACCTCCAACGTCTGGCGCGCGACCGTGGCATCAAAGCCGTCGAGTGACGTTCCGGCGTTGTTGACGAGCACGTCGAACCCGGCTCGAAGATCCTGCGCGAGCCGTTCTACCGATGCGTCGGACGTGACGTCGAGCTCATGGCAATCCGCACCGATGCTCGCCGCGGTAGCCCGGCCCTCGACTTCATCGCGGGCGGTCGCGATGACGCTCAGCCCCCGCGCAACGAGCCCCTGCGCGATGGCCAGCCCGATGCCGCGGTTGCCGCCGGTGACGACGGCAAGTCGTCGCTCATTCATGCTGCCTAAGCTCGGCACGATTGCCGGGGGCGCAAGGGTGACGCATCCGTCAACTTGTGCGCATTAGTAAGCCTGTAGCGTCGATAACGAATTCAAGGCCCGTCGGGTGGGTCCGAAAGCGGGTCGGCGAGCAGCCGCGCGATCTGCTCGAGGTCGGGCGGCTTCGCCAGGTGCCGGTCAAAGCCGGCTTGCGCTGCCCGCTGCAGGTCCTCGGGCAGGGCGTACCCGCTCAACGCGACGAGCACGATCCCTTTGCGCGCGCCGTCCGCCCGGATGGCCCTGGCGACCTCGAACCCGTCCATGCCCGGAAGGCCGATGTCACAGAGCACCACCTCTGGCTCGAACGTGCGAGCCAGCGCCAATCCTGCCGGTCCGCTGTAGGCGACCTCGACCACGTGCCCACCGAACTCCAGGACGATTCGCAGGCTGTCGGCCGCATCGGCATTGTCCTCGATGATGAGCACTCGGCGCGCGCGCGTCCCCGCGCCCGCCGCAGGCGGCAGTGTCGTGGCCGCACGCACCTCGGCTGTCGGCAGCGATACCACGAACTGCGCGCCCTGCCCGAGCCCGGCGCTGTGGGCGGAGATCTCGCCGCCATGCAGCTCCACGAGCCCCTTCACCAGCGCCAGTCCGAGGCCGAGGCCGCCGCGGTTGCGGTCGGGGGGCATGTCGGCTTGCACGAAGGGCTGGAACAGCCGCGCCAGCGTCTCCGGAGCGATGCCAACCCCGGTGTCGGCCACGCGGATAAAAGCACGGGCGGCTGCCGCGTCCGCGCTGACGCTCACCCGCGTGACGCCGCCGCGCCCGCTGAACTTTGCCGCGTTTCCGAGCAGATTTCCCACCACCTGCGCGAGGCGCGTGAGATCTCCCGTCACGCACACCGGCGTCGGCGAAACGGTCAGCTCGAGCGTGACGTCGTTGCGCTCGAAGAGCGAGCGGTGATCTTCCACCGTCCGGCGCACGAGCTCGCACAGCTCCAGCGGCTGCGGCTGGAGCGTGATCTTTCCGCGACTGATGCGGGTGATGTCGAGCAGATCATCGACCAGGCGTGACAGGTGGCCAACCTGGCGGGCGATGACGGCCTGAGCCTGCCGCGCCTTGTCGCCGCCAGCGGGCGAACGCTCGAGCACGAAGAGGCTATTGCGGATCGGCGCCAGCGGATTGCGCAGCTCGTGGGAGAGCATCGCCAAGAACTCGGTCTTACGGCGATCCGAGGCTCGGACCTCGGCTTCCCTCGCCCGCAGCGCCTGCACGGCCTGTTGCCGCTCGGCCGACTCCGCTGCGAGGCGGGCATTGCTGCGCTGGAGCTCGTCCGTGCGCTCGGCGACGAGCTGCTCGAGATGTTGGCGGTGGTCGCGTAGCTCGCGCTCCGTCTCGACGCGCGCCACGACGTTGGCGAACAGCCCACCGAGCGCCAGCAGGATCTCGAGCTCCTCCTTCGAAAACGGCTCCACACCGCTACGGCCGACGATGGCCACGGCGGCGACGCGGCGGTCTCGCGGCAGGGGCAGCAGCGCCACCGAACAGGCGGGGGTGTGTAGGGTCTGCGAGCCGAGAAATCCGGTCGCGAGCACGGCACGGACTTCGTCTTGCGTCAGGCGCAGCACCTCGTCGACTGGCAGGCCGCGGGAGAACGGGCGGTGTAGCAGCTTCAGCTCCCCCTCATCGGTGCCGACAACATCGGTGCCGACAACCAACACCAGGTCGAAGGCGAAGAACGTGCTGAGCGCCTTCTCGAGCTCGCCCCAAGGATCCTGGTCCGGGCTGAGGTTGCTCAAGTACTGAGCCGCGTGCAGCACCGCGGTCAGACGCTCCGCTGGCGGCGCGCTCATGGCAGCCCCCCCATCGGGCGAAGGAAGAGCTCCTCGACGAACAGGTCCTCGAACTCCACGCACTGCGCCAAGTTGACCAGGCGAGCGTGCGGACGCAACTGCTCAAGCGCACGCGCGCCCTCCCCAGCGCCGAGCAGCAGCTCGCAGCCGCTCAGGGCGAGGTTGTCGTAGGCCTCGAAACGCGCCGCGGGCGCGATCGGCAGCAGGCCGACGGCTTGCGCGTTCGCGATGTCGAGCGCCCGTCCGAACAGGCCCGTGCTCACCACGCGGCGTAGCTCCGCGCACGGAACTTCTGCCCTGCGCGCGAGCAGTCGCACGCCGGCCCCGATCGCGGCCTTGGCGCGCTGAAAGACGTCCACATCACTCACGGTGAGCGGGATCGCGCGACCGCCCGCCATGAGCGCCGGCGCAGAGGCGGCGCTACCCTGGGCGAGCCGGCCGCGCGAGGACAGGGCGTTGAGGCGCACGAGGCACGCGAGCCAATCCACGAGCCCCGACCCGCACACCCCCGTGGGATCGGCGCCGGCGATGACCTCGAAGCGGAGCTCGCCGCCCGCTAGCCACACGCGGTCCACCGCGCCGGGCTCCGCTGGCACGGCGCAGCTCATGCCGCTCGACTCGAACGCCGGCCCCCCGGCTGCGCTCGTGACCCACAGGGAGCGGCCGTCCCACAAAGCGATTTCGGTGTTGGTCCCGAAATCCAGCAGCAGCGCCGGGCACTCGCGGTCGACCAACTCGGCAGCGAGCACCGCGGCAAGCAAGTCGGAACCGACGAAGCCACCGAGCGGCGGCACGATGTGCACCGTCGCCTCGCGGCCGTCGGCGAGAGTCCAGTGTAGCAGCGGCGGGGCGGACGACGGCACGCCGCCGGCCCAGCGGGCCGGATCCAAGAGTCCCCCGTCCGAGGCCTGGAGCAGGCTGAGCATGGCCGCGTTGCCGACGGCCACTAGCGAGCTAACGCGTGCGAGGCGGACTGCATCCCGTAGGGCGATGTCGTCGAGCGCGTCGGCGACCCCTTGCTCCACGGCGAGCGCAAGCGCTGCCGCGGCCGCGCGATCACGGGCCGCCTCGAGCCGGCTCACCACATCCGCGCCGAAACGAGCCTGGGGGTTCGGTCCGCGCCGCGTCGCGAGCCGGTGGGCCACATCGTCGCTCCACAGCGCCAGGCACAGGTTCGTCGTCCCAACGTCGAGGGCGGCGTACGCGGCGATTGAGCCGGAGGGTCCCGCGGACGGGCCGGTAGGCCGCACGGGGCTCGTGAGCGCCGCGGGTGCGATGGACCGCCAAACCGAGTCGGCCGCTCGGTGCACCAGCTCGAGCTCCACGTCGCCCTCGAGCCGGGCTTGACAGGCCAGCCGTAGGCCGGCATCGAGCTGCGCAGCGTCGAGCTGCAAGCGCTCCTCGACCGTGGGAGCTGAGACCTCGCCGGCGACAATACGCACCTGGCAAAGCCCGCAGGAGCCGTTGCCCTTGCATGCGGTGCGCACCCGCAGCCCGGTTTCCTCGATGCCCTCGCGCAGCGTAGCCCCGGCGAGAACCTCGGCCGTTCTGGTTCGGCCGGCATGACGCGCGCGCACAACCCCCATGGCTAAGCCTTATGACGTCGGGCCGCTGCGACGAGGGCGTCGATGCACTCGGGCCGAGCCTCCAGCGGGACCTCGCAGCCCGACGACAGGATGAAGCCGGCCGGGCCGGCGGCGTCGAGCAGCTCGTCGCAGGCTCTTGCGATCAGCTCTGGATCCGCGTCGGCGAAGGCCAGCGAGCGCACGTTCCCGTCTAAGCAAAGCCCTGGCAGTGCGGCGCGCGCCTGTGCAACCGTGACGCAGTAGTCGATGTTGGCGATGTCCACCAGGCACTCCGGGTAGAGGGGCAGCAGGGGCAGCACCGGGCCTGCGATGTGTTGCCAATTGGCGAGGGCCCCGTGGCCCCTGAGGCCCGCCTGCAGCTGCCGCGTCCGATCCGCCAGTAGCTCGCGGAAGAAGGCCGCGGGCACGACGGCCGGCGAGGCAGAGGGATCGAACACGATGCACAAGTGCGCGCCGGCCTCGAGCTGGGCCTGGCCAAAAGCGAGCGCGACCTCGACGGCGAAATCGAGCACGCTCTCGAACGCGTCGGGCTCGTCGACGGCCGCATAGAGCGCGCGCTCGGCACCGAGCAGCTGACAGGCCAGCGTCATCGGGCCGAGCACGAAGCCCGTGACTAGGACCGTGTCGCCCACCTCGCTGCGCAGCATGCGGGCCGCCGTGAGCACCTGCGGCATGCGCCCGGAGCTCGTCGGGGTCGGCACCCGCAACCCCGCGACCTCCGCCGGGGCCTCGAGCACGTGGTGCTCCACCGACGGGTACGCATCGGCGCGGTAACCCAAGCGTGAGCCGAGCGCTTCGGTCTCCACGTTGACGTCGCACACGGCGAAGACCGCGTCGGCGCGGTAGCGCGCGAGCGCCGCGAGCTGGCAGCGGGCGAGCACGACCCCATCGGTCAGGTATTCCCTCAGCGGCTGGCCGGCGATGCGTGCGGCGTGGCCAAAGATCTGCGGCACGGCCGGGACCTCGGCGCGGCGCTCGAAGCGCGCCGCAGTAACGATGCGCTCCAGACCATTCATTGCGGCACGGCGTCGAGCCCCTCGAGGAAACGCGCCCCGTCGAAGGCGTCTTGGGCGACATAGTCGACGTTCAAGGTGGCGGCCGCGCACTGCTTGAGGGCAGCTCCCCCGGCGACCACCTTCACCGGGCCGAGGCCACGCGAGCGCAGCAGCTCGCGCAGCTGCCGGACGAGCGGGATGACCGGGCTGATTAGGCCGCTCACGAGGACGGCGAGGGCCCCTTCCCGCTGCGCGGCGTCCACCATCTCCGTCACGGGGCAGTCCTTGCCGCAATCAATGACGCGAAACCCTTTGGCCGCGAGCACCATTTTGGTCACGTTCTTGCCGAGGTCGTGCACGTCGCCCTGCGGCGTGCCGATGACGACCGTGCCGCGGGTCGCGCCAACGCCATCGGGAAACGTGTCACGGACCACGGCCATGGCCGCCCGGCCGGTGAGCATGATCTCGAGCAGGTTGAACTGCTCGGTCGTGCACTTGGCGCCCATCCGGTCCATGGCAGCCTCGAGCGCCGCCACCACCAGGCGCGGCCCATCTTGCCCCGTTGCTCGCACTCGTCGCCCCTCGACGAGAGAGGCTTGGGCGTCCCCCTCGAGCAACAACGTGACGAGCTTGTCGAGCGCGCCGTCCATCAGGCTAGCAACGATAGCTTGCCGGTCCGGGGCCGGCAACCCGGCCCTAGCTTGCGCGGCTTGCCGCGCCCAGCTAGGACGTAGGAGGCGCCATGCAGAGTCGGACAAATACTGTGCTCCTGGTCGAGGACCATGATGTTGTACGGCGGGCTGTTGCACGGTTGCTCGCAGCCAAGGGCCACCAGGTCGCGACAGCCGCCTCGTGCTCGGAAGCGCTGAGCCACGCGGGGCCATTTGCCGTTGGGATCTTCGACGTTTCGCTCTGTGACGGCGATGGCATTGCGCTTGCGGCCGATCTGCTTCGGCGGGGCCGAATTGGTCGCGCGATCTTTTACACGGGCAGCGCGAAGCCTGCGCGGATCAACGCGGCTAGCGAAATAGGCGAGGTCATCAGCAAGGGCGACGGGATTGAGAAGCTGCTTCGTTCCCTTGGGCAAGCCGATGGCGACCGACAGGATTAGCCTCGGGGCTATCCTCGGCCAGGGCCGTTCCAGCGGCAACGTCATCTGGTCCGGCACGCTCGGCTACTTACGGGTGGCGCGGCGGCGAGCGGGTTTCAGACGACATCGACGGCGTCAATCAGCGACGGAGTCAGGGGCGCGCTGAGGGCGATCATCGCCGGTCGCGGCTTGATCGAGATACGCCGCCGCGCGGTCGTCACCTTCATATCCAGCAACTGTAGCGCCGCAGACCTCGAAGCCGCGGGCGCGCTAGAAATGACAGGTGCTGTCCTGCGACGAGTCGCGGGTGCAACTGCCGGGACCGGTGTTCAGGTTGCAGTTGCTCACTGCATCCGAGCTCGGGCAGCCGTAGTACGCGCCATTGAGGCAGCAGGAGTAGTGGCTGCTGCTGCTGTCGTCGTCATCGCCGCTGCCACCGCACCCGGTGACCAGCACCCACGTGCACACGCCGAGTGACAATGCCAGGACCCCACAGACTCGAACCAGTAGATGTTTCATTCTCGAGCGACTCATGCGCTCGTTCCGCAACCGAGGCAAGCATCACCGCTCCGGCTCCACGTGGGCATCGATGCCCTGCGGCGTCAGTGCTCTGCGGTGGGCCTGAAGGTCTGCCGTGCGCAGAGGGGTTCTACTGTGAGGTTGGGGGGGTCTGCTTTGTCCCCAAAGTGCGCTTGGCAATGCCTCGCAATGCGCAGGCTGGGACAAGGCCCGGGCGGGTGCAGGGCCTTTACGCATGATGTCGCTCCGGGCGTGCGCCGCGAACGTGAGAGAACAGTCACCCGCCGAGCTGCATGGCCTTGCCCACGAGCGTCGTCGACTCGCACGCCTCGACCAGGAAATCGGCGACGTCGGCGCGGGAGATCGTAGCTGGCACCCTGATCAACTCTGCCGTGCGCACGTACTTCCCTTTGGCCTTGCCGTTCGTGAGCCGCGTAGGGCGCGCGATGACGAAATCGAGACCGCTCTGCTGCGTCATGCGCTCCTGAACGTCGTGATCGCGGAAGAAGCCCTGCAAGAGACCTCCGATGAGGAACGTCCTCTGGAACCAGCTCGCGGCGGGCTTGCTCTCTCCAACGCCGTGCGCGCTGAGGACCACCAGGCGCTTCACCCCGTGCTCCTTCATCGCGTCGATGCAGTACTTCGTGCCGCGCGAGAAATAGTCGGGCTTGTCTCGGATCGCGCCCAGGGAGGTCGGCGACGCGCAGATGACCACGGCGTCGTGACCGGCCACCGCGCTGCGCACCGAGGCTGCGTCGTGGAAGTCGCCGGCGACCTTCGTCAGCGCGGCGTGTGTGACGTCGAGCTTCGCGGGCGTGCGGGAGAACGCGCTCACCGAATGCCCCTTCGCGAGCGCTGACTTGACGCAAAGGGCGCCGGTTCCCTGCGAGGCGCCGAGGACGAGGATTTTCATAGGCGCAACCATACACAGCTCCTCAGCTCGGCCACGAAGATAATGCAAACCGGCTGGCGGCGCCAACCGCCCGACCGTCACGGCGCTCTAAAGTGTGACGACAACCGTGCATGGTGCTGCCTGCTGCGCGACGCGACGCACGCCTGGCCTCGCAGTCGGCCCAAAGGCCGCGGGAACCGCTCAGCCACGGCTTGCAGCACGGCTCTGGGCGGTGCAGCTCGTCGCTACCTGTGCGCCGGCTTGGCGCCCGGCTTGGTGTCGGGCTTGGCGTCAGGCTTGGGGTCGCGTAGGGCCTCGATGCCCCCGCTCTCGGTCCACTTTTTGAGCATGGTCGGGATTGCGTTCTCGACCAGCTGAGCGCATCCCGCTTCGAAGGTCGGATACGAGTCGCCGCTCTGCGCTGTCCCCGCGAACGAATACACGTAGTCCGTGACGTCGCTCGGGCGCAACGCGAAGGCCCAGGTCATCTCGATGATGACGTGGGTGAGCGCCCCCGTCACGATGGAGTTGAGCTTCAGGTCATCGATCTTCACGTCCGCCACCACGTGCGGTGTGGTCGGAAGGTCCGCAGGGGAGACGACGACCTCGACGCGCGAGAAGTAGTTCTCCATGGCGGTCTTAAGATCACGCCGGACGAACAGCTGCATGTCGAGCAGGTAGAAGTGCTCGCAGCCTGCTGAGTGCGTGGCGCACTCCGCCGTCTGGAGCTGCCAGATGTTCTTCACCTTGGCTTCATCGAGCACGATGTACAGCGGACGCTCGATCTTCCTTGCAACCATCAAGCTCGGCGGCTTCGCATGGACGTTCGTCATGTTGTAGCCTCCGGCCGTGCCGTAGATGCTCTTGCCGTAGTTCGCCGGGCCGCAGGCCACCACGAGGAGGGGAAGGAGCGCGGCAAGCAGGATGGATGGGTTGGAAAGACGCATGGAACTACGCATGCTCCTACACGAGACAGCAGGAAAGTTCAAACTCGGTGGGTCATCAGAAGCTCACCGCGGCTCTCCCAAAGAGAGCAGAAAGGCTTTGACCATGGCGGTGAAACGCTCCGGCTGATCGAGGTGGAGACCATGCCCGGCTTCGACGATCTGCGCGACCTGCACGTTGCCATTCAGTGTCTGCAGCTCGATTGCGACCTCACGAGAGACCACACCGCTAGGGGGGCCGCCGACGATGAGAAGCGTCGGCGCACGGATGGCGCGGATCAGCTGCCTGAAGTCCGGGTTGGGGGGCGTCAGGACGTCGAAGGTCTCCGGCCGGGTCCGAAGTCGTGCTTGTGCGGTCAACTGGACGATCTCCTGGGACCGATGCGGGTGGCGTGCTCTCTGCTCGGCGAGCACCTCGGGGAGCGACTTGGCGAGGAGGCGGCGATGTTGGTCGGCGGCCGCGCCGCCCGCATACACGTCCTGCTGAATCTCCGGGCTCAGGAACGTCGGATCCACCAGGACGAGCCCGCGCAACAGCATCGGGTGATGCGCGGCCACGACCGCTGCGGTCATTCCTCCCATGGAGTGTCCTAGGAGAATCGAAGGGGCGAGAGCCAAGCCTTGAATCAGCCCGACCACATCGGCGGCGAGCTCTTCGTAGGTGTAGCCGCTCGCTGGCGTGCTGGAGCTGCCGTGCCCCCGAGCATCGGGCATGACGACGTCGAAGCCCTCTTCAACCTCTCTCGCCAACGGGCCCCAGCAGCTTCCATCGAGCGTCAGGCCGTGAAGCACGACCAGCGGTGGCTTCCCTCCGCCGGTTCGCGTGACGTGCAGCCTGACGCCATTTGTCTCACACGTTGCTGTCGACCAATCGGGCATGCGGTGGGGTCACATCGTCTGCGAGCGCTCAGGGGCAGCCGATGGCGACCTGCGCTGCGACGTCGAGCTTCGTGCCGGACGCGCAGCCGGCGCGCTCCATGTTGCCGGCGAGCCACAGCTGCGAGCCGCAGTGCATGCTCACGAGCGAGTTCAGGACGCCGCTCGAGGTGAGGGTCACCTTCTTGCTGGTCTGGCCGAGGCCCGAGCACGCACCGGGGGTCGTGAGCACCGAGCCGCCCTCGAACTGGACGTCGACGTCCGAGATGGGGGTCGTCCGATCGGAGTCGTAGAGCACCATGTTGCGAAGCGCGAGCTCCTCTTCTGGCGCATCGCACGGATAAATGAGCTCGGCGGTGCCAGTGAGCGTCGCCATCGCACTGGGCTGCTTCGGGTCGGCGTTCGCCGATACGTCGATCGCCGAGTTCATCTGAATTGAATCGAAGCACGTGTCCGTTTGTGCACAGCCGACGAGCGCGGCGCCCGTGAAGCAGGCGACACCGAGGGCCGCAACGAATTGCAGTCGAACGAAGCGAAGCTCTTTCATCGACCCGTAGCCTACCGCGCCCGCGGCCTCGCGGCACTCTGGTTTTCGATGAAGGGGAAGAGGGCAACGATGGCTCGGGCTGAGGGCCACTGCTCCATCCTGGCCCCTCGCGCTCAGCTGGCGTAGGCTGGGACGCAGTGGACGTGCGACAGATCCTCTGTAGTGCTGGCGTGTGCGTGGTCCTGCTGATCAGCACGCGCAGCCTCGCAGCGAACGTCAGCGTGGGACCGGTGGCGACCGGCGCTGGCGACGGGAGCGACTGGAGCAACATCGCGCCATGGTCCTCGGTGCCCCTGGTCCGCGGGAATGTCTATTTCCTGCAGAGCGGGACCTACGGGTCGAAGGTGCTCGACACCGCGGTCGCCGGCTCCACCTATGTCTCCATCAAGAAGGCGACCGCATCCGCGCATGGCGCCGAGGCGGGGTGGCTCGATTCCTACGGCACCGGGACCGCCGATTTCGGCGGCGGGGCGTCGCTCACGATCACGACGTCCTACTGGGACATCGACGGCGTGACGGGAGGTGGCCCTGGCTCGTGGCAGAGCGGACACGGCATCACATTCAACAACGCGGCGGGCAACGCGATCGACTGGATCAGCATCCCTGCCGATCCGGTGTCAAACCTCAACCTGCGCCACTGCAGCTTCACGCAGACGGGCGATCCAACTCAAAACGCCACGTTCGCCAACGTCGTGAATCAGGTCGGATCGTCCGGCCTCAACGACTCTGTCTTCGAGTACCTGTACGTGAACAACATCTCCGGCCTGCCCTTCTTCTTTCGGTTCGGCAGCGGGGACGTGTTCCAGTACAACTACATCGGCACGGTTTGCGGCGCCTCCAGCTTCGATGTCAACCAGCACTGCGAGGTGATGGTCCACTGGGGCATGAGCGACGTCCAGTTCCGGTACAACTACGTCGAGCACACGCCCTCGAGCGGGGGGCTCGTCAAGAACGATGCCGTGCACGGCGATCCGGGCCACGTCTCCGACCGCTTTCGGATCTATGGCAACGTGTTTGAGGGCCGCCAGGACGGCATACCGATCGTGTGCAACGACGGGCAGTGCGCGAACTGGACGATCATCAACAACACCTTTCACGACATCGTCGGCGGGCCCTTCTCGAATGGCGGCGCCTACGCCATCACCAACCTGGTTGCGTACAACAACATCGTCTTCAATGCCTGGGGCATGATCGCCTTCTTCGCCCCCTACAGCTGGTACAGCCGGCTGAACGGGAGCCCGAACAACACGTCCTGCCAGACGGGCGCGGACGCGAGCCAGAACGTCTGCACCAACTGCGTCTCGGGGTGCGACACCGTGACCGAGACCCTGGATCCCTTCGTGAGCTCCGCGGGTCATGCCCTCGAGGACTTCAGGCTCGCAGGGCCGATCACGGAGTGGCCGGGAATGGACGTGTGCGCGTCCATCGTGACCTGCGATGGCCAGAGCCGGTACGACATCGACGCCTTCGGGAACCGTCGCGGGGCGGACGGCACCTGGGATCGGGGCGCGCTGGAGCTCTGCAGCGACGCGACGAGCTGCGCGGGCCCCGACGCGGGCGCAGGGGGCGAGGGCGCCTCGCCCGGCGCGCCCGACGCCGCCGCAACCGGCGGGGGCGCGAGCACGGTCGATGCCGCGGACGGCGCAGCGAGCAACGACAGCGGCTGTGGGTGCCACGCGGCCGCGGGCGGGCACGCTGGCCGCCTGGCGCTGCTAGCGCTCGGCCTCGGCCTCGGCCGACGGACGCGCCGTCGTCCAGCGGTGGCGGGACGGGGAATTGAGGCACCGCAGCGCTGGTAGGCGCCGAGGTCGACCTTTCGCCCCGTGCGGATGCCCTGTCGGCTCCGTGTCGGCGGCGTCGGAGGCTGCAAGAGGGTGACTGCGTAGCGGCGCCCGACGCTGGAAAGGGCGGGAGCGCAGGACAAGGAGGGAGTGGGGGCCATGCGGGCGGCGGTGGTATGGTGGGCGCGGGACTCCCCGCGGCGGACGGGCCCAGCGCGTCCGAAAATGAATCAGGCTGCGGCTGCTGCGTGGTTGGCAGCTCGGGATCGTCCACGCCGACTGCGGGACCACTCGCGGTCGCAATAAGCTTCGCATTGCGAAGACTTCGTCGCAAGGCGGCTGCGTCCACACCGGCGTGAAGATTTGCTAAAGGACCCGTGCGTTTCATTCCTGTTTCGCTTGGCTGCGGAGCGGCATATGTTTCACCTCACGACGCCGGGCGCGAGCCCTCGCGCACCCTTCGGGGCCGGCCTACGCACAAGGAGCAAGCGATGCAGACTCGAACGCTCGGAACAGGCAAGCTCGAGGTTTCGGCCCTCGGGCTCGGGTGCATGGGGCTCAGCTTCGGGTTGGGACCGGCGGTGGAGAGGGAGGCGGGGATCGCGCTCATCCGAGGAGCCTA
>Ga0182027_10011590_pt1 | contig 12451 bp, 5 predicted proteins | sample 712E1DmetaG_FD_121300 | JGI IMG/M metagenome (GOLD analysis project Ga0182027, IMG submission 121300) | Permafrost microbial communities from Stordalen Mire, Sweden - 712E1D metaG (Illumina Assembly) | ecosystem: Environmental > Terrestrial > Soil > Wetlands > Permafrost | place: Sweden...
GAACATGAACTGGCAGCACTTGATCAGGAAAAAAAAACATGGGGAAATAACCTTAAATGGTGGAAATCTTTCTGGGACCGCAGCCATATTGTGATCAATTCCGGTGCCGGGCCCTCCAACCAGGGATGGCGGATAGGCAGAAACTACCAGCTTTTCAGGTATATGCTTGCATGCAACGCATACGGGGAATACCCAACCAAATTCAATGGCGGCCTGTTTACGTTTGACCCTCAGCTTACCCTGGAAAAATACAGGGATCTCAGCCCTGATTTCAGGCAGTGGGGAGGCGGCAGTTTTACAGCACAGAACCAAAGGCTGGTTTACTGGCCCATGCTGAAGTCCGGAGATTTTTCCTTTATGCCTTCCCAGTTTTCAATGTATTCGGGGAACCTGGCCGCGGCCGAACTCAGGACAAAGTTCTACTGGAAACACGAGGGGGCAAGTTATGGAGAACATCTTGAAAATTTCGGATTGCCCATAGGCGATATTTACCAGTATGGATGGGGCATGGGGAAAGTTGAACCCAGGAACGACTCGGCAAGCACCCGTGTTGTAAGGGACAGCGCCGGAAACAAGATCAAAATACTGGATTACGGCTACCTTGATAACGACTGGGTAATGGATGAATATGACAATGCCCTGGAGTTTGCATTCATGGTGCTTGAATACCAGAGGTTCAGCAAGGAAGATATTTCAGGATATCTTCCATTTATAGCGAGCTGCATTCGATTTTACGACGAGCATTACCAGTATTGGGCAAAACAGCTTTATGGCAAACCCCTGGATGAAAAGGGCAAGTTGATATTGTATCCTTCCACCGCCCTCGAGACATACAAGATCGCGAAGAACCCAACCCCGGTCATTGCAGCCTTGCAGTCAGTGCTTAAATCCCTTCTTGCCCTGCCGGAATCATACGGCAATGAAAAACAAAGGGTATACTGGAATGAGGTTCTGAAACGTATTCCCGAAATACCATTCCGAACCATGAAAGGCAAAAAAGTTATCGCCCCTGCAGAATCCTGGGAGTTTATCAACAACATAGAATTGCCTCAGCTTTATCCCGTATTTCCTTATGGTATATTCGGGCTGGGTAAGCCTGGTTTCCAGGAAGCTCTTGACACCTGGAAGTACGGCGCAGATAATGACAACCAGTACGGCTATATCAGCTGGCACCAGGATGCTATTTTTTGTGCAAGGTTGGGATTATGGGATGAGGCAACAGTCCTGCTTGTGAAGAAACTTGATGACGGCCCCCTTCGTTTTCCCGCTTTCTGGGGGCCTGGTCATGATTGGGTTCCTGATCACAACTGGGGAGGCAGCGGAATGACAGCCCTGCAGGAGATGCTGCTCCAGACCATAGATCGCAGGATCTATATTATGCCTTCCTGGCCGCCCGAATGGAATGTGGATTTCAAATTGCATGCCCCGGAAAAAACTACTGTTGAAGTGAGGGCCAAGGGAAGAAAACTTCTCAGGTTAAAAGTTGAACCGAAAGAAAGAAACTCAAATGTGGTCAAAATGAACAATGTATCCAGGAAAGTAGCCCCAATTAATACCGGCCCCGGATCATTGTAGATCCGCAACGTTCACAACTTTTGCATAAAACCTGTCAAGCGAAGCGAGCGTGCTTGCCTGTACATCTGCGGCTGAAACTATGCGGTCACCCCACTTCAGTGCCCTTGTTGCACAGGCATCCTGGATAACAATACACTTGAAATCATAGTCATAAGCAGCACGCGTAGCTGCTTCCAGACACATATGAGTCTGCATACCGCAAAGTACCAGACGTTTCACATGAAGTGATTTCAAATATTCAAGGAGGTCGGTCCTGTCAAAGGCATTTGCTTCCTGTTTGGTAATCACTTTCTCGCCTGGCAGCGGTGCAACATTAGCGTGAATCGGGCTCCCTCCATAATGCTGTATATGGATTACCGGCAATTTCTGATCCCTGAAAAGCTTAAGTGCAAGAGCAGCCTTTTCGCTTGCAGCTTCCGGATTCTCGAGAGGCAGTTTTCCACCCGGGAAATAAAATTCCTGTATATCGATCAGCAGCAATGCCGTAAGAATTGTATCATTCTTTACAGAAATTTTCTGCGATAATGCTGGTTTACCCGAAAAAATCAAGGCCAGGAATATCACTCCGGCAGAGACTATCCTTAATACTTTTTTGTGCATAAAGTTGATTTAATTCTTCTTCAAAGTTAATATACTATAGGTAATCCGGCCATTTCCTGGGAAATTTTTCATAATTTTGGCATGAATCTTCCATCGCTCAGTTTTTCTAATTTCATGACCCGACTGATCATACTACTGATAGGGTTTGCTATACTCCCTGCCCTTGTTCCAGCACAGTCCCGGCCCAATGGTATAATCGTGGGTAAAATCATAGATACGCATAGCCATACCCCGGTTGAATATGCCAATGTTGCCCTTATAGACACTCTTGACGGCAGGATAGTCACAGGCGCTGTCACAGACAGCACCGGATCTTTCCGTCTGACCAACATTGCAAACGGTATATATTTCCTTGATTATAGTTTTATCGGCTATGAAAAGCACAGGTCAAACCCCATCGGCATTGACAGGAAGAACTTGCGGGTGAATGCAGGAGAACTAGGGCTAACGCCATCCGCAGTGAATATGAAAGAAGTAACTGTCAGTGCCGAGAGAAACATGATCGTAAGCAAGATCGACCGGAAGATATTCAACGTGCAGCAGGATATAATGGCCCAGACTGGCACGGTGACTGATGTTTTGCAAAATATTCCCGCAGTTTCGGTTGATATGGATGGTAATATAAGCCTCAGGGGGTCGGAAAATGTTACCATATTGATCGATGGAAGGCCTTCTGCCATGGCAGGGACGGCAAGCCTTGACCAGATGCCTGCTTCCCTGATCGAAAGGATTGAGGTGATTACCAATCCTTCGGCAAAATACCGTCCCGATGGCACAGCAGGGATCATCAACATAGTGTTAAAAAAAAACCGGAAAGCCGGATTTAATTTCAGTATAGGCGGGAATATCGGTAACAACGACCGGTACAACGGAAATATACAGTTCAACGTGAATACCGGTAAATTCAATATCCACGGAAGCTATGGCTACCGTAAAGATTACCGCTGGAGAAACGGGGATATGTACACTCAGACTATTGACACAACAAGCCATCAGTCGACCTATCTTTACCAGCATTCTCTGACCTATTACTGGCCAGTCTCAAACCTGGGGACACTGGGAATAGACTGGAGTATCAGCGACAAGGATGTTTCGGGGATTTCGGGGACGATTAATTACAGGGGATTTGGCAGGTTCACCACTTCACACAACCAGTACACCTACGACTCGATTAATACCTCGGAGGTGTATACACGTAACCAGACTGGTCCGGATTATGAAACCAGCCTTGGTACCAACGCCTACTATGAGCATACTTTTGACAAGGAGAAAGACCACAAACTAAGGGTTGATTTTGTATTTCAGTATGATGATGAGCATGAAAACTATAATTATACAACGGCCTACAGCGTCCCTCCGGTCGCCGATGCCTTTGATTATAATTACAATCACAACCTGGATGAGAAGTTTAACCTGGCGCTGACCTATTCACGGCCACTTTGGAAAAATGCCTCCCTTGAAACCGGTTATGACGGCAATATGGAGATCGCCGACCAGGCTTTCCTGGTGCAGCATTATAACCCGGAACAGGGAAGCTGGGATACCGATTCAATTTTAACCAACCATTATAATGGGAATCAAACAGTGCATGCCCTGTTTGGGACACTGTCCTGGACTATTAATAAGTTCTCACTTATGGCAGGAATCCGTCCCGAATTATCCCTGCTGAATCTTGATTTTATCAGCAGGAATTCCACCGTGAACCAGATTCACTTTGACGTTTACCCGACACTGCACCTTACGCTTGCTTCAGGTAAAAACGAATGGCAGTTCGCATACAGCCGCAGGGTGAACAGGCCCAGGCCCGAGAACATGAACCCTGTACCTGAGTACCGCGATCCCAGGAATTTTTACGTAGGCAACCCTGGTCTTAAACCGGAAGAGATACATTCATTTGAGCTGGGATATGCAGTAAAATTAGGAAATGTCAACCTGATCCCTGCAATTTTTTACCGCTACCGTTTGAATGGATTTACCACGATAACATACAACCAGAACGACTCCGTTCTGATCACCACGATTGCAAACCTGGCCCATGACCAGAGCGCCGGTATAGATTTCAGCGGAAATGCTCAGATTGCCAGGATACTGAACCTCAATTTCAGCGCTGCGGGTTATTATAATCAGATTGACGCATCCAATATTGGCTACAGTAAAAATGAAGCAGCCCTGTCGTGGAATGCCAAAATAAATGCCTCGGTGAATATAACCAAATCAACCATTTTACAGGCAAACGGGCAATACCGTTCTGCTGTTCTTACTCCCCAGGGCTTGCGGTATCCCACCTGGGTGGTTAACATGGGATTCAGACAGGATTTCCTGAAAAAGAAGCTTTCAGCCCTGCTTACTATTTCAGATATCTTTAACTCCAACGCTGCCAAAAGCACCATAAACACCCCTGTTCTGGTGCAGGAACTGGTCATGCGACGCGATGCACCGGTTGTCTATCTGGGCATGATCTTTAAATTCAGTTCTAACAATAAAATCAATAAAAAAGAAAAAGAAGACAAGTTTGAATTTGACAATTCCATGGATAAATAATGAAGCGCTTACTCTTGTATGTAATTATCTTATGATGACTACTTTCTTTTTTACCAGGAAAGTGTCGGAACTGATAACGATATTATACGTGCCGGCGGCGGCGGAAGAAAGGTCAATCTGGTATTCATTCTGGCCTTTTAGCTGTTTCTTCAGAAATTCCTTGCCATTCATATCTTCCACCTTAATATTAATAGTGACCCTGTTGCCTTCTGCAGGAACAACAGTAAAGATTCCCTTATTGGGGTTCGGGTAAATTTCAACCTGGCCCGCTTGAGTTTCATTGATTCCGGCGCTTGATTTGGCCTGGATAAGGTTCACTGAAACCGGGCTCACTCCTGTTGCTGTTACGGAAATATGGGCAGTACGTGCTGCTTTGCCGGCATTAGCAGTAAAATTTGCAACAATAGTATCGTTTTTACTACCTGAAGAGGTTACAGTACACCAGCTGCTGTCGCTTTGAACGTTCCAGCTTGTATTGGAGGTTACCATATAATTAACGCTGCCTGCAATGGCTGTCACATTCTGGTTAGCCGGAAGCACATTCAGAGTAGGTGCGTCACCGGTCTGGGTGAGTGTGACGACCACCGGGCCGATTCCGCTGCCGATTGTTGATATATGCGCTATTCGTTGTGTTATATCCTGGTTTGCAGTAAATGTTGCCACTATCGTGCCATTTCCTGTGCCCGAAGGGGTCACGGTACACCAACTTGAATCTGTCGATACGGTCCATGCAATATTTGCCTGTACGTTATAATTGGTTCTACCGGTATCAGCTGCTACATCATGGTTCGGCGGTGTGACAATAAGCTCGGGGCTAGCTCCTGCCTGGGTCACAGTAACCGTTACGGATGGCACGCCTGTGCCGCTGACCGTAAGTGTCGCCACCCTGGGAACAATGCTGTTATTGGTTGTAAACGTGGTGAAGATAGTATCGTTGCCCGATCCTGAGGCTGTAGGCACACACCACGAGGCATTGCTGGAAACAAGCCAGTTGATGTTGCTGGTCACAAAGAAAGTAGTATGGCCTGAAGTATCTGCAACACTCCGGTTGGGAGGAGTGACTGCGAGACCGGGCTGCAAAGTTGAAAAGCTCAAGGTATCTCCATATGCCATGCCATTTGCATTGGAACCGACTGCACAATAGTAATATACTGAATCCGGCTTCAGGCCGCTTATATTTTTCGATATGTTTACATTTGACATTCCGGAACCGAGTGAATCGGGTGGAGTTGTGTTTGTAAGTCCTGTGAGAGAAGTTCCCCAGATGAACCAGCCGGCGGCGGCAGCCCCGTATGGATTAACAGTGCCGTTGAGGGTTGCAGAGACGGCAGCGATATTTGTGGCGGAAGTGGTTGTGACCATGGGAGCGAAAGTGAATTTAAACGCCGCTATCCTTGTTTTCCTGCTCCCTCCCGATCCTATATATTCATCGGTAAACCAAAATGTATTGGTATCCACCGGGTCAACCGACATCAGGGAATAATCCCCCCAGCGGTTGTAACCCGACTGTGAATTGTGTCCGGTAATGATGGTATCTTCTGCGATATCAAGAGTACTGTTGCCAGCTAAATAGGCCATTGGGGATTGCCCGCAATATCTCACCGAAGGGTACATCGTAGTGTTTGACACAGAATACCCCAGAGCGAGAGTGTTGGAGCCATTAAGCATTATACAGCCCATCCATCTGCTGTTTGAATCAGGGGCATATGTGGCCTGTTGCCTGATGTTCCACAGGCCTGTTGTCCTGCGAAGTTCATACCAGCGGACACCTGCATGATTGTTGTTCGGAGGGGTGCCCAGGTTAATCGTATGGCAGCAAACGAGGGTCTGATAGGAACCGAAGTTCCGATACTGAGGAACATTCATGACCACCTGGGGGATTGCATCAAGTCTCTGGGAAGTTCCCTTTTGTGAAACATTGTCCCATGTGTTCCCGAAATTACTGCTGAAGGGTTGAACATTAAGCTGCTGAACCCTGTTAAACGTCGAATTGGCTGTATTATTCCAGTCAACATTAAGTTCATAGATCCAAAGCTGGTCGGTGCCGCCGCCAAAAGCGTCGTCGTTGAATGCAATATAAAGCCCCGGGGAACCGGCAGGTGCAAATTGTCCGTCATTATCGACCGGAGGGACGCACATAAAACCATCCACTGAAGAAGGCCTCCATGAGTTGTGGAAGCCTACCTTCTTGGCAGTCCCTCCGACAAGGATGGAATCACGCTGGAAGACATATATATCCGTGCTTCCCCCGTTATTGTCCCCCATGTAGTACCCGTCGCGCCAAACGCTGACTTTCGCGTAATCAGGCATCGTGGCAACCTGGAAGGAATACCGGTGCCAGGTCCCTGTCGGATCATTGGTTGATGATACGGCCAGCAGCAGGTAGTTTATTGAGCCTTCATAGGAAATTTCAGTCACCAGGTAACGGTCGGCATGTTCGTCATATAAAACAACCGGGTCCCCGTCATTATAATTGGCGCCGGGAACATTCCCGAACAGGGTATTGATAGCTGTGGGACCTGCCACCTTGGTACCTCCCTTGGTGTAAATTGTGTAAACCATGTTTATAGTCTGCATGAAATGGTTCTGTCCGGGCGTACCATTGCAATCGGGAGGATAATATGGTGAAGTCCATCCATCGAAGTTTACGATCTGCCCCTCAGTATTATGCCGGCTTCCCATGGTCTTCTGGTAAAACGGGTCAGGCCCCTTGGGCAGGGCTGTTGCAGCATAGGGGTAGCTGCGCCTTTGAAGGCCTTCATTCAATTCCTTTTTGGCTCTTTTTGCCATTGCTTTCCAGTCAGCTGCGCTCATAACCGGAAGATCACGCAAGGGTTTGCTGAGACCCAGGTATGTGCCTGTACCTATTTCACTGGGAGTTGCAGGGATGCTCTGGGCTCCGGCCAGCAATACCGGCATAAGGAAAGCCAGTATGAGAAGATAATTTTTTATTATCATCGGTTTCAATTTGAAATACAAAATTAACAAAAAAATTAGGTGGATTCGGATCCCTAACAATAAACCGATGATAAGATGGGTGAATGAATGATTGATTGAAAAAAGGAATTAACTTTGGAACTGTAAAAAAACACCAAGAAAAAGACCATGGCCCAGCATGATTTATACGACGATCACAGTTTATCCCACGAAGAACTTAAATACAGGGAACATACCGAAAGAGCCGGTAATTTTATCAAGATCGACCTTTTTCGTTCGGCAAGGGAAGAATTCAAAGCCGCACTGGACTATAAACCGGGAGATGAACAATGCATTCAGGGAATTGCCCGGATGAATGCAAACATCAGCAGGGATGCTAAAGTGGTTTATGTGATTGCCCCCATCGTTCTGGCAATCATTGCAGCAGTGGCAATATTTGCCTGATGATCTAAGGTTTGATTATTTCATCTATAAAGCCAAGCAGGACATCCTTTGTTACAGGCTTTGGGAGATATCCCGAAAAACCCAATGAAATAAGCCTGTCCCTGTCACCTATCGATGCATACCCTGTGAGCGCAACAATAGGTACATTCTTATAATCGGTGAGTTTTCGTATCTCCAGCATCGCCTGTATACCGTCAAGGCCGGGCCCGAGGTTAATATCCATCAGGATCAGGTCAAAACGCTTCTGGCGTGCGCTTTCAATAGCTGCTTTGCCATCCAGCGCAGAATATGCCATGCAGTAATCCTGAATATAAAGTGTCAGAAGCTGCAGGTTAACCAGGTTGTCTTCAACTACAAGGACTGAAGGAGTGTTCTTCGGATAAACAGGTTCAGCGGGTTTTTCTGGCACCTTTTCCGGCAATGGTCCGGGGCCCTGTTCAAAAGCGGCCCCGGCTGAAGGCAGTATCACAATAAATTCGGAGCCTTCGCCGAGTTTGCTCTTCAGCCTGATTTCGCCGTTAAGCAATAAAGCAATTTTCTTACTGATAGAAAGTCCAAGTCCTGAACCCTCAAATTTCCGGCCATATCCCTCACTGACCTGTCTGAAAGTTTCAAAGATCAGGTCAAAATTCTCTTCTGCTATTCCCATCCCGGTATCTTTAATGGAGATCGCAATTCTCCCCGGTTCGGAATCCTTGATCTCCCTGGCTTCAATAGTAATGCTGCCTTTATCTGTATATTTAACGGCATTGTCGATAAGGCACCTTAGCATATGCTGGATAAGATAGTCCTCTCCGAGTATCTGTATGAAAGCCGGAACATTCAGGTTCAGCCTCAGGTTTTTCCGGTGGATCAATGGTTCGTAATTTGACAGGACTTTCAGAATGCTTTTTTTAATGCTTAAAGGAACGAATTTCCTGATAACCTTGTCCGACTCCAGGTGAGAAAGGTCCATTATGGCATCGAGCGTATCCATAAGCCGGCGTCCCGAAATAAGAATATTCTCGGCTTTCACCCTGGCTTCAGGATCCAGCAAATCGTTTGTAAGGATTTCAGCAAATCCAAGTATCCCGTTCATGGGTGTACGCAGTTCGTGATTCATGTTGGCAAGAAGAGAGGAAGTGAGTTTGGAAGAAACCTCGGCTCTTTGCTTCTGCACAACCAGTTCCTGCTGCATTTTCATGCGGTGAATCGACAAGGCGATTTGCTCCGACACGAAGATCAGCACATCCACTTCATGATCCCCATATCGTATTTTTGGACTGTAGCTTTGAACTACCATGGCACCTATCACCTCCTTATCCACCTTTAGCGGGACTCCCAGCCAGTCAATGGCCGGTGTGCCTTTCATCTCAATGATACCACGGTCGATGAAGTATTGTATATCCTCAGGTTTGGCTAAAAGATGCTTGCCTGTGCGAAGTACAATATCGGTAAGAGTATTCCCGCGTTTTCCGGGCGCAGGGGGAGGGTCTTTTTCATCGATGAAATAAGGGAAGCTGATTGTTTCGCTATCCGGTTCCACAAGGGCGATAAACAAATTATGTGCATCCATAAGGTCCCCGATCACAATATGAATGTTTGCAAAAAGATCATTCATCCCTTTAGCAGAATGAGCAAGTTCGGATATCCTGTACACGGCACCCTTGACTTTCTCCGATTGAATAACATCCGAAATATCCTTGTTGATCGTAATTATACCCAAAACATTCCCCTGTTCATCCTTAACCTGAGAAGTAGAAGACAATACATAGGCTGTGCTGCCATCCTTGCGCCTGTGTACCAGCTCCCCTTTCCAGAAATCTTTTTGGGCCAGTTCCTCAAAAATCCCGGCTTTGGTTGCACCAGAGAAATCCACCCTCAGTGATCCGCCACCATATTTGCCGACAATTTCTTCTGCTTTCCATCCATATATCCTCTCAGCTCCCTTATTCCAGCTTTGAACGACCATATCCTTATCGAAAGTGATAATAGCATCACTGATCTCCTGCAGCAAGGCATTCATATACCTGATCTGCTCTTCATCCATATGCGATTTCTGCTGGAATCTGAAACGGGACCTGTAATATTCAAGCTGCTGGCTTTTCCAGATAAGGGTTGCTGCAATGGTTATAACAATAATGAAAATAACAATATACAGGATGAAGTTCAGAGCGCCTTTTTGCAGGGGGGCCGTTAGTTCACTTTTGTCAATTTTGGATTCGATCCACCAGTTTGTGCCTTCAATATGACGAATCTCTGCCAATACTGCCATCCCCCTGTAATCCCTCGATTCAGATAACATTAATGACCCTCTCAGCGGAATGCTCCGGCTGATTTCATCAACAGATGAAGGCCTCTTAAAAGCAAGTATTGTTTCAGGTTTTAATTTGCTCCCCGAAAGATAAAATGTGGATCCCGAATCGTGAAAAAGAAGGATATTCTCAGCGGTATTGCGTTCAACAGGCCATGAAGCAAGAGCAGGAAACAGATTTTTAGAAGGATCAATAAAAAAGACAGCATAACCAAGCAAAACCGAATTTTCAGTTAAAGCTGTTGAAGTTGTAAGATAAGGCGTTCCATCCTTATTTTTCCTGACTTCGGAAAGAAGGACCTTCCCGGGGGGTATGCTATTTCTCTCTGCTTTGGCCAGGTCGTTGGCCCATGGCCCGGCATTATTATTGATAAGCGCAAAAATCCACCTGCCTTCAGTATCGTATAAAACAATATTACTGTACTCATGATTACGCCGGATAGGTTCCAGCCAGTTTCGTATAGCTTCCCTGCATCTGGGGTTTGAATTGGCTTTGGTCAGTTTACTGAACTGGGAAATAAACTCCGGACTTGCTGAAATATAAGCACCTTCAGCCTTTCTTTCTTCAATCCAGTTTTTGATCTCATGCACCTTAAAACTCGAAACAGCCGAGAGAAACTCCTTATGGATACTGAGAATATCATCTCTCTGGCGAATATAGTAGAAATGACCTCCGGCAAACAGTCCTGAGATTAAGAGGGAAACGAAAAGAAACTGCTTCCATTGAAGCCTGAATTTGTTCTCCGGAAGGTCAGGCTGTGTCATACAAGACATGGTATTGATTATTCAAAGGTATGAAAGTTTATTCTTTTATCTGAATCCGGTTCTTTCATCTTTTTCTGTATGTTTGTACATCGTGAAACAAAAACATACAGGAGAGATGGAAACAGGGAAACCACAGAAGATGAAGCTTGTACAAAATGACCCATGGCTTGAACCGGTTGCTCTGGAAGTTAATGAAAGGTATAACAGATACCAGAATGTACTTAAGGGAATAAAGGCTGATTGGAAGTCCCTGTCAAAATTTGCCGATGCCTACTTATGGTTCGGGGTTCATCATGACCGTAAACAAAAAGGCTGGGTATACAGGGAATGGGCTCCTCATGCACAGGATATTTATCTCTTTGGCGATTTCAATAACTGGCAGCGATATTCCCACAGACTGAATCCTGATAAATACGGCAATTGGGAGATTTTCCTTCCTGATGAGGAATATGGTGAACGGTTCATTCACCAGGGGAAAATCAAAATCATGGTACATTCCGAACAGGGCTGGAATGAACGCCTTCCCGCTTATATTACAAGGGTGGTCCAGGACCCTCTGACAAAGGATTTTGCCGGTCAGATCTGGAATCCTCCCAAATCCTTCGATTGGGAAAACGATAATTTCGATATCTGCAGCCTCAACGACCTGTTCATTTACGAATGTCATCCGGGTATGGCCCAGGAACGTGAAGGCATAGGCAGTTTCTGGGAGTTTGCTGATGACCTTATCCCATATATTAAAAATGCCGGGTATAATGTAATACAACTGATGGCTATTGCCGAACATCCTTATTACGGTTCCTTCGGATATCATGTCACGAATTACTTTGCAGTTTCAAGTCGTTTCGGCACTCCCGAGGAACTGAAATATCTTGTTAAAAAGGCCCATGAACAAGGCATCGCTGTCATCATGGATCTGGTGCATTCACATGCGGCAAAAAACACGAACGAAGGTCTGAACCTGTTAGACGGCACCGATCACCAGTATTTCCATCCGGGCCTCAGGGGAAACCATCCTCACTGGGATTCCAAATGTTTCGATTATGGGAAACCTGAAGTGCAGCAGTTCCTGCTTTCAAATGTCAAATACTGGTTAAAGGAATTTCATTTTGACGGATTCCGTTTCGACGGGGTCACTTCCATGATGTATTTCGACCACGGTTACCGGGAAATATGGGACCGTGACGGTTATTTCAAAGAAGGGGTGGAATGGGATGCCATCACATACCTCCAGCTTGCCAACACGCTCGCTCATCAGGTAAAACCCTCTGCCCTGACCATTGCAGAAGATGTCAC
>Ga0182027_10011591_pt1 | contig 12451 bp, 11 predicted proteins | sample 712E1DmetaG_FD_121300 | JGI IMG/M metagenome (GOLD analysis project Ga0182027, IMG submission 121300) | Permafrost microbial communities from Stordalen Mire, Sweden - 712E1D metaG (Illumina Assembly) | ecosystem: Environmental > Terrestrial > Soil > Wetlands > Permafrost | place: Sweden...
CCCGTCTCCGGTATGGCCATAATCGGAGTAGCCTCACCGTAGCTCACCGTCGTGGGCGACACGGCGGGTGCCGTGATCGTTCCCCCCGTACCTGCGTCCACGGTCAGTCGGAGATCATAGAGTATCGTGTAGATCGCCGAGCCCACCGCCGAGTCTGTCATCCCGGCATTTGCAGCCAGGGCCGAAATCGTCTCTGTAGTGCTCGGCCCCGTAATCATGATTGGCCCGGTGTACACGGAGGAGGACGTCGTCGGAGTCGAACCATCCAGCGTGTAATAAATCACCGCACCCGCTGTTGCGTCCGTGATGGTGACACTCAGGTCAGACGAATAGATACCAGAGGCCGGGTCGAACGTAGGCGTTGCTACCTGGCCCTCTTTCGCTCGCTCCACGCCGGAGCCGTTGCACCCGACCAATACCCCGAGTGCGATCGAAAATAAGACGCTTGAACATTTTCCAGTCATTTTAATCTCCTCAGTTCTTTTTGCGGCGCCACGCCCTGATCGTGTGAGCTTCCAGCCTCGACCTGCCGCCCAGAAGGACATCGCCGGCCCCGACATATCAGAACCGGAAACAATTACAACGCCCGCCAGGCAAATGGGGCGTGGACCTCCGTAATCGTAGCCGAAGGAGGTGACTTGCATGCAGCCGCAAGCTCTCGGCGACCCGCCGCGGCGCCAGGGCACGGAGGCAGAAAGTGCGGATATCGCACTGGGACCGCACTGTTGTTGACACGCTCCGCATGGGCCGATTACAACGTGTCAATGATAAGTGCACCAAGGCTTGAAGTTCTCGGCGCTTTTCTTCTTGTCGCTTGTAGCTCGAACGCCCCCGTCGGGCCGATTGGTCCAGCCGGGCCTCAAGGCCCTGCTGGTGACCCAACGACTCCCGCTTCGGTTGCCGCTCTCCAAACAACTTTCGATGCGCGCTATCTGCAACAGGGCGGGGGTGTCGTCAACGGCAGTCTTTCGGTGAGCGGCCCCACCTCGCTGGGCGCAAACCTTGCGGTCACAGGCACCACGACGGTCGCCGGCAGCATCGGCTTGTCCACGGCGCTCACCCGATACTACTCGACGGCCGTCAGCGACTTCGTTTCGACGGCCAAGACCATACCTCCGTGGTTGCACGACGGCTATATTCTGACTCGAACCAATGCCAGCCAAAACGAGGACATGGCAGCCGGACTCCATCTGCCCGATGGCGCGACTCTGGTTTCCGTAACATGTTTTGGCCGTGACGCGACCAATGTCCCAGCCAATCAGCTCGCGGTCAGCATCTACCAGTTGACCCCATATTATTTGGGCTACACGCCAAACGATTGCAGCACGCCCGGTCTCATGGCAAGTGGCACTGGCACCAGACAGGTCACAGTCACCAACACTTGCACTGAAACCGTACACAATCAGTACGCCGCTGGTGCATCGAATCCATATGCGGTCTACGGCATCAACCTGCAATCACCAGCGTATGATGGCAGCATCGCAGTGTTTGGCTGCTCGGTTCAATACACGGTGACAAGCGTTCCTTGAGCATTGGGCACCTCAAAACCGGCCGGTCAAGGAGCGCACACTGCTCGGCGCCTCTGAAAGCATTTCGTGGATGCACCAGGGCGGCGGCACAGCCGTGGCCGCGCGTGATCAGGCCTCGCACAGCATCGCGGTCTCTTGCGCCGTGCGGTCGCGCAAATAGAGAGCCTGCGCAAAGCATTTCTGCACGCAGATCGAACAGCCGGTGCAACGGCTCGGATCGGTCTCCGGCACGAGCTTGATCGCCAGATAGGGGCAGCGAGTGCAATTGCCGCAGTGCTCGCAGAGCTCGGCATGCACGGCCGAGATCTTTTTCACCGGCGTCAAGTCCATAAAGCCCGCCCCGTGGGCGCCGCCAGAAAAATCCTGCGGGATTTCTTCTCCAGGATGCGGATGATGCTATTGACCAACGTCGTCTTGCCGGTGCCGGGTCCGCCCGTGATCACCAGCACCTTGCTCGTCACCGCCTGGCGGATTGCTTCTCGTTGCTCGGGCGCGAGCTCCAGGTTTTGCTGGCCTTCGGCCCATGTGATGACTATCCGAAAGCATTCTTTCCGCAGGGGATCGTGGACAGAGGGGCGCGAATCGTTGGTCTGATTTTTTTCTGACCAGGATTGGCGGCAGTGACCACATGGAGTATGCGCTGCCCTAATGGCTCCAACCAACAGCGACATCACGATCCGCCGCGCCCGACCAGATGACCTCGAAACCCAGGGCCGTCTGGGCGCAGGCCTGGCGCGGGCTCACCATCAATGGGACCAAAACGGATGATTGTCTGCGGATTTCCGGTGGGGCTGCTTCAAGCCAACACCTACATTGTTGGGAACAAAAAATCTGGCCAGGCATTCGTCATTGACCCTGGGGCCGAGGCTGAACGCATCCTGAGCGTCTGCGCTGACAAGAAGGTGGTCGTCAAACGCATCCTGCTCACGCACGCGCACCCCGACCATGTTGGCGCTGCGGCGGCGCTCAAATCCGCAACAGGAGCAACGATCCATTGCCACGAGGCTGAGCTCCCGATTCTGCGGGCGCTCCCACAGATGGGACAACAGATCGGGATGCCAAACCTGGAGATTCCGGTTGTCGACCAATTGCTCGAAGACGGACAAACCATCTCCGTTGAGAGCCTCTCCATCAAAGTGATCCACACGTCCGGGCATTCTCCCGGCGGTCTTTGCTTCTACGCGCATCCGTGCCTTTTTACCGGCGACACCCTGTTCCAAAGATCGGTCGGCCGAACGGATCTTCCCGGTGGAGATTCGGCGGCGCTCATCGCATCGATTCGAGCGAAAATCCTCACACTCGAGGACGATGTGGTCGTACTGCCCGGCCACAATGGAAAAACCAGTGTGGGCGCCGAACGTCGACAGAATCCGTTCCTTCAACGTCCATAGATGTCGCCAAGGGCGCGACGCCATCACTTCCTTCGGACAGTCAGTAGCTCTTCACTACCGCCGGCCCGCTCCCATTGGAAAAGATCCTGGACCATGCGGGGGAGGCATCACGGCCGCAGCGAAGCACAGGCCCGCCGAAATGGATGCAGGTCATCGACGCTCAGCAACGGATGCGTGAGCACCCGGAGCGCTTCCCCGAAGACTGCGCCGACTGGCAATGGGACCAGCAGCCACCCGACGAGTGGAATTGAAACCGGCCGCAGGCGGTGCCGCGAGGGCGAAAAGGCGCTCACGATAGTGGCGCCCAGCAATCCTGGCGGGGGCGGTTGGCCGTTCTTGTTGGTCGAGGTCTTTGACATCTCGCAGACTGACGGACCGCCAGTGCCGGATATGGGCTTGCCCAGAGGCGAGACCAAGCTTGTCGAAGCGGTCGAGGCCGCAGCTCCGCGACTAAAAATCGAGCTGACGCTGGTTCCACGTGCCCTCTGGCGGCATGGCAGCCGCGCTGCGGGCATATCGATGGGCGGCCTGCTCATGGATGTGGTGCACCCTGTCGCCAGCGGGAACTCACTGATGCTGGACCTGATGATCCCAGGCGAAAAACCGCTTCGGGTGCGCGCTTATGTGCTGGCCACCGAAGGTGAAGCCCCAAATCCCATGTGGGGGCGACTGCAATTTGAGAACTTGCGCGGGCGCGAACATCGGGGCTTGGTCGATTTCATTGCGCGGCTCACGCTGCCAGATCCGAAATGATGGCGCCCCGCCCCAAATGCGGCACCGTGCAGGTACGGTGGGCCCACCGTCGATGGTGGGAGCGGCTGGTCAGCTATCTGTGCCTCGGGCGGTGGCGCCCTTTCCGTTGTGAGGCTTGTGCGCATCGGTATTGGGCATAGTCGGCGGTCAAGACAGCCATCGCCGCGTGAATAAAGTTTGGCAGTTTCGTCGGTGTTGAGGTACGGTGCTCGAAGTCGACCGCTGGTGTCGGTGGCTGCGAGTCCCCCCCTCCGGCCAACTCGACGCGCGGTCGACCCTTTTCCCTGCGCGACTCGTGGTCCATCTGGTTGCCATCGACAAGGCGCACATGAAAATCAAAACAGTTCATTGTCAGCTTGACACCCAAGGCAGCAACGACATTCGCGACGTGACCGAATCCGTGCGTAAGGCAGTGCGTGAGTTACAGGTCCAGGAGGGCACCGCGACGGTGTTTGTTCCAGGGTCGACGGCTGGAATCACGACCATCGAATTTGAGCCCGGCGTTGTCCACGATTTGGCGGCGTGCTTCTCGCGCCTTGCGCCGGAGGATGCTGGCTACGCCCATGAAGAGGCATGGCACGACGGGAACGGGCACTCACACGTGCGCGCTGGCCTTTTGGGACCATCGTTGACCGTCCCGATCGAAAATGGGCAGCTCCTTCTCGGCACTTGGCAACAGATCGTGGTGATTGACTTCGACAATCGGCCGCGCCGGCGGAGCTACACTGTGACGGTGATCGGTGAATAACATTGCCTAGACTTTCGCGGCTACGGCGTCCATTCGTAGGCGCCTATATCAGGGTTAGCCGCGGCGATGAGAGCGGCCACGCCAAGAAACAACCTGCTACGAGGGAATTCTAACGACATGAGCGCTCCCATGCTGAAAACACCGGCGAAGCAGGTCGCTGGTGCAGCTGTGATTTGCTTTCGGCCATGTAATAGTCGGCTGTGTTGTCACAAACGATTTCGCCTGCCCAACCTCCAGCCTTCCGTATGAAGTTCGGTATATGCCTTCGGCCGACAATCGACTACCAGCAATTGCCATCGCGCACCGTCCGGAAAAACGACGCATCGTGGGCTACGGCATATACGCGTCTCTGTTCGTGAGCGCCCGCCGGACTGGAACCGGTATCCTTTGACCGTAGTTCAACGGCGAAGGCGCCGCTCACGGAGTCGCACGCGCCCGCTACGCGGTTTGAGCCGACCCCACGGCGCCATGGCACTTCTTGTACTTGCGGCCGCTGCCGCACGGGCATGGCTCATTCGGGCCGGCGACTCTCTCGTGTACCACCGGCGTGCGCCGGTGCATCTCGACGCTTCGAACAGGGTCAAGCAGCATCTGGGCGTATTCAGGCTGCCAAGCCGAATGGGTCAGTCGCGCGAATTCACGAGGAAGATAGAACTGCTCGGGCGCGCCGCGCGCGGTCGCCGCAATGAGCATCAGCGATATTGCAACCCTGTGACCGTCTGTGAGCCCGTCCACATAGGTGATGAGCGGAACGGTCCGGAGGACATCGACCGGACAGCCGTCCGGTATGCCCTCATCCGCGCCGGATGTTGCACCGTGCTGCTGCGCCCCTACACAGAGGTCCTTCCCGTGAGTCACGCATTCCAGAGCAAAACCAGGCGACGCTGTTACCGGCGGCTATCGCGATAACGAGTCCGCCCCAAGCGCAGGGGGCGCACGAAAACGGGTCAACCGTTGCCCGCGCCCGGATGCATTGCCATGAGCGATTGCCCCGACGCTGCCGAAGCCCCGAATCTCGATGCGGTCGTCGTCGGCCAGAGCTTTCGCCATGGCGTCAAACACGGCATTGACGGCACCTTCGACCTCACGTGGAGCCAGGTGGCTCATGCGCGCACAGATGGCCCCAATAAGATCGCTCTTGGTCATGGTCGGACTCTGCAATTACCAGGGGTCGGCCGGTCACACAATCCGAGGCTGACGCCGCAATGGCCGACTCTGGGGTGAGCGATGCGTGCCGGTCAGTCACAGTGTAGGGCCCGCGCCACCTGCTGGTCTTGCGGCAATCAAAGTCCGCCGTGCAGCCGGCCAAATGTCCGCGCCAACATCACCGCCATGGCCAGCCCGCCGACACCGACGAGGACCACGTGGCGGGTGCGGCGCAGATCGAACTGGCCAACGCGGCACACGAGCAGGTAGCCCACGGCCAGGTTAAACGAGCCCCACAGCACATTGACGAGCGCGGAGGACAAGCCCTCACCAGGCGGCGAGGCAAATGGGCTTTGGAATGCGTTGCCTGATACGCCATTGACGAAGTGCGGCACCGCGTTGATGAGAAATGCTCCGCCGAAGAAGTAGGCGATATAATGATACCAGCGCATTGAACGATCTCCTTGACGTGTGACGCCGGGCGGCGACAAGCAGTCGGCCTGCCGTCGCCTACCGGCGCGCGATTCGGTTGCCTAGCTGGGAAAGATCTTTTCGAGCTCGTGCTCGATCTCGACGTCATCGCACGACTTGGCGACGGCGAGCTCCTTGATGAGGAGCCCCCGCGCGGTATCCCAGAGCTTGCGCTCGCAGAATGAGAGATCTTTGTTGCCCTTCACCACGTAGAGGTCACGAAGCACCTCGGCCACCGCGAGCGCGCCGCCCGTACCGATCTTCTCCATGTACTCCCGGTAACGACGGTTCCAGAGGCCAGGAGCAGCCGGTGGATCCTTGTCACGAAGGATTTTGAAAACCTGGTTGACCTGGTCTTTTCCGATGACTTCGCGCAAACCGACATGACCAACGTTGTTGGTGGGAATCATGATCTTCATGCCGTTGTCGAGGATGCGCAAGATGTAGAAGGTCTGCTTTTGACCCGATATCTCTTGGTTCTCGATGGCGGTGACCTCGCCAACGCCATGACCGGGATAGACTGCCTGGTCACCAATCTTGAGAGTCGTTCGCATTTGCCTCCTGGCGCGCTGACCGAGTTGATCGCGCACGTCGTCGAGAAGAAAACAGATTCGGCCGTCGATCTGTTGTCGGCGGCGCGTCATGAGCGCTGCGCGGAGCGCGAGGCGATATCATTGCGGCCCGGCTGACGGCCGGCGCGACAGCGAAACTAGTTTCTAGTAACGGCCGCCGCGATCACTGTAACCGCCGCCGCCACCACGCCCACCCCCACCACCGCGGGGCTTGTCTTCGGCCTCATTGACCTTGATGTTCCTGCCGTCAAGGTCGGTGCCGTTCATTTGCGCCATAGCCGTTTGGGCCGCCTGCTCATCGGCAAACGTCACAAAGCCGAAGCCGCGCGAGCGGCCGGTATCACGGTCGCTGATGACTTTCGCTTCGGTGATTTCGCCGAACTGTGTAAAGGCCTCGCGCAACCCGGCGTCGTTTGTGTCGAAACTGAGTCCGCCTACGAAAAGTTTCTTGCCCATGGTGCTGTTGTTCCTGTCTGGCCGCCCCATTCGAAGCAGCTGTGTGGGCGCCACGTATCACGGGCGTCACGGTTTAGCGAGGGCGCTGGTGCGTCCCGATACGCGCCAATCGCCGCGCTTCTGCCTTGCTGCGACTATTCGACGTTCTGCCCGACCATCATGCAACGGCGTTTGCGCCTCTATGCCCCGCGCGCGGCCGCTTTCCGACCGCACGATCCTTGCCTCCCCGTAAGCTTTCCACTATCCGTTGAGGCGGTGATACGCTGGCGGCTGCGATCATCCGCCGTACTAACGCCATGCCAAAGGGAAAAACCGCATGCATCGGTTTCGCGTCTCGTCCGTTACACTGATTCTGCTCAATGCGTGTGTTCCCGGTCAGGTTCCCCTGGTCGACGCGGAAGTCGTCACGCCCGACACCCAGGCACTCGGCTCTTCACCGGGGTGCCGACCGCGAGTGTTGTTGCTCATGGACACGTCGAGCTCGATGACCGATCACGTGACGGACAACAACGGTACGCTAGGGGACGGCTCGACACTCTTTTCTGACGCGGTCATGTCGCGAGGCCTCACCGATCCTGCCGGGCTCGGGCTGTACGCCGGCCGCTTGATCTCGGGCAACTGCGCCGCTCCGCCCACCACCCTGGCGTCTTATGACGGCAGCAATAGCCGCTTGTATCTGGCCAAACAATCCGTGGCGAGCTTCGTGGCCGCGGCAGGTAGCGTGGACTTCGGTCTCATGCGCTTGTCTGGCACCCAATGCCCGGTCGTCGGAACGTTCACGCTCACCGTTGGTACCTGCACGAGTGACACAGGTTGCGCTGTAGGAGAGTTCTGTGTCGGCGGCCACTGTGGCAGGGACAACAATCTCTGCGCCGCGAGCACGTTCTACGATCAGGCGTGCAACCTGCACGGCCAGGCCCCTGTCAGCTATTCGGGCGACTGCGGCACCGCTGCGGCCGCTGGCAACGCCCACTGCGCCTCGTTGCAGACCTGCGCTGCTGACGCCGATTGCACCGGTGCTGGCGTGGGGCAATGCGCTGTTATGGGCAGTGGCCCGGTGCACTCCTGCACGTGCGCGGCACCTGCCAACTGCCCCAGCGGCTACACCTGCACGTTTGGGCGGTGCGTCTACAATGTCGGTTGCCAATACCCGGGCGGTGTCCTCCTCGTCGATCCCACCACCGCCGGCAGCAATGCGGCCATCCTCCCCTACATCGACGGCGTCGAAACCCTGCCCGGAAACCCCGAGCTGCGAGCCGTGGGTAACTCCCCTCTCGCCGGCGCTATCCGCAGCGCTACCGCCTGGTACACCAACATCGTCGCCAACAATCTCGACTCCAACATCGCCGGTCGATCCTACGCGCTGGTGTTGATTACCGACGGCAGTGACTCCTGTGAGATGGATGCCGTGAAGGGTCCCATTGCCGCGGCGCAGGGTTATGTGGCCGCGACCGCGAGTGGGGCGAAAAATCTCAACCGAATATTCGTCATTGGTCTCGGCGGCGCCAACGCCATGTTTAATGCCGTCGCCGCGGCCGGAGGCACCGGGCAGGCCCGGCTCGCCTACAGTGCAGGGGACTTTGCCGCCAGCCTCGCCGACATCGTCGCCGCGACCACGCCGGTGGAGAAATGCAACAACGCCGACGACGACTGCAATGGCGCCTGTGACGAGTCGTTCCCCGACGTCGCCGTCACCAATCTTGTGTGCTCCAATCGCCACGCCGCCGCCGCTTGCGACAACGGTGCTCTGCCGGCCACCCATTGTTACAGCGCCGGTGTTTTCGTGTGCTCGGCAGACCAGATGCGTGAGGTGTGCGGCGCAGCGACGTGTGCAACGAATCCGACCCTGTGCCCGAGCGCGGAAAGTGCCGGCCAATGTAATGGCGTCGACGACGACTGCAACGGGGTCATCGACGACTGCATTCCGTACGTGGCGAACTCCTGCTGTACGGCGAGTTGCCCGGCCTGCAACCCACTGGGTGTGCCTATGCCGGAGACCTGCAACGGCTGCGACGACGACTGCGACGGCATCGTCGACAATCATCTCACCGACACCGGCACCACCTGCGGCAGCGCAATCGGGCTGTGCGAAAGGGGAGTGAGCTACTGCTGCCAAGAGTCGAATCCCACCACGTCGAGTTGCACCCAGTCGCAAATCGCCCCGGCCACGATCAACCCCGACCGCCTGGTATGCCTCGGTGGACGTGGGCCGGCCACCGAAACCTGCGATGGCGTCGACAACGACTGCAACGGCGCCACCGACGAGATCGGTGCGAGCTGCTATCCCTTCGGTCTGGGCACGCCTGGCGTGGGCATCTGTCGTGCCGGGCTGCAGCAGTGTAACGCCGGGGCCTGCGGCATCGCGCCGAACGCCTGCTGCCCCACGCTCTCCCCGCCGATCGCCTCCGGAAAACCCTGCCCCGGAGCGGTCAGCTACACCGCCTGTGTGGGAGCGATTGGTCCGAGCGCGGAGGTATGCAACGGTATCGACGACGACTGCAACGGCACGGTCGACGACAACCTCACCGACCCCTGGCTCGGACAGCCGTGCTGCCCGAGCGGCAACCTCACGGATTGTGCAAACACCGGCACGGGCAACCGCTGCCACGCGGGCGTCTATGGCTGCGCGGCCGGCAAACGCGTCTGCCAGAACGCGGTGACGAAAAGCGCCGAGGTCTGTGACGGCATTGATAATGACTGCGACGGCATCGTCGACGACGTCATCGGCGTCGGCACCGCTTGCAACGGTGCGGGTTTCAACACTGTGGGCGCGTGCACGGCTGCGTTTGCATGCCTCGCGACGGCGGGCTCAGGCCCTTCCGGACTGACGTGCGTGCAGGTGACCTCGCCCTCACCCGAGATCTGCAACGGCGTGGACGACGACTGCAACGGCACCGTCGATGACAACCCCATCGATATCGGTGGTGCGTGCGCGACCCATTGCCCGGGCGGCCTGCTCGAACACTGTGTCGGCGCCTGCCAGTCCGGCACGTTCGTGTGCAATGCCGGAGTCCGGGAGTGTGCCGGCTCTACCGGCCCGTCACCGGAGGTGTGTGACGGCATCGACAACGACTGCAATGGCATCGTCGACGATGTGGCCGGGATCGGAGATCCCTGTCCGGGCTCGAACCCGGACTGCCAGTCCGCGTGGGCATGCGCCGCCACCCCCGGGAGCGGCCCCCGGGGCTTGAGTTGCCAACCCGTCGGCACACCGGCGGCCGAGCGATGCAACGGCCTCGACGACGACTGCAACGGCGTGATCGATGATCCGACCGAGGTGGCCGTCGATGATCCGGCCATCGGCGTGCCTTGCACCACACCCGGATTACCCACCCCTTGCTCTCCTGGTACGACCGTGTGCACGAACGGCAGTGTCGTCTGCCAGGGTGAGGTCCCGGCACCTGCCACCGGCTGTGAGCCTGCGATTTCGTCCCCGCCCGCGTCCCCGAAACCCATCGCGCCCGCTTCCCACGGCTGCGCCGCTGCCTCGACCACGTCGCTCGCGTCATGGCTCGTGCTCCTGTGGCTGGCCGCAGCAATCCGTCGTCGCCAGAGACCCGGGGATGTGACATCAGGCCGGCGTGTAGTTCGCTCCATGCCTTTCGCCCGCGCGGCGTTGACCGGGCTGTTTTTGTCGCTGGCCGCCTGCGGGGGCAAGACGGCCGGTACCAATCCCGGCGCCTGTGGCGACATCGACCTCGCCAGCGACCCTCTGAACTGCGGCACCTGCGGCCACGCCTGCGCTCTCCCGCACGCTCAGGCCCGCTGTGTCGCCGGCCAATGCATCATCGGCGCCTGTACGCCTCCGGACCAATGGCGCGACCTCGACGGCGACCCAGCCAATGGTTGTGAATACGGCTGCCCGGTTACGCCCCCCACGGCCGAGACCTGTAACGGTCTCGACGACGACTGCGACGGCATCATCGACAACGGCCTGAACGCCGCCGGCAGGCCCTGCCTGGAGGTGGGCGCAACTGTGGTGGGCGCCTGTGGAGCGGTTTGGACGTGCCCGGGCGTGCCTGGTCACGGCCCACAAGGATTGACATGCTCGCGATCGGGCGGCGGGGCGGTCGAGGTCTGCAATGGCATCGACGACGACTGCAACGGCGTGGTCGATGACAATCTCACCGATGCCTGGCTCGGCGAGGCCTGTTGTCCAACCGGTGATCTGTCCGATTGCACCAACACGCTGACCGGGACGCGTTGTACCACCGGTCACTTCGCTTGCGTCGGCGGCACCAAGACGTGTGTGGGCGCAGTCGCTAAGAGCGAAGAAACGTGTAACGGCGTTGACGACGACTGCAACGGGACGGTCGACGACGTGACGGGAATCGGCGCGCCCTGCCAGGGCGCCGGCCTCAATAGTACCGGGGCTTGCATTGCGGCCTTTGCCTGTGCGGGATCGCCCGGCCCGGGACCCCATGGCCTGACCTGTACGCAGGTTATCAGCCCGTCGTTTGAGACCTGCAACGGTCGGGACGACGACTGTGACGGCACGATCGACAACAACCTCACCGATGTCGGAGGCGGCTGCGCGCTCAATTGCCCCGGCGCAAGCCTGGCGTCTTGTGTGGGGGCCTGTCACGCCGGCGCCTACGTCTGTGCTAACGGCGTGCCGATATGCAGTGGGTCCACCGGCCCGACTCCAGAGGTCTGCGACGGCCTCGACAACGATTGTGACGGCGTCGTCGACAACGGTTTCGGGTACCCGAACTATGCCAGTGATCCAAACAATTGCGGCACTTGCGGCAACAAATGCAACCTGGCGCACGCCACCAACGGCTGCCACCAAGATTTGGCGATCGATCCCGGCGGCAAAGGAGTCTGCTACGTCGTCGCCTGCGATGCGGGCTTCAACTACGTACCGGCGACCTGTGGCGGCAACACGCCGCCCCGCGACGGCCCCTCCGGGGTCGGCTGCAACTACCAATGTCCGGTCTGGCCGCCGACGGCCGAAGTTTGCAACGGGGTCGATGACAATTGCAACGGTCTGGTCGACGAGCGCAAGACGGCTTGTGCGCCGACCGGACTGGTCGCGCCACCGTCCCAATGCTCGAATCTCGGCGTCTGCCAGGGCACAACCATCCCCACAGTGTGCACGGGCAGCGGCGGCTGGAAGTGCGACTATGCGGGAGTGCCAAATGTCGAGCTCGACGCCAGCGGCAACCTCAAGACCGTCGAGACTCGTTGCGATCATCTCGACGGCAATTGCAACGGCATAGTAGATCTGGATGGCTTTCCTCAGCTCGGCGCTGCTTGTACCGCGGGCCTCGGCATTTGCGCCAATTCAGGCACGGTGACCTGCAAGACGCCGACGACGGCAGGATGTAGTGCCAGCCCCAGCCCCGCCAACGCCAAGCCCGAGGTATGTAACGGCAAAGACGA
>Ga0182027_10011592_pt1 | contig 12450 bp, 4 predicted proteins | sample 712E1DmetaG_FD_121300 | JGI IMG/M metagenome (GOLD analysis project Ga0182027, IMG submission 121300) | Permafrost microbial communities from Stordalen Mire, Sweden - 712E1D metaG (Illumina Assembly) | ecosystem: Environmental > Terrestrial > Soil > Wetlands > Permafrost | place: Sweden...
CCTTTTTGTGTGACTACATTATCTAATACTGCAAATTTATCCGGTGAGTCTTCTTTAATAACTGTTATTGTGCCTTCACCGTTTGAACTGAATGCAAGCCCGTTGGAAGGATCGAAAGCGCAGGCGTCTATTCCTTTACCTATTGGTAAAGTTGTAATTACCTTGCCGGTCTCGGCACTGACGATAACCATTAACTGGTTATGGCAGCCAGAGAATAATATTTTATGTTTGCGGTCTATAGCCAGTCCGGAAGGTCCTTCGCCCGGAGCAATAGGCCATTTAGCAGTTACAGAAAGAGAGTGAGCATCAAACTGCTGGATTGAGTTTTTATCCTCAAGATTGACATAAACTTTCCCACTGCCGTCTGTTGCGGCGAATTCCGGCTTGCCTTCAAGTGTAACTGTACCGATTACTTTGTTTGTTTTTGCATCAATTGCGGTGGAGTTATTGCTCTTACCGTTGAGCGTGAATACTCTTTTGGTGAATGTATCATAAACAATGGCATCCGGCCCTGTGCCGTCTATTTTTATACTGTCAAGCACGTTTAGTGTTTTTAGATCAAAAACCGTAACGGAATTATTTCTTCCGTTTGATATAAAGCCTTTATTAAATTCATTAGCAAATGCCACTCCGTGAACGCCATTTAAATTGGGGATTGTTCCAATTAAAGTGTCCTTATCAATATCAATAACATCTACTTCAGAAGCATGTGTAACATAAAGGCGGTGCGCGGCATTATTCACGGCAATGTAATCCCACCTGTTGCCTCCGCCGATATTTATAGTACCGGTAACTTTATAATTTGAATCCTGGGGATAAAGTATTGAGGAAAATATTCCAAGGAAAATTAACATTGAAAGGATATAACATCGCTCAAATAGTTTCATAGAAGCCTCCATAATTAATAGCGTTTTATATACGTGAAATTAAATAATTATTTAATGCCGGAGCCAATATAAGAAGATAATTTGTTTTACATAAACCCCAAAAGGGATGGCATAATAACGGTTCATTTTTATTTATTCATCAAATACTTCTATAAATCCTATTTGGAATTCAATTTTCTCCTAACCCCTTTAGGGGTGAAATAATTGTAGAAAAAACGATCCCAATAATAAACCCCTCCTGAACCCCGGGGTGACATATAACTTATTTTCTTATGAGATTAGTCCCGGTAGGGACGAAATCCTTATAACAAAATGAATAAAGAAAAGAAACTAAAATCCCGGTAGGGATGGAATAGTAACGGTTCATTTTTATTTATTCATCAAATACTTCTATAAATCTTATTTGGAATTCAATTTTCTCCTAACCCCTTTAGGGGTGAAATTATTGTAGAAAAAACGATTCCAATAATAAACCCCTCCTGAACCCCCCCAGCGGGGTGACATACCTGTCCGCCGCTAGGCGGAAGTAAGGATTTATTTTCCCATTTTATTCCCCATGCCGCATTCACCGACGTTTCTCAGAACCGTGTAATGTTGGAAGGCTATAATGTAAAATTATTCCTGTATCACCCCTGGGGCTTCTTGATCTCTTTTATTTGACTTTACTACTAATATGTCGTTGCTCTGCAGCTGTGATTTTACTATCAACCTCCGAGTTTTGGCCTCATCCCCGGAGGTTTAGTTTACTTGCACCAAGTCATATTTATCAGAATGTGCACCGAACAAAATACTACAATGTTTTCGGACTAAGGCTGATCAGCCAATGACTGAGGTCTCATCCCTCCTCAACCTGCAAGGTTTGGCCTCAACCTTGGAGGTTTATTTTACTATTAAACCATTAGATTAAATCATCATTTTCAGTGTCACTATATAAAATAAAGTGAGGGAGATTTATAAGGGTTCAGACGATCATAATAATCAAGAAGAAAAAATTAAAAGCAGATTTCTAATTTCGGAATTAGTTGAAAGTATTTCTTGATAGTTAGAAAGCTAACCTGTTGAAAATATTTTACCGGAATATTCAAAAGTGTTTCCAGGCCGGGCATCAGAGAATCTTAATCTGCACTCCTGAAAAAAACGCATCGATTCCCTGAAGAATTTAATTTCTGAAAAATTGGCACCCGCTCAATCAGATAACATATTTCTTATGCAGCCGGATGAACTCTATTTATTCTTTGAACAACACACAAAAGAAGCTCCGATGCAGAGTACTGATAAAATTATCAAAGGTTACCGGGTGAAAATTGAATACAATAATCTTTCGGATGCTGAGAAAAAACAAAAACGTGAAGCTATTGGAGGAGTGATTGCTCAATCGCTGCGCCGCATGAAAGATCAAAAATAAGAAAAGTCAGTGGAAATTTCTGATTCTTGGGTTAAAATAGAGACAAAAAAAATTGTGTTTAGACAAGATTGTTTTGGGTTGTGGTTTGCTTTCAATTTGTTCTTTGAAGATATTTAAAACAATCCTCGAAGCCGCAGGCCCGCAGATCTTCTCGTTGTGGTTTGCTTTCAATTTGTTCTTTGAAGATATTTAAAACAACGTTAAAATCAACCGTTTCCTCAACAAAAGTGTTGTGATTTGCTTTCAATTTGTTCTTTGAAGATATTTAAAACAACATAATTCATATAGAAACCCTCAGCCAGAGGGTTGTGATTTGCTTTCAATTTGTTCTTTGAAGATATTTAAAACAACCAAACGATGCCTGCGGTACTCTTATAGAACGTTGTGATTTGCTTTCAATTTGTTCTTTGAAGATATTTAAAACAACGTCGGTTCAAACAGTCCAAACGATTTATCCGTTGTGATTTGCTTTCAATTTGTTCTTTGAAGATATTTAAAACAACCCGACATCTTTTCTATTCATATATCCAGCAGTTGTGATTTGCTTTCAATTTGTTCTTTGAAGATATTTAAAACAACATTGAATACGTAAATGTGTTCAAACAAGACGTTGTGATTTGCTTTCAATTTGTTCTTTGAAGATATTTAAAACAACTAAATCATTATCTGATATTCCATAACCTGAGTTGTGATTTGCTTTCAATTTGTTCTTTGAAGATATTTAAAACAACAGATAGTGCGATAATGAAGCTTTTCAACGGGTTGTGATTTGCTTTCAATTTGTTCTTTGAAGATATTTAAAACAACTATTTCAATAACTTCCTTAGTTGTACCGTCGTTGTGATTTGCTTTCAATTTGTTCTTTGAAGATATTTAAAACAACTTAAAAGTACTATTCCCGTCACACCTATGCGTTGTGATTTGCTTTCAATTTGTTCTTTGAAGATATTTAAAACAACAGGAAATTGAATATCGTAAGAGAGAAGATGGTTGTGATTTGCTTTCAATTTGTTCTTTGAAGATATTTAAAACAACAACCTTTTTATATTGTTAATAATTGTTATAGTTGTGATTTGCTTTCAATTTGTTCTTTGAAGATATTTAAAACAACTTATTAACAAATTCTTCATGCTCTAAGCCGGTTGTGATTTGCTTTCAATTTGTTCTTTGAAGATATTTAAAACAACACATTCAAGAACAGGCTAAGAATAGCTTGGGTTGTGATTTGCTTTCAATTTGTTCTTTGAAGATATTTAAAACAACCATCCTGAATTTATTAATGAGCTTATGAAGGTTGTGATTTGCTTTCAATTTGTTCTTTGAAGATATTTAAAACAACGGTAAAGTAACTTTAACAAGTAGTGCAACAGTTGTGATTTGCTTTCAATTTGTTCTTTGAAGATATTTAAAACAACATTTACGTACTCAATCGGTCTTGTGTCTTTGTTGTGATTTGCTTTCAATTTGTTCTTTGAAGATATTTAAAACAACATGTTTTTCGTAGACTTCTATTATTGTATTGTTGTGATTTGCTTTCAATTTGTTCTTTGAAGATATTTAAAACAACCATCACCCTGAAACAGTTAAATATAAATGTGTTGTGATTTGCTTTCAATTTGTTCTTTGAAGATATTTAAAACAACCATTGGTCGAAAGTCCACCCAAGAGTGTCTGTTGTGATTTGCTTTCAATTTGTTCTTTGAAGATATTTAAAACAACGTTGCATATAATGAAAAGCGTAAAACTATGGTTGTGATTTGCTTTCAATTTGTTCTTTGAAGATATTTAAAACAACATTAAAACTGATAACAAGCACGAGATAATTGTTGTGATTTGCTTTCAATTTGTTCTTTGAAGATATTTAAAACAACGTACCCTTAAATATCTCATTGAATATAAAGGACTTAGCCCATAAAATAGGATTAAAAAAATCCGGCGGCTTATCAAAATGTTTTAAATATGTTCGGAAAGGCGGTTTACATTGTAGAATTTGATGAATCAAATTCCTACACGTGCCGCCTTTTTTTTAATGGTTACCGGTATTTAGAATAGCTCAAGCTGGTGCGGTTCTACAAAACCGCTCTCCTTTTTACTCCCGTAGAATATTTCCATCATCCCGAATTGTTTATCCGTAACGCTTAATATTCCCACATGCCCCTTTGCTGGCAAAATATTTTTTATTCTTTTAACGTGGACGTTCTTATTTTCCCTGCTTGAACAGTGCCTTACATAAATTGAAAACTGGAACATTGAAAAGCCGTCTTTCATCAAAGCTTTCCTGAAGTCGGTATAGGCTTTTCTTTCCTTGTTGGTTTCTGTCGGCAGATCAAAGAAAACAAGTATCCACATTATCCTGTACTCGTTAAATCTAACCTGCCTGTCCGGCAGGCTGGATTGCTGATCAGACATATCAAGATTGTCTCCTTATGAAAATATAAAAATTCCCTAGGCTCAAGAATTATATAAATCGGGATATAGTATCTTCCTTTCACTGCCCTCAAAGCATTTTGCAAGCGAGGCTGTGGTACGCTGTACGCCAACCATTAAGGGACTTCTTTCACCACTTATTTTTATTTCAATCACCGGTATTTCCAAAAGCTGCTTTTTTATAGAAGCACTTAATTCTTCAAAGTCTTCACCATTATCAATTATTTCGCAGACTATTTTATCAACATAGGACCTGAACGGCTCCATAATGTCGTCTGCAAGGCAGTATGCGTTGTATTTATTGTGGTGGTGTATTCCGAGGGTAGGAAGGAGCCCTGAAGCAACTAATGACCTTGCTACAACGGCTCTTAGTATGGCATAACCATAGTTTAGCAGATTATTAGGGGGAAGTCCGTAACGGTCGCGGATAAATTCCAATTCTTCCGGGAAAAGATTCTTCCAATAATAGGCGGCGGCGCGCCCTTCAAAATTTTCCGGGTCGCCCGAGCGAACATCTTTTACCCATTTAAGCATATTAACAACCGGGATGTGCCTTTTGTTAAGCAGCCATGCCTGGTTCTTAATTTTTTGAGAAATGGTCTGCTGCCATAACTGCTTTTTTAACGGAACCGAAGTATCTATCTGCGCCTGAAATCTTTCGCTTTGTATCTGGTTAACCGATAATGGTAAAAACAGCCCTGCAGGTAAATGGGATTTATCGCATGAAACTAAAGCCGTATTATTTTCAAGCAGGGAGGCAAGGAGCCCCTGCGTAATTGTTATCTGCGGGCTGTCCAGAATTATTATCCCGACATCTTCTATAGGAACAGTATTTTGGACTGCCTGCTGGTTCTTTCTGTCTTCATATTTTATATCCGGTTCGGATACAACCTGCTCTGAATTTTCTTCAGTTGTTTTTGTCTCTTCTTTTTCAGTTGAACCGAGACGGATCACCAATTGCTCATCTTTTTTACTTAGGTAAGCAGGATTGCCGAAGTATAGGGTTCGTTTTATCATAGCTATCTTTGGCTTTTTAATTATTTACTGGTTTTATATTGCCGAGGCGGTCAACTTCAATTTTAATGCAAACATCTTTAATCATCGTCCCTGAATCTTCTCTTTTAAAACCTTCTTTTTTATTTGAGACTAGCTTAACAATACCATCCCATGCTCTTTGATTAATATTATTGGCACCAAATTCAATTTTGTCTATAATAGGATTTTGATTTACGAAACGATGCGGAACAAATTCGCATTTACTTCCTGTACTGCTATTCATTCTATAAATCCGTTCAGCAATCCTTTTCTTGTCATTCCAATTGATTGGGTTTTGTTCATACGCATTTATTCTTTTTAGTTCATCTTTTGTTGGGACATAAACTAAATCATCAGGTGAAAGAATCATTGTTTTAAATCCTTCTTTCTTATCAGCAATTGACATGCCATGAACTAATCTTTCAATTGCTTTGTGAGTTGCCATCGAATACATTTCCGGTCGTTTTTTTGTTTGTTCATCCTCGTAAATAATAAAATAAGCAATTGCACCTTTATCGACCTCTACATATTTTTTACCGAATTTATCATCGGGAGACTTCTTTTCATATATTGTTATCTTCTCTAATCTCTTGCCTGCTTTCTTTGTCAATATTTCTAATCCTTCACCTGCAAAAGCTTCGTTGGAATTATCATTATAAGCTTTAAGGTGTTCGTGCAACAACCCCGCTAAAGGCGAATTACTTTCTTTAGCGTATGGTGTTTTGTTTATTTTGTCGTGCGTGAAAGAATTATCTAGTTTAACACGTTTAGCGGCATACTCGACAAATTCGGCGATCTCTATTTTTTCGTATTCATAATCTTGAAGTAAATAAACTGTTTTATTTTCGTGCTTACCGTCCTTTTTTAATTTACCAGTTTCTACTTTTTTGCTATTATTAATTAAGTGCTTGTTAATTTCATTCAAAAGATTATTCGTATCATCCAAATCAATCCCAATTCTTTCAATTATATCTTTTATGATAGGCCTAGCTAATTGATCATACACATAACTTGTAATTTTTCTTCTTTCTTTATCATGTTCAACTTTCATTCGTTCAATTTGAATTTTAAATGCATCCACTACCGATACTTCTCGTTTTTCTTTAATCCATATAATCCCTTGGGGTTCTTTGAACATTGATTTGCGAACAGCCATCCATTTTTTGTTTGGCTTTTGATAGCATTCTTTTTTCTCCCAACTTCCATCCTGTTTCTGAAACCATTTTATATATTTATTGGTAGGCTTACTAACAATTTTATTGTTAGATTTGAATGTTACAATGGTTGCATTAAGCATTTCTTTTGCTTCTTTTGTAAAATTTTCCCATGGCAATTTAAAATCTCGTATTTTACCCTTAACCAAAGCTCTCTTTACTTGCAATAATTCCAGATTGTTATCCACAGCATTTAGTGAATTGAGGTAGCGGATGTGTTCCCGTGTGGTTGATGCTATGATTAATGCGTCTAAGGCATGATGTCGATGGTCAATTCGTTTTTCATTGAACTCGGGTTGGTCAAGAATATTGAAATGAAACTTATTTGCATCTTCATTATCAGGCAATATCAGTTGCCTTCCTGTAATTTTTTCAAGTCGCTCAAAACGCGGTTTTAAAATATCTTTCCAGACACTGTTTAAACCCCATTCTCGTTTTAAATCACTTGTAATACTTCCAATTGTAAATACCAAACCCGCTTTATCTTTTGCTATTGGATATAGCAACTCACTCACTTTTCGAGTAATATATCTAGTATCATTTATCTGTCTTTCGACAAAATCTTCAGGTACCTCTGTTGCCAAAAGATTTTTGAGCTTTCTTCTTTTGAAAGTATTTTTACAGTGTGCTATATAGTCATCAGTAGATTGCAATTTGTATTTTTTCCCTTCGTAGGACAATTCAGCACCATTATTTGTACTTATAAAAAGCATTGCTAATTCACTTCCCTTTAACTTGTTTACACCTCTTTCACATATTACTAGGTTTTCAAAAGCATCGTATTTTAATTTTTTCCTAGGGATTATATGCTCTACTTCGTACTCTTCAGTAAATAATTTGCTCAGGGAAATTATATTGCCCGTATAGGGAGAACAGCATTTTTGGCTAAGCCATAAAGTATATTTTTTTATTTCAGCACTCGTAGGTATTCTTTCCTTTTTACCTTCTTTGAACAATGTGTCCCAGTTCTCTTTTTCTTCATCATAAGTAAATGCTCCACAGCTTTTGTATATCTTGAACTTTTCAATATCAATTGGATTTTCAGGGTTGGGATTTACTTCAAATGGGTTATTTATTTTCTTACCTTCTTCACTGTAATGTTCAAATCCTCCATTCAACAATTCATAAAGAAGTTTTTTAATACGCATTTTTTCTTCAAGATTATTGGCATTATTTTTTGTAATTCTTTCTTTTTCAACGGAATTCTTTTTTAATTCCCTTCCTAGCTCGATGTGAATTTCATCAGGTCGGCCATATTTTTCCCAAACATCTTTTACGAGAAACATTGTTTCCCTGATTACTTGTTCTACTATAGGGTTTCTTAAACTGTTGTTCGGTATAAGTTTCATTACGTCTAAATCTTCGGGATGCTCATATTTTTTATCACTTTCTCTTTCGCTATGCCTTCCATAAACTACATAACAAGCCATCCAAACAGGCAGACCAGAAAACTGTTCTTTATTTGTAAACTCTCTCTCTCTTATCAATTCGCCTGTTCTTTTATCATAAGCAAAATCCCAACCATCATTGATTATTTTATTTATTCGTTCCTTTGTTTCGTTATGTATATTATCCCAACTCCAAAACTTCCCGATCCGCATTAGCGGTAAAAGTTTGTTAATTGCTTTTGTTGAAAAAGCAGCGTATTGTTTTTTAGGCTCAGGCAGTTTAGTAAATGCGTCGATAATATTTTCAGGCAGGCTAAATTTGGATAACGCAGTTCGTATTCCTTTTTCAGATTTTTTCAAATTGGATGAACTGATAGAATAATTAATGTGCCATAATTTTCTGAACGAATCTTTACTTTGTAAAAGTTTATAACCTTCAGTTTCGTAATTAAATTTTTTGAAAATTTTCCTAAACAATTCTTTAGTCCCATTTCCTTGTAGTTTCTTATTTTTATCAAAAAATAAGTTTATTCTGTATGTATCGGTGCTCAATTTTTTATCTGCTGAAGACTTGTTTAGTTCATCAAAAATATTTTGTTCTGAAATTTCTTTCGACACATCAAACAATTCAAATAATTTTTCTTTGGCAATTTGATTAATGAATTGTTTTGTCACATCCACATCAATTTTTATAATGCCATTTATCTTTTGTTCATTCTCAAAAATCCGGATATTATGAATATCTTGCCAAATGCGTAACTCTTGGAACTCCGGACTTGATTTAGGTGAGCATTTTACCCCATAAGTTTCTTTATCTATCCCTTTATGTTTTTCATATCGGCATTCCCCAATAGAATTACTTTGTGATTTTAATTCACGCTGATAATAAATGATGTCGTCTGATATAATATACAACAACCCTTTTTCATTTAATTCTTTTTGTTTGGCTGAATTGTTCTTGTATAGAGTAGTGGCTATATCCTCAAGTTTATTGTTATTTAATATTTCATATTCTAAATTTTCTGCTTTTCGTAATTCAAGTTGCTTGTTCCAAATTGTATTTAGTTCATTTTTATATTTCTCTCTTCTTACAGCAATTTGCCTAATTTTACAATTTTTGTTTTCAACAAGTTTATCCCAAAAAAATGCGCCCGGAGTTTGATCTCCAATTTTATTATCCTGGGCTACCATATTCAGTTCCCAGTCATCTTCAGTGGGAATTTGTGGTTTGTTTTGACTGAATTTTCCTTTTTTATCTATTTTTTGTGTTACAACTAAATTAAATTCTTTGCCTACCAGCTCAGGTTCTTTCTTTCTCTTTTCTTTCCAGGGCTCTAATCGTTCATCTTCAGCTGTTATTATAAAAGAATAGTTTCCTTTCTTATCTTTTTCATCACCTTCTTGTTCAACAGATTTAATCTTTGTTATAGAAACAAATTTAGTTTCTAATTCTTCACCTTCCCCATTAGCATATTCAAGTAATTTTCCTGCTTCAATATTTTCTTTCTTTTTTTTGAATTCATCAAAATCCAATACTGTAGTTTCTTTCAGGTCCTTTCTGCTGCTTTTAAATCCTCTTCGCTGGTTCATCATATAAATTATACGTGCTAATTCAGAAATGGTAACTTTTTCAGTGAGCGCTTTTTTTCTTAAGCAATAAATAATCCAATCTTCTGGAATAATTATATTTCTGTGTTTGTTTCTTTTGCCTTTAACTCCTAATAATTCAGTCGCCTTTTCAACAGTTTCCTGGCTAAATGGTAAATAATCGCCGATTTGAAACTTGAAATTTTCATCGTCAGCCAATTTTTTTTTAAAATTCTCTGGAAAACTATCTTCAACCCATCCAAGTATCTTAAATACTTGGATGAGGCGTGTCCTTCTTAATTTATAACGATGTTTTAATCTTCTTGAACCTCGTTTTATTCTTCTTGCTGCGGCTTTTGTTTCCCCCAGTCCTCCGCTTTCAAACTTTTGCAGATAATCACCATCAACAGGGATGATACGACTTCCAAGCCATTCTATTTGTCCAGATTTCCCAAAATCATCAATTGATTCTGGAATACTAATCAATCCTGCACCAATAGAATTTGTACCCAGATCAAGCCCTAAAATTTTTTTCATAAATACCTTCCCTTAGTTTTTAATTTGTAACTTGTAAATATTTTTATATATTTACTATCGAAGCAAATCACAATAAGGATTTTTCCGTAGTGAAGTTTTGTCTTCAATAGGTTTGCCCTCGTACCTAACGGGGGCACTTTTATTTTAAATAATATCTTATAAAAATTATTAAACTAAATTCATTTTCTGTCTCTAAATTTTTCAATCTCTGAATTGTTTTCTTCACGCGTGCCTCGCCGTATTTATTCCTAACCCCAATATAATTACAGTGTCTCTGGAAAAGGATGTATTAGTTTATAAATAATTTTAGTAAAAAACAATCGTCTGGACTCGACGAAAGCTTCCCACCGGCAGGCTGTGCTTTCAAGTGTGCCTTACAAGAAATGTAAATTTAACATGGATTATGTATGGGGGCCAAAAGTATTTCTCACCTTATCGGATAAACAATTACTATTCTTAATCGGAGTAATAACCACGTTCAAGTTGTCGAATGGTTAGTAAAAAACATCTATTTAAACAATAATTTCTCCACTCTCAGCCTTCATTCAGTTAATAATTAAAAATCTAATGTTTAACTAAAGAATAAATAATATTCGGATTGACAACCGCAGAATTGGCTATAATTTTGTCTCCAATAGTTTCATTTGCTAATTCAAATGGTACATATCCCAATAATTCAATAATTTTTGGGAAGCAAAGAGACCTTTGGCTTTGATCGATTATTTTCCCGGTTGCAGATCGTGGTTTCTTCGACGCCGATGATTTTTGAAAGAGGCTCAGATCAAGCCGTTTCTTTTTGATATGGTCTCCAATTGTTATTTAGGATACCGGATATGATGAATCTAATGTTTTTTTTGGGCTTGATTGCTTTCTTAAGTCAGCTATTGAAGACATGAAATGACCGCAACAGCGGCTAACAGGCGGCTAAGAAACATTCGCTCTGTTGGCATGATTTCACTATAAAGGATTAATCCCTCTTTCATCCTTTTGCCCGATTGAATCTGCGCTTAATATAATTGTATGTTACGAGGGGATGGTAGGTTATTGGAACCAATTTCCCTATTATCCAGCTCCATTTCATCTTGTTGGGTCGATAGGTCAACAGTGAGAGCATATGAAGAAGGATAAACTGAAAGGCAATGACAAGATACTCACGGTACTCAATCGTCTCTTAGTGGTGAACGCGCCTTTTTCAATTATATAATATACGAACAGGACAAGTCTTGAAAAATATTGCAATTAAACCATCTGACAGCAGTGCCAAGTTCGACAGTTCCGAGCTTAAACAAGCTGCAGATATAATTCAGAAGCCGGAACTCAGATACCGTCGGCTCTTCGAAAGTGCGCAGGACGGAATCCTCCTTCTTGATGCAGACACAGGGGCTATCACCGAAGCAAATCCCTTTCTAACAAATCTTCTCGGATATTCTCGTGAGGAACTGGTGGATAAACAACTATGGGAGATTGGTGCATTTACAGACATTAAAACAAGCAAGGCTGCTTTCCAGGAACTTCAACAAAAGGAATATATCCGCTACGAAAATCTCCCGTTCCAGACTAAAGATGGGAGAACTATCCCGGTGGAATTTGTCAGCACTGTCTACCTTGTTGGAAATCGAAAGGTTATCCAGTGCAACATCCGCGATATCACCGTACGTAAGGAGATAGAAAAAGAACTGGAAGTGATTAAAAAATCATCAGATGATGCTCTCGAATATTCCGACAGCATAATCAATACTGTGCGTGAACCCTTAATCGCATTGAATCAGGATTTACGAGTGGTTAGTGCAAGCCGTTCCTTTTATGAAGTTTTTAAGGTAAAACCCGAAGAGACCATCGGACAGCTTATCTATGACCTGGGAAATCATCAGTGGGATATTCCCAAATTGCGCGATCTGCTGGAAACTATATTGCCGGAAAAAGCAACCTTTGATAACTATGAAGTTGAACACGATTTTTCTACTATCGGC
>Ga0182027_10011594_pt1 | contig 12449 bp, 10 predicted proteins | sample 712E1DmetaG_FD_121300 | JGI IMG/M metagenome (GOLD analysis project Ga0182027, IMG submission 121300) | Permafrost microbial communities from Stordalen Mire, Sweden - 712E1D metaG (Illumina Assembly) | ecosystem: Environmental > Terrestrial > Soil > Wetlands > Permafrost | place: Sweden...
GAATAAAAATGTTGCTTAATTTTGTCTCTGAATTTTCAATTTTGTAGCAAATCTCTTTTTCTTTTAGGACAATCTTCTGAATGTTTTGAGCAAGTTTCTCATCAAGATTTCTTATCTCAAGGCAGAGAAGCCCAACCTGATAAATATCACGGTAAATTTTATATTCATCACTGAATTTTTTGAAGACATCGTTTAATGAAAGATTTATAATTTGAATTTCCAAATGAACTCCCGTATTATATTAATACTTTTTAAAATCTGTTTTACCTATTTCGGTAAATTGCATAAGCAACCTACAAATATTTCACCCCTTCTACAGGGTGAAGACAAGATCGAATATTTCATTATAAATTTGTAATGTTGTATTACTTTATAAAAGTTCATGCTTTTATATTAGCCTACTAATCTGCCTAGCGGCGGACAAGTATACGATTGCCCTGCAGCTTAAAACATTAATCAAAGAGGACTTTACAAAGTCCAATATAATGGCATAGCCGATGAATCGGGACGACAGCCCTGCCTGCCGGCTTGCCTATCTGACAGACAAACTTTGGCTTAATTAAAAATTGATTTTTTTAATAAACTTTTGTACGATATATTCGAAACGACCTTCAATTATTTATGTTAAATGCTGAAATAAAAATAAGTTGAATATCAATTTATTAGAATCAGCTTTTGAAGAACTATAAATGTTTGATCTTTTTTTTATACTCTTTGCTTAACTAATAGTCATTTATTAAATTTTTTAATTCTGTAGTTGCTGCTGAAATGTTATCCGTCTTGAATATTGATGTTCCGACAACGAATACATCGCATCCGGCTTCTAAAATGGATAGTGTATTATGGCTATTGATACCGCCATCAACTTCAATTAAAAAATTTGCCTTTAACTTTTCTCTAAGTTTTACAGCTTCTTTAATTTTTTTAAGCGAGTTGGGAATAAAGCTCTGACCGCCAAAGCCGGGATTTACAGACATAATTAAGACAAGATCGATATATTCAGCTATATCCTGAAGAAAATCGACCGGAGTAGATGGATTTACAGCTACGCCTGCCTTTGCCCCAAGCTCTTTAATTCTTGTTATAATTCGGTTTAAGTGAATTACCACTTCCTGATGTACTGTAATATAATTAGCGCCGGCAATTATGAAACTTTCTAAGTAATTATCCGGTTTCTCAACCATAAGATGAACATCTATAGGCATTTTTGTAGAACGTTTTGCCGAATTAACTAAAACAGGTCCAAATGTAATATTTGGAACAAAATGTCCGTCCATTATGTCGCAATGGATCCAGTCTGCTCCGGCAAGTTCTACAAGTCTTATCTGCTGTGAAAGATTAGAAAAATCTGTAGCTAATATTGATGGTGCTAAAAGTGCCATTATTCTCCCATATCTAAATGTTCATCCTTCTGATCAGCAGGTTTTGTAACGAAAAGATCAATTGAATCTCCTGCATTTACCTTAATATCTTTGCTGGGATACTGATCAAGAACTGTATTTGGCAAAAGTGAATATGAAACCTGGTAGTTTATTTTCCCGACTTTTAATGAGCTATCTACTAATATTTTTTGTGCTTCTGCCAAAGATTTTCCAATCAAATTCGGAACTGTTATAGTTCCAACGGCAGAACCGATACTAAATGAAACGCCAACAGAATCTCCTTTTCTTAGAGGCGTGCCGGGAACATATCGCTGATTAAAAATCATATTTTTAGGATTATCGGACGCAATTGAATCGATCCTGCCTAAATATAATCCGAGTCTTTCAAGAGCAAACCTGGCATCTGCTAATGTTTTTCCTCCTAAAGAAGGAGTTGGTATAACCGGTTCCCCGCCGCTTACAAAAAGATAAATTCTTCTTCCTTTTTTAACTGTTTCATTTGAATTAGGTCTTTGGTAAATTATTGTGCCTTTGGGGAATTTCTCATCATAAGTCGTATCGCTTAAAATTGGTTCCAGATCAGCATCTTTAAGAATTCCAACGGCGTCGTCAACTTTTACTCCGATAATATTCGGAACCTGCCTATTTGATGAACTAACATACCAGGGCATAACTATCACATTCATCACAAATATAAATGCAATAAAAATGCCTATTCCTATTAGCGCTTTCTTAAAGATAGGTATATGTAATAAATTTTTCATCATTTCAAATATATTAAATGACCGTTTCTAATACAACAAACCGGCTTTTGTAATTAGAATCAATTTTCAGAATAAAAATCAATTCAAATATTATTGGTACTATGAAAAAAAAATAAAATCTGCTATATTTATATTATCTATTACTAATAAATGAATACATTAAATTACATCGCATTCTGATTTCAATCAGCATGCCTTGAAGTTAATTCTAATTGCTATTAAGAGGTAAATTGATGTTCAAAAATCACCCAAAAGGACTGTATGTTTTATTCTTTACTGAAATGTGGGAGCGTTTCAGCTATTACGGGAACAGAGCTATTCTTTCACTTTTTATGATTAAAGCTCTGTTCTATGATAATTCAACTACCTCTTCAATTTATGGATATTATACCGGATTTGTCTATTTAACGGCTCTGTTCGGCGGATATATTGCCGACAAATACTGGGGAAACAGAAAATCAATTTTCGTCGGTGGTATATTAATGGCCATCGGACAGTTTTCATTGGCATTTTGTGGTCAAATATATTCTAATAGAGGTCTTGTTGAAGTATTTTTTATTGGCGGATTATTCTTTTTAATAATCGGCAATGGTTTTTTCAAACCTAATATATCAACCATGGTTGGTACTTTATACCCGGAAAATGAGATACACAGACGTGATTCCGCATTCACGATCTTTTACATGGGAATAAACGTCGGAGCTTTTTTAGGACCGCTTATTTGCGGAGGTTTAGGCGATACAGGAAACCCGGCCGATTTTAAATGGGGATTTTTTGCAGCCGGTGTAGGAATGGTTTTAGGCTTGATTCATTTTTACATCCAAAAGGATAAATACTTAGTTACTCCTGATGGTAAAAGTGTTGGGTTAATTCCGATAAAAAAGAATAAAAAAAGTGTCGATTATGTAAAAGATGCACCACTGACCCACATTGAAAAACAACGTATTGCAGTTATTTTTATTATATCGTTTTTCGTTATTTTCTTCTGGGCTGCTTATGAACAAGCAGGAGTTTCATTAACTTTTTTTGCCGAATCACAAACGAACAGGGTGATTAGCTGGCTCGGAAATTATAATGTTCCTGCAAGCTTCTTTCAGTCAATTAATCCAGTCGTAATATTTATTTTTGCTCCTGCATTTGCGTGGCTTTGGACAAAGCTTGGCAATAAAGGCAAAGAACCATCATCACCGTTGAAAATGTCTGTAGGATTAATGGTTTTAGGGCTCGGCTATGTTGTAATGGCTATTGGCGGAAGTATTGCCCAGACGGGGATAAAAGTAAGCCCCATGTGGCTTGTAGTAGCATATTCTTTTCATACTTTTGGAGAGTTGTGCCTTTCCCCTATTGGCTTATCTGTGGTTACCAAATTATCACCGGCAAAATTCATGTCATTATTAATGGGGGTTTGGTTTCTGGCTAATGCCGGTGCAAATTGGCTTGCGGGGGCTTTAAGTACACTTTATCCTTTCAATAACGACGGTACTACAACTGTTCATTATCTATTGGGTTTTGCAATTAAAGATTTGCCCGCATTCTTTTTAATATTTATAATTATGGCTGCGGCATCTTCGCTTATACTGTTCTTTATATATAAAAGATTGCTTAAAATGATGCATGGTATTGAATAAATTTAGTTTTTAATTCCCCGCTTAATAATTCAAAGGCGGGATAATTATTTAATCTGGTATAATTTACATCTCTATAGAATGTACAAAAATTATTTTTTCCTCAACAGGTTTGTTCTTGAAGCGAATTTAGTTCTGCAAGATTCCGTCTTCTATTCTGTTTTTACACAGGAAAAGGATAAGCTGATTATTCAGTGCAGAAATAGTAAAATAGAAAAATTTATTGAAATCTCCGTTGAACCCGGCTCACCTTATATTACTTTAAAAAACGATTTCCATAGGGCAAAAAAAAATACAATTAACTTTTTTGATGAATATTTACCCTCAAAATTACTCACAATACTGATATCAAATTCAGACAGAGTAATTAAATTCATCTTAGACAGCGGAGAGATATTCCTTACAATCAGGGGGAAATATTCTAACATCATATTTATCTCTAAAGACGGGAAAGTTGAATATTTCAAGAATATGCCTGAAGATTTTATTGAAGAACATTTTATCCGGGAAATGAAAACTAGTGTTTTTATCAATAGTTTTAATATCCCTAATTTAAATATTCCAATTAAAAATGATGTTTGGCTGGAAATTAAAAGTTTATTCCCATTCATTGGTAAAGAAATTTTACTTGAAGCTAAATTTAGGTGCAGAAGCGACAGAATTGAAGATATAGTTGCAGTAATCAATAATATCATTAATGAAATTTCTGCGGCTAAACCTGTTGTTATATCTGACAGCAGAACAGGTCAATTAATAATAGGTTTTGAAACATTCCACATCTTCACCGGTAATGAAATAAATGTATTTGACGATGTAGTCTCTGCATTCAATTATTATTTATCAAAACATTATTATACCAGACAAATTGAAACAAAAAAGAAAATCATAAGTAAACACTTAGATAAAGAACTTCATAAACTTTCAAACAAACTGAATGCTTTAAAAACAGCTATCGATAAAGGAAGTAAGGAAGTTGAATATAAAAAATACGGCGATTTGCTTTTAATTAATATTAACTCTATTCGTAACGGGATGGATAGTATTGATGTCCGGGATATTTTTTTAGATGATAATTTAATTAGTATAAAATTAGAGGCAGCTTTACCTCCTAAAAAGAACATTGACAGGTATTTTGAAAAAGCTAAAAACGACAAAATCAGACTTGAAAAATCGAAAGAGCTTTACAAAATTTCGTCGGATCAATTTAATAAGTTGAAGTTATTGGAAGAAAAACTTTCATACGCGAATACAATAGAGGATTATAATTATTTAATGAAGGAGTTAAAAATAAAAGAAACCGAAACATCTAAAAAAGATGCAGATATTAGTATTAAATTTAAGCATTACTTAATAGAAGGTAAATACAATGTATATGTCGGTAAAGACAGCCGGAATAACGATCTGTTAACAATGAAATTTGCAAAGCAAAATGATTATTGGTTCCATGCAAGAAAAGTCCCCGGATCACATGTTGTATTACGTGTCGAGAATAAAAAGGAAGCGATGCCTAAAAGTATTCTTTCCAAAGCCGCATCTTTAGCCGCATATCACAGTAAAGCAAAAACAAGCGGGCTGGCTCCCGTATCATTTGCTCAAAAGAAGTTTATTCTAAAAAAGAAAGGTATGGACGCGGGCGAGGTCGCTATGCTGAAAGAAGACGTCTTAATAGTAAAGCCGGAAATTCCTAAAGGGTGTGAGTACATCAGTAATGAGTAAATTCTACAAATAATATCAGAGATATTGCTTTAAGATTTCAACAAAAATTGATTTCCCTTTCTCAATAGTTGTATCATCCGGTAAAAATCTTGAACTATGAAGCCCGTATTTTTCACCTTTAGATGTACCCAACCAAAACATGAAGGAAGGGAATTTATGAGAGAAGAAACCGAAATCTTCGCCGGTCATTTTATAGCCGCAGTCGATATATTTAAATTTTGATTCAAGTGCAGGAATTATTTTGTTATAAAGTTTTGAGTCTATTATAACTTCAGGATAATGTACGCCCTTTTTACACATGATATTTACACCGGTAATCTTTTCAATATGAAATAAAATTTTTTCTAACTTATTGTAAAAATCCAATGATTTTTTACTGCTAAGACCTCTTATAGTACCTTCCAATCTTGCATATCCGGGGACAATATTCCTGACTTCTCCTGAAATTATTTTACCGGCACCAAATACAAAAGGTTGCTTTATATCTTTGGGAATCTTATCTACCGAATCTAAAAACAATCTTAGCGCATTAAAGGCATTCTTCCCTTCTGTGGGGAAAGCAACGTGGGAACTTACACCGTTGAAATCAACATTAATTTCTAAAGATGAGGCAAATAAAACTCCGTTTGTACTCGCGATAGTTCCGAAAGAATATTCGTCCGTTACATGAAGCGCAAAAGCATTTAGGATTTTAAGCTTATCAAATACCTTCGTGTTATAAAAATCCATTGCTCCGCCGCCGTTTTCCTCTGCAGGCTGGAACAAGAACAAAATATTTTTTTGAATCTTATTTGATAATACGTATTGTAAGAAAGAGAATAATACCGATGTATGCACATCATGTCCGCAAGCATGCATAAGTTCATTTTTTGATTTGAATTTTATATTATTTTCTTCTTTAATAGGAAGCGCATCAATATCAGCCCGGAATAAAAGGTACTTATCGTTGTTTACTTTATATTCGGCTAACAGTCCTGTTTTATAAGGAATATGAATTGTAATTTTTTTTGAAACATCGAACCTTTTAATGCTCTCAATTAATAATTTAGTTGTGGCAAATTCATGAAATGCAATTTCCGGGTTTTGATGAAGCTTGTGTCTCAACTCGATAGGGCTAATTTTCATAATAGCTTTCCATATTCTTTTAGAGCAGGGTACTCACTTATAAACAAATTTTACAAATCAAATGCAGTAACAAGAGCTTTAACAGTTTTTTCCTTAAACTTTTCTTCAACAAGGCATGAAATTTTTATTTCCGAAGTAGTAACGAGTGAAAGAGGAACCTTTTCAAGCGCTTTGAAAAATTTAGATGCAACACCGCTGCTTGATTTCATCCCAATACCAACGATAGAAATTTTTGAATACCCTGAGTTATAATGTATATTAAATCCCTTCATATCCTTTAATATAAGGGTCAGCGCTTTTGCAACATGAGATTTCTTTTCTTCCACAATGGTAAATGAAATATTCAGCCCGGAATTACTTATAACGGAAATCATATCAACATTTAATCCTTCCCTGGCAACCTTTTCAAAAATTTGCTGTACCAAATTATTATCCATTGGCAGATTTGATAAAGTAACCTGTGTTTGATGATCCATAACGCTTAAACCGGAAACTATAGGCTGCTCTATATTATTTTTCATTACGTAACTTCCCTCCTCGTCGGAAAATGTTGAACCGCAGTAAATTGTAATTCCAAATTTTTTTGCTATTTCTACAGACCTGCTGTGAAGTACTTTTGCTCCAAGACTGGACATTTCCAGCATTTCATCATAAGTGATATATTTTAATTTCTTTGCTGCCGGATGCAGTCTCGGATCGGTAGTATATATGCCTGCAACGTCGCTGTAAATTTCACATTTTGCATTTAAAGCCACCGCAAGCGCTACTGCAGATGTATCCGAACCGCCTCTACCGAGTGTAGTAATTTCGCCATCTTCAGTAATACCCTGGAAACCTGTAACAATTAGCGCATCATTTTCTTTTAGCAGATCTTTTATTCTTTTTGCTTTTAAATTCTTTATTCTCGCCTGCATGTAATCGCCTGTAGTCATTATTTCTGCCTGAAAAGCATTTAACGACTTACTCTTTATACCAATATCATTTAATGCCATTGCAAGAAGAGAAGCAGAAACCTGCTCGCCTGTTGTTAGAAGCATATCAAGTTCCCGCGGAACTGATTTATTTGAAACCTCTTTAGCAAGTTTAATTAAATTATCGGTAGTTTTTCCCATTGCGGAAACAACAACTACCAGCTTGGCTTTTTCTTTTAATTTTTTTGAGATCTTTACAGCGACAGCTTTTATTTTCTCAGCATCAGCTACAGAACTACCGCCATATTTTTGAACGATTATTTTCACTTGATTGTAAGTATTTTTTTTTAACTGTAAAAATAACCTAAACTTTCTCTTCTATCCAGCGGTTGTGGTACAAAAGAACAGTATTTTTTACGAGAGCTTTTTCAAGTAGAAAGGAAATTCGGAAAGACGTAGTTGCAACACCGTGTATTTTAACTTTTTCTTTTTGTAAAATGGATAATGTTTCCAACAAAATGGTATTGTCTTTATTAATTCCATCACCGATTAGCGAGACAGTTCCAAAGCCATGCTCAATCTTTAAGCAATTACCGAATTCAGCCGTTAGTTCAGATTCTATTTTTTCTACATTGTAAATATTTTTCTCCGAAACCAGGAATGAAATTTTATTCCCGTTTTCAACTTTTGAGTAGTTGAATTCTTTAATCGGAATTTGTCTTTGTTCAAGAAAGCGTAATAATGAAATTGATTTTTCATCGTCATTGTTAAAATATTCGATTTTAGATATATCATTTTCATAAACAACTGCTTTAACGCCTTTGGAAAGACCAGAAGGAAATTTTCTAACAATAGTTTCCCTGCCCTGCTGAAAAGTGCTTCTTGCATAAATTGCAATTTGAGCTTCCTTTGCAAACTGGACTGCCTGAGCGTTCAATACTTTTGCTCCTGCTTCACTCATTTCCTGCATCTGTTCATAAGAAATTTCAGGAAGATGTTTAGCATCTTTAATTATGGATGGGTCAGCCGAATACACGCCGTCAACATCGGAATAAATTTCACATCTTTCGGCATTCAAACCGGCAGCTAAAGCTACAGCGGTAGTATCTGAACCGCCTCTTCCAAGAGTCGTTATATCCCGTCTATAGCTTACACCCTGAAAACCGCCTACTACAACTACTTTTCCCTTTTCAAGTTCATCCAGTACCCTGAAAGGCCTTATTTCGATAACTCTGGCATCATTATGCCTGTCATTGGTAATAATACCTGCCTGTGAGCCTGTCAAGGAAACAGAATCAATGCCGAGATTATTTAATGCCATACATAATAAAGACATGGTAATTCTTTCGCCGGTACTAAGAAGCATATCCATTTCACGTTTCGGCGGTCCACTTGAAACTTGCTTTGCAAGTTCAATTAAAGAATCCGTTGTTTTACCCATTGCCGATACAACAACAGCAACATCATGTCCTTCTTTTTTTACATTAGAAATTAACTGTGCAATCTTTTTAATCTTTTCAGGATCAGCAACACTGCTTCCACCGTATTTCTGTACAATAATCGACATGGTTAGTTCAAATAAAATTCAAAATTATAATTTCCTAAGTTCATCTATTAATTGGGTTTTACTTTTTGTTTTTTCATCAACCTTTTTAATCAATTTTGCCGGGACACCCGCCATAACTGATAAAGGCTCAACATCTTTGACCACTACCGAACCGGCAGCAATTACAGCTCCCTTTCCTACTTTCACACCTTCTAATATAACAGCATTAGCGCCGATTAATACATCATCTTCAATAATAACAGGATCAGCACTTGGCGGCTCTATTACACCGGCTAATATAGCGCCGGCGCCAATGTGACAATTTTTCCCGATGATTACCCTTCCACCTATAACTACATTCATATCAATCATTGTCTTTTCGCCTATAACTGCGCCGATATTTATTATGGCACCCATCATAATTACACAATTATCTCCAATCTCTACTAAATCTCTTATAATAGCCCCGGGTTCAATACGGGCTTTATACTTTGTTAAATCAGCAAGCGGAATAGCGGAATTTCTTCTGTCTATTTCTACTTTAATTTTTTTGATATACTGCTTATTCGCATTGTAAAGGGTTTCAAATTCACTATTCTCGCAGAATATAATTCCGAATTCATTGCTCCCGAAAAAATCCAATCCGTCGAAATTTATTTTGTCCAATTCTCCCTGAATAAAAACTCTGGCAGGAGTTTTTTTAACAGAATTTGATATATAATTTATAATCTCGTATGAATCCATAAAATCTTTTTATAGTTATTATTAAATTTTATTTACTAAACATTACATCATGGAATGAATAAAATCCATTCTTCTGATTAACCGCAAATTCCGCAGAACGTAATATTCCCTCGGCAAAAGTCCGTCTGGACGTAGCGCTATGGGTTATGGAAAGCACCTCACCCAAACCGCCGAAGTAAACTGTATGATCCCCCGCTACATTTCCCAGCCGTAATGATGAAATATTTACATCCCGGTCATTAAAAACCTCTTTTATCATTTTGGCTGTTCCGGAAGGCTTATCTTTTTTAAACCTGTGATGGGTTTCAGTAATCTCAACATCCCAGCCGGGCAGTATTTCTTTAGCTATTTCCGTAAGCTTTAACAGGATCTGGATACCTATAGAATAATTATAGCTTTGAACGACAGGTAAATCTTTTGAAATTTCTTTCAAACTGGTTATCATTTCATCATTAAGTCCGGTAGTTGCAATAACTAGCGGGACATTAAACCTGCCTATAAATGAAATGGTTTTACTAAATACACCGGGAAGAGAGCAGTCGATAAGTACGTCGGGTTTTTCTGTAAACTTTTCACCCTCAATATCGTATTCAAAAACAAGTTTAAAGCCTTTTTCAGTGAATACATTTCTAACCTCGGAACCCAATCTGCCCAATGATCCTATCAAGCCGTATTTTAAATTGCTACTCATTTTTTCTTCCGGGTATTTTAAGTTGATAATTTTTTCATTTCTTCATCCAATATCCTCTCGACTTTTGATGTAACCGGAATTAAAGGCAGGCGAAGAATGTTTTCGCATAATCCTAACTTACTCATAACATATTTAATCGGGACAGGACTTGTTTCCACGAATAAAGCATTCATCATGCTTAAATATTTATTATTCAGCTCACGGGCTAATGCCGGATCATTTTTAGAAATTGCATCAGTAAGCCTTTTAAGTTCTTTCGGATAAGCATTCGAGAAGACTGAAATTATTCCAACACCTCCAAGCGCCATTATTGGAAGAGTTTCATTGTCATTACCTGAATAAACTGCGAAATTTTGGGGTTTGATTGAGATTAGATGAGCAATCTGTGAGATATTACTGCATGCTTCCTTAATTGCAACTACGTTTTTACATGACTCTGCAATTTTTACAATTGTTCCAGGTAACATATTCATTGCGGTTCTTGACGGTACATTATAGAGTACGATTGGAAGCGGCGTCCTTTCGGAAATATACTTATAATGTTCAATCAAACTTTCCTGTGTTCCTTTATTATAATAGGGATTTACAATTAATACAGCATCAGCTTTTAGCTCTTCTGCAATTTTATTCAGTTCTACAACTTTTCTTGTATCATTTGAACCGGTACCTACTATTACTTCATTTTTACCTTTTACTTCTTCAATAACGGTTTCAATTATTTTTTTTCTTTCGTTAATACTAAACACCGGAGATTCACCGGTTGTGCCGATTACTATTACTGCATCAACCTTACCTTCAACCTGCTTACGGCAGATTTTTCTTAATGCACTATAGTCAACATTAAAGTTCCGATCAAAAGGTGTTATTAGAGCGGTTCCCACTCCCGAAAACATTATTACTACTCCTTAGCCAAAGGCATATATATGAAAAAATAAAGAATCAGATTTTAAAAGATAAACTCTTTAAAAAGTAAATGCAACAAAAGTGAATTCTTAAATAGTTTACTATATAAAAATGTTTTAAAATAATAATTTACACACATCTTTAAACATTATAAATCCATATAATTGCTTTTAAGTATATAAAAATCTAAATTTCTTGACATAACATATAACATTTGGGCAGCAAAATGGTTACTAATCAAAAATCTAAACCGGCTTTGGCAATTAAGGAAAAGCCTAAACAATCAAAGAGCGCTCCTGTTGCAACTAAATCAAAGAAGATTGCAGAAATATATTTCAAAACGGTATTTGAAAATGCCGGTGTAGGTATAATTTTATTAGACCTAAAAAGGAATATTCTTAATGCCAATATTGCCTTTCAAAGATTTTTAAAATACTCCGACGAAGAATTATCTTCTCTTTCATTAAAAGAGATTTCTCATCCGGACGATTATGAAATTGATGAAAAATTATTGAACGAAGTTTCTGCAGGTAAAAGAACAGAATATACTATTGAAAAAAAATATCTTACTAAGGACGGAGATGTCGTTTATGGTCGTACCACACTTTCTTCGACTTATGATTTAAAACAAAGGGAGAAAAGCATCCTTGCTATAGTAGAAAATATAACCAGGCAGAAACAATTCGAAAGTAAATTAGTATCGGAACGAAACTTCTTAGATGCCCTTTTAGAAAATAGCCCGGATCTAATTTATTTTAAGGACCTTAACAGCCGGTTTCTAAAAGTAAGCACTGCTTTGGGGAAAAAACACAATATTACAGTTGAGGAATTACTCGGTAAAACCGATTTTGATGTATTCGGCGTTACTCATGCCGGCGATGCATTTAAAGACGAACAGGAAATTATTAGAACCGGGATTCCTCTTATCGGGAAAGAAGAAAGAGAAGATTGGCCTGACGGCAGAATCGCATGGGTTTCAACATCCAAAATGCCTTTCTATGATCAAGAAGGTAAATTAATCGGCACCTTCGGTATATCAAGA
>Ga0182027_10011595_pt1 | contig 12448 bp, 9 predicted proteins | sample 712E1DmetaG_FD_121300 | JGI IMG/M metagenome (GOLD analysis project Ga0182027, IMG submission 121300) | Permafrost microbial communities from Stordalen Mire, Sweden - 712E1D metaG (Illumina Assembly) | ecosystem: Environmental > Terrestrial > Soil > Wetlands > Permafrost | place: Sweden...
AAAGAAATCTTACTCGCAGAAGTAAGGATTTTTTGTGTTTACAGGGGAGCGTAGCTCAGTTGGTAGAGCATCTGACTTTTAATCAGATGGTCGAGGGTTCGATCCCCTCCGCTCTCAGAATCACTTCTTCATCAGCCGCGAAATTTCCCGATAATCCCTGCGATTTTCATTAACAGACGTTCGTGCCTTACGGCGCCGTGGTTAACGGTGTTGCAGTAATCAATGGGGGTAAAACTAGCTTAATTTCCGTGATCGCTGCAATCTGATGCGGTTGGTCCACGGCGCTGCCCACCAAAGCCAGCGGCCATTGCACAACCGGAAGTGATTTGCCGTCCATCCGGTAAGCCACGACAATATTGTCGTTTTTTTCAATCTGGGCAGAAGTATATTCTACCATCGAACTATCTGAAGAAATCTGTATCGTGAAACCCTGTTTCCAAAGAGCATCGTTCGGCACACCCATAGGATTATTATCATCAACGTAAGCAGCCAGCAACCAGAGAGAAATACCCGACCAAAGATGCCCCTGTGCATCGGACCAAAATTCTGCGTGACAGCCCGGTGCAGCACCCTGAGCAAATAGCGTCTGGTTCACATTTTCGGTGATAACCCCGACAAGGCTTAAACTCCAGTTGGTGCCGGTTTTAGTAGTTGTTGACGTAGTTAATGTTACCGAAGTTTGAGATGTGGTAATAGTAGTAGAGGTTGTGGTAGCAGAGGTCTTGGCTGTATCCGTTGTTGGGTAAGATGTAGTAGTCTGAATAGCTTCAGCTCTGGAACAGCCAATCAATAATAAACTGACGGTTATTCCCACTACAACAGCTCCAACCAAAGCGAAGCAATTTTTCATATTTTCCTTATTTAAGATAACTGAACTTTTTCCAAGGTTCAAGAAAGAGAGCCGAGACCATGCGTCCCGGCTCTCTCAATGGGTAACCGTAATCTTTCAATAATAGTATCACGTTAACAATTACTAATTATTGGGCTGTAGTAAAACTCCAGGTAGCGGCAGCCGGGCCGAAACCAGCCAGATCACTGGCACTTACCGAAACGGTATACATAGTATTTGAGGCAAGCGCGGCACCGGGGGTAATAGTCACCATTTTTTGAACACTATCATACATTATTGAACTGGGGACCATGGTAGTACCCTGCATCAAAGAAAACACAGTGCTACTCGGGTCAATCTTCTCACTGAATGTGGCTGTCATCGCGGTGTTGATCGCGATGAGTGTCGCACCGTTGGCAGGGCTCATAGATACTACGGTAGGGGCGATAGTGTCTGCGGCGCCGGTCGTAAAACTCCAGGTAACTCCGACAGCCAGCGGAATACCCGCCAAGTCAGTTACACCAGTAGTAATCTGAACATTGTAGGTGGCATTAATTAACAAATCGTCTATCGGAGTAAGCACGGCAGTATTAACGCCGTCAAAAGCCACGGTCGCAGGGACATTTACACCACCCTGCCACAAGCTGAAGTTGGCAGAGTTGATTGTTACAGGGTTAACCGCTTCGCTGAAGGTGGCAGTTATTGAATCGTTAATTGCAACATTGCCATCGGCGGCAGCCGGAACAGTAGAGACAACCATTGGCACTGTTGCCTGGGGTGCTCCTGTGGTAAAACTCCAGACAAAATTTTTCGGCAGCGCATTACCACCCAAACAGACCGCCCCCATTGTAATCGTAGCGGTATATTGAGTATTTATTGAGAGGGCGGCTGCCGGAGTAAACACCGCTGTTTCAAACCCGTCAAAGGTCACGGTACCGGTAACGGGTGTCGTACCCTGCATTAATGTAAACGTATTGGAATTAATTGTTGACGGATCCATCCCTTCACTGAAATAAGCAGTTATGGCATCGTTAACCGGTACGTTGGTGGCGGCACCAAATGGGTTATCAGGGTTGGACGGATCTACGGTCAAAAAAGACGGGATAGTACTAACCACTGCAGGGGCAATAGTATCAGCTAAACCGGTGGTAAAACTAAAGGAAAAGTCATTCAGCAAATGATTGCCGCTTAAATCGGCTACGTCGGTAGAAATTTTAGCTGTATACATAGTATTTTTTGCCAGGTCGGTTGATGGATTTAAGATTGCAGTGTTTCCATAATAACTAACCGTATGCGGAACGGGTGAAGTACCCTGCCATAACGTAAAACTATTAACATTTACCGTCGCAGGGTTCACGGACTTAGAAAAAGTAGCTGTAATCAACTGGTTCAAAGGAACATTGACATCGCCGAAACCGGGATCCGTGTTAGATAACAAAGGTGTAACGATGTTCTGTATCGGGAAAGTAGTGGAAATCACCGGGGTTGATGTGGTAGTTGTATTCACGATTGGATTGGTGGTGGTAGTTGCGGTTATTGATGCGGGTGTTGTAGTTTTACTGCAACCGGTAACAGCAATTAGAGCGGCTGCGAGTAAAATTGACAGGAATACGATAACCGACTTTTTCATGATTTTCTCCTTTTGAAATTCCAAAAATACCTATTTCACTCTATTTTGTGTCAATAGTCTAAATCGGAGATAATAAAATAGTAATAAAATAATTTACCAATTAATAACAAAAATATGACGTTTATGCGGGTAATATTATTTTCGAGAACCCCGGTCGTTAGCAGCCAAATTTGAGATATTTGTAATCTTTTGGTAGCAAATTATATAACTATTTCACGGTCTTTCTGTTATTATTGTCTGAGTTCAGTGCCACAAGATAAACTGGGAAATACTGAATAAATGTCCCACAAAATATCTGAGAGTCCGAATATAATGAGAAAGATAATCCTGATATTCCTTTCCGAAATTAATCCTGCTTTAGCGAATGAGCTGCGGAACAGCCTCCATGAGACCTTTCACAGAAATATTGAGACAAGACACCAGGTTACCGATCTCAGGTATGCTTATGATTCCAAACGAAAACAGTATATATCCCCGCGTGTGCTGTCCCGTTTAGGCAATATCAGGAAAGACCGAGACGCTATGATACTTGCAGTCTCGGATGTGGATATGTATTCACCGGGATATGATTTTGTCTATGGGGAGGCTGATATAAGCGCCGGTATCGCAACGCTTTCGATATACCGTTTGGTAAATGGAGAGGATGGAATCCACGCAACACCTAAGGTGTTACAGGAAAGAGTAATTCGTGAAGCTAAACATGAAGTAGGGCACCTTTTCGGCTTAGGGCATTGTAATAGTGCTACCTGTGTAATGCGGACCTGCACCTGTGTGGAAGAAGTTGACGCAGCTAACGGCGGTTTTTGCGAAACATGCGCGTTGAAATCTAACAACAGCCAATAGTTGTTAATAGCTTGAATGAAGGATTCTTAAATTTATAAGAACGAATTCACAATTTTAAAATGCGGTCAAAAGGGATTCTAGTTCTTATTCTTTCTTTTCAAATTTTGAGGTACTTTCCAATTATAGGTCAAATACCAGTCCTAGTGTTTCAGGAAGACATCGATTATTGCCCATATCCATACAGCTAAAATAACCAGTAAGGCCGGGACCAAAATATTATTGGAAAAGCGAAAACCGCCTAAACCGAGATAATTGCCGTTGGCATCATACTCAACGGAATTATGCGGAATTACTCCGATATTAAAGACAACAAATGCAGGAAGACTAACAACCAACCCCACCCAAAATTTCCAGGTGTTTTTCCTGTAAGTATAAACCCACGTCCAGAAACTTAAAAATACCGCCAACAGGACAGCAGCGGTTTTACTCTTTGGACGGGGCGGTTTACCCAACTCGGCGCCGCACTCGATGCATCTTTCGGCAAGAGGCAAAACTTCAACACCACACGCACCGCAAAAATATTGACCGTGTGGCGGCTTAATACCGCAGCTGTCACAAATTTTTACCTCGGATTCTAATTTTTTTCCGTAATTTCTGCAATACATGGATACTTCCGTTCACCAGGCAAGAACCAAACTTAAAGAAGATTGTATTCCTTCCTCATGTGATTTAGCAAGACCGGCACATGGCCATCGTGTATTTTCCTCGAATCAAAATAAAATCATCTATAACGCTGCTACAACCACAAACCACGGCTTGAAAAACCTAAACGCCTGTGTTACTATCACTGCCAAGATAAGGAGATTGATATGGCAGAATTTACGAAACTTTTCGAACCCGGGAAAATGGGAAATGTAATACTGAAAAATAGAATCATCATGGCCCCCTGCGGCACTCACTATTCGTCACATTACGGTGTGGTAACCGACCAGCAGCTCGCTTACTATGGGGAAAGAGCTAAAGGCGGCGCAAGCCTCATCGTTACAGAGGGCGCCAGTACCCGTAAACCGCCCCGCGGTAAACCGGGGCGAATCCTGGTAAACGAGGACAAATTTATCCCCGGTCTGAAGAAATTAGCAAATATTATCCATGCCGGCGGCGCCAAAGCGGTAATGCAGATGAGCAGCCATCAGGGCTCCATGGACGAAGTCGACCCGGCATCTCCTTCGGGCATCCCCCATCCTTATGCGGGCTGGTCCACGTCTATTCCGAAGAAAGCAAGGATTATCACGGTTGCGGATATGGAGGAACTCATCGCAGAATATGGGGAAGCTGCCAGAAGAATCATGGAAGCAGGCTTTGACGGCGTGATGATTCACGGGGCTAACGGCTACCTTGCCTGTGAGCTGCTTTCCCGTGTTTTTAACAAGAGGACCGATGCGTACGGCGGCGACCTCAAGGGCAGAGCGAAGTATCTTATTGACATGGTAGCTGAAACCAAGAAAAAAACTTCACCCGATTTTCCGGTTATTCTCCGGCTGATGGGTTCCGACAGGTTGTCAAAAATCGGCGGCACGGACGGCTGGAGTATCGAAGAGTGCGTTGAGTTATGTAAAATCGTCGAGGCTAACGGCACGACCGCGGTTAATATCACCAGCGGGTCGGCGGTGACGCCGGAATGGACCGGCCCTGCCTATTTTATTCCCGATGCCTGTAATGTCGATATTACTGAAGCAGTTAAAAAAAGCGGCATAAAAATCCCGGTTTGGATTACCGGTAAAATTGACCGGCCCTCCCTGGCTGAAGAAATTTTACGAGATGAAAAAGCTGATTTTATCTGCATGGGCCGCGCTTTAATTTGTGACCCGTACTGGCCGACTAAAGTGAAAGAAGGCAGGATAGAAGATATTTGCCCATGCGTCTGGGATAAACGGTGTATTGAGGATGTCGTGTGCGATTTTTCCCCGATGTCCTGCACGGTCAATCCGCTGGTCGGCAAAGAAAGGGAATTCCAGGCAAAACTGCCGCGGGTGACTAAAGAGAAAAAGGTCCTGGTTTTGGGCGGCGGCCCGGGCGGCATGCAGGCCGCAATTATCGCGGCACAAAAAGGGCATCATGTTACGTTGTGGGAAAAAAGTAATGCGCTTGGCGGACAATTGATTCTGGCCGTTATCCCGCCGGATAAACAGGACTTAGGGAATTTCCTGACTTACCTCAAGGTTCAGGTGAAAAAAGCCGGTGTAAATGTCGTCTTGAACAAAGAAGCGACGCCGGAAGCAGTCACCAAATTCGCCCCGGACTCTGTGATTGTGGCGGTTGGTTCCACCCCGTTTGTCCCTGACATTCCGGGTATAAAAGGGAAAAACGTCATCAATTGCCGGGAATTTTTAGCGGGCGAGAAAAAAGTGGGGAAGAATGTGGTCGTTATCGGGGCAGGACATGTCGGCTGCGAAACGTGTTTTGCACTGGCGGAGAAAGGCGCTAATGTCACATTGACCTATATCGAACCGGCGCTAGAGATCAAGTATTGGATGTTTAAAAAATATTTCCAGGACAAACTGGCAAAATATAATGTCAAGATATATCCGCAGGTGCTGTACCGGAAAATTACGGATAAGGGCGTGGAACTGACGACACGGGAAGGTGAAACCGTTTTTCTGACCGCGGATAACATTGTATTAGCCGCCGGCTCTACCCCGGACCGGGCACTGCCCGAAGCGTTGAAAGGGAAATATCTCGATTTCGCGGAAATCGGCGATTGCGTCAAACCGCGGAAAATACGTGAAGCCGTCGAAGAAGGAATCTGGGCCGCCGTAGACCTGTAAGGCCAAACGATTATTATTTCAGGGAACGGGCATTATCCTCGCAGGTGATAATCTCGAGAAGGGCAGCCTGTCCGCCGTCGACGGCTTTTTTCGCCCTCTGCAAGGCCGGAATAATCTCATTCGGGTGGACAACTTTTTCGGAATAGCCGCCAAGGGCTTCCGCGAGTTGGCAATATTCTCCGGACTGACTTGTAAGGTGAAACTTACGGGTCGCGACCGGATTTTCCCGGATGTAACCGCCCAGCACGAAATTATTCATTAGCACTACAAGAATCGGAATATTTTCCCTGACTGCAGTTTCAAAATCCATACCGACCATGCCGAAAGCAGCATTCCCCATAAACGCGACTGCTGTCTCGTCAGGCCGGGCTAACTTAGCGCCCATGGCGAAACCCAGCGACGCGCCTAACGGCGTAGATTTTCCCCAACCGATATAACCGGACGGCACTGGAGATTCCCAGAAGGGCAACAATTGATTGCGGGGGCTGCCCGAATCGTGGGTGATGATAGTTTCCCCGGCATCGAACGTTTTCACCATGTCCCCGACCACGCGGTAGGGATTAATCGGGATCTCACTTGAAGTCAGCTTCGGTTGCCATTCTTTGAGCCATTCCTCTTTTACCGCTTTGATTTCTTTCGCGACATCGTTGTTTTTCCTTTTAAATTCAGGGCCGAGCTGCACCTTCACTTCATCGATAAGCTGCCGCAATACGAGTTTGGCATCACCGATGACGGCATGCTCCAAAGAATAGTCTTTGTTGATATCTCGTTCATCTACGGTTGACTGGATGATTCTCTTGCCTTCCGGGATAGGAGTCGTAAATGTTTCTTTGGTGCAGCTGGAACCGATGGCGAAAACAAGGTCGGCTTTATCCAGGAAATGCATCACCGTCCTGGGGCGGGTGTTGCCGCCGGCCCCAAGGGCCAATGGATGGTTTTCCGGGAAACCGCTTTTGCCGCTCAGCGTGGTAAAAACAGGAATCTGCAGCAGTTCGGCGAGTTCCCGCAGTTCGTCCCAGGCAGAGGCATGCAGTACGCCCTGTCCGGCACGGATAATTGGACTTTTCGCCGCAATCAGTGCTTTGGCAACTATCCGGATATCAGCCGGGTCGCCGGCGCTCCTGACAGGTTTAACCGGGGTGTATTGAAATTTGGCATCGTCAAATTCTTCATTCATGATATCGACAGGAACTTCGAGCATTACCGGCCCGGGACGTCCCGTCCTCATCAAAGTAAAGGCACGGCGCATCATCTCCGGAATACGGTCGGCGAAATTGATCGTATCCGCCCACTTGGTGACGCCCTGGTAGTTTTTGGAGGCAATAAAACTCGGGGGACGCTGCTGGCGGCGGTCGGCCCCGGCCGGCATCACCAAAATAGGAACGGACTCACTATAAGCCTGGGCGATACCGGAATATGCATTCTCGATACCCGGGCCGGACTGGACAAGACAAACCCCGTTGCGTTTACAGTTGGAAACCCGGGTGTAAGCATCTGCAATATTCACACCTATTCTCTCGGTCCGTGAAATAATGCACCTGATACCTTCTTCGGCGCCTGCTTCAAAAATATCATTTTGAGGGAAACCGCTGACAAATTCTACCCCTTCCATTTTCAGGATTTTGGCGATGGCAGTTCTACCTTTCATAGAAGTTTCCCCTTTGTTCTCTGATTTCAGGATTTTTTAAATACGGTGATGGCGGCATTCACACCCGCGCCCAATTCCATGTCGCAGCGTTCCGCCACCAATATTTTTTCCAGGGCATAGAGCAGGAACAATACATTTGACTCGCTGGATGATTCGCCCATCAGGCCGATGCGCCAGATCTTGCCTTTCAAAGGACCAAGACCTCCACCGATTTCAACATTATATTCATTCAGCAGTTTTTGCCGGACACGCACATCATCCGCCCCTGCCGGGATACGGACCGAGTTCAACGAATTCAACCGGTAGGCTGCCTGAGCATGCATTACCATACCCATTGCTTCCAGACCGGCGGTTAAGGCCGCGGCATTCTTCTGATGGCGTTTGATGCGTGCTTCCAATCCTTCTTCATAGATCAGCGCCAGCGCCTCGTGCAACGCATAAATCATGGAAACGGGCGCGGTGTGATGATAAGTGCGCCCGGTCCCCCAATAGGCAGAAAGCAGGCCAAGATCGAGGTACCAGCTTGGGCCTTTGGCTTTCCTGGCTTGCATTATGTCAAGCGCTTTTTGATTGACCGTGAAAGGAGCCAGCCCCGGGGGACAGCTGATGCATTTTTGCGTGCCGCTGTAACAGATATCGATTCCCCAATCATCGACCGCGACTTCCTGCCCGGCCAAAGATGTAACCGTGTCCACCATAAATAACGCCCCGTATTGTTTTGCCAGTTTTGAGGCTTCTGCCAGCGGCTGCATGACGCCGGTCGATGTCTCCGCATGCACCAGCGCCAGCATTTTAACCTTCTTCCGGGATTTCAGCGCAGATTCGATAGCTTCGGGAGCGACAATATTTCCCCATTCGGCAGTGACCGGAATAACTTCGGCGCCGCACCTGGCCGCATTATCCACCATCCTCTCGCCGAACACGCCGTTGACACCGATGACGACTGTATCGCCCGGTTCCAGAAAATTACAAAAACTGGCTTCCATACCGGCGGAACCGGTGCCGGAAATCGGAAAAGTGAGCTTGTTTTGTGTGCGGAAAAGGTAACGCAGCAACTCGACGGTGTCGTCCATGATTTTCACGAAGTATGGATCCAAATGCCCGACCATCGGGGCGGCCATGGCTTGTTGAACACGCGGATGAACATTGCTCGGTCCCGGACCCAGTAAAATTCTAACAGGTGGGTTAAGGTGCTGATACGAAATATTTGCCATGGTATCCTCCTCCAGATAAAAGTCTTAAATCAGATGCAAAATAAGGAATATGCGACAAAGAAACATTCGGCATTGCTCCGGTTAATATCAAAGCATATTACAGCGATGAATTGAAGTCAACCAGGGGTCAAGTCAGAAATTATTTCGTGCTGAAATGATGTAGAAAAAGGGGGAAGGAGCCAACTCGGGCTCCCTCCCCTAAAATATTATCCTGTACCAATAAAAAAATAAACCGGGGTTTATTTCTCAGGCACGCGGGCGTACGGTTCAGGATAAACAACCTGGCCGTGCTCTCTTGACGGGAGAATTATCGTGGCTGTCCCCGGCACGATCTTTTCGCCTCTTTGATTTTCGCACCAGCAATCGATGTCCACGCAGTATTTACCGTTATCGCAATACTTCTTAACAACTTTGCCTTTACAGAAACAGGTATCACCCAGCATACAGAACTTCCGGATTTCGGAGCGTGATTTCCAAAGGAAAGCATCATCGCCCATCCAGTTTGTCAGGACCATAGCCCGCCAGGCTTCCAGGTGTTCACCGGCCGCGAAACGCAGCAAAGAACCCGGCCGTACCATATTCGGCGCCTGGAAAGTCGGGTCGTAGGAAACAATATGATGCGGGTCTCTTTCTTTGTATATCCGCATCAACCTTTCCGAGAAATGAACATTGCCGTGTCCGCCGATGTTCCAGGCTTCTTTTTCGGTTAAAGTAAACGGCCCGCGCACAACCGGCGTCAGTTCATCTCCTTCTTTCACATCTTCCCAATAACGGGGATTGGCGCCGCGCAGCATCTCCAGTTCTTTGTCTTGGGCTTTATTGATTTTAATCAGGTCCTCCTGCGTGTATGTCGGTAATTTTGAGACTTCTTTTTTGTATTTGTTCGTCTCATCGACCTTCTGGTTTTCGGTCCAGGTCTCCCATGATTGATAACCGCCGACAATAGCCCCGCCGCGGAAATAATCGCAGGTTTCATATGACATTACTTTTTGTCCGGCAAATTGACTGGCCATCAATTTGGCATCAGATGGATATTTCACTCGATATTCCAGCTTATCGCCTTCGCACAGCGGGCGGAACCATTCATGCGCGGAACCGGAATAGAATCCGGATATGCCGGCCGGCCAATCATCCGGATATTGGGCATAAGTAATCGTATAGATATAGTTGGGAGGTGCCGTCAGACATTTGTACTTGGTATTTTTGGCATATTCACGGTCGCGGTAAAGGGGATTAAGGTCACCGATGCCGTCGACGAAGTGCTCGATGGTGTCAATCGTAACTTCCCGGTTAAAATAAGGCTTCATATATCCAAACCCGCGGGTGCGGGCTTCTTCGCTGGTATAAACACGGCCTTTATTCTTGCATACTTCGTACCACATCTCGATGGGGCTTAACTCATTTGCTGACATTACTATTTTCTCCTTTTTGACTTATCCGATATATTTAAAAGCTGATTAAATCATTTATCTCTAATAAATGACCTTAGTCTCAATCAAGTCGGCGATTTCCTTATCGTTGATACCTAACAGTTCTTTAAAAACGTAGTCGTTATTTTCACCCAGGCACGGCGCCGGGGGATTTTTAGCAGTCAAGGCTGATTTCCAGGGAGAGCGGTAAACAATAGTTTTACCGGCCACCCGATGATTTTGCTCAATAAAGATCCCACGGTTCTTGACGGGGGGGTCGTTGACCAATTCTTCGATATTAAAAGAAGGACCGGCGGCAACTCCTGCTTTTTGCAGCTTCTGCATTACTTCATAATGAGTAAAATCTTTAGTCCAACCGGCAATCAGTTTATTTAACTCATCCTGATTTTGCCAGCGCGCATACTGGTCGGAGAATTTTTCATCTTTGGCCCAATCCGGATTACCCATCACATGGCAAAGAGCCTTCCATTTGTCATTGGTGCCGACAGCGATGGCAACCCACTTGTCGCGGCCTTTGCAGGGATAACAACCGTGAGGCGCCATGATTTCGTCGCGGTTACCCATGCGGGGCCGGGTTCGTCCGTTCATCACCTCTTCCATGATGACTTCAGGAATCAGGCTTGTGACCCCTTCGTTCTGGGCAATATCGACATGCTGTCCCTTGCCGGTTCTCTGACGGTAATTCAGCGCAGCCAGCACGCCGACCAGACCGTACATGCTGCCGATGGGGTCGCTGGGATAAGGTCCGGAAATAACCGGCACCTCGCCGGGATAACCGAATGAGGCACTCAAGCCGCCGACGGCCTCGAGTGTAGATCCGTAAGAAAGATAATCTTTATCCGGGCCGGTACTGCCGAAAGCCGGTAAAGTAACCAAAATAATATCCGGCTTGATTTGTTTTAGCGTGTCGTAGCCGAGTCCCCAGCCGGGCAACGCACGCGGTGCAAAGTTGGTAATAATAACGTCGCTGATCTTAACCAGCTTCTTGATAATTTCCAGCCCTTTTGGCTGTTTCAAGTTCAACGTAATACTTTTAACTCCGCGATTGGTCACATTGAACTGTCCCTGATTAGGACCCTGTTCGGGGTTTTTGGTTATTTTTACGACACGCTGGGAATCCAGCCTCTGCTTGGTTTCAACTTTGATTACCTCGGCACCCATGTCCGCCAATACCCCGCCCATCCACGGCCCTGCCCAAACCCAGGTGAAAGCAATAACCCTGATGCCTTTAAGAGATGGCGTGCTCATATCCTGCTCCCTGCCTTAGTTTCTCATTTTTAGTAGAGAAAGAATCCTTGTTAACCTTAAATTACGCTGGCTTCTTTAAATTTGGCCAGGTCGCGTTTGTGATAACCCAAACGTCCGCAATAAATCTCTTCGTTATGCTGACCCAGAAGCGGCGCCGCCGAGGGCGATTCCATTTTGATTTCAGAAAACCGGTACGGCACACCCGGGAATGTCAATTTACTGCCGTCACGTTCAATTTCAACGAAGAATTGCCGTGCTGCCATCTGTTTATCCTGAAGAACCTGATGTGCCGAGCGGACCGCGCCCAGCGGGACGGCTTTTTCCTGACTCCGCCGGTAGATTTCTTCTTCGGTGAACTGCATCGTCCATTCAACCATCAAAGGTTTAAGCGCATCCCAGTATTTCGCCCGTAAGGCAAAATCCTTAAATAACTCGTTGTCGGCCCATTCCGGGTGACCCATAACCTCAACAAAACGCCGCCATTCCGCTTCTTCTACGAAAGCGGCGCAAATGAAGCCGTCTTTGCAAGGCAAAATATGAAAAGGAGCATGTCCTGCCGCATCCGTCCGTGCCATAATCTGACCGGCATAAGAATAACGCGCGATGGAAGAATTCAAATTTTGAATAACACTTTCCTGTTCGGAAACATCTAGTTGCTCCCCCAGTCCGGTGGTACTCTGGCGGAATATCGAGCTTAGCGTGGCCACTGCGGCGCTCAACCCGGCCTGGAAACTAAACAAATGCGCCGGTAACTTAATCGGTTCTTTGCTGATATCGCCTTCACGCATGGAAATATACCCCACGCCGCCGATATGCGCGCTCACTAATTCGCAACTTTCAT
>Ga0182027_10011596_pt1 | contig 12448 bp, 6 predicted proteins | sample 712E1DmetaG_FD_121300 | JGI IMG/M metagenome (GOLD analysis project Ga0182027, IMG submission 121300) | Permafrost microbial communities from Stordalen Mire, Sweden - 712E1D metaG (Illumina Assembly) | ecosystem: Environmental > Terrestrial > Soil > Wetlands > Permafrost | place: Sweden...
GGGCTGGGCAACAACCAGGTGACGAACCTGCGCCAGCACGTGCACGCGCTGTACTTCCAGGATGACTGGCGAGTTACCTCGCGGCTGACTCTGAATCTCGGTCTCCGCTGGGAGTTCGCGACTCCCATCTGGGAGCGCGACAACCTGTGGAGCAACTTCGATCCCACCACCAACGCGCTGGTGCGCGCATCGAACGGCAGCCTGTACAACCGCGCCCTGGTACATCCGGACTACAAGGACTTTGGGCCGCGCCTCGGCCTCGCCTACTCGGCCAATTCAAAGACCGTGGTGCGCGCCGGCTATGGCATCAGCTATTCGTTCTTCAACCGTCCTGGAAGCGCGCAGGAGGGCATCAATGCGCCCCTTTCCCTGTTCGGCGCCATCAACCAGAGCATCTCCCCGGGAGGCGCGCCGTCGTCATCCTTCCTGACCACGCAGAACAGCTTCACCACGAACATCGCCAGCCCGGCGAACTTCAACCCGATTCTGTCCAACATCGACTACATTCCAGCCGACACGAAGTGGCCCTACATCCAGAGCTGGATGGTCTCCGTCCAGCGCGAGTTGCCCTGGAACACGGTGGTCGAACTGGCCTACAACGGGAACCATGCGCTCCGGTTGCCGATTGTCGCCGACTACAACCAGGCGCTGCCGAATCAGGTGGGCGGAGCGCTGGGCGTACAGGCCCGCCGCCCGGATCAGAGTTTCGGCGCCATCACCTGGCTCGATCCGGCGGGCAACAACGACTACAACGGGCTGTCCGCCCGGGTTGAGCATCGCTCCGGCGCCGGCCTTTACTTCCTGAACTCCTTCACCTGGTCGAAGGCCATGGGCGATTCCGAGCAGGCTCTGGAATACTACGCCGGCTACTACGCCGCCAACCCGCAGAACATTCGCAACCTTGCCGGCGAACGCGGCCCTACGAGCTTTGACGTGAAGCTGATCAACGTGAGCAGCGTTGTCTACCAGTTGCCATTCGGCAGCGGCCGCAAGTTCGGCTCGAGTTGGAATCGCGTCCTTGACGGCGCCGCTGGGGGCTGGGAATGTAACTCGATCGTCACGGCTCACACAGGAACGCCGCTTGACGTCACGTACGCTCCCACGACCGCCAACGACGTCACCGGTCCCATCGCCGACTATCGGGGCGTCGCCGAGTTGCGGCCGAACGCTTCGGGCAGCGCGGCCAGCCAGAGCGCCTCTCAGATGATCAACACGTACTTCGCGGGATACACCTTCACGATTCCCGCGGCCAGCAGTCCGTTCGGCAACCTGGGCCGCGATGCGTTCCGCGCACCGGGATTCGTGCAGTGGGACCTCGGCGTGAACAAGACTTTTCGGATCGTGGAGCGCGCATCGCTTCAGTTCCGCTCGGAGTTCTTCAACGCGCTCAATCACACGAACTTCGGCCTGCCGAATACGGTGACGACGAGTTCGGCCTTCGGGACGATCCGGACCACGTATCCGGCGCGGCAGATTCAGTTCGCGCTCAAGCTAATCTTCTGAGCGTAGGCATTCTTTGGGCGTTGAGGCGAGGCTGCGGCCTCGCCTCTTTTTTCACCGGCTGCGGTCGAGGCCGATCAGGCCATCGCGGTAGTCGAGGGTCAGCGTGCAGCGGCTCAGCATGGGGTAACCGATCATTCCCGAGATCTCGACTCCATGAACGTTGCTCAGCCGGGCGAAATCGAGCGCAACGGCATTCGGGTCGGTGAGATCGCGACCCGCCAGACGGAGTTGGATGGGCCCGGCGCGAAATGCGGTTACCAGCCCGCCCCCAGGCCCTGAGACGTCGAAGTCCGGCGGCTCGTCGAACGGGACGGTCATTTGCCGCGAGACGGAACTGAAGGCCGCGCCTGTGTCGAGGATGAGATACCCGGAAGCGTCCTTGTCGAGCTTGGCGTTCACCAGCAAGAAGTGGGCCGCCTGGCACACCGGTGTCAGGCTCTCCATACCGGCTGGCACCCTCCGATCCCGCCCTGCCCAGAGCTGTTCCTGGGATTGCCACCAGGGAGCCTCATCCGGGTAAGGAAGCAGCTCCAAGGTTCTGCGGCGCGCATCCAGGCGGACAATGAACTGCTGAAACAGATTCGCGCCGATCACTCCGTCGATGTCATCGGCCAGGGCTCGGTCGGCAACATCTACCACGCAGTTCCTGAGGCGCAGATCGCCGATACGGACCGATTCCGCCAGCGTCTTGCGGGCTCCGACGCCGCTCTGTCCCACTCCGCGCAGGCCCGCATCCGCCATGTACTCCAGGCCGAGCTTCTCGGCGGACCGTGGGGAGATCGCGATTTCAGCGGCTCCTGTGTCGAAGACCAGGCGCAGCGGCTTGCTCCCGTTGACACTGACAGCCAGCACCAAGCCGTTCGCGAGGCCCGATCGCGCGGACCAGACGTCCATGGGCAACAGGTAGCGTTGGTAGGTGCCTTCCAGAAATGCCAGCCTTTTGGAGCCAAGGCGCCGGTAGAACTGCAGCCGGCCCAGCACGGTTTCGAGTTGCTCGCGAGGCATTCCGGCGCCTAGGGCGAGGAACCTCTTGAGCAGGACCGTCTCCTGTTCCCGATCCGACGCCAGCGAGGAGTACGCGAGCACCGTCTCCGGATCGTTCGGGTTCAGGCCGTACGCGGTGACAATCCGTTGCAGGGCTGCCCGGCGGCGGAAGTGGAGCTGGTCAAGCCGCCCGAGGCCAAGGTGGGCCTGGGCGCACTTCGGGTCAATCGCCAAGGCAGCACTGAAGTACCGGTCGGCAGTCTCGAAATCGGCTCGGCGGAAGTCGATGTCACCGAGCAACGCGCTGGTCTCGGCACGCCCCGGAGCGGTCCGTTCGGCCACGGCCGCTTCCGCGAGAGCCTGGCGGACGTTTCCCGATCGCAGTAGCGCGCGCGCCTTTTGGACGTGGAGGGCAAAATCGCTCCGTGCAGGATCCGGAGTGGGCGCGATCAGTTCGGCTGGTACGGCCGAGACCGCCATCCAGACCGCCAGAAGGGCCAGTCCCGAGGCGCGTACTGTCGATGCCAGGCGCATAGGCGTGGCAGGACGATGCAAACTTCCCGCGATTAGTATTTTACATTACGATTACGAAGAAGTTACAGGAATGTTAAGAGGGAGCCGAGGAGTCGAAGGCGTTCGCACGGCGAGACAGGGACCGGCTGCAAGATCGCGGAGAGCAAGCGCAGAAAGGCGCTACGGATAGGTTTGGACGGCGATTATGTGGCGCTTCGAGATCTCTTGCCCGAAGTGCTGGACCGCGAGGAGAATCTGAAGGTCCTTCTCGACCGCCGCAACCCCGGTCATGCGCAGGGCGTCCGCCAGTGCTGCCGGGTCGGCGACCAGTTCCTCGGCGGCCTCGACCGCGACGTCATCGGTGCCGTTCAGGGAGAGCGTGCTGGCGTTGTCGCTTCTGGGCGTGATCCGGGTGACAAGAGCATACGATTCCTGGCGGCCGCTCTCTATCCTCACGGTTTCATAGCGCCGGCCGGACAAGACGTCGAGGACAAAGGGAGCGCCGGAAGGCGGCTCCATTCGATACCGCAATGGGACCTGGGCGGGCAGCGACGAACCGGCCGTCCGGCCAAGGAGGATCTGCGCGGAGCGCTCGTCGGAGACCAGCGGGACGTCGGCCACGGTGACGATCTCCGCGCGACTGCCAAGGTTGCGGGCGATGTCATGGATCCGCAGCAACTGGCGCACGGCGCGCAGAGGGATCGTGTTGCCGTCGCCGGGTGCGGCCTGCACCTTCAGGACCAGACTGTGGTTCCCCGCCACAAGCGGCCGCCAGAACTCCTTAAACAGCGAGTCGGGAGACAACATCCATCGGAACGCCAGGCCGGAGAGCAGGAGCGCGGCAATGGTGGGCCCGACCAGCCAACCTTTGTGGAGTGGTGGAGCGCCAGGCTGGATACCCTTTGGCAACGCCAGTTGTTTCAGAGGGGCGCGCCGGGCCGTTGGACGGAACTCCGGCACGTACGAGCCCGAAGGGAGCAGAATCCTGTAATGCTCGTCTCGTCCGAACTGCTCCGCGTATTGCAGAAGCCGCCGGCGCACCTCATTGGCTCGAACCCGGACAGTGGAATCCGAGCTGGTGTCGTAGGCGCCATCCTTCCCGTAGAGATGGACGCCGATGAGACGCTCCTTTAGAAGGTCCGACTCGCCGCTGAGCGTTCTCTCGACGATATGGGAGAGGAACTCGCGGCTGCGCTTGCTTCCGCGGAACGCGTCGCTGGCCATTGTGCGCTGCAACTGTTCGCGCACCAACCGGTGCTCGGTATCTCCAAAGACCGCAGCGACAGGTACCATGCTGGACATCTCTTCTGCTCCGCTTTCAGCACCGATTCCGCATCCGGGAGGCAAGCTCTGAAACGCCTTGACCCCCAGGCTAGGCGCGTTCAGACATCCCTAAGTCTAGCGGCTCCAGATTGCAAAACCATGATCCCTCTGTTGCGCCGTCGTGACGCTCCGGGCCCAGTATTACAGGGCAATGAAAAAGCCCCTGTTAGGCCCCGTTTTGTACCGTTCTGAACGTTCCGCACCTGCGTGCGCTGCGGTTACAGTCGTTCTTACCCCCGGAGCGATTGTTGCCGAAAACGGATCTTGCCATTGTCGGAGTAGGGCGCAGGGCTGGGGACATGAGCCTCGACCGGTGGCGCAGGCGCGTCTTTGTCAGCGCCTGGATCGGCTATGCGGGCTACTACTTCTGCCGGAAGAACCTCAGTGTGTTGATGCCGATGCTCTCGCGCGAGAGGAGCTATTCGAATCTCCAGTTCGCGCACCTGATCTTCGCCTTCAGCCTGGCCTACGTAGTGGGACAGTTCATCAGCGGATTCCTCTCGGACCGTTACGGCCCCAGAAGAGTCGTTACGGCCGGCGCACTGGTCTCCGTGGCTGCCACGGTGCTGATGGGGATATGGCAGAACCCCACACTGTTTCTGATCCTCGAACTGGCCAACGGGCTGGGCCAGTCCACCGGCTGGTCCGGGATATGCAAGTTAATGGCCGCCTGGTTCGTGCGTGCCGAGCGCGGCGTAGTGATGGCTTGGTGGAGCACGAGTTATGTGCTGGGCGGATTCCTGGCCACCGTGTTCGCCACGTGGATGGTGACCAATCCGTACCTGCTGCCTGAACTGGGCTGGCGCCGCGGGATGTTCGGCCCCGCCTTGGTCCTGGTAATCGCGGCGGTCTTCTTCTTCTGCGCGGTTCGCGACAACCCCAGGCGCGCCGGCCTCCCCGCCAGCCTTCAGGAAGACGACGACGAGGCCACCGGCGAGGTCGCGCCCAGCCCACGCCGATCCTGGGCCCTGCTGTTGAAGAACCCCAATATCCAGGCCATCGCCGGGATGTATTTCCTGCTGAAGCTGGCGCGCTATTCGCTGCTCTTCTGGCTGCCGCTCTACCTCTCGCAAAAGTTGCGCTACTCGGACGAGCGCGCCGGCTACACGTCTTCGCTGTTTGAGTTGATCGGCTTCCTCGGTCCCATCCTGGCTGGATACGCCTCCGACCGCCTGTTGGGCTCACGGCGGTTTCCGGTGGGCGCCGTCATGCTGTGGGCGCTCGGCCTGATGTGCCTGGTGCAGCCTCTGGCCAACCTGGCTGGCTTCTGGGGGACGGCGGTTTCGATTTCCATCATTGGAATCTTGGTTTACGGTCCGGACACGCTCATGTCCGCGTCGGCCGTGCAGGATTCGGCCCATAGCGGGGATACTGGCCTCTCGCTGGGCTACGTGGATGGCGTCGGATCGTGCGGTCAGTTGGTTTCCGGCTATGTGATCGCCGGAATCGTGCAGTGGTTCGGCTGGGATAGCACGTTCACGCTCTTCGCGGTCGTATCGATCCTCGCCGGATTGGTTCTGGCCTCGCGCTGGGAAGCGGAGCGGCGCGCATTGCTGCCCGTGGCCGACCACGCCCCGGAGCCCGTTTACCGATGCCCATGACAGCCATCACAACCCGCAATCGCGGCAAAGTTCATAGGAGAACACATGCAGACTCGCATCAATGCATTTTCTGACTTTCTTCGACTCGGTGCGCTGGTCGTAGCGGCGTTGCTGCTGGGCCACTCGCAGTCCCTCGCACAGTCGACGTATGGAACCATCGTCGGAACCGTGTACGACCCCAGCGGAGCCGTGATACAGAACGCCAAGGTGGAGGCGAAGAATGAAGGCACCTCGGCCACACGTGCAATCGGCACGGACACCCAGGGCGACTACCGTTTCGTGAACATGGAGGCGGGGCCCTACACCATTACAGTCGCAGCGCCGGGATTCGCCACCATACAGAACAAGGGCGTCATCCTGCTGGCGCGGGAAACCGCACGCGCCGACGTGAAACTCCAGGTGCAGGCCGGCGGCGAGCAGGTCGAAGTCACCGGCGCCCAATCCGTCGTCAGCGAAGAGCCCACACAATCCAGCTCGCTTTCCGGCTCGGAGATCAACTCGCTCGCGCTCAATTTTCGCGCCTCGAACAACCCCAGCCCCATCGTGACCGCCACGCTGGCTCCCGGTGTGAAGGAAGACCGCTCGGGAAACTTCACCTTCTCCGGGCAGTTGCCGACGGCCACGTCCTTCTCGATCGACGGCATTTCCACCCAGACGCCACGTTACGGCGGCCCGACCAAGGAATTGTTCCCTTCGGTGGAGGGCATCTCCGAGTTTCGCGTGAACACCGCCGCCAATAGCGCGGAGTTCTCGCAGCCCACCGACCTGACCGTCGTCAGCCGCGGCGGCACGAACGAATTCCATGGCGGCTCCTACTGGTATCTGATGCGGAAGGACTTCAACTCGCCGGACCAGATCAGCGGGAACACTCCCATCGGCGATGCCAACACGTTTGGGGTCTCGATCGGCGGTCCGATCGAAATTCCGAAGGTGTACAACGGCAAGAACCGGACGTTCTTCTACTTCGACTACGAAGGCATCCGGCTGAATCAGAGCGCGCTGATTTCGACCAACACGCCTCCAGCGGCCTGGCGGAGTGGCAACTTCTCCGGGTCGGGGGTGACCATCGTAAACCCGCTGACCGGCGTACCGTTTCAAAACAATCAGGTCCCTTCGACAATGATCAACCCGGTTTCGGCCAAGGCCATCCCGTTGTTCTTCCCGCAGGCCACGAACTCGTCAGCCTCGCTGGCCGGTGGGCCCAACCTGGTCGAGACCTTCCCGGGATCCTACGGTCTGGACGGATTCGACGGACGCCTGGACCAGGTCTTTTCGGACAGCCACAGACTCTGGGGCCGCGTTACGCAGAAGACGATCTCCTCCACCGGCACCGACGGCGCGCTGGGTGCGCTGGGGAGCGGCGACTCGTCGTACAACCCGTTGATGGGAACGTTCTCGCAGCCCGTGGACGCCACCAACATCGCCGGCTCCTACAACTGGATCATCAGGCCGAACCTGGTGAACGAACTGCGCGCCGGCTATTCGCGCTCGAACTACTCCTTCACATACCCACAGGCCGCCCAGGGTGACTCGATTATCTCTTCCCTCGGGATCACGGGCTTGCCCGGCTCCCCGAAGAACGGTCTCGGGGGCGTTCCCGTCTTCTACATCGGCGACCTGATGGGCGGCGCCACGAATCCTTACGGCCACCCTCGCGTTACCAAGAACGGCCTGCTCGAGATCGGCGACAACCTGAGCTGGATCAAGGGCAAGCACAGCCTGAAGTTCGGATTCGAATTCTGGCGCATGAATTACCAGGACAACATTACCTTCCTGAACGGCGACGAATACGGCGACTACTATTTCACGGGTGCCAACGACGCGCAGGCCTTCGCCAACTTCCTGCTTGGCGACGTTGGCGCCGCCTACCAGGCTCAGAACGGCCCTGACGGCAAGCCTTATGGCTACCACTATGGCGGCTTTGCCCAGGACGAATGGCGCATGCTGCCGAACTTCACCCTGAACTACGGTCTGCGGTACGAAGTCAACACGCCGTTCAACGATGCAACCGATCAACTCGGCAATTTCGACACGAAAGTTCCAGGCGGCGAGCTCGTGGTCCAAAACGGGGAGATGTCGCAGATCAACCCGCTATGGAAAGCGGCCGTGGGCAACACGCCTTTCGTCACCGCCTCCCAGGTTGGTCTGCCAAATACGTTGCGCTACACGTACTGGGGCAACATCCAGCCCCGGCTGGGGTTCGCCTGGAAGCCGTTTCACGACGACAATACGGTCATCCGGGCCTCCGGAGGGACGTATTCCGTTCCCGTCCTGGGCGCGGTTCTCTACTCGCTTCTGGGTGTGGATACGAGCTACTTTGCCTACTATCCTTCCACCGCGAGTTTCGTGCGCACCTTTCCGAATGTGTTCGCCGGGAGCGGCACGTCCACCGGATATCCGAGCTACCGCCGTGCCAACCAGTGGGATCTCAAGGACCCGCGCGTGATCCAGTGGAACTTCTCCATCGACCACAACCTTGGCTTCAATACCCTGGCGCGCCTCACCTACACGGGCTCGCACACCTATAACCTCATATACAGTCCGGACCTGAACCAGGTTGCGCCCAATACGTATGGCTACGCCGCACTCACGGCGACGCCGGCCCTCAGGCAGGTGAATCTGAAATTCCCGAATTTCGCCGAAGTGTTGACCCGCGCCAACGGCCCGAGCGACAAATACGACGCCGGGACCGTGGAAGTGAACCGCCGCTTCTCGAGCGACCTCAGCTTCTCGAACAGTTACACCTACGCGAAAAACATCACCAACGCGTTGGGTGTCGCGCCCAGCTCGTCTATTCCGCTGGGAGGCCAGGGCGACAACGGCGACAACGTGAACAACGTTTACAACATAGCGGCCGATTCCGGAAATGCATACTACACGCCGCGCCAACGGTTCGTGAGCACCCTGGTCTATGACCTTCCGTTCGGGCGCGGCAAGCAGGTCTTCGGCGACATCGGCCGCGGAGCCAACCTTCTGGTTGGGGGCTGGCGGGTGACTGCGGTAACGCTGTTGCAGACCGGCCCCTGGCTGACGCCTTACTTCCCAAGCAGCGTCTCGGATCCCTCCGGCACGAACCCTTCTCAGCGCTCCGTCAGCACGCAGCGGCCCGACTGCGTCTCGGGACAGTCCGGGTATCTTTCGAATCCGACCACCGCGCAGTACTTCAACGTGGGTGCGTTCTCGATTCCCGCCAGCGACATCGGCCGGTACGGGACCTGCGGAGTGGGCATCCTGGAGGGCCCCGGCACTTCGACGTTCTCGATGTCCGCCGGCAAGGCGTTCGCCGTGACGGAGCGCCTCTCGCTGCGTTACGAAGCGCAGTTCGCGAACCTCTTCAATATTCTGAACAAGGACGTTCCGAACATGAACGTGGCCAGCGGCTCCTTCGGCCTCATCAGCCAGAGCCAGGGAGTGGAACAGGCTGGCCCGCGCACGATTCAGATGATGTTGCGCGTGCAGTTCTGAAGCGGTTGTGACCCACTCGATCGCCCGGCGGGCGGCCACACGCTCGCCGGGCGCTTTTTGAAAGGTCTGCATGCGAAATCCAAAACTGCTATTTACTCCGGGACCGCTGACCACCAGCGAAACAGTGAAGCAAGCAATGCTCCGCGACCTCGGGTCGAGAGATACGGAGTTCTTGGAGGTCGTGAGCCGGATCCGCCGCCGCCTGCTGGATCTCGGCAACGCCGCCGATGGCACCTACGAGGCCGTGCTGATGCAGGGTTCCGGCACCTTCGCGGTCGAGTCGGTGATCTCATCCGTAATCCCGGCGGAGGGCAAGCTGCTGGTTGCGATCAACGGCGCCTACGGCCAGCGGATGGCGAAGATCGCGTCCGTGCTCGGGATCCCGTTCCGGACCGTTAGCTTCGCCGAGGACGAGCCGGTGGAAACCTGCCGGATCCGCGATGACCTCGACTGCGATCCCGCGGTTACGCATGTGGCCGCGGTCCATTGCGAGACTTCGACCGGAATCCTGAACCCGATCGCCGAGCTGGGCAGGGTGGTGCGCGAAGAGGGGTGCACCTTCATCGTGGACGCGATGAGCAGTTTCGGCGGCATCCCGGTAGACGTCCGGGAGAGCTGCATCGATTATCTGATCTCTTCGGCCAACAAGTGCATTCAGGGAGTACCGGGTTTCGGATTCGCGCTGGCGCGCCGCGAGCTTCTGGTCGAAGCCGCAGGCTGTGCGAGAAGCTTGAGCCTCGACCTGGTTGCACAATGGAAAGGGCTCGAGACGGACGGTCAGTTCCGCTTCACACCGCCGACGCACGCCCTGCTGGCATTCTCCCAAGCGCTGGACGAACTGGAATCTGAGGGCGGCGTGCCGGGGCGGGCAGCGCGGTACGGGGCCAACCATAGCGCGCTGATGGAAGGCATGGGGGAGCTGGGCTTCGACGCCTATCTCTCTGCCGAGCACCGGAGTGACATCATCACCGCGTTTCGCTTCCCGGCCCATGCAAGTTTCGACTTCCCTGCCTTCTACGGCCGGCTGAGCGACCTGGGATTCGTGATTTATCCCGGCAAGGTGAGCAACGCGGACTGCTTCCGCATCGGCACGATTGGGCACATCTTCCCGGAAGACGTGAGGGAGCTTCTGGCAGCGATTCGCAGCACGCTGGCCGAGATGCGGATCGATTCGGCGCACGCCGCAATGTGTGCATAGAGAGAGGACGCAAATGGAAGGCCAAGGGCAATTCAGAGGACCCGTCCGGGCCGTCATCTTCGATTGGGCCGGAACTACGGTCGATTACGGCAGCCGTGCGCCGGTTGCGGCCTTCACCGAACTTTTCCGGCGCCAGGGCGTGACGGTGACGGAAGAAGAGGCGCGGCGGCCGATGGGTGCGCACAAGAAGGAGCACATCCGGCAGATGCTCGCGATGGAGTCCGTAGCGAACCGGTGGCGCCAGGTCCACGGAGCGCAGCCTTCCCCCGACGACCTGGAGAGTCTGTACGGTGAGTTCATCCCGCTACAGACGGAGGTGATCAAGCTCCATGCCGATGTGATACCGAGGACTCTGGAGACGGTTCGGATCCTGCGTGAGTGCGGGATCAAGATCGGAAGCACGACGGGGTACACCAGAGAGATGATGGCTCCCTTGCTTGAGGCTTCGGCCCAAGGCGGCTACTCGCCGGATTCCGTGGTCTGTGCCGACGAGGTTCCTGCCGGGCGGCCCGCGCCCTGGATGGCTCTCCAGTCTGCCATGCGGCTGGGCGTGTACCCGGTCTCGGCGTGCGTGAAGGTGGGCGACACAGTGGCCGACATCGCCGAAGGGCTCAATGCAGGAATGTGGACCGTCGGAATCACCAAGACCGGAAACGAACTGGGGCTATCGCAGGCGGAGGTCGAGGCGCTCCCCGGCGGCGAGCTTGCGAACCGGCTCGCGACCGCCTCCGAGCGGCTGCTGGAGGCGGGCGCTCACTACACCATCGAGGGGCTCGCCGAACTTCCAGCCGTGATTGACGCGATCAATCGACGCCTGTCTGGCGTCCGTCACTCGGAGACGGCCAGCTTGGGTTGAATCGCGGCCGGCAACGGTACGCCCAGAACGGCGGCCAGCGTGGGTGCGATCTGCCGCATGTCGATCACGCCGAGTCGCCTTCCTCGTGCGATGCCGGGTCCCATGATGAAGAACGACGCCCGCATCTCGGGACGATCCGGCAGGTAACCGTGCATCCCGGTGGATGGCGCCGGAGTCACCAGGGGGCCGGAAAACGCGTAGCCGAGCTGATAGCCTGGCTTCAGCTCGACCAGGAACGCGGCGTCTGGATATCCGCCCAACTTTCCGATCTCCGCGGCGCTCAGCACGCGGGCGATGCCGCTCTCCGGGTCGGCCGCCAGGTTCTGAAGCATCCGGCCCACGCGGTCGCGGGCCGCCGCATCCGCCGGATCCTTCAGCATCACGCCCGCCATACCGCCTGCCGGCCAAGGCGATGCCAGCCACTCGGAAACGGTCCTGGCTCCCGAGATGCCATCGGGTTTTCCCAAAGTGATCAGGCCCGCCTGCACGAACGGAACTGCAAGGTTCACTCTATGTTCCGTCGCGATGAAACCGTGGTCGGACACGATTGCGACCACCGTCTTCGGGTCCGCCTTCGAAGCCGCCGCCGCAATGCGCCCGATCATTCCATCCAACGCTTCCAATGTCTGGCAGCTTTCTTTGCTGAACGGGCCCGTTTCGTGTTCCGTCTCGTCCAGCGCGCTCAGGTGGATCGTCAGCAGCCCCGGCTTGACGCTTTCGATGATCGCGATCGAGTACTTAGTCCGAATCTCATCGCCCGCGACAGTCGTTTCATTGCCATTGGTGTAGGGCCCGAGCTTCGCTTCGAGTTGCTGAAGCCAGCCGTCTGGCCGGCTCAGCGCTTCGATCAGCCTGCGATCGTCCTCGGTCTCCGCGCGCCAGTACTCCGGAATCAGGTAGCGCACGCCCCGCGCCTCCACGGTTACCGGCCAGTTGATGCTGGCCGTCGTAAGGCCAGCCCGGCTCGCCGCCTCCCAGAGCGTCTGCGCGCGGATCGCCTGTCCA
>Ga0182027_10011597_pt1 | contig 12448 bp, 11 predicted proteins | sample 712E1DmetaG_FD_121300 | JGI IMG/M metagenome (GOLD analysis project Ga0182027, IMG submission 121300) | Permafrost microbial communities from Stordalen Mire, Sweden - 712E1D metaG (Illumina Assembly) | ecosystem: Environmental > Terrestrial > Soil > Wetlands > Permafrost | place: Sweden...
AGGCTTGAAAGGAATACCAGGTCAAAGAAGATATTGACATATATCCTCCAGGATGCAAGTTCAGGGAGCAGATGGGGAGCATAAGCCATCACATAGGATGGGACAAAGGGCAGGGTAAACATAAATAAGCCGATATAATACCTTGTCCTGCTAACAGGTTTGACTCTGACTATCGTCTTGTAATGGATCCTGATGTGTTCCACGATGTAATAGTACGACCCCTTTCCCATGACAGCGATACCAATGATCTTCCATAAAGGTCCGTTGATCCAGAAGAAGCCCAGGATCAGGGCTTTCATCGAATGCCGGTGCATGTAATGGGTTAGAAAAAGTCCCGTCGGCACCATGAAAAACGACAGTAAAATAAGTATGCTCCCAAGGTATAACCCGAACCCCGGATTGTGATCTTTAACACTGATCGCTGTTTTTGTCTTCATATTCAAAGCAATTATAAAAAGAAAATCGCAACTCCGCTAACAGCCAATACGGCACCAATAACTTCTTTTAAACTGATTTTTTCTTTGTAAAGTATGATCGATGGAGGAATTATAAGGACCGGGACTATTGCCATGATCGTTGAAGCAATCCCCGTGTCGGCATACTTAATTGCAAGAAGTGAAAATGAAACCCCCAGGAAGGGGCCGAAGAATGCGCCAAGCGACAGCAGGGCCATTGGTTTTACATGGCCAATACCACGAACAACGTCTTTCCATTTTCCCATAAAGGAATAGATCAATGTAAATCCTGCAGTTCCTGCCATTACCCTGATCTGGGTTGATGCAAAGGTATCATATCCCTGCATGCCCACCTTGCTCAGAACCAGTCCGGCAGCTTGCCCCAGGGCTCCTCCGAAAGCAAGCAGCAAACCCCAGAGGGGGTACGAAAATTTCAGGATACTCCATAAACCATTCTTTTCTCCGCCTCTTTTTCGGAGAACGACCAACGCAATGCCGTTCATGGTTAAGGCCATTCCTATCCAGCTTTGCAGGCTTAGTTTTTCTCCAAGGACCATCCAGGCAAACAATGCCGTCATAGGTGGTGCGAGCGCCATGATCAGCATGGAGACCCTTGCACCGATCAGCACGAAGGACTCTAAAAGGCAGAGGTCACCGAAGGTAAACCCTATCAGTCCCGACAGTGAAAGCCAGAGCAGGTTATGCCAGCTGGCATCGACGGGGAAAACATATCCGCGGTAAAAAAAAACAAAAATTGTGAGAAAGATAAAACCTATGATCAACCTCAGGATATTCACTACCATTGAGCCGATTTTCCGGCTTGCTGCTTCAAAGGTGAGGGCCGTGACAGTCCAGAAAAAGGCAGTAAGCAGGGCGGCAAATTCTCCTAAATGGTGCATCTCCTTATGGTGTTATCGGCCGGCAAGCCAGTTTTCAGGGTTCTGGATCATTTTGCCTTTCCAGATCTCAAAATGCAATTCGGTTTTTTGTTCTTCAACATTCGTGTGTACCTTGCCTATAGTCTGGCGGGTTGTTACTTCCTGGCCTTCCTTTACACTCACCATCTCGAGGTTTGAATACACCGTAAGATATTCTCCATGTCTGACAATAACGACATTATTCAGGTTGGGAAACGACATGACTTTGCTGATTTTTCCGTTGAAGACAGCTTTTACCTGCGCGTTTTGTTCTGTGGTTATGTCCACACCGTTATTTTTCACCTTAACTCTCTCAAGAACCGGATGCGGATGTTCACCGAAAGTACCGGAAATGAAACCTTTCTCACAGGGCCAGGGCAACCTTCCCCTGTTTGATGCAAACGAACTGGAAAGTTCCCGTTCGCGGGGCGTCATCTCATAGATAGCCGGGCCTGAAATAATATGGCCCGAAGGCTTCTTCTCGTTGCCTTCAGTCTTCCGCATTCTTTCTTCGGATGCCTTGATCTCTGTTGCAATAAGCTTTTCGATTTCGAACTGAAGCCTTGCGGCAGCCTGTTGCTTCGTTTTAAGGCTGGCAATAAGCTGTTTCTCTTTGCTTGAAAGCTCTTTGACCGTCCTGGTCTTTTCCTGTTTTTCAAGGTCCAGTTTCACTTTCTCCTTTTGCTGGGTTTCAAACAGGGAAAGTTTTTCCTGTTTCTTTGCTTCCATGTCCTTCCTCTGGCCGTTGATGACCTGGGTTGTGTTTTCTATACGCTCCGCCTGTCTGCGCCGGTAAGCTGAATATTGCTGGTAATACTTTATCCGCTGCCAGGCCTGGTTGAAATCCCTCGACGAGAAGATGAACATTAGTTTGTTACGGCCGTTCATGGTACGATATGCCTGGTATATCATCCTCGCATAGTCGTCCTTAAGGGTTTTAAGTTGTTTCGACATCTTGTCGAGTTCAACGTTTTCGACCTGTATGTTCATGTCGATCTGCCCGAGTTCCCTGTTGATGGTGACAATAAGAGCCTCACGGCTGCTAATCCTCTGGTTCAGGATCTTCAGTTTCTCAACGGATACCTGCTTGGATTGCTTGGTCTTCTCGAGCAGCTCGGTTGTGTACCGGATCTCGTCCTCAAGCTGCTTCTTGGTCTTCTGAAGCCGTTCTTTGTCCCCTTGCCCGAATGCCGCAGCTGACAACAGTAATATCAGGATCAGTTGTAAACCGACGATAGCTGATATCCGGCAGGTGTTCTGGATATTCATCCCGTTTGAATGAAGTGTTTATTTTACCTGTAAATACCCCGAAGGTATCTTGAATGGGAACTGCAGGGGAACATCCACGCTGATCCTTGAAAAGGAAGCCTTCACCTTTATTGTATTATCCGCCCAGATGGTCACATCGAGCGCTCTGGGAAACAGCTGTCCTTCGATACTTTCAAAATCACCGTAATTGGCCTCCAGTTTGATCTTTTCGTTTGATATTTCCTTCACATCCGCTTCAGTGATCTTAAACGTTTCTGAATCAAGCCAGATATTCTGAATGAATGCCCTGGCGTTTTCCTCGCTGTTCCTCACATATTTCCTAAGCTTTATCCTGGCCGCCGTTGAAAGCTTGTAGTTGCTGTTTTCTATAGTCACCCTGAATTTCCCGTCTTCGTAAAAGTTCAGGTCATTACCGAGAAGATATGCCTGCAGGATGTCGAAGTCAATATGGGTGTTCAGAAAATGATTGACTGCATCATAATCCCCTTTGTAATACGTATTGTTGATTTTGTTGATCATTTTAACGGAATCCTGGGTGATGATGAGGCGCATGGCTTCGATGCCGAGGCCGGGAGTAAGCGAAAGCCAGATAACGCTGTCTTTTTTTATCCTTATCTGCCCGTTAAAGGAAGTGCTTTTTTTCTTGTTTTTGTATTCCGCTGAGAATTTACCCATAAACCAGGTGTATTTCAGCTCGTGTTCCCGGAGTTTTTTAAACAGGAAATCCACTCCCTCTTCCTTAATCGGCGCTTTAATGGCCTTCCTTGAAGGGCTGCAGGACAATGAAAACAAAATGCAAAGGGCAGCAAACCCTGTCAGGTATCCTATCCTCAGCCTGTTATTCTTTCTCATTCTGTTCAATTAATTTTTTTTCGCTTATTTTCTTATTCAGCAATTCGGATCCCTCTCCCTTTGCTTTGGCTTTATTCCAGTACTCCAGCGCTTTTTCAGGCTCTCCAAGCCTGTAAAGCACATCTCCGTAATGTTCCAGGACCTCACTGCTTACGCTATCCTTGTCGGCCAATGCTTTCGCTATCCATTTCCTCGCATCGGAGATCTTTCCCAGTTTATACAGTACCCAGCCGTAAGTATCCTCGAAAGAAGAATTTGCCGTATCAAGCTCAATAGCTTTCTTTGCCATCTTTTCTGCCTTGTCGAGGTTTATTCCCCTCACCGAAAGATAGTAAGCATAATTATTCAGGACGTATGGGTTGTTGTCTTTAGCTTTTAAAGAATTTTCATAGGCCTTATCCGATTCCTCCGGTTTTTTCAGGGAATGCCATGCATCACCGAGGTACATATAGAACTGGGAGATGAGGTCATCATTATTCACCACCAGTTTAACCCCAAGTTCCAGAACTTTTACCGCTTCTTCATATTTCTTTATCTGGATGGCTCCCAAGCCGTTGAACAGATAAAGCACACTCTGTTCAGGGAAAAGCTCTATGGCTTTTTTACTGTTATCGTAAACTGCAGTGTATTCGCTAAGCTGGAGTTCGAGCCGGAGAAGTTCTTCCCATACTACGTATTTGCTCGAATCAAGCCTGATCACCTTTAAAAATGCATCCTTTGCATCTTCATATTTTTTATCCTGTGAAAGCAGATCTCCATAAATTGACCATGCTTTCGGATTGTCGGGATGGGTTTTGATCATGATCCGTGAAAGTTCAAAAGCCTGATCCTTGAGCTGATCGTAGATCTGGTTGACCGTATAAAAAGAAAGCAAAATGGTTACTTTGGTATCCACATCGAGGTTCGGATTGGCGAAGCCCAGTTTAAGTTCATCGAAGGCTTTTTCCTTATTCCCTGTCTTGCGGTAATAATCGGCGAGCGACATATGAATGTAAGGGTTGCCGGGATCGGTTTCGGCCACTCTTTTATAGATTTCAAGGGCTTTACTTTGTTGATTGTTCCCCATATAAAATTCTGCCAGCATCGACAGGTAGCGGGAATCATCAGGAAAGGTTTTAACCAGGTTTTGCAGTTCGTTTTCGGCTTTTTCAATGTTGCCAAGGTGAAGGTAAATCTTTTCCTTCTGAAGGGAGATCTCTTCATTTATCCCTGCCTTTTCTTCTATCTGGTCGTAGGTTTCCGCGGCTTTTTTTTCATCCCCAACCATCATGTAAAGGGCTGCGAGCTGGAAATAGTAATCCAGTTCCCCTGGATATTTCTTCACCAGATTCTCATAAATGCCAACCGCCTCTTTCTCTTTTTTACCGAGCTGGCATATCTCTGCCAGAAAGAGCTGATAGTATTTATTGTTTGGATCAAGGCGGATGGCATCCTGTATCAGATCATAGGCATCGTCATATTTCTCATTTGCTGCCAGCAACCTGGCCAGTTCGAATTTTCCGGCCGGATCGTTGGGATAATGCTCAGTGTAAACCGTGAACAGCTGTATAGCCTTGTCGGTATTCCCGATCAATGCTTCTTTCTTGGCTTCTATGAGCATCGCGGTATTCTCGACCTGAATAAGAAGTTTATCATCCCCCTGATGCCGTTTACCATGTTTTGTCCTGGTCGTATCAGGTTGCTCCCCGCGAATTGACAGCATTCCGGGACCGCATACTCCAGTCAGGGACGTCAGCAGAAAAAGATATACTAATATAAATCCTCTATGTTTCATTAATTGGTTCTTTGTTCGCTATTTATTTATGTCCCGTTGAGCCAAATCCACCTGTCCCGCGTGTTGTCTCTTCCAGTTCATCCACCTGGTTCCACTGCACCTGTTCATGAGCTGCAATGATCATCTGGGCTATCCTTTCGCCGTCCTTCACCACAAAATCCTCATTCGATAAATTAATCAGAATGACCTTGATTTCGCCACGGTAATCGGCATCAATTGTGCCGGGAGTATTCAGTACCGTTACGCCTTTTTTAATTGCAAGGCCGCTGCGTGGCCTCACCTGGGCTTCAACTCCAAGGGGAATTTCGATAAATAATCCGGTAGGGATCAAGGCCCTTTCCAGTGGTTTCAGAACTATTTCACCGGGGATAAAAGCCCTCAGGTCCATCCCTGCCGAAGCGGCAGTTTCATAGGCAGGCAAAGGATGGTGGGAATTGTTGACTATCCTGATTTTCATAGGGAAATTTGATGTGCAAAGGTAATAAAAATCTCATTCGGAAGCCTTTGCGAGGCGCGGCTTTTCCAGGAAGAAAGCAGTCAGCAGAAAAACCATAAGCAATACTGTGTTAAACGCCAGCCTTGGAAACAACAGGGAAATATGAACATTTGCACTGATACAATAGATAATCAGGGCAAGAGCAAGGTAACCTGTGAATTTCCTCAGGTTATAGGGAATGGGATAATATTTTTGCCCCAGCAGGTAAGCGATCACCATCATGGAACCATAGCAGATAAAAGTTGCCCAGGCCGAACCTGTATATCCGTGAATGAGGTGGCCGGGGCTCAGGGGGATCCAATAGAAATTCAACCCCAGCGTTATAACCGCGCCTATGACCGAAAGCCAGGCGCCCCAGATGGTTTTCCCTGTAAGCTTATACCAAATGGAAAGGTTATAATACACTCCAAGGAAAATGTTTGCAAGCATGAGCACAGGAATAACCCCTTTCCCCACCCAGTATTTTTTATCAATGAGGTGCAGAAAAACATCATCAAGGAAAAGCATAGTAATAAGGAATGTTGCCAGTATCGCGATGATGAAATAATCCATAATACGGGCATAGGTCAGGCGTGAATCTTTTTCTTTGGCATGTGCAAAGAAGAAAGGTTCTGCAGCGAAACGGTATGCCTGCACAAACAAGGTGATCAGTATTGATATTTTATAGCAGGCGCTGTAAATTCCAACCTGGGCTTCACTCAGATCTTTCGAAAAAGGCAGAAGATACCTCAGCATAAGCCTGTCCAGGGTCTCGTTAACCATCCCGGCCAGGCCTGCAAATAATAAGGGGAAAGCATAAACAAGCATCCGTCTCCATAATTCATTATGCATCTTCCACTTCATGCTCATGATCATTGGCAGCAGCAATCCCAGTGTTATCACGCTGGCAGCAAGGTTTGCAATGAACACATATTCTATGCCCCAGTCGGGACGGTATACCAGGCCCAGCAAACCTTGAAGGGATGGATGATTTTTCCAGACATACGGACAAAGCACTATGAAAAACAAGGTCAGGCCGATGTTAGTCAGGATGTTTATCATTTTGAAGGTTGCAAACCTTGCAGCTTTGTTCTGTGAGCGAAGCCTTGCAAAAGGAATTGCGACAAGGGCATCGAGCCCGAGTATCCAGGCAAACCAGATCACATATCCTGAATGGCCCGCGTAATCAATCCAGCCGGCGATCGCTCCGGAAAAAATGCTGGCAAGGAAAATAAATGAGCTGGAAGTGATGAGCAGGGAAAGCATGCCTGTGCTGAACACACTGTCTTTATCTTCTTCTTTTTCGCTGAAGCGGAAAAAGGCTGTCTCCATGCCATAAGTGAGAACCACCATCAGGAAGGAAGCATAGGCATAAAACACGCTGATGGTCCCATACTGCGCCAGGGAGAAGATCCTTGTGAGCACATAGACCAGCAGGTATTGAAGGAAGCGTCCTAAAATTGTAGGAATGCCGTAAACTGCTGTTTGACCGGCAAGGCGTTTGATGGATGCCATTCGTTTTTATCTTCCCAAAATTAATGATATTTTTGGGCTGATAAAGAAACGATGGCAAAATCAAAATATTACGTCGTCTGGAATGGACGGAAACCCGGGATTTACGAGGGATGGCAAGCATGCAAAGAGCAGGTTGCCGGGTTTAACGGCGCAAAATACAAGGGATTCCCCACTCCTGACCTTGCCCGGAGCGCATTGAATGAAGACCCCCGCAAGTATATGGAGAAAGGACTTCAGTCACCTAAAAAAATAATCTGCAGCAATCCACTGGTTGGTGAACCTGTACCGGACAGCATATGCGTGGATGCTGCCTGCAGTGGTAACCCTGGAGCGCTTGAATACCGCGGTGTTGACACAGCTTCCGGTGCGGAGCTATTCAAAGTGGGGCCTTTTCCTGAGGGCACGGTCAACCTGGGCGAATTCCTCGCAATTGTTCATGCCCTTGCCTACCTGAAACAACGGAATTCCAACTGGCCGGTATATTCTGATTCACGTACCGCTATTGCCTGGTTGAAGAAAAGGGCAGTGAACACGAAGCTGGAACCATCCGGTAAAAACATGGAGTTGTTCAATCTTGTCGAACGCGCCCTGAACTGGTTGAAAAACAACAACTGGATAAATCCTGTACTGAAGTGGGAAACAGCGTATTGGGGAGAGATCCCTGCGGATTTCGGGAGAAAATGATATGAGCCATAAGCCATGAGCCATGAGCGAAGAGCGATTAGCGATTAGCGAAGAGGGAAGAGGGATTAGCGAAAAGCGATTAAGCGCGATGTACATTCTAGAGTGTTGGATAAAAGGCATCGGGGATATGCCTGATGTCTGATCCTGCCTCATTAATCACCACTGAAACCACATCGAATCTCACTTCACCTTTGAAAGCCTTGTATTTCACATAGGCATTTGCAGCCCTGATAAGCAGCTTTTGCTTTGCTGAAGTGACCCATTCCTCGGGTTGACCGAAGTAATTCGTATTCCGGGTTTTAACTTCGACTACTACAAGTATTCCCTTATCGAGGGCAATGATATCGATCTCGGCTTTGCCTGCGCGGAAATTACGGGTCATGATACGAAAACCCTTTGCAGAGAGATATTCCGCTGCCAGCGTTTCGCCTTTTTTCCCGAGGTCGTAGGACTTTGACATCGTATTAAAAAATGAATACTCGAATAATCGAATAACGAATTATGAATTTTGAATGATTTGTAATTCAAATTCTTAAATCAAAATTCGAGTATTCGAGTATTCGATTATTCCGTTCAAAATTCAATGTTCAATGTTCGATATTCGAAATTCAATTCTTAAAAACCAAGTTCCACCTCCTCATCCACAATCAGCTTCACCCTGCGCCCAAGAATCAATGCCACATTTTCAGGCCCGTGTCCGCTGGGGAAATCAAAGCAAACAGGATATTTGAATTCTTTTACAGCCCCGGCTATGATCTGCCGGGCGGTTTTTCCGAACGGAACAGTGTTGTCCTTCATATCGTGCATACTGCCGACAATCAGGCCTTTCAGTTCTTTAAGCATGCCTGCCCGTTTCAGGTTCATCATCATACGGTCGATATGGTAGAGATACTCATCAACATCCTCAAGGAACAATATTTTTCCTTTGGTATCGATCTGGGAATGCGACCCCATTAAGCTGTATAGTATCGAAAGGTTTCCGCCCGCAAGAATGCCCTCTCCGGCGCCGGTACGGTCGAGGGGCCCAAGCCTTTTGGCATAAACGATTTCTTCGCCGAAAAGGGCTTTCCTGAGTGTTTCAACGGAGGTATTGCCAAGCTGGTTCTCGGGCATGTTAAGAGGCATGGTTGCATGCAGGGTCTCAATGCCGAAATGCCTGTGAATATGGGAATGCAGCACGGTTATATCGCTGTATCCTACTATCCATTTCGGGTATCTGAGGAACCGGCTGAAATCCAGTTTGTCGATGATCCTCACTGTACCGTATCCTCCCCGGGCACAAAGGATCGCACGGATGGAAGCATCATCGAGCATAACCTGGAGATCCTTCATCCTCTGCTCATCTGTGCCTGCAAACTGGTTTTCCCTGTTGAAGACATACGATCCGAGGATCACCTCAAGCCCCCATTTCTGGAATAATTTCATGGCCGGATGCACCTCGTCGAAGGAGATGCTCCGGGCCGGCGCCAGGATGGCGATCTTGTCGCCTCGCTTCAGGTATTGTGGCTGAATCATATTCACAAATGTAAAAAATTGATTCGTATCTTTGTCCTTTGCAATACTGATTATGAAAAAACCGGAGTATAAACGCTATACTGTAACTTCTGCGCTTCCTTACGCAAACGGCCCGATCCATATAGGTCATCTGGCCGGTGTTTACGTACCCGCCGATATTTTTGTCCGCTTCCTGCGTATGAACGGTGAAGACGTGATATTCATAGGGGGATCCGATGAGCATGGGGTCCCTATCACCATCAAGGCGTTGCAGCAGGGAGTTTCACCCCAGCAAATTGTAGATAAATACCACGATATTATCAAAAAATCCTTTGAGGAATTCGGGATCTCATTTGATATTTATTCACGTACATCCAACCCCATACATCATGAAACTGCATCGGCATTCTTTAAGAAGATGTACGATGCGGGACAGTTCATCGAGAAAGTCTCAATGCAGTATTATGATGAAGCCACCGGCCATTTCCTTGCCGACCGTTATATCACCGGAACCTGCCCAAACTGCGGCTTTGAGAAAGCTTACGGCGACCAGTGCGAAAAATGCGGCTCATCCCTGAATGCCACCGACCTCATCAACCCCAAATCAGTCCTCAGCGGCAATGCACCAGTGCTGAGAGAAACAAGGCATTGGTTCCTTCCGCTTGATCAATACGAGCCCTGGCTGAGGGAATGGATACTTGAAGGACATAAGGATGACTGGAAAACCAATGTTTACGGGCAGTGCAAATCATGGATTGAACAGGGCCTGCAACCGCGTGCCGTGACCCGTGACCTGGATTGGGGAGTGAAAGTTCCCGTTAAAGGTGCTGAAGGCAAGGTACTGTATGTTTGGTTTGACGCCCCTATCGGTTATATTTCAGCTACCCGCGAACTCAGGCCCGACTGGGAGAAATACTGGAAAGACAAGGAAACCAAGCTGGTTCATTTCATCGGGAAAGACAATATCGTTTTCCATTGCATCATTTTCCCGGCCATGCTCAAGGCCGAGGGCACTTACATTCTTCCTGATAATGTACCGGCCAACGAATTTTTAAACCTTGAAAGCGAGAAGATCTCGACTTCGAGAAACTGGGCCGTCTGGCTGCATGAATATTTAAAAGATTTCCCCGGCAAGCAGGATGTGCTGCGCTACGTGCTGACTGCCAATGCTCCGGAAACCAAAGACAATGATTTTACATGGAAGGACTTCCAGGCAAAAAATAATAATGAACTGGTCGCCATTCTTGGGAACTTCGTGAACCGCACCATAGTCCTCACTCATAAATATTTCGAAGGACACGTGCCTCAGCAGGGCGAGCTGACTCCCTCCGACATTGCTGCATTTGACGAAATGAAACTCTTCCCGGCAAGGATTGCATCAAGCCTCCTGGCTTACCGTTTCCGTGAAGCGCTCGCTGAAATGATGAACCTCGCAAGACTTGGGAATAAATATCTTACCGATAATGAGCCCTGGAAAATTTATCCGGCTGATAAAAACAGAGTTGCCACGATCCTTAACATCTCTCTCCAGATCTGTGCGCAGCTGGCTATTGTTGCTGAGCCATTTTTACCTTTCTCCGCAACAAAGATCAGGAATATTCTGAATTTGAAACATCATACCTGGAAGGATGCAACGCTTTGCGACTGGCTTTGTACCGGTCATAAACTTAATCCTCCCGAATTATTGTTCGAAAAGATAGACGACGAGACCATTCAAAAACAGGTTCAAAAGCTTATGGACACCAAAGCCGCCAATGAATCGGCCCGGGCCGTGACCAGCCTCAAAGCAGCAAAACAGGAAATCACCTATGAGGATTTTACGAAGATGGATGTCAGGGTTGGCACAATACTGGAAGCTGAGAAAGTCCCAAAGACCGACAAACTCCTTAAACTGAAAATAGATACCGGAATTGACCAGCGAACGGTGGTTTCAGGTATTGCAGCCTTTTTCAAGCCGGATGAGATCATCGGAAAACGCGTAAGCATACTGGTAAACCTTGCTCCCCGCAAACTCAAAGGGATTGACTCCCGGGGGATGATCCTGATGGCCGAAAATCCGGATGGCACTTTATTTTTTGTTACTCCGGATGAGGGAACCCGAAACGGAAGCGATATAAAATAAACAAGCCATAAACAACATCAACAGATGGGTCAGACAAATGCTGAGCCTGACAACGAAACGGTAATCCTGCTTCTAACCACTCACCGTCAATGCGGCCCAATTTTGGTTCCCGTTAAAGTTATCAGGGAATCTCCAGGGTGGCTTACCGTTCAGAACCGTCTTTTAGGAAAGCTCCCACCGGATCAGGGAATTGAGAACCTGGAAATTTGTAATGAGATAATTTTACTTTCCGATTCATTCAGTGATTCGGAAATCCACAGGCGGTTTGCCCGGAAAGGAGTATCGATGAAGGACTTTCTCAAAAGTCCCTCTGATGAGTTGCTTTCTTTACAAATCCGGCCGTTTATCGACCGGCAAATGGATAAAATGCTGAAGCTGGCAATACAATGCGATATTCCGGTTTATGCAGATGGCGGATCACCAAGGCTATACCCTGAAACCAATTTGCTTCTGACTCCGAATCCCGCCGATCCATGGTTTTGCTTTACAAAGACAACCGAAGGTTCCAATTATATTCTGGAAATTTATCAGGATGAGGTGAAGATTGGCCTGAATTCTGCCGGAAATAAAATTGTTTGCCATAAACCCTGCTGGTTCAGGGCCGGTAACCGCCTGCTTCATTTTCAGGAAGGATTTGACGGGAAGAAACTGGAACCTTTTCTGAAAAAAGCGGTCATTCTGATCCCTGCCCAGGCTGAGAAAAAGTATTTCGAAACTTTTATCATGAAAACACTCCGGACCGGTCAGGTCAGGGCTGAAGGGTTCTCTGTAAAGATCGTGAATCCATCCAGGAGGATGGAACTTTCGGCTGAACTTGACTGGCAGAACAGAGCGGTGCTTGTGGTTTTTTTCCGTTACGGTGAAAAGCGGATTATGTCAGGAAAATCTCAA
>Ga0182027_10011598_pt1 | contig 12448 bp, 9 predicted proteins | sample 712E1DmetaG_FD_121300 | JGI IMG/M metagenome (GOLD analysis project Ga0182027, IMG submission 121300) | Permafrost microbial communities from Stordalen Mire, Sweden - 712E1D metaG (Illumina Assembly) | ecosystem: Environmental > Terrestrial > Soil > Wetlands > Permafrost | place: Sweden...
GCGGACATCGTGTGCCGGACGCGCGGGCATCGCTCGCTCTACTACGGCGCCTCACCGCGCGCCTCCATCGCGCTTCTGCACGGGGCCCAGGCACGCGCGGCCAGCCGCGGGCGCGACTTCGTCATCCCCGACGACGTGAAGGCGCTGGCCCCAGCGGTGATTCGCCACCGCGTGGGTCTGCAGCCCGACGCCGAGATCGAAGGCATGTCCCCCGACGACTGCGTGGCCGAGATCCTGCGCGACGTGCGCGTCCCCGAGACCATCGCCGCCTAGCAACGACATGCCTTTTGTTCCTTCGCAGAGACTCGTGCTGCTTGCGGTGTTGCCGCTGCTCCTCGGAGCGGTGAGCGCGCTCGAGCCGAGTTTCGTCTGGCCCATGCTGCTCGCCGATTTGGCCCTGGCACTCGTCGCGGCGATCGATGCGTGGCTCGGCCGGCGCGTGCTTTTCCGGGTCGAACGCGAGCCGCCGCGCATCTTCTCGGTGGGGCGGCTGAACCTGGTCAGACTGCACCTCTATTCCACCGCGCAAAGGCCGCTGGCCGTGCAGGTGAACGACGACTCGGCGGATGGCCTGGCTATCGAGGGATTGCCCAAGACCGTGCAGGTGCCAGGCACCGGACACGCCCTGGTAACCTACCACGTGAAGCCGAGCCGCCGAGGTCTCTACGAACTTGGCGATCACCACCTGCGCTGGGCCACCCCGCTCGGCCTGTGGTGGCGCCAGATCCGCATCGCTTCCCGGCACCCGGTGCGCGTGTATCCCGACGTGCAGGCCGTGCGTACCTACGAGATGCTGGCTCGGCAAAGCCTGGAAAACCGCATGGTGCGCACGGTGCGCCTGCGCGGGGGCGAGAACGAATTCGAAGCCCTGCGTGACTACCAGCGCGACGACGACTATCGCGCCATCGACTGGAAGGCGACCGCGCGGCGGCAGAAACTCATCACACGCGAGTATCAGCAAGAACGCAATCAATCGGTGCTGTGCATGCTCGACTGTGGCCGACTGATGACCGCGGAAACCCAGGGGCTATCGCAGCTCGATCACGCGCTCAATGCCGTGCTGATGTTGTCGCACGTGGCGACGCGGGCCGGGGATCAAGTCGGCCTGCTTGCTTTCGACGCCCGCGTGCGCGCCTTTTTGCCGCCTCAAAGTGGCAGGCGGGCGGCGCAGCGGGTGGTAGCGGCGTCGTACGACATCCACGCCCAAATTGTCGAGACGGATTTCGAAGCGGCGTATGGCTACCTTTCGCAGCGCCTGCGCAAGCGATCCCTGGTGGTGCTCTTCACCGAGGTCATCGACGAGGTATCGGCAAAATCCGTGGTGCGAACCGTGCGCAGCCTCGGCCCGCGCCACCTCGCCCTGGTCGTCCTCTTTCGCGACGAGACCCTGGACGCCATGGCCGAGCCGCGCCGCACAGAACCGGAAATTAAGGTGGCAGATCTCTATCAGCGCGCAGCCGCCGCGGAAGCCATCCTATGGCGCGACCGTTTGGTGCGCGACCTGCAAGAAGCAGGCGCCCTGGTCCTGCACGTGTCTCCGCGCAAACTGACCCCGACCCTCATCAACCGCTACCTGCACATCAAAGCGCAGCGATTGCTGTAGGGCTGTTTCACGCGGCCGGTTTGCCTTCGAGCAGGTGCTTGAGGGCTTCGAGTCCCCGTGCCCGAGGCGACGCCCCAGGAAGAAGACCAGTCTCCGCGCTCCCTGCCGCTCTCGCACTATATTTCATGGAGCGAGTTGCTCCGGAGAACGTTCGAGATCGACACCATCTGCCCGCGCTGCAAGAGTCCTCTTCGTCTCATCGCTCTCATCAAGACCGAGGACACGATAAGCAAGATCCTCTCCGCAATGGGTTTGCCCTGCTCCTTCGGAGCCTTGGGCCTACCCACCCCTTGCTGTCCCGAAATCCATCGCCGAGGCTCATGCGGCCTCCCGATGGTAGTAGTTCAGCAGTCCGCCGAGGCGCGACCGACAGGCGCGTGCAAGAATTTCGACGATACCACACCACCGCCAGCTCGGTGGCGCTCGCTCATCCCGCGATGGGGGGCAGGGTGTCTTCCGGCTCGTCGTGACCGAGGAAGGCCAGCTTCTCGTTGGCCTGGGCCAACGCATGTTCCAAGCGCAGCTTCTCGGCCATCAAGCGGGCGGCATCGTACGCGAGCTCTCGGCTGCGTTTCTCGGCCTCCAGCTTGTCGGAGGTGAGGCGAGCCACTTCGGGCTCGAGCCTTTGTACCTGCAGGAATAGCTCTTGCTTCGCGGTGGCGAGCTGCGCCATTTCCGGTTCGAACTTCTCGATGCGCTCGTCGACGCCCTGCTTGTCCGAGCTGATGCGTGCCAACTCTGCTTCCAGCTTTTCGATGCGCTCGTCGGCCCGGCGTTTCGCGGCCTCGGCCGCGGTCTGTGCCTCGCGCAGCTCGCGTCGCATGTGATCGAGTTTCTCCCGCTTCGAGCCCGCCGGCGCGTCGTCTTGGTTCTGCGCCACGGTTTTTAGACGCTGGCTCTCCTCCTGGAACCGCTGCGATCGTTGCTGCTCTTCCTTGAGCTGGGCACTCAACTGCTCGACACGGCGTTCGTCCGGCTTGGCATCGCGCATGCGATCGAGAATCGTCCGGAGCTTGCTGCCTTGCCCGAACAGCACGACGGCCAACATCCCCGTGCTCACCAGGCAGAGTAGAAGCACGACTACCAGGGTTCCCGAGACCGGGGGACGTGCGGTTTGTAGCCCTTTGACTTCCTGCCGCCGGTGACCCAGCTCTTCCTCGGACTTCCTGGCGATCGTCTCAGCCTTGGCCAAGCCTACGCGCAGACTCGTGGTGTCCGATCGCAATTGTCTGTTTTCGGTGCTGGCCGTCGAGAGATCCTTGTCAGTCACCACCAATCGCCCCTGCGTGTCCGCGAGGGACAAGCGCACCGACTTGATCTGGTGCTTGAGCTTTGTCATTTCCACCACGTCGGGATCGCCGGGCTGCTTGGCGGGCTCCCCGGCTTTGAAAGCGCCGACGGCGGCGCCAGCCGCACGCGGCCCGGTCGGCTCGGACGTGGCTTGCTTGGGCCTGCCCTCGGCGGGCGTGGGCGCTGCGGGCAGGAACACCGCGGAGTTGCGCGAGTTCACCGCAGGCGGAGCAACCGCTTGCACGGTGCTGGCCTCGATTTCGGCCGACGATCGACCGGCTGGAACAACGACCACGGTAGCCGAGAGAAGAGCAATCCCGAGATAACATAGTGGCATCCTCATCGATTCCCTCCTTGTTGGGTCTGGTTCTAGCAGGTCGCGCCGCATCAACGGAATACCTTGACGAACGCCTGGACTAGAAAAAACTCGCCGTCCACCTCGCCGATGTTGTGCGTGTGGAGATGGCAGCCGACGCGGGATGGTGCCGCGGGATGGTGCCAGTGTTTTCTAGGAAGGTCGACGAACGCCACCCGGAATCCTCTGAAATCGGGCGGACGATGAGCGAACGAGCCGGTCAGACCGGGAAATATGTCGCGAAACCGGGTGCCACTGGGCAGCCGAGGGCCACCATTAGGGCGGCGGCACCGCGGATCTTGCGTCACTGGCAGACACTGGGCAGAGCTTCCCCTTGGCCGCTTGCGGGGCGGGCTGGTCAGCAGCGTCACGCCTTGGCCTGGTCAGGCCGTTTCGTTGAAGGGGAGCTGCGGCGGGAAGGCCCAGAGCGGGAACATGTCCCTGATCTCGCGTTGGCGTTCGCGTAGAGGATCCCAGAAGCCCTGCGCGACTACCAGCGCGACGACGACTATCGCGCCATCGATTGGAAGGCGACCGCGCGCCGGCAGAAACTCATCACGCGCGAGTATCAGCAAGAGCGCAATCAATCGGTGCTGTGCATGCTCGACTGCGGACGCCTCATGACCGCGGAGACGCAGGGACTGTCGCAGCTCGATCACGCGCTCAATTAGGGTGCAGTATCTTCTGAAACCGGACGCTGCCGGCTTGAAGGTAGCCGCGCTCGCATCACTGTTCGACCTCCGGTCCAGTACCCTCACCCCGGCCCTCTCCCGAAGGGAGAGGGTGATCTACACCAGCCGCTGTCGCTTAATGCCTATGGCCCTTGGGGCGGTCCGCGCTCTGCCTACGGAATGATGATTGGGATCGTAACTTGGCAGAATCCGGCCAGCGTCAACCACTTGATCGTGTTCGTCCAGAAGAGCGGAACCTGATAGTCGGGGTGGTTGACCCACTCGCTGTTGTAGGTGATCCACTCGTCGCCCCAAACGTCGACGTGGCCCTTGCCAACTTGCATGGCCTCGCCGACCCGGTATCCGCCTCCGGTTGCATAGACGATAAAGTTGGACGCCGGGTCTGGACTTGCCGGGCCGCTCACCTCGTATCCGTTGTCTACGCCTACCGAGGTGACGCCGGCTGTGATGGGGTGGGCTGTGAATTGCGTGATGGGGACCGTGGTTGCGCTCGCGCCTTTTTTCAGAATCTGCACTTCGCCGTAGCTCAATCCGAAGGGTGCAAGAAGAATATTCACGTTGGCATTGTCAGTCGGCGGACTGGAGTATCCCGTCATGGTCATGAGACCGCCACCTTTGTTGACCCAGTCGGAAAGCACCTGCGCCTCGTCGGTCGTATAGGCTCGCCCCTTGCCGTACAGATAAATATCCTCGACGACGATGACGTTGAAGGGGGCGACGAGATCGGCAGTCAGTACCTGGCTGCCGAGCGCGACCACAGCGCCACTGCTGGCCCTGGCCGACATCCAAGTACCGAAGACGTCGAGCGCGCCATGCGTGCCGGGATTGCCCACGGTTGCAATCTTTATGCAGTCACAGATGCCATCGTGGTTGACGTCGAGATCGTCAATGATCCCATTGCAATCGTTGTCCAGGCCGTCGCAGATCTCGGGCGACGGCGTGCATTGGCAGACGTTGCTGCTCTGACCGTCCATCGTTCCACAGTTCCAACCCGCTATGCAATCGGATGTGCTGCCACAGGTCGTGGTGCACACACTGGATCCTCCACTGAGCGGAACACAGATGCCGCCTGGGCAACTTGAGTTGTCGGCACACCCGTTGGCCATCATGCCGCCGCCACCGCCAGCTCCGCTCGAACCACTCGCGCCACCGAGGGAAATGGTGACCGTGATCGGCGATGTCGAAGTTGATGTCGACGTCGGCGTCAACGTTGAAGTCGACGGACTGCCACCCGTGCCAAAGGTTCCGACGGGGCCGCCGCTGTTTCGACACGCGCTCGCCAAGACAGCCGAAGCCAGGATGAATCTCGAAATCCACCTGGACAGCGACGCTGGCCGATAAGAGATCATGTCGGATCCTTTCTCGTCGATTTACCACGCGGTTCGACTCCGCCGCGATCAGGTTGCTTCTCTATCAGGCGGGTGACGATAAGGTATTCAAGACAGACTGAGTCTGTTTCGCCGTAGCACCGGATGCAAGGCCGAAACATCGCTCGGTATCGTCATCGACGACGCCAAGAACGCCGGAGGATGGCGGTTCCAAGCGGGAACAACAAGATACCGATGCCCAGCGGCGTGTGTGGCGTGCCGCTGGCGGCGAGCGCGCACGAGCATCCGCCTTTGCTGGCTTGATGGGAGCTGGTGCCGGCGTCGGCTGGCGCACCACCTTCGCCGGTTTGTCCGGTCGATCCGCCAGCGCTCGATCCGCCGTTGCCTGCGCCGCCCGCGCCGGCAATGCCAGTGGCGCCGCCAATCCCGCCACTGCTCCCACCGTGACCAGCGCTGATGCCACCGCTGCCAGTTTGCCCCGAAACACCACCCGTGGCGGCGCCGCCCGCGCCAGTTTGCCCCGAAATACCACCCGTGCTTGCGCCGCCGCTGCCAGTTTGCCCCGAAGCGCCGCCACTGCCGGCTTGCGCGCCGCCACTGCCGACTTGACCGCCGCCGCTGCCAGTTTGCCCCGAAACACCACCCGTGCTCGTGCCGCCGCTGCTCGTGCCGCCGCTGCCGCCGGCTCCGGCCCGACTGCCACCGCCGCCCGCGCCGCCCGATGCCACGGGCACAGCCGCATCGACGGCTTCGGACGCCGGACCGATGGTCACGAGCGAGATGCCGAAGCGCGGAAGATCGAAACTCAAAGACACCGACCCACCGCTCACCGCCACCGCCTGGGGCGGATTCAAGGGCATGGGATCCATGGCTTGTTGCATCGCCTGGACCTGCGCTGCCGATGGCGTCGCCGGGCTTCCTTGTCCTGTCCACACCGTGTAGGCATCGCCGTGGGTCTCGTCCACGCGCATGTGGGAGACCGTTGCAGAAGCTCCAAACGAGGCCGGAACCTTGACCGTAAGTTGCACCGGCGCGGCGGTCGTGGTCACCAAATCGTCGTGGTAGTTCCACACCAGGACCTGCACGCTTTGCCCGTTTAGCGTCGCTATCGCGTCGATGTCGGGATTGGCGCGAACACTGTTCGCCAAGATGGAGGCGAGTGTCGCCGCGCCGCTGCTCGTCGCGGGCAGGCGTGTCCCAGCCAAGCTGCCCAAGAGCTTGAAGGCGCTCAGTACGGGCAAGCTGATACCGTTGGTCGCGAGCGCGCGGTAGCCGGCGAAATACGGCGTCCCCGGAAAGGTGAAGGCCCACGTCAAGAGCCCACCGACCTTCACTCCCAGGCTTGCCTCTAGTTCCAGAGTGTGCTTCATCATGGCGATTGCGTAGGCGCCGTACGCTGGCGAGTATCGATACGCATCGGCCGGCGTCGATGTCGCCGGGCAAGCGGCGCATCCGTCGGGATCTGCTTCAGTGACGTAGATGGGCGTCTGCTTGTACGCCGCAATAGCGCTCACCGCTTTGAACCCCGATTGATGCAAGCTAAGCTGGTGGCCGAGGTTCATCTCGACGTGGCCGCCCGTGACGGTGGTGCCGCCCTTGGCGTGGAAGGTGATGAGATCGAGGCGCGTTCCCGTCTTGCCGGTCACGGCGTTGGTTCCCGTCGAGCAATGCTGCAGAAACTGCGACAGAAACGAGCTGCCCGCACCTGCCACTGCGGGCCCGCCCACTTGGGCCGTTGGTATGACCCCGTGGATCGCCGATTCGGTGTAGTCGTAGAGCTTCGCGTATTCCGCGAAGGTTCCCTTCCAGTAGCCGATGTCGGGCTCGTTCCACAATTCCCACTGCCAAGACGCCGCGACATTTGGGTAACGAGTGTTTACGTGCGTCGCCCACGCCGTGATGAGGTTGCCCCATTTGGTGTAGTCGGTGGGCGGGTAGAAGCAACCACCATCGAGGGCGGTCGCGGCCGAGTTTTGGTACGGCGTCGGATTCGTCGACAGCGCCTGGGGCATGAACCCGATCTCGGCGAACGGGAAAGCGCCCGCTCCCGTGATGGCATCCATGATTCCGTCCATGAGCGTCCACGAGTAGACCGGATTGCCCGCAGCGTCCTCGGTGTACACGTTCGTCGATCCCCACTTGAGCGATGGCGTGCCGTTGCCGGTATTGAGGAGAAAGTGCGTGCGAATGTGCGCCGGGGCGGTGTGCGCCGTGGCGATGGTCTTGAGCAGCGCTTCGCCTTCCGGAGTTGTGGAGTAGTTGACCTCGTCGTAGCCGTGGTACGGCCAGATGCGCTCAAGCGGCGTTCCCGCCGCCGTGGCATCGACCGAAATCGTAACGGTTTGCGGCCACGCCCGATTGGCAAGCCCGGCGCTCAAGGTGGTTGCGCTGACGACCGCAACAAAACAGTACGCGACGCGCATGGTGGCCATGATTATCCTCCTCGCTATTCACTGTCCGGTGCGAATATTCGGTACACAAGCGCAACTAGGCTACCAGGCTACGACCCAATCGAGCTTAGCGCGCACTTCGGGCCCGCGCCCGCGCCTTCGGCCTGCCGCTCAATCCGCCGGCGGTATTTCTCCTACCAGGAGTGCGTTGTCGGAGATTTCGTGATAGATGCACATGGATGTCGGATGGCCATGTGGTTTATGGCGACGGCGCCTTCGTTGCCAAGAGTGCTTTCGCCCCCGCAGAGCGGGCCAGCCGAAGCGAGGTCGAAGCGAACATTGCAGCCCTTTCCGGTCACCCGCTTCTGCAGGCACTCCTCGATGCGGCCGACGTCTCGGTCGTGGTGCTCAATCGCCAGCGCCAGATCCTCGTCGGGAACTCGGTCTTGCTTGCTGGTCTTGGCGCACAAGAAATGCAGATTATCGAAGGTCTCCGTCCAGGCGAGGCATTGGGGTGTGCCCAGGCGTGGAAATGCCAGGGCGGTTGCGGGACATCGCCAGAGTGTGCGGCCTGCGGCGCGGTCATGGCGATCGTCGAAAGTCAGCGCACCGGGGCAACCGTCGAACGCGACTGCCTGATGACCCTGCGCAAAGGGGAAGCCATCGATGCCCTGGAGCTGCGTGTGCGGGCCTCCCGACTAGCGGTAGGCAGCGAAGCCTTCACCATCGTCGGGATTCGCGACATCAGTGCAGAGAAACGGCGAGATGCGCTCGAGCGCGTGTTTCTGCACGATATCTCGAACACCGTGGGTCCATTGCTCAACTGGGCGCATGTCAGCGCGGCTCGGGCGTCTGGGGACTCGGGCGATGTGGCGCGACGGATCCTTGCGCTCGCCAAGCGCCTGCAACGGGAGATTGAAGATCAGCGCGTGTTGCTCCAGGCCGAGAAGGGCACACTGCAAACAGAGCGCGCGGCCGTGCATCCCGAAGCGGTGCTCGAAGCGGCCGCGGGCATCCTGGAGGGGCACTCGGAAGCGAGTGGCCGAAAGGTGGAGATCATCCGCGGCGACACCGGGCGCACCATCGCGACGGACGAGTCGCTGCTGGTCCGCATCCTGGTCAACATGGTCAAGAACGCGCTTGAAGCGACGCCCGAGGGCGGTGTGGTCAAAGCCTGGGTCGAGCATGGGCCCGCGGGATGCGAGCTTCGCGTGTGGAACGCGGGCACGATCGCGCGCGACATCGCCATTCAGGTTTTCAAGCGTTCGTTCAGCACCAAGTCCGGCCGCGGGCGTGGCCTTGGCACGTTCAGCATGAAGTTGTTCGGCGAGCGCTACCTCGGCGGCGTGGTCGGTTTTACTTCGACCGACGACGAAGGCACCACGTTCTTCATTCGCTTGCCTGCTGGCCAGTGACCCCTTTTGCCAGCGCGCCGCCGCGGAAGGCCGATGCGGGCACGATAGCCACCCGCCGGAGGTCTCAGGTCCAGTTGCAGACACTCGCCGTATTGACGGCGCTGATCTGCAGCTGGTCGCAGGCGGTGGGTGCGAACCCATCGAAGCTGCCTCCGTCGGGGCGGGGCGTGCAAGCTCCGCACGCAAGGCCCTGCGGAAACCCTAGCGGCCACCAGTTCGGCGGCGGGCCCGACTCGGGCAAGTCCAGCGTCTTGGCTCGCCAGATCACGCTGTTGCGCGCGCTAATCCCGACGATGTCGGCAGCCAACACATCGGGCGCAAGCCTTCCGTCGGGCAACGTCACCCCCGGCGCCAGCACCACGACGATCCCGACGCCGATTCCGAACGAGTTGATGGCCTCGGTAGGTGGATCGCCTGGAAGGGTGATCGAGAACCGGCCATTGGTGACGATTCCCTCGCCGAACTTGTAGGCGTAGTCCGGGGATCCCGTGGCGACCTCCCAGAAGACCGCCGCCGTCAGGCCTTCGCCCTGGACCGCCGCGTCCACGCTGCCGCTCAGGGTCTGCCCGGGCGTGGGGCCTGCCTTGGCATGTTCACAACCAGCGCCTCCCACAATGGCCAGCAGGAGCAATCGGATCATAGGAGAAGATATTTTCACGCCAGGACCTCCATGTACGGCGCCAGTGTAACCTCAATTGCGGAGTCGTGCATCCGAAATGGCGGGACGACGAAGCATTGGAAGAAGCATCGAGCGGCGGGGTTCCGCGGGCTAATAGTCACAGCCAGCGGACGGCGGTATTACTGGGATAGCATCCGTGCAAGTCCAGCACTGCATACCAATCTTCGTCCCTGGGACAAGCGGTGTGCTGCGCTCGCAGGGCAACAAGGTTGCTTCTTGTGACAACCAAGTTGCTAGTGTTAGGTGCAAGAGACCAGGCTCAACGCACTAGCGTGCCACGCTCGAAGTAGTCTGTCTCTTCCGCAGTCGGCTTCTCGGCGAGCAGATCGAAGCGTCCGTGCCCCACCGCCTGGTAATAGAAACAGTGCTCGTTTCCGCCCCCGCCCTGGGCGTAACTAACCCAGCTGCAGCCGCCGCGACACACATCGCGAAAACGACAGACGCGGCAGAAGCCACACAGCTGCGCCTCTTTGAAGAGCCGGTTGTACGCGAAAGCATCCGGGCGATTCCAAATGTCGCGCAGGCTTTTCTCCCTCACGTTGCCTTCGACAAAGCGGTGCTCGCCGTGCACCGACGAGGGCAGCGAAAGACAGCCCTTCACATCTCCGCCACTCTCGATCCCGATCACTTGGCAACCGGCTCTGCAGCCGAGCCAGAAGGGCAACGCGATGTCCGCGGCGCGCAGGGCCGATTCGGGATTGCCAAAGTAGCCAATGTTGTGACCGACGCAGATCTCGAATTCTGGGCAATCAATCCGGCACAGTTCTGCTATCTGGGGCGCCAGCCACAACAGATCTTCTGGACGCACAATCAAGTCGAGGTGCTCCCCCATGTTTCCCGCAGCGGTGGCCAGCTGCGGTTGCCAGGCGAAAACCCCATGCTCCATCAAGAACGTGCGCATCTCCTTGAGGACGCCTTGATTGAGCCGGTTGATGGTCGTGTTCACCGCCGTTCGCATGCCAGACGCCACGCACATGTCGATGGCGCGCACCACCCGCTCGAACGAGCCAGCGGCCCGCAGCTCGTCATGCTCTTTCTCGAAACCATCGAGGCTGAATCCCACCGCGCACAGGCCCGCCTTCTTCGCCTGGTCGAGATGTTGGGGCGACCAGTGAAGGCCGTTCGAGATCATGTTGACCTCCGCTCCCAGCTCGACCAGGCGTCTGCCCACTTCGTGCCAGCCTGGGTAGAGGGTTGGCTCGCCGCCAATCAGGGTGATGCGCCGGCATCCCAGCGCCGCCAACTCGCCAGCCACACGCAGACACTCGTCGAGCGATAACTCATCCGCACGCCGCTTGCCAGCGACAGAGCCGCAGTGCTTGCACCGCAGATTGCACGCCAGCGTCAGCTCCCACACGCACGTGTGAGGAAAGAATCCTACCTGCTGCAATACTTCAATCACGGCTCTTCTCGCACGGTTCTTCTTGACCAAGTGCTGGCCGGCACCGAGGCGGCGCCGAGGGTGATCTTCTACTCAGCCGCACCGCGGTCGCGGGGTGAGGAATCCTTCGCGTCGGTCGGTTCAACGACACCTGCTTCCGAAATCATTGAGTCCTGACTTTGGCCCGCCTCGCTCTTGCCCGCTTCGGGAATTGCCCCAGAGTCGATCGTACCGCCACCGCTTGACGGCCCGGCGTCTCTGAATCCTCCCATTCCGTACACTGTGCCGCCCGTCCCGGGTATGCCGCCACCGGTACCGCCAGAGCGGGGAATTGTAGATCCTCCGAGTCCGTACACCGTTCCCCCGCCAAAGCCACCCCCGGCACCCCCAGAGCGCGGAATTGTAGCTCCTGCGAGTCCGTAGAGAATTCCGCCCGCCCCGCCCAAGCCACCCCCGGCACCACCAGAGCTTGGGCTTGTGGATCCACCGATTCCGTAGGGCGATCCGCCCGCCCCGCCCAAGCCGCCACCCGCACCACCCGAGCCGGGATTTGGAAAGCCCCCCACTCCGTACTTCGGGACACCACCGGTACCCTGCATGGCTAAAGAGCCCCCGGAGCTGTCCAAGTTGGATTTCAGCGCCGAAGTGTCGCATGCGCCCAGGGCAAGGCCGATCCCCATCGAAGCGGGCACCACCAGATTCTGGAGCCTATTTCTGAGAAAGGCATTGATGCGGTCTCGGACATCTTTCTCTTTCACCGTCGGCTCCTATGTTCGGCCGCTGTACGGCGCTTGATACCCCGTGCTCCCATGACTCGTCTCCTGTTCGCGTTTGACCAGCTTCAATCGCGAACAGGATGATACCCTGACCCCGAACCGAATCAAAGCGACAGCGATCACACCCCAGAAGCGTTGGCCGCTGGGCTAATCACGGTGGCCAGAACCTCGACACGCCCATGGCGGGCCGACAGGCTTCACTGTGCCGGCAACTGGTGCAGGGCGAAGACCGCGCCCTGCGGATCCAGAAGCTGGGCGATGCGCGCGCCGCCCGGCACTTCCATGGGGCCGTTCATGATCTTGGCGTCTCGTTTGGTCGCTCGTTCGATGGCGACCTCGAGATTGGAAACCTGCGTGTAGTAACCCCACATGGGCGGCATCTTCGAACCCTTGGGCACGGTCATCATGCCGCCCACGCGCACGTCGCCCAGGCCGAAGACGCGGTAATTGCCCATGTCGCCCATGTTCATGTCCTCCAGGACCTTCCACCCGAAAAGCTTCGCGTAGAACGCGAAGGCGGCGGCGCTGTCGCTGGTCAC
>Ga0182027_10011600_pt1 | contig 12446 bp, 13 predicted proteins | sample 712E1DmetaG_FD_121300 | JGI IMG/M metagenome (GOLD analysis project Ga0182027, IMG submission 121300) | Permafrost microbial communities from Stordalen Mire, Sweden - 712E1D metaG (Illumina Assembly) | ecosystem: Environmental > Terrestrial > Soil > Wetlands > Permafrost | place: Sweden...
ACGTCCTGCCACTCGGCCGACATCCAGCGCAGCGGGATGCTCTCGAACACCCCGAGCAGGAGACCGCCGATCATGGCTCCGCGGATGTTGCCGATGCCTCCGAGAACTGCGGCTGTGAAGGCTTTCAGTCCCGGGACGAAGCCCATCGTGTAGATGACGCCGAACTGCAGGCCGAAGAGGAATCCCGCGGCACCACCCATTAGGCCGCCGAGTATGAAGGTGAGTGCGATCGTCCTGTCGATGTGCACGCCCATGAGGCTCGCAGTCTCAGCGTCCTGGGCGACTGCCCTGATGCCCTGGCCGAGCTTGGTCTTGTTGACGACGATATCGAGCACGAGGAGCAGGACGACCGCCGTGACCATGGTCAGGATCCAGACGGACTGCACACCGACGCCGCAAAGCGAGAAGGCGTTGCCCTGGATGACAGTCGGTGTCGGGATGAACGCGGTGTAGCGACCGAACTCCTTGCCGGCGAGGTTGTAAAGGAAGTAGGACGCGCCGATCGCACTGATCAGGTAGGTGAGCCTGGGTGCGTTCCGCTTGCGCAGTGGTCGATACGCGACACGCTCGAGGACGAAAGCGGTCGCTCCGCCGGCGAGAGCGCCAGCGACGATCCCGACGATCATGAACCCGATCGCCCAGAACCCTGCAGGAGACGACGTCCCCAGCAGTGCACGCATCGCGAACAAGCCGCCGAATCCACCGGCCATCACGACTTCTGAGTGGGCGAAGTTGATGAGCCTCAGCACGCCGTAGACCAGGGTGTAGCCGAGCGCGATAAGCGCGTAGAGAAATCCGTTGGCGACTCCGCCAACGACGAGCGAGACCCAGATGTTGTTGTTCGCAATGAACGCCGGGCAGTGCATGCGTTCAGACCACTCCCTCTGCTTTCGCAGCAGACTACTCAGTCACGGTCCAGAGACGTAATGCAAAAAACCGGGCAGCCCGCGAAACAGCGGACTGCCCGGTTTTTCAATGTCGTTCTGAGCGGTGCTACTCGAGCCCGATTTGGAGCAGCTGGCCCTGGAGCACTCGGTTGACGTAGATCGCGTTTCCTGAGATGTTTCCGTTCGGCTGGAAAGAGATCGTCTTGGTGAGGCCGACGTACTTGATCTTGTGCAGGCCGGCGACCACTGCGGTGCGCGTGATGGCCATGGTGCCCGTCTTGGCGGATGCGAGGATCTTCATCTCGTCGATGATCGAGTTGGCCGCATCGAACGCCTCGGCTGAGTAGATGGCAGGGGCGAAGCCCGCGACCTTCTTGAAGCCGGCGGCGAACTGCTTGTCAGCGGCACTCTTGCCGATCACAGCACATCCGCAGCTGGCGTAGACGCCATTAGCAGCGGTTCGCGGATTGGTGCTTGTGATGAGCGCAGAGCTGTCGCTTCCGTCGCCACTGAAGACCTTGCCGGTGAACCCGACGCTGTGAAGCGCGCCGAGCAGGAGACCCAGGTCACAGTAGTAGCCACCGTAGAACACGAGCTGCGGAGCAGCCTTTTTGACTGTCGCTGCATCGTCGGGGTACTGCGTCGGGCTGCCGGTTCCGTCGCTGCACTGGGTCGTGCCCGGGAACGAGTTGGTCGTCACCTTGGCGCCGTCTTTTTTCGCCTGCGTGGCAAAGGCACCCGCGAGGCCAACGCCGTAAGAGCTGGCATCGTCGACGACGTAGAGCCTCTTGTCCTTGAGGATATTGACGACGTAGTTGGCGTCAGCAGGTCCCTGGACACTGTCGTCGGCAACGACTCGGAAGAAGTTCTTCCAGCCGTGCTGCGCGAGCGCCGGCAAGGTTGCGGACGGGCTCACGGTTGCAAGGTGGTTCGCGCTGAAGATTGGCTCGGCGGCCCTGGTGGCGCCCGAGAAGGCGGGGCCGACGACTGCTATGACCGACTTGTTAGCCACGAGCGCCTGGGCATCTGTCGGCGACTTCGTCGCGGAGCCCTGGTCGTCCTTCGCGACGTACTGGAGCGTGAACGGAAGCTTGCCGAACGCCGACTTTCCTGAGTTCGCCTGTTTGACGGCATACTCGACCGCATAGGCCATGTTCAGCCCGAGCTGCGCGTTGCCGCCTGACAGCGGGCCTTCGTAGGCAAGGTCGAATGTTGGCTTGGCCGTGGCGGCGTGCTTGGCGTTCGCAAACGCCGCTCCACTGAGCCCGGCGAGCACGAGTGCTCCGGCCACGAGCGGCACAGTGGCCTTGACGAGCAACTGCCTCATGAGGACTCCCCTCCTGTTGGTGTCTAGATGGGGAGCACCGGTTTGCCCCCCAGCTCCTGTCCGCGGACAGGTGCGGAAACCCTACTGGGTTCGTGAGCAGGAGACAAGCAGCGATGTAACCAAGACGTAATCAAGCAGCAACGCGTCGCCAGGCAGGTTTGCCCGAGCTCGGGCGGGCCATGGACGGACTCACTCGTTCCGACGATCGAACCGGCCTCAGATGGGGCAGGGCCCGGAAGAATTCCTGATGACGAGGAGGAGTCGGACCTGGCGGCCGGCTGAATCATCCATGTGTCGTCCAGGCTGAGCTCGTGGTCAAAGCGGCCCCGGAGAGTTTTCGGCAATGTGTAACTTGACGGACCCACGATAACGTGCAATAACGTGGTTACGGAACTCTCCATGCCAAGGATTGCAAGCCAGATCCCCACCGAGGCCGCCGCCTACGAACTGCTCGAAGACTGGCGTTGGCACGGCAAGGTTGTCTGCCCTCATTGCGGGAGCATTGCTGAGCACTATTTCTTGACGCCTCGTAATGGCGTGAGTCGCGAGACCAACCGGGGCACTAAGAGCCAGCGGCGTCTTTGGAAGTGTCGCGACTGCCGCGCGAAGTTCTCTGTCCTGACCAACACGATCATGCATGGCACGCACATCCCGGTTCGCACTTGGGTGTTCGTGTTCTTCGAGCTTTGTGCTTCCAAGAATGGGATCGCCGCCCGCGAGATTGAGCGTCGTTACGACCTTGCGCCAAAAACGGCATGGTTCATGTTGCACAGGATTCGTGAGGCGATTTCTCATGGTCCCGGCGCGGACTTGTTCTCTGGCGTCGTGGTCGCGGATGAAGCGTGGATCGGTGGCGCTCCGAAGAACAAGCACGCAAACAAGCGCGTCGGCTCCAAGCAAGGCTTGACCGACAAGACTCCGATCGTCTCGCTGGTTCACGCGGAATCTGGCGAGGTTCGCTCTCAAGTAGTTGCGAACGTCTCAGGCAGGACGCTCAAGTCCGTCATCGCTATACCGCCCCGTAGTCGCATGACGTGGTGGTGCGTTCCGTCGGGTGAGTACGTCCGCGATGGATCGTGCGATTCATGGTGGGAGCAGGTGGCTGATGACGTATACGCATCCGAGATCCGCGGCGGCGATGTCCACCCGCCACTCGTCATCGTGGCATCGTTGGACCTCACGAATGCAACCGCCACGCTGAAGGCGATCGGAACCGTGTGACCCACAACCCCACACCGAAGGAGCGCGACGAGCGTTTCAGTCTCTACGGTCTTGACCCTGAAAAGGTCATTGAAACCGTTCTACAGAGCAGCACTGACGAGAAGCCAGAAGAGAAGCCTAAACGCCAAGCGCGACGCATCCCGCGTCCTTCTGCTCGGTGAGTACGGGCGAATCGCATGACGCAATTCCCACCTAAAGGAGAAATCGCCCACCTTCTGGGCAGCATGACTCCGTATGACCTCCAACCCGAAATCGAGGAGGCGGTCGAACGCGTCAAATATCACACGATGGTCACTTTCTCGCGCTTGGCCACTAACTATCAAATGGCTGCCTATTGCGAAGACGCCAACGTTCCAGGCTCGTTCGTGGAGTGCGGCGTTTGGAAAGGTGGCACTAGCGGGTTAATGGCGATCGCGAGCCTGCGACACGGCGAACGTCCCCGCGACCTTTACCTTTTCGACTCCTTTGATGACCTCTGCCAGCCAGACGAATCGCTTGACGGGGAACGAGCCGTGCGAGAAGCCCGTGATTGGGCGGCGCAAATTGGACCCTTGACTGGCGCGCTTGAACCTATGCACGGCTTCTATGACCAGTTGGGTGGTCCTGGATCGGTTACCGAGTGTCAAGACCTCATCGTCGAGGAGATCGGTTATCCAAAGGAGCGCGTCCACATCCACCAAGGTTGGTTCCAAGACACACTGGGGCCTTTACGCGAGCAAGTGGGCGCTATCGCGCTTCTTCGACTCGACTGCGACTACTACCACTCGACGAAATACTGTCTTGAGAAATTGTTCGACCAAGTAACGCCCGGTGGATTCATCATCATCGATGACTATGGCTGTTACGACGGATGCCGCGCAGCCGTAGATGAATTTCTCTCGTCTCGTCCAGAGCGGTATTTCTTGAATCATGCCGACGCTGACTGCCGGTATCTCATAAAGACTTAACTGGGTCCGTCAAGTTTCACATTGCCGCGGCGAGCACCGATGAGTCTGGGATCGCGGCGACGTGGAAACTGGGGACGTGGCCGAGAGAGCTCAGATCAGAAGGGAGCCACCATGGCGAAACGAGACAAGTCCCCGATCGGGGCGCCCTGCTGGGTTGACCTGTTGACGTCCGACACCGACAAGAGCCGGGCGTTCTACTGCGGGCTGTTCGGTTGGGTCGCCGAGGCACCGGCCGAGGAGTTCGGCGGGTACTTCATGTTCTCCAAGGACGGTGTCCCGGTGGCTGGCTGCATGGCGAGCCAGCCCGGTTCCTTCATGCCAGAGCGCTGGTCGGTCCACCTCGCGACCGACGACGCCCGCAAGACGATGGACGCCGCGGTCGCTGCTGGCGGGCAGGCTCTTGTCGCCCCCATGGACGTGGGCGATATCGGCACGATGTCGTTCGTCGCCGACCCCGGTGGCGCAGGAGTCGGTGCCTGGCAGCCCAAGCAGTTCCAGGGATTCGGCGTTGTCGCGGAGGCAGGCACGCCAAGCTGGTTCGAGCTGCTCACCGGGGACTACCAAGCCTGCGTCAATTTCTATCGCGAGGTGTTCCATTGGGACACCGAGGTTGCGAGCGACACGCCGGAGTTCCGCTATACGGTTCTCAAGCACGGGTCCGACATGTTGGCAGGGATAATGGACGCGTCGGGCCTGATTGCTGAGGGAGTTGCCGCACACTGGGTCGTCTATTTCGGGGCTGACGACGCCGATAGCGTCGTGGCAAAGGTCGTCGAGCTCGGAGGATCGGTGCTGAGTCCGGCCGAGGACACGCCTTACGGTCGTCACGCCACCGTCGCCGACGTCAACGGCTCGCAGTTCAAGCTCGTCGCGCCGAACTGAGCCATGCCGGCGAGGGATCCTTCGAGCTGAGGCGTCCCCGATGCCTGAATCGGGCGTTCGATCCGCGGCGTCCCGTGAGCGTCCATCGATTGGGTGGCCGTGCTCGCCGCTGTCGAGAGGTGCAGATCACAGGGTGCCTGCGTCTTGACCGAACGCGCGGCTCGAGCAACGACCGTTGTCCCGGAGCGGAGATGTCCGAGACTGGTCGATGGGAGCGAGTCATCTTCGTCGGGGCTGACGACACTCGTGTGGAGCTGGTGTTGGGGGGAGACGGCTCCCCGACCTGGGTGACCTCGAGCGCGTCGCAGCGGGGGAGCTTTGTACCTGGAAGAGGTCTCCCCGGAGCTCGACGGGCTGCTCGAGCTTGTCGGTCTACGCGGCCAGGTGGGGGGGGCAGGTCGAAAGAAGCGAAGATCCGGTCAGCCTCGAGGAACGAGTGCAGCCCGGAGATGCGGTCACCTGAGATCTCGATGACATGCAGCGCCCAGGGCACGTGGCCACCATTCGGGTCCTGTCTGTACTGCGCGTATGCAGGGCAACCGCTTGCCTCGGTTGCGATGAGCCTGGATCCCCTGCACCCGCTGCCGGGACCCAGCATCCATTTGCCGATGTCGCTCGCACCGCGAAGCCACATCGCGTAAGGGGGCATCGACTGGATCGCGTCATCGCGAAGCAGCGTGACGAGACGTTCGATGTCGTAGCGCTCGAAGGCGTCCGCAAAGCTGGCAAGAAGCTCACGCTGTGCCGTGTCGATTGCCGCCGGACCGCTTGCGATCTCGACCGACGAAAGCGTGGCCCGTGCCCGTTGCAGGGCGCTATTTACTGCCGGGACACTCGTCTCGAGCAGGTCCGCGATCTCGCTCGACTGCCAGCGGAGCACTTCGGACAGGATGAGGACTGCCCTTTGGCGGGCAGGCAGGTGTTGAAGAGCAGCTACGAAGGCCAGGCGGATCGTCTCGCGCTCTGCCACAAGCTCCGCCGGGTCGCCGCCCATGGCAAGCACCCGTTTGTCTGCGATGGGCGATACCCAGGAATGCTCTTCGAGCATTGTCGCGAGCGACGAGACTTCAGGTGGACGCGAGGGTCCGAGTTCCATCGGCCGGGCGCGCCGCTTTTGACTCCGGAGCGCGTCGAGACAGACATTGGTCGCGATCTTGTAGAGCCACGAACGCAAACTGGAGCGACCCTCGAAACGGTCACTCGCACGCCAGGCCCGGAGGAAGGTCTCCTGTACGGCGTCTTCTGCGTCGAAACCCGAGCCCAGCATTCTGTAGCAGTACGCCGTGAGCTCGCGGCGGTAGCTGTCGAGGTCCTCTGCCGCGATGGATTGAGTCTTCAGCGTCACGGCGGGGATCGTATCGACGTCGTCGAGCCGGTCGTCCGCGGGTAGGCCAGACCGCATCGAAGATGAGAGCTGATCGAGCCGGCAAGCGGTGACGTGCGCGTCGATCCACGTGGCGGTCCGGGTGTCGGTTCGCTTCAGCCTGGCGAACCGCTCGGTTGACCTCCAGGTCGCTTCTGGAGCCGATCCGCTCGATTCTCATCACGCGCTCGCGCGCCGGATCCCTAAGAGCGGTTCTTCCTCGGCGATCGTCGGCTGCACCGCCGAGCCTCAAGTTCCTGGTAGGTATTGCGCCGACCGATCATGTCCGAGACTCGAGGCCGGCTAGGACACGTGCCTCCTCGCTACTGCAACAAGCGCGCAGGGCCACGATCCTGCCCGCCCGCAGCGTCAACACGTCGTAGTTGCGGTCATCGGACTTCCTGGCCCGGTGCTCGTCGACACCGGGGATCCTCGTGGTCACGACCACACGGTCGCCGATGCCGGTCACTTCTTCGAGCTCGAGTCTTGAGCCGCGCCTGGTCTGGCGTGCCAGAGCGGTCTCTAGTTGTCCGCGGCCGCGGCAGGTTTGCGGCTCGGGGTTCTCCAAGCTCGGATCCAGGAAGGTCCACTCGAGGTCAGGGTCGAGGTACGCGAGCATTGCCGCGACGTCCCCCCTGACATAGGCGCCGTACGCCGCGCGGACGAGCTCAACGTTGTCTTCTGACATCGGTTCCCCCTCCACATCGGCTGCGACTTGCGATCTCACCCCCGACCAGGTGCTCGGTAGCTCACGAGAGCTGGCCGCCGGCTTGACCCGGCTCAGTGGATGACCATGACGAGTGTCCCATAGGCGAGGTAAGGCCAAGCGCGCGCTGCATCGGTGAGGGGTAGCTCGACGCATCCGAGGCTCTGCGGAATTCCGTAGTCGGCTCGGTCCATGTAGTGCACGGCATCGTTGCCGTTGAAGTAGGCGATGTACTGGACGAGATCGGCATAACGGGACCCGTTCGGGTTGGTGCCCTTCATGACCTGTTGCCTAAGACGCGTGAAGACGGGGAAGGTCCCGTCCGCCGTTGGAGAGCCTGCAATTCCCGTGTTCGCCGGGCTCCTCAGCACGACGCGCCCGTCGTGGAAGATCGTGAGCGACTCCGGCGTCGCCTTGTTCGCAAGCGCAAAGTTGTAGCCGCCTTCGTTGCGGGAATTCGCGGCGTAGGCGCCGAGCAGAGCCGTCCACAAAGCGGCGTCGACACGGCCATTGGGGATCAGCCCATGGTCGGCCTGGAAGGACATGATCAATCCCTGCGTGAAGACGCTGTCGACTCCCGGCTGAAACTTCGCGCGCAACAGTGCGGGCCAACCCCTGTTCCGCCAGGAGTACCGGCCGGCTGGGGGATGGTACAGGGCGGCGAGCTGGCCGGCGGTGTCGCTCGCCTCAACAGGTGTGCCGACGGGCTTCCACGCGAGAGGCGAGTAGTCGAGCAGGGAGAGAAGCTGTTGGAGGCGAGCGACTGAGCCGTTCGCTATCCGGAATTGTTCGGTGACCGTTTGGCTGAGCTGGCCGCCGAGTGCTCCGGCGATCCCGGTGCGGCCCCCAGGCACGCTAAGGGCGACCTCGCTCAGCGGTGCGAAGTCAGTGCTGGGTGTGAAGGTGAGCTCCGCCCCGCTTGCGTGCCAAGAGCCTGCCGTTGTCGGCGTAATGGTCGGCAGCGGGGAACTCTTCGATAAAGCGGCAGAGAACGTGATCGTCACCGGTGAGTTGGCAGCCACGCCGTTGGTTCCGTTCGCCGGAGCGACCGATATGACGCTGAGCGTCGGGGCAGGCGTCGTAGAAGTGGTCGTGCCAGGCACTGCCGTCGTGGTCGTGGATCCGCCGGTCGGGTGACCGTTACCTGTCGCGCTGTGCGTTAGGGCGCGGGTCACAAAGGCTCCGATCGCACCTCCCACAAGGAGGGCGACGATGATCGCCGTGATGCTCAGAGCTGATGAGCGCTGACCCCGCGCTCGGCTAGTGGTCAAGTCGACTCCATCCCCCTAGTCTCGACTATGCACCCGCCCGAGACTCGTCGGGTAGTGGGTCACTGTCCCACTACCACTCGTCGCGCCTGAGCGACACTGCCTCGAGCTGTCGGCCGCCTCAGACGAGGAGCCTTCCATGAGCCCTCGCTCCACCGGCGATCGCAATGGCCGCATCCCTTCTGTCATGTAGCTCCAGGCCCGTCGGCACCCGGACGCGCTGTAGAACGTCTCTGAGGTAGGTCCGCTTTGGCGTGGCGGGTCCGATACCGAACGCGGCGCCCGAGAGCTCCGAGCCGTCGGGTCGCGCGCGTGGTACAAACACCGTTGTCCGCCGACTTCGGAGTCGCGGAGGCGAGGAGGCTTCGCATGCTCATCCTGGGGACCATGGCTCATCTAGAGGATCTTGATCGCTCGTACACATACGCTCGCGACGTATCGGTCACCGCTGTGACCGTCGGCTCGTTCGCAGGGGGCGTAGGCAGCCTGCTGCCCGGTGGCGCGCGAACGGTGTGGACCCTGCTCGACGGCGAGCGCATCTGTCGGCTCGACGAGTTCGACGTAGCTCCCGTCGTTCGCCTGCAGCAAGCGACAGCTCAGAGCTTGGCAGCCTCGTCCAAAGGCAACCTCGTAGTCGGATTGCAAGGTGCCCATCTGCTCACCGTCTCATCAGACGGGGCTGTCAGTGAGCTCGGGTCCTTTGATGCGGTCGAAGGCAGAGACACATGGAAGAACCCGGCAGCAGCGACGCCGGACTTGCGATCTATCGCGGTCTCGAGCGACGACGCATGGTTCGTCAATGTGCACGTCGGAGGTGTGTGGCGCTCGACCGACGAGGGAAAGTCCTGGCAAAGCGTCATTGCGCCCGAAGCCGACGTCCATGAGATCGTCGCGGGACAAGATGGCCGTCTCGCGGTCGCAGCGGCGGTCGGCTTCGGGTGGAGTCTCGACGGCGGAGATAGCTGGCAATGGACGACTCAAGGCTTGCACGCAGCGTATTCGAGAGCAGTCGCGATCGACGGTGATACCGCTTTTGTGACTGCGTCCACAGGCCCTGACACGACCGACGCCCGACTCTACAAGTGTCGCCTCGGGGAGCCTTTTGTGCCATGCGCGGGAGGTCTTCCCGAGTCGTTTCCCTTCAATCTCGACACCGGGTCTGTGGCTGCGTCCGCGGGTCATGTCGCTCTCGGCACTCATGACGGGCGAGTCTTCCGATCGAGCGACCTCGGGTTGACCTGGACCCTTGCGGCAAGCGGCTTGCGCCGCGTTCATGTGCTGCGCTTCAGCTGAGCTGGCAACGCTCGAGTACGTGCTCGAGCTGAGCTTTGGTCATCTCGGAACGACCGGTCAGGCCACGACGACGGGCTAGTTCGAAAGCTACTCGCCGGTCCCGCTCCTCTGCCATGACGCGACAGGCCGCCGCCGCGCCGTCCTGAAGAGACCCGTGTCTCGAGACACGACTGACCCGTGTGGGCTTCCCGGAGGTACGCGGTTCATCTACCGGCGCTTCTCGTCGGTAACCTGACCAGCCCGTCGCGAACTGAGGGTTTCGATAACCCAGCGAGGGTAACGGTGATTCGTGAACGCTCTCCGGCCTCGCGTTATTCGCGCGAGGCCGCGGTCGGCAGCACTGCGATCAAGGGCGACAGCGGGCAGATCAGGCGAAGGCTTTGCCCGATCAGCCATTCCGCCAAGCACGATGTCGTCGATCACATCGTCGCATCCGAGTGGTCCGAGAAGGAGTGGCAGATCACGCTTCTCGGTCGAGGTCACCAACGAGCGAGCGTCCTCCAAAGGCGCTTATGCTCCGAAGGAGGCCAGTTGCGCCATTCAGCAGCCGGATGAACGGGCGAAATGCCGTGAAATACCTGACTTGCACCCCGCTGATCGAGCGATCATCCGCGCCGAGAAGTGTCGTCAGCAGCTTGCCACTGCCCAAGCCGACGAGCGGATGTATGGCGGCCATGGGCACTGGCTGACGAGCGTGGTCAAGTGCCGCCACCAGGAGTAGGTGTGCAGGTACCTGGTGTCGAGCAGCGTGCCGTCCAGGTCGGAGAACACCCACAGAACGGCACAAGGTTCCTCGCTGGCCATCGGCCTTCTTCAACAACTGCGGTGGTAGAGCAGACACGTGCTCTTTACCCAGTACGCCAGCTATGAAACAGCCGATCGCGGTCCTAGTCGCCCGCTGAGGCGCAAGAGTGGTCACTCGGCTCAGGCGTGGGCGTCTCTATCTCGGATATGAAGTCGGACTACCGTTGCGTCGGGCACGCAGAGCTGCACCAAGTCGCCGAGCTCATTGGCCGTCCACAGCCCCTTGGGTAGCCGCCGAACTCGTATCTCCTGGACTTGCGTACGCGCCGCGAACCTTGGGCGGCTCTCACCTGGGCTCACCGCTCGGAGATGTTAGTTTCGCCGCGCGAGGTAGAGGTTCTTACGGTCCTCGTCGTCGAGTCGATCGACAAGTTCTCGCGTCCTTTAGAGGATCCCCGGAGGAACAACATACCCACTCTCACACAGGAGCAAACCGCAGAATGACGCGCGATAGTGGGGCATTCGAGGGGGAGTCCCGGACCAAAGCCGGAGGCGGCCTGCTGTCACAACGGAGAGGATGAGCTTGGTGTCGGAACAAGGTTTCTCGCAAGAACAACACGCAACCGAGGGTCTTCCCGTCGTCGTATTGACCGGTGAGGTCGATCTTGCGGTTGCGCGCTTTCTACATGAACGCATCGACCTCCTCTTACCAGCGGACATTCAGTCATTGTCGTCGACCTACTGGACGCGACGTTCTTGGACTCGATAGCCCTTGGGTTCTCATCGGCGCGCTGGAGCAGCGTCGAGAATCTCGGGGTGACGTACATCCGGTGGTCACCGAGGCGCGCGTCGCCAGAGTCCTCGAGATCACCGGTCTCGCCGAGACCTTCCCGGTTCACAGCTCCCATGACGAGTTGCGGAACGCTGTCGGAGAGGAGTCGAGGCGATGATCCAACCCAGGGACCACCTAGCGGAGACTGGTCAAGGTGAGTCGATCGAGCTCGTGTTTCCAAGGCTCTCCCAACAGCTGGGCGGGTCTTTGAAGGTGGCTGAGCTGGCCAACGCCGCGGGAACGACCGGAGAGACCGTGCTCGAGGCCCTCGAGGCTGGTCGGGGCCAGCGAACTTCGTCACTCGATGTGCCGGACCGAGATGGCCAGTCCCTCGCGGAGCTTGTTGGATCGGAAGACTCGCACTTGGCCCACGTCGAGGATCGATCCGTCTTTGCGATGGCCTTGGAGACGCTGTCGCACCGGGATCATGTCATTTTGCGACTCCGATTCGGCGATGGACTGACACAATCTGAGATCGCGGCGCGCCTTGGCGTGGGTCAGATGCAGATAGGCCGTTCGCTGGATGCGAGTTTTGAGTTGCTACGCGACGCCTTTGGTGAGACGGGATCTCATGACGAGTGAACCGTCTTTGACCATCTCGTTGATGTACGCGGCCATAGGTGCGAGTCTGTCTGGAAACAGCGTGGTCACACCTGTTGAAGCGGTGCATACCGGCTCTCTCGCCTCTTCTGAGAGCAACGACTGCCAACCAAATTGCTAGGAAGACTCCAGCGACAATGCAAAGAAGATGAACTGCGAAACCCAGTCCAAAAAGAGAAGCACAAAGAGTAACGCCAGCAAGAGAACCACGATCTTGTCCGTCCTGATATGCATTAGTCAGGGAGTACCTCCTAGTGGACTTTCGCACTCTCGCCCTGAGCCCGCGCCAGGCGACACGTCGGCTATGCAGCCATGGCGAGTGCATCGATCAGAACGGTCGCCATTTCGGGGCTGAGTGGCCGGGTTCCAGAGCTTG
>Ga0182027_10011601_pt1 | contig 12446 bp, 8 predicted proteins | sample 712E1DmetaG_FD_121300 | JGI IMG/M metagenome (GOLD analysis project Ga0182027, IMG submission 121300) | Permafrost microbial communities from Stordalen Mire, Sweden - 712E1D metaG (Illumina Assembly) | ecosystem: Environmental > Terrestrial > Soil > Wetlands > Permafrost | place: Sweden...
ACCAAAACCGGGCGCCGCGCAAGGCGGGCGCCCGGTTTTGCACAACTAAACACTGGCCAAATCAGTTGGTCTCGACGCGGATGTCGCCGCCACTCGTGCGCAGCTTGAGGAGCGGCCCGCCGCCGTTGACCTTGCCCGAGAGGTGGCTGTGACCCGTCTCGCCGCTGCCCAAAGTGATCGTGATCCCATCGGCGCGCACGCGGCCGCCGCTCGTCCCCGCGTCCAATAGAAAGGCCGCGGTCTTGTCCACCTTCACTTCGACGTCGCCGCCCGAGGTTTCGAGCGTGCAGTCGCCCTTGAGCGAACCGCCGATCGCCGCCCGGACGTTGCCGCCGCTGGTGTGCGCCGAGAGGACGTTCTCCACCAGGCCCACGGAAACGTTGCCGCCCGAGGTGTTCAGTTCGGCTTTGCCCGCGATTTTGTCCGCGTGCACGTCCCCGCCGGAGGTGTGCAGCTTGGTGTCGCCGGTGCAGGCGACCAGGGTCACATTGCCGCCGGAGGTGCCGGCATCCACCGCGCCGTCGATCGTTCCGACCTTCACGTCGCCGCCGCTGGTGCGCGCCTCGATCCGGCCGGCGAGATCGCCCACGCCGATATTGCCGCCCGAGGTCTTGAGCTCGGCGTTAAAATGCGCGGGCACCGTGATGGTGAAGCTCACCTGGACCGGCGGCCACGATCCGTGGAACCAGCTGCCGGCACCGCGGTTGTATTTCGCCACCGCGGTGATGTCGTTGCCGTTTTGCTCAATCGTCAGCTCCAGATCCTTGAGCAGCTCGGTTGCCTCGGCGTCGTTATCGGCGCGGATCTTCTCCAAGGCCACGACCTTCACGGTGTCGGCCGCGCCCGGTTCCACGCGGATATTGCCGCCGGAGGTGGCGACTTTGACGGTGCCGCCCGGCTGGACGGTGAACGACTTTTCGACCGTGCGTTCGACTTTCGCATCAACGACGAGCGGGCCGGCCAGGAGCATCCAGAGGCCGGCGAGAAGAGGCAGGAGGGTTTTCATGGGTACAAGGAAAGACGGTTCGTAGGAAGAACACACCAACCCGCGGAAAGTTACAGGATTTTCGGATCGGCGGCCGAAAACCGGGTCCGTCGGCAGTCCGCCGCCGCCGGGGGCCTCAAGGCGCCGCGGGCAGCCCGGCCAGCGCCCGGCGGGCGGACTCCCGGCCCGGCTCCAGCGCCAGCGCCTTTTCCAGGCGCACCCGCGCCTCGGCCGGCCGATTCAACCGCACGAGCACCTTGGCCGTTGTCTCCTCCAGCCAAGCCTGCCCCGGATGCAATTGCAGGGCTTCCTCGAAGTCCTTGAGCGCCGCCCCGAACTGGTCCTGCTGTTCCGCCAGGAACCCCAACTCCAGCGTCCCGGCAAACCGGTCGCGTTTTTGCGCCTCCCCGGCGTATTTCACCGCCGTCTCCATGTCACCGCCGGCGATCGCCGGCGCATGGGCATAATACCGGGCGAGGCCGATGTAACCGGGCACATGATCCGGATCGAGTTCGATCGATCGCTTGAACGCCCCGAGCATGCGGCCGGCCAGCATGCCCTGCTGCATGAAATTCACTTCATTCATGCGCTGCGACAGGGCGACCCCGAGGCGCGATTGGAAGGAGGCGTTCTTGGGGTCAAGCTGCGCCGCCCGGTCGAAGAGTTCGACCGCCTCTTTCGTGCGTTTCTGCCGCAGTCGAACGTCGCCCAGTAGTGCGCATGCGGCCGGCCGGGCGGTCGCGCCCTCCGCCAGCGGCGCCACCAGGGCTTCCGCGGTCGCGAGGTCGTTTTTTCCAAAGGCGTCGGACGCCGCTTGGATGGGATCGGCCGAGGCCGTCTCCGCCTTGACACAAACAGCGGTCAACAGGACCGCGGTGAGCAGTGATGGGATGGTTTTCATGGGAAAAATAGGTTCATTCGCTTTGCAGGGCGCGGATCGGCGGCATTCGCGAGGCCCGCCAGGCCGGCAGCGCACACGCGGCCAGCGCCGCCAGCGCGAGCACCAGCGCCAGCGCCGCGAGGGTGACAGGATCGCGCGGCGCGACCCCAAACAGGAATCCCCGCAACACATCCGCCAGCGTCAGGGCGCCTGCCGTCCCGCCCGCCACGCCGATCGCCACACTGCGTCCAAACCGCCGCAAGAAATGCGCCACCACGCGAGCCGGTGTCGCTCCCAGCGCGAGTCGCACCCCAATTTCCCGCGTCCGCTGCCCCACTGCATAGGCCATGCTGGCGTAGACTCCGAGGACCGCCAGAAGGAGCGCAACTGCGGCGAAGCCTCCGAGCAGGATCGCGTAAAGCAAGGGTTGCGCGGTCAGCCGACGACGGTTCTCCGCCATCGTGGCCAGCCGCACCGGTGCGGTGGGATCAGCCCGCTGGATCAGGTCATGGATCGCCGAGATCGGCGCCCGTAGGCCGGGGCGCAGTCGGACCAGCAGGGTCGTAAAGATCCATGGCATCTGTTTTTGCGGCACATAAATCTGCGGTGGCGGCTCCTCGGCCGGTTCATTTTGCCGCACGTCGCCCACCACCCCCACGATCTCACGGTACTGATTCGACAACCACGGCATCAGGAGGATTCGGCGGCCGATGGGATCCTCGCCCGGAAAATAACGGCGGACCAAGGCCTGATTGACCACGGCCACCGGCGCGCTTTTCAGATCATCCCGTTCGGAAAACTGACGTCCGCGCACGAGCGGGATCCCCAGCAGTGCGAAGAGCCGTTCGCTCACCGGATTATATACCGCGGTCGCCGTGTCGGCCTCCCGGCGCTCCCGGCCGTGAATCCAGAACGGAAACGGCAGGGTGATGCCCGTCAGCGGGGCGCTGGCGTCGATCGCGGCCTCTTCCACGCCTGGCGCCGTCTTGAGCACTTCGAGCATACGGTCGTAGTACCGCGCCAGATCCTCGTTGGTTTCGTAACGCGACGCCGGCGGCGCGACGCGCATGGCGAGAATGCCGTCCGGGCGGAAGCCTGCCTGCGCCTGCTGCAGATTCCAAAAGCTGCGCAGCAGCAGCGCCGCGCCGGCCAGCACCATCAGTGCCAGGGCAATCTGCCCGCCGACCAGAACGCCCTGCCACCGGCCGCCGGCGAACCCGCCGCTCCGCCCTCCACCCTGTTTCAAAACTTCATTCACGTCCGTCTGCGCGAGGCGCCACGCCGGCAACGCGCCAAAACAAAGCCCGGTCAGCACGGACACCGCCGCGGTGAAGCCAACCACTGGCAGGCTTACCGCCACTTCATGCGCACGCGGCAGCAGCGTCGGCGGCAGGTTTCGCACAATCATCGGCAGCGCCCCGGCCAGCAGTCCGCACCCGGCCGCGCCGCCCGCCAGCGCCAGCACCACGCTCTCGCCCAGCACCTGCCCGGCCAGATGGACCGGCCGCGCGCCCAGCGCGAGCCGCACCGCCATCTCCGGCAGCCGCGCCCCGCCCCGCGCCAGCGCCAGGTTGGCCAGGTTCAGGCAGGCGATCGCCAGCACCAGCCCCACCGCCGCCATGAGCAGCGTCAACGACCGGCGCACTCCGCTCACCCGCAGTTCGAGCAGAGGCGTCACCCGCACACTCCAGTCCCGGTTGGTCTCGGGAAACTGGCGTTCCATCTGTGCCGCGATCCCGGTCAACTCCGCCTGCGCCTGCCCCACCGAGATTCCGGTCCGCAAACGCCCCACGACGGTCCAAAACCGCGAGTCGCGCGCGAAATACTCCGGCGCTTCCTCCGGGAAGGGCACCCAGCAATCCGCGAAGGCCGGTTCCTGGAAAGAGGGAGGCATCACGCCGATGACTTCGTGCGGCTGGTCGTTGAGCAGCAGGTTCCGGCCGAGAATGTCCTCCCGTCCGCCGAAGACGCGCTGCCACCCCTCGTAGCTCAGCAGCACCACGCGGGACGTCGCATAGCTGAACTCGGCCTCGGCAAATCCCCTGCCCCGCATCGGTTTGACGCCGAAAACAGACAGAAAACGCGGTGTCACCAGCCCCGCGACGAGCTGCTGCGCGGGCTCGCCCGGGGGAGTGTAGTTGAGAAAATCGGGCCGGTAGGCGGCGAGTGCTTCGAATGACCGGCTCGTCTGCGCGAAGTCGCGGAAGTCTGATACCGACAGCGACAGCTGGTTGATCCGGCGGGACCGGTTGACCGCTTCAAAGCCGACCAGTTCCGCCGGGCGGGCGAAAGGCAGCGGACTCAGCAGCACGGAATGCAGGAGCGAGAACATCGTCGAGTTCGCGCCGATGCCGAGGGCCAGCACGGCGATCGCGCTCAGCGCGTATCCCGGCGTGTGCGCCAGCCGGCGCACCGTCAGGCGGAGATCGGACCACAACAGGAGCATGGTCCGAGTCTAGCGGATGCCGCCCGCGCGCGCCTGTGCCAGAGGTCACGCTACTCCCCGTGCCGTTAGTCCCGCTTTCCCGTCGGCGCCCGCGTCGCCGCCATCCTCGCCGCCTCCGCCTGGCTTTTGGCTGTTTGTCATTTATTAGATGACATCCGGCCACGAGCCCGGCCGGTCCATCCAGAACACGGTTATGGCCTCAGCGACCATAACGGGGTCGCCAGACGCTCAGATCAGCCCGAGTTCGCGCGCGCGCAGCGCGGCCTGCGTGCGATCGAGCGCGCCGAGTTTGCCGAGCACGTTGCTCATGTGGTTCTTGACCGTGCCCTCCGCGATGCCCAGCTCGACGGCGATCTCCTTGTTGCTCCGCCCCTCGGCCAGCCGCCGCAGCACGTCATGTTCGCGCGACGACAGCGGTTCGGCCAGCGGCGGCGCCGGCGGCCGGCGCGGCCTTCGTTCACCTTGCCGGGCAAACTCGGCCACCACCTTGGCCGCCACCGACGGCTCCAGAAAAGACTCGCCCCGGGCCGCCAGCCGGATGGCCTCGCAGAGACGCGCCGAGGGCGAGGCTTTGAGCAAATAACCCACCGCGCCGGCCCGGAGCGCCGCGAACACCTCCTCGTCCTCCTCGAAGGTGGTCAGCACGATCACCCGGCAGGCCGGCGCCTCCGCGGTGATCCGGCGGGTCGCCTCGACTCCGCCCAGCATCGGCATGCGCAGGTCCATCAGCACGACGTCCGGCGCGAACCGGCGCGCGAGGGCGACGGCGTCCTCGCCATTGGCGCCTTCGCCCACGATGTCGAAGTCCGCCTGCAGGCCCAGCAGCGTCCGCAACCCCTCGCGGAACAACGCCTGATCGTCGACCAGCAGCAGTCGCAGCTTCTTCACCCGGGCACCTCCACGCGTAGCGCGAAGCCGCCTTTCGGTTGGGCGGCGGCGGCCATGCGCCCGCCCAGCATCTCGATGCGCTCCCGCACGCCGTTGAGGCCGAAGCCCGCCCCGGCCTCACCGGGCCCGGGTCCTTCGCCGTCATCGGTCACTTCCAGCCGCACCAGCAACGGTTCCCGAAAATCGAGTGCCACCTGCGCCTGTGCCTTGCCGGCGTGTTTGCGCACGTTGGTCAGCCCTTCCTGAGCCACCCGATAAAGGGCGTGTTCGACGGCAGGCGGCAGTTCGCGCAGCGTCCCCTGCACCTCGACCCCCACCACCAGCTGCGGTTGTTCGGCGGCCAGGCGTTCGAGCAGGCGCGGCAGGGATTCGCGCGGCACGTCCGAACGCAACGCCCCCACCGAGCGTCGTACGTCTCCCAGCGCATCCTGCGCCAGTAGGTAAGCCTTGCCCACCGCTCCGGCCGCCCGCGCCGGTGACTCCGCCTGGAGGGCCCGCGCGGCCTCGAGTTGCACGGCAATCGTGGTGAGGTAGTGGCCGAGACCGTCGTGGATCTCGCGTGCCAGACGGTTGCGCTCCCGCGCCACCGCGAGTTCCTCGGCCTGCGCCCCTGCCTCGCGCAGCTTGCGGTTGGCCTCCTCCAGCTGCGCCATCAGCGCCTCGGCCTGCTTCCGGGCCTGCTCCTCACGCCGCACGACATAGCTGAAAACGATGACAAAGGAAGTCGCCGCGGCAAAGCCGAGCCCGTAGCGGTAGGCATCGCCCCAGCCATACGGTGCGGCGAGGTGCGCCAGCGAGAGGACGAACAAAAGCGCCGAAAACAGTCCAACCAGAACGGGCGGCAACAGGAAAACCGTCTGGCTCATCAGCGGAAACACCACCAACCCGATGTTCCCCGGCACTGGACTGAGGAACAGGATCAACGCCGCCAGCGGCATCTGCACACCGAAGTAGCACAGCCGCTTGGCCAGGCTCGCCTGCTCGACCTGTTGGTTGAACCAGAATACTCCGAACCCAAGGTACAGCAGGCCGCACCCGACAAACGCCACCGTTCGCGCGGTGAGCGGCAGCCCGCCCACGATCAGGAAAACCTGCGCATAGCAGACGACCAATACGATCAGAAACGCCCAGTAGCCGCCATGTTTGTACAGCCGATCGGACTCGGACTTCATGGGGGCAGACTAGCAGACTGCGCGCCGGAAGGGAATAGGCCGGAAGTCATGCCGCCCTGACGCCACGCGAGCCGCCCGGCGTACCATTGACGCGCCCGCCTCGACCGGCAGCATCCCGGAACATGCCCGCCTTTTCGCCCGTCCTGGTGATTGAGGCCGACCGCGTGGTCGCCCGCAGCCCACAGCGCACCGTGCGGACAGCGCGCTCCCCAGGATCGTCAGCCCCGCATCGCCACCACGTTGTCCAGCCATGTCCTTTCTCCCGGATTTCATCGACGCGCTCGGCCTGACCAGCCCGTGGACCTACGTCGTGCTGTTCCTCGCGGCCAGCCTGCTCATGATGTGGCGGCTCGAGGCCATGCTCGACCACGGGCTCGAAGGCACCGCCCTCGGCACCATCATGATGCCGTACTGCTCGGGGCTCGGGAACTTGATCTTCGTCGGCCTGATGGTGGCGCGGCGCGGTCCGCCACGCGAGGTGGTGATCAACTGCCTCGTGAACAACGTGACGAACCTCACGCTGCTGCTCGGCCTCCCGGCCGTGCTCTGGGGGCTGACGGTGCTGCCGGCGCGGCCGGCTTCGCGCGGCCGGGCCGGCGGCGACACGGCTCCGCGCGTCAACCGCCTTTCGCTGCTGCTCACCCTTGCCGCGGTGTTTTTCTTCACCGGCGCGGTCTGGCTCCTCGGCCAGGATGGCCGGCTCGACCGGCGCGACGGGTTTCTGCTCATCGGGTTGTTCCTGTTCTGGCAGTGCGTCCAGGTTTTTGACGTGCTCAAACACAACGCCCGGCGCAAAGCATCCTTCGGCGTGCTGTTCTACCTCGACACGCTGGTGGTGCTGCTCAGCGCCTTCGCGCTTTATGCGGCCATCGACTGGCTCGTGACGTGGCTCTCGCACCAGCACGGCGGCTTTGTCAACTCGAGCCACCTCGGCTGGCTCAGCGGCTGGCTCATGGTCCTGCCCAACGCGCTCCTCGCGCTATACTGGGGGTGGAAGCGTCGGGCCGAGATCGTCTACACCTCGCAGGTCGGCGACGGGCATATCTGCATCCCGCTCTGCCTCGGGCTGTGCGCCCTGTTCACGCCCGTACCGATGCCGGGGTTCTTCCTGTCGGGCCTGCAGGTACTCTTTGGCGTCACCGCCCTGCACGCGTTTTTCCTCCTCCTGCTGGGCGGACTGCCCCGCTGGGCCGGGTGGATCCTCCTCGGGGCCTACGGCTGGTTCCTCTACGAGGGCCTGCTGGCGTGAGGGAACCTCAACCGGCCTTTCACTCCAGCGGGTCGGCGCGAAACCTTTCGCTCAGTTCGACGAACGCCTTCTGCGCCTCGATCCAGCGCGGATCGTCGCGGATTTCGGCCATCGACTTGCCCGTGTTGTTGCACACGAGATAGCCGGCCGGGCCGATGCGCAGGCAGGCATCGTACCGCGTGCCCGCCGCCGCCGGTGCGAACTCGAAATCACCGACGCTCAGGTGCCGCCCCTCCATTTCCGCGCGCAGCGGCTGCACATCGGCGGCAAACTCCTGCCGGAAACGCTCCGCCCGCGGTCCGTGATAAGCCAGAATGACCCCGTGCTCAGGCTGGAACGACACCACCACCCATTCGTCAAACACCGTCCGGAGATAAAGGACGTTCATGCGCCCGAGGGCGGTGAAGATGAGGGAGCGGGCGTCGGCGAGTTTCATTCGCAGGGAGAAGCAGGGCGGGCCTCGGTTCTTGGGCAACGCCTGCGGCAACGCCAGCCATTTGTGCGGCGTGCGGTCCGGTCCGGACGGAATCCGCCCGGGGTCCGCCCCTCACGGAGCGTACCCGCCCGCGATGTACTGCTTCAACTGCTGGGCCTCGTGGCGGTAGGCCTCGGAGATCCAGCGCGACACGTCGCCAATGGAGATCAGCCCGACCACCCGGTCGCCCTCCATCACCGGCAGGTGCCGGAAACGGCGGCTGGTGAAGATCCCGAGCACCTCCTCAACGGTCGCGCTGGCGGCGATCGTCATCGGATCCCGTGTCATCGCTTCCGCAACGGTGTGCTGCTTGGGATCGACATCGCAGGCCACGACCCGCGTGAGGACGTCGCGTTCGGTGAAGATGCCGGCCAAGCGTCCGTCCTCGAGCACGAGGACCGAGCCGACCTTGCGCCGGTTCATTTCGCTCACGGCCTCGGCGATCGTCACGTTCGGAGACACGGTAAACAGGGCCGCGGCCTTCTGACCCAGCAAGGTGGAAATCGATGTATTTTCCATGGGGTTCCTACGAGGTGATTTGCACCGTAGCAGACCGGCCTCTCCCGACAACTCAAAAGGTCGGGTTCTGAAAACTATTAGAAACATTTGACTCTTATTCTCGCGGGAAAAGTCGATCGAGCGCGCCCAGGCTTTTGACGCTGATGCCCCGGGCCGGTGGCCCGACCGGCGCCGCCGCCGGGCGGGGAGCCGCGCCCGGGTCCAGACGCCCGCGCGCCGCCGCCAGTTCGCGATCGAGTTTCACCGGCGAGACCGGTTCTGCCGTGCCCAGTGTCTGCGCGAACAGGCTGACGCGGAATTCCTCCACCAGCCACCGCAGGCGCCCGGTGTTCTCCCCGGCGTCTGCCCGCTGCAGCACGGCCACCGCCTCCACGTAGGGCGCCAGCCGCCGCGCGCGTTCGGCGTCGCGGGCCGGATTCTGCTTCCAACGGTTGGCGCGCCATTGCATGGCCTGGAGGTAACGCGGGAGGTGGGCGAGCTGCAAAAACGGCGTCGCCGCCAGGAAATCCGCCGGCAACAGCGCCGCCAGGTCAACCGCCAGCCCGGGATAGGGCTGCGCGTGGTTGAGCAGCGCCTGCCGCAACGTGAATACCTCGCGCAGCAGGTCCACCAGTTTGGGCACCGCGCCGCGCAGATCGCCGCGGGCGCGCTCCAGTTCCCGGGCAAAAACCTCGGCGGCGAGCGGCGCCACCGGACGTCCGCACAGCCAGCGTCGCAATGCCGCGTACGCCTGCTCTTGCAGCGTCTCGACCGGAGCGAAGTCGGCCGCCCATACCCCCAACGCCCGCAGGGCGCGCAGATCGCGTTGGAGCCACGCCAGGTCGTAGCGCAGCTGCAGTTCGAACAACCGGAACAGGCCGCGCACCGTCGACGCTTGCGCCTCCGCGACCGACGGCAGCAGCCGCAACGCCACGCCCGCTTCCGCCGGCACCAGAGCCGGATAGGCGTGCACCGGCACGCCCGCCTGCGCGCACACCGGCACCCGCTCCGGGATCTCGCCAAACGTCCACTCCGTCTGGGCGTCCTTCTCCCATTGCATCCGCGCGCGGCGCCAGGCCGCGGGATCCTCGCGACCCACGTCGGCGCTGAGCCGATGCCCGCACGCCTCGAGCTGGCGGCGCACCTCGGTCAGCTCGCGCCCTGCCGCCAGCGTCCCGCCAGCTTCGTCCACCACCTCCACCCGCACCCGCAGATGGTCGGGCAGCGGCCGGGCCGACCAGACCCGCGGATCGATTGCCAGCTGATGCGCATCGAGCAGGTAGCCCGCCAGCGTTTCGGCTAGCGAATCCTGGTGGCCGCGGAGCCGGGCCCGCCGCGCCACCGCGCGCGCCGCCGCCGCCGCTGTTTCGGCGAGCGGGATGAGCTTGCGTCGCTGGCTCGTCGGCAGCGCCTTGAGCAAGAACTGCACCTTCTCCACCAGATGGCCCGGCACCGCCCAGTCGAGCGCCGCCGGCGTGAGCAGAGCGGCGTCACGCCCGGCTACGCGGACGGTCACGCCGTCCTCGTCCTGGCCGGGCCGGTAGACGTAGCCGAGCGGAAGAACGCGGTTCTCGATCGGCAGCGCGTCGGGAAACGCCACAGCGTCGTGCGCCGCCTCGTCCGGCCCGCGCAGGTCCTCCGGCTCCAGCTGCAGGAACTTCGGCTCCGTGTGCCGCCGCTCGCGGACGAGGTCAACCAGCTCCGGCACCGAGCTGACGCCGGCTGCACCGGCGGGAATACTCCGCAATTTCAAATCTGAGATCTCAGACTTCTTCCCGGGAATTTCTTCCGGCAGGAGGCGCGCGGCGTAGAAACGGTAAACCGCCTCATCCAGGTTCAGGTACCCGCTGCTGCGCGTGCGCGTCAGGATGGTCTCGACCTTGTCGCGTTCCTTCCGGTTGTGCGCGAGGAAATCGAAGGGCCACGTGATCGTGTCGCCCACCAGGCCTTCGCGGATGAAGATCTCGGTGGCGTGAATGGGGTCGATCTCGCCGTACCCGACGGCGCGCGTCTCCAGTTCGAGCCCGTAGAGCCGCGTGCGGCGCTTTACCAGCACGCGGCCGGCGTCGGCCCGCCAGAACGGTTCCGTGTGGCTCACTTGGAGCAGATGCGCGCCGAGGTCGAGCGCCCAGGCCGGGTCCAACCGCGCCGCGGTGCGCGCGTAGAGACGCGTGGTTTCGACCATCTCAGCCGCCATGATCCAGCGGGCGACGCGCGCGGCGGGCGATCCGCGATCCTCCCCAGACTTGGCGAAGGAGGCCCTTCCCTTTTTCTTGGCCTCCGGTTTCGCGTACAGCACGGATCCAGGGAATAGGTGGACCTGCCGGTCATGCGTCGCCCGGTACAGGCCCGCTTGTTCGTCGAAGACGGCGACGTTGCCGAGCAGGCCGGCGAGGATGCTCCGATGGATGGCGCGGTAGCCCGGAGTGCCGAAGGCCAGTTTCGGGTTTTGGTTTTTGAGTTTTGGGTTTTGAGCCGGACCTCGGGAGTTTGACGTTTTGGGGCCTTGGTCGTGGGACAGACCGTCGTGCGCCGAGGTGAGCTTGAAGTCGTCCCGCTCCTCCAACACGTCGAGCAGCTGGTCGTGGATGTCGCGCCATTCGCGCAGGCGGGTGTATGAGAGGAAGTGCTCGTGGCAGAAACGGCGCAGCCGGCCCTGCGTCATCACCTCGAACTCGCCGTGCAGCGCCTCCCAGATGTTCAGCAGGGTAAGGAAATCGGAGTCCGGGTGCGCCAGGCGGCGGTGCGCCGCGTCCGCTTCCGCCTGCCGGTCGAGCGGGCGCTCGCGCGGATCCTGGATGCTGAGGCCGGCGCCGATGATCAGCACCTCCCGCAGACACTTCTCCCGCCGCGCCTGCAGGATCATCCGCCCGATGGTGGGATCGGCGGGGAGGCGGGCCAGCTCGCGACCGAGGGGCGTGAGCTGACGGGTGGCGCCGCCGGGTTCACCGCCCCCGGGCGCGCCTTCCAGCGCCCCCAGCTCCGCCAGCAGCTGGTAGCCGGCGCGCACCGCCTTGGCCGGCGGCGCATTGAGGAACGGAAAGCGCTCGATGTCACCGAGGCTGAAGACCGCCATGCGCAGGATGACGTCGGCGAGATTGCAGCGCTGGATTTCGGGCTGGGTGTAGCGCGGCCGGGCGAGGTAGTCCTTTTCCGAGAACAGGCGGATGCACACGCCCTCGGCCACGCGGCCGCACCGGCCCTTCCGCTGGTCGGCGCTGCTCTGCGCGATCGGCTCGATCGGCAGGCGTCGCGTGCGCGCCTGTGGTGCGTACCGGCTGATGCGTGCCAGGCCCGTGTCGACCACGAAGCGGATGCCAGGGATGGTCAGTGACGTTTCCGCAATGTTGGTCGCAACGACGATCTTGCGGTGCGCCGTCGGGGCGAAAACGCGCTGCTGCTCGGCGTTGCTCAGGCGGCCGAAGAGCGGAATGACCTCGGTGCCGGCGTGGTTGCGCCCTTCCAGGAGATCGCGCATCTCGCGGATATCGCGCTCCGCCGGCATGAACACGAGGACGTCGCCCGCCGGGCTCTCGCGCAGGATCCGCTCCACCGCCTCGACCGCACCGTCGATGTAGTGCAGCGCCTCCGCCTTCGCCGTGGGCTCGTCGTCCGCCGCCGCGTCGGATCCCAATTCATCCAGCGGCGCGTAGATGACCTCGACCGGGTACATCCGGCCCGACACCTCGATCACCGGGGCGTGGTCGAACGCCTCGGCGAACATCGCCGTGTCGATCGTGGCCGACGTGATGACGATGCGCAGCTCCGGCCGGCGGAAACGGAGCTGCCGCAGGTGACCGAGCAGGAAGTCGATGTTGAGCGAGCGCTCGTGCGCCTCGTCGAGGATGATCGT
>Ga0182027_10011602_pt1 | contig 12446 bp, 11 predicted proteins | sample 712E1DmetaG_FD_121300 | JGI IMG/M metagenome (GOLD analysis project Ga0182027, IMG submission 121300) | Permafrost microbial communities from Stordalen Mire, Sweden - 712E1D metaG (Illumina Assembly) | ecosystem: Environmental > Terrestrial > Soil > Wetlands > Permafrost | place: Sweden...
GGCGCGGCTTCGCGCGCTTTCCAGCGGGCGATCAGGCGGTCGATTTCATCCTCGACGATTTGCTCGGCGTCCGCGGCTTCGCGCTGGCGCGTCTTAAGGTTCTGCTCGACGGCGCGGCCGAGGTCGTCGATGTCGTAGAGGAAGACATTCTCCAGTTCGTTGACCGCCGGTTCGACGTTGCGCGGCACCGCGATGTCGATAACGAACATGGGCCGGTTGCGGCGCTTCTCGAGCGCCCGCCGCAGCTCGTCGCGGCGCAGAATGTAGTCGCTGGCGCCGCTGGAGGCGATGACGATGTCCATCTCGGCCAGGCGCGGCTTCCACTGCTCGTAGTCGATGACCTGGCCGCCGAACAGCGCCGCCATCTCCTCGGCCCGCGAACGGGTGCGGTTGGTCACCAGGATGCGGTCGCAGCCCGAGGCGTGGAGGTGGCGCGCGGCCAGCTCGCTCATCTTCCCCGCCCCGGCGATAAGCACGGTCTTGCCCTTCAGGTCGCCGAAGATCTGCCGGGCCAGTTCCACCGCGGCATAGCTGACCGAGACGGCGCTGCGCCCGATGCCGGTCTCGGTGCGAATGCGCTTGGCGACGCTGAAGGCGCGGGTGAGCACGTCGTCCAGCAGGCCGTGCAGGGCGCCGCACGCACGCGCCGCGGCGTAGGCGGCTTTCATCTGCCCGAGAATCTGCGGCTCGCCCAGCACCATGGAATCGAGACTCGCGGCGACGCGGAAGATGTGGTGGATCGCGCCGCGGTCGGTCAACTCGTAGAGGTAGCCGTCGAGTGAGACGGCCGCGGGGGCCGCGCCGGCCAGGTTGTGCGCCGCCAGGAAGGCGCGGACGGCGCCGGCGGCCGAGCCGTCGGCGGCGGTGATGGCGACCTCGACGCGGTTGCAGGTGGAAAGAATCAACGCCTCGTCGGCGCCGGCGAGTTGGCGCAGCGCGGCCAACGCCTCGGCCAGAGCATGCTCCGGGATGGCAAGCCGTTCGCGCACCTCGACCGGCGCGGTGTGGTGACTCAAGCCTGTGAGCAGCAGCATCATTTCATCAACGTCGGCCGCAAACCCACGTGCGCGGCCCAGGTGAGCGCGCAGAAGCCGAGCACGGTCAGGGCCAGAATCGCGGCCTTGCGCCCGCGCCAGCCGGCGGAGACGCGCAGAAACACCATCAGCAGCCAGAAGCCCCAAGTGATGAGCGAGACGGCGATCTTGGGCTGGCTGATCCACCGGACGCCCATCTCGATGGAGGCCCACGTGCTGCCGGCGATGACGGCCAAAGTGATGACCACAAAGCCGAAGCTCATCGAGGAAGTGATCAGCGAGTCGAGCGTGGCTAAGGGCGGGATCCGTTCGGCGTTGAGCAGGCCGAGGAATGAGCGGTTCGTCTGTTTGCGCTTCAGTTGCCGTTCCTGGATCAGATAGAAGACCGCGGCGCCGGCGCTGAGCAGGAGCGCCGAGTAGCCGACCAGCACGAGCACGATGTGCACCAGCAGCCAGACGTCGCGCACCTGGCGGTTGGCCCACGGGGCGAGCGGCGCGCCCATGGCGGCGGCGACGCTCAGAACCGTGACCAGCGGAAAGACGAACAGGCTCAGTCCGACGAACTTGTAGCGCCAGTAAACGACGAGGAAAACGACCGCGAACAGCAGCGCGCACAGGGAGGACGTTTCAAAGAAGTTGCCGACCGGCAGTCGGCCCAGCGTCAGGGTATGTTCCACGATGGAGACGAAATGGAACACGACGGCCGCCTGGACGGCCACGAGCGCCACCTGAAAGAGGCGCGATTCGCGCCGGAGCAAGGTCACGATAGAGTGCGTAAGTCCAATAAAGTAAAGGACTGAGGCGACTCGCAGCCAAAGGATGGAGTGGTCGGTCATCGTGACGGTGAATGCTGTCAATTCCGGACCGGCGACCGGCGGAGCGGGCCACGCGAAGGCCCACTGCCGCGGGAGCTGTGCAGAACTCAGTATAGCTTGGCCGGCCCATTTCCGCCGCGGGCCCGAGGCGTGGGATGCTAATCCCATGACGCTGAATCTCAAAGGGAAAACGGCGCTGGTCACCGGCGGGGCGAGGGGCATCGGGCGGGCCATTGCGGAGCGGCTGGGGGCAGCGGGCGCCGCGGTGGCGATCTGCGCCCTGCATGCGGAGAGTGTGGAGAACGGAGTGCGCCAGATCGAAGCGCGGCTCGGAGCGGGGCCGAACGAAAGCGGCGCAAAGATCGCGGGCCGGCAGGCGGATGTCTCCGAGCGCGACTCGGTGGCGCGGCTGTTCGAGTGGCTCGACGGCGAGTTTGGCGGGCTGGATATTCTCGTGAATAACGCCGGTCTGGGCATTTTCAAGGACCTGGGCGCACTCGAGGCCAATGAATGGAGGGCGGTCGTGGGGACCAACCTGGACGGGGCCTACTACTGCATCCATGAAGCGCTGCCCCGGCTGCGCCAACGGGGCGGCGGGTGGATTGTGAACATCTCGAGTCTGGCGGGCAAGAACGCATTCGCCGGAGGGGCGGCCTACAACGCTTCGAAATTTGGTTTATGCGGGTTGAGTGAAGCTGTGCTGCTGGATCACCGATATGAAGAAGTGAAGGTCACGACAATCCTGCCGGGCAGCGTCAGTACGGAATTTGGACGAGGCGGCGGGGCGGAGTGGAAAATCGCGCCCGAGGATGTCGCGGATGCTGTGGCGATGGTGCTGAGCATGCCGGCCAGAACGCTGATCAGTCACGTTGAAATGCGTCCCTCGAAACCGCCGCGAAAGTAAGGCGGCGGCGCCGGGGGAGAATCGGAGCCGGAAGATGATCGAACAACCCCCGACGATGCAGTCGCCCGAAGCGGCCAGCCCAAACAGCGGAGGCTGGCGTACCTTGACGGGATCGGCCGCGCTATTGCGGCCGGCGAGCGCCGTGGGCAGTCCTACGCGCGCAACGCGGGCGACGGTCCATCCCGGCAACGGCCCGGCCGGAGGCCACGCCGGGAGCCGGGGCGGAAACCGCAACCCGCGGCCGCTCGGCCAGAGCGGGCGCGTGCGGTTGAACCCGGAAGAAAACGGGGGCCAGGCGTCCGAACTGCAGCGCCAGTTGAGCGCCATGATCGCCGGTCAGGACGAGGCGATCAAGGAGATTGTCAACATCTACCAGATGCACCTGGCGGGGCTCAACGCACCGCAGCGGCCGATTGGGACGCTGCTGTTTCTGGGGCCGACCGGCACCGGCAAGACGCGCATCGTCGAGGCGCTGGCGGAGGCCCTGGTCGGCACGCCGCGGGCGGTGGTCAAAGTGGATTGCGGGGAGTTCCAGCACAGCCACGAAATCGCCAAACTGGTGGGCTCGCCGCCCGGTTATCTGGGCCACCGGGAGACGCATCCGCTGCTCAGCCAGGAGAACCTGAACCAGTATTGGACCGATCGCACGAAGGTGAGCTTCGTGCTGTTCGACGAAATCGAGAAGGCTTCCGACGCGCTGTGGAACCTGCTGCTGGGCATCCTCGACAAGGCCACGCTGACGCTCGGCGACAACCGGCGGGTGGACTTCTCGGACGCGATGATCTTCCTGACCAGCAACCTGGGCGCGAAGGAGATGAGTTCGATTGTGAGTCCGACGCTCGGTTTCGGAGCCGTCTCGGGCGAAGCCGCGGCCATGGACCCCGACACGGTTGCCTCGCGCATCCGCAAAGCGGCGCTCGAAGCGGCGCGGCGGAAATTCCCGCCGGAGTTCATCAACCGGTTAGACAAAATGATCGTATTTCACCCGCTGCGCGATAATCACCTGCGGCGCATTGTGGAGATCGAACTGGGGCGGCTCCAGGACCGGATTCTGACCTGCTCGGCCGCGGGCGGTTTCGTGCTGCGAGTGACGGAGCGGGCGAAGAAGTGGTTGCTGGCGGAGGGCGTGGACTCGCGTTACGGCGCCCGGTACCTGTGCCGGACGATCGAGAAGAACATCGTGCAGCCGCTATCGCGCCTGGTAGCGAGTGGCCAGATCTCGATGGGCGATCTCGTGGAAATCGAAGACGGACCGGGCGAGCGGCTGAGTTTCAACCTGGTGGGCCAGGACCTTTCGACGCAGGAGATGAGTGAAGTGGCCGGGCCGTGGGTGCAGCCCTGGCTGCAGTTGGCGGCGGCGCTCGGGGACAATCCGGGCCCCAAGACCGCGCCAGTGGTGTAAGAAGACCAGTGGTGTAAGAAGAATAGAAGCAAGCTGCCGAAAAGCACCGCGGCGTCAAAATCGGCAGTTCCATTCTGAAGCTCCTCAAGTGAGTCCGGCGGGCGGCACGCGGCTACCGGAGCAGACAACCGCGCGCGCCCAGCACGATTTGGCCGAACGGCCCGACGCCCTCTCAATCCAGCGTTCGCAAGCACAATAGCGTGCGCAGCCGACGACCTGCGGCGCGGACCCGCATCCGCCGCAGACGGGCGCCGCGGCGACAGGTATACTCGGGTAGACCTGCCGATCCGGCACACGGTTGGTGGCAGGTGGCGCCAGCGCCTTCAATGAAAAAGGGGAGAGAGGAGTCGGAGCGGAATGGCGGTAGCAGTTGGCATCCTCAGCGGCTTCCTGGTCTGGTTCTTCGTGCGGGTGATCCTGCTTGGGATCTACACGGTGGACCAGAACGAAAGAGCCGTCAAGACGATTTTCGGGCGGGCCGACCGCCTGCCGGGCAATAAGACTACGCTCGACACTCCCATCGCCGAGTTTTTGGCGCCCGAGGAGCAGTCGCGGTACGCGTACCCGCAGGTGCGAGTGATCCCGCCCGGGGGACCATACCTCAAGTGGCCGTGGGAGCGCGTCTACAAAGTTTCGATTGCGACGATGACCGAGAACATGGCCAAGGATTTCGAAGACGCCACGGCCAACGATGGCGGGACGCGTCTGGAGGCGGTGACGAAAGACCAGCTCAACACGGGCCTGACGGGCCAGATCCGGTATCGGGTGAGCGAGTCCAATCTGTACGCGTTTCTGTTCGGCATCAAGAAGCCGTTTGTGCACGTGACGGGGTATTTCGTCTCGGTGCTGCGGCAGAAGATCGCCAGTTTTGAAGCCAAGCAACCGCCGCCAGGCGCGGGCGATGCGGCCTCGCAACCGGCGCTGGCGTTGGTTCCGGGCGCTGAAATGATCGGCGTCTCGATCAACGATCTGCGCAAGAACCTGCGCGACCTGAACGAGTACATGGACCAGGAGTGCCGGTCCGCCCAGGCGCGCTACGGGGTGCTGCTCGATGCCTCGCTGATCACGGGCATCGATCCGCCGGCGGAGGTCGAATCGGCGCTGGCGGCGATCAACACGGCGCACAACCAGGTGTCGAGCGACATCAGCCTGGCGCAGGCGGGCGCCGACCAGAAGATCGAGCAATCGCGGCGTGCCGTCGAGATCGAAACGCTCAAGGCGCAGGCCGAAATCGAGCCCATCCGCCTGCTGGCGCTGGAGTTGGCGCGGCTCTACCAGGACGGCGGGGGCGTGCTGCAGGCCTACCTGCGCAACGTGCGTCTGAAACTGTTCGAGAAGACGCAGGACATTTACATGGCCGCGCAGAAAGAGGAGGCCCAGTCATGACCGGCGAGTTCCTGGGCGAATTCGTGTTGGCGGCGGTCGTCTCGTTCCTGTTGTGCTTGATTGGCGTGCCGGTGCTGTTGGGAGTGGGGCGCCTTTTAGGACTGTACACGACCGTGCAGGAACGCAGTTGCCGGGTTTACGTGCTGTTCGGCAAAGTGCTGGGCATCCTCAACGAGCCGGGACTGCATTTTCTGCTGGGGGAGATCGGGCCGGCGGCGTTGATCGTGAACCTGTTCGGGACGTGCTACACGCTCGACCTGCGGCTCGACCAGGAGTACCGCCGCAGCGAGCCCGTCAATTCCGAAGAGGGCGCGCCGATGGGCATCGGCATCTGGTACGAGATGTGGATCAGCGATCCATACTCGTACTTGTTCAAAAACACGGACCCGCGCGGCTCGTTGCGCGCGAACGTGAGCAACGCGACGGTGCGCTGCCTGAGCAACATGCCGCTGGCGGACATGCTGGAGACGCGCCACCAGATGAGCCAGATCGTGCGCGCGGAGGTCTCCAGCCAGTCACAGGCCTGGGGCTATCAGCTCGGCTCGGTGTATATCCGTAAGGTCCAATTCCGCGACGAGGGGATGATCAAACAGATTGAGTCGAAGGTGGTGAACCGGCTACGCCAGGTGACCTCGGCCATCAAGCAGGCCGGCGCCAATCAGGTGAGCGTGATTACGAGTTCGGCCGAGCGCACGGCGTCGATCGAACTTGGCAAAGCGGCCGCCATTCGGCCGAATCTGCTGGGGCAGGCTCTGAGCGAGATCGCCAGAGAGCCGGCCGTCGCCGACGCGGTATTCAACATTCTGGAGACGCAGAGGCTGGTCAACAGCAACGCGCGAGTCACTTACTTCGCGGCGGGCGCGGAGAGCCGGCTGCTCACCGGCCTGCTGGCAGCCAGGGGTAGCGCGGCGCCGGTGAAGGCTGCCGGCTGAACCCGGTGCGCGCCCTCGCGCCAGGCGGAAAAAAGGCGCGCCGTTCCTGATCGGCGCGCCATAAACTCTTGACAGCATTGGGCCGCGCCTGCGGTGCGGCCCAGCCCCGCCCTACCATGAGGAACCGCCGGCCCAGTCTCCTCCATCACACCTGGCACTCCTCCAGCACCATCCCAAACCGCCGCGGCTGGGATTGCGGTGTGCCTCTTGAGCGATGGACCAGAGGTCCCTCACAGCGTAAGGTTCTTTGACTATCGAACCTGACGAGTCTTATGCATGAGCATGGCCAAATCTATGGTTCATTGATAATCAATGGCTTAAGCTCAATTCAGAAGCTGGCGAGGCCGCCCGCTGTCCACCGCTTGGGCAAGTGTGTGGTGGCAAGTAGCATTCGGTGTACACTAGGTAGACGCATCGCATGGGCAACCCAAGCATCCCCGGCGCAGCACCGGCCGTTCCCACGGGCAAGCTGGCGGGCGATCAGAAACTGGCGACGATTCTGCGCGTGTGCCAGCGGATGAACTCGGAACGCGACCTGAACACCCTGCTGGATCTGGTGGTGGTCGAGGCGGCGCGGCTGCTGGATTGCGAACGGGCCAGCATTTTCCTCTTCACTCCGACGCGCGAAGAGCTGGTTTCACGAGTGGCCCTGGGCAGCGAACAGACGATCCGGGTGCGGGCGGGCGTGGGGATTGCCGGCGCTGTCGCCGCGACCGGAGAAATGATCGTGGTCGACGACGCGTATGGCGATTCACGGTTCTTCCAGGGCGTCGATAACAACTCGGGCTACCGGACCCGGAACATGCTGGCGCTGCCGCTGATTGCCGCCGACGGCGAGTCGATCGGAGCCTTCGAGGTCCTGAACAAACGCATGGGCGCCTACACGCCGGAGGATCTGGAAATCGGGCTATCGCTCGCGGCCAACGCGACGCTGGCGATCCAGAATGCGCAGATGATTGGCGAACTCCGGCGCCACCGGGCGGCGCTCGAAACGGAGAATCGCAACCTGCTGCGGGAGTTGGGCGGGCGGCTGCCGGCGCAAAGCCTGCTGGGCCTCAGCCCGCAGATCGACGCGCTGCGATCGCTGATTGAACGCGTCTCCGACGCCGATGTGACGGTTCTGATCACGGGCGAAAGCGGCACCGGCAAGGATCTGGTGGCGCGGTCGATCCATTTCGCGAGCCCGCGCGCGCGCGGACCGTTTGTGGCGCTGAACTGCGCGGCGCTGCCGGAGACGCTGGTGGAAACCGAGCTGTTCGGCGTCGAAAAGGGCGTCGCGACGGGCGTGGAACGGCGCATCGGCAAGTTCGAGTCGGCGCACGGCGGAACGCTGTTCCTGGATGAGATCGGCGATCTTTCGCCGCTGGCGCAGGCCAAGATTCTGCGCGTGTTGCAGGAGCGCACGGTGGAGCGAATCGGGGGCCGGAGCCCGGTGCCGATCGATGTGCGGATTGTGGCCGCCACGAACAAGGATGTGGAAAGCGCGATTGAGAAGGGCCAGTTTCGGGAGGATCTGTACTACCGCCTGAACGTCGTGCGTCTGCGCACGCCGGCGCTGCGCGAGATTCGCGAGGACATTCCGATGCTGGCGTCGTACTTCCTGAGCGAGGCCGCGCGGGAGATGAAACGCCAGGACCTGGAGTTGTCCGCGCCAGCGCTGAGTGCGGTCACGGCCTATCCCTGGCCGGGCAATGTGCGGCAGTTGCAGAACGAGATGCGGCGAGCCATGGTGTGTGGGCGGGGACCGATGATTGAAATCTCCGACCTGAGCGAGGCGCTGCAGGCAGGAGCGCGGGAGACCGTCGTGGCTGCGGCGCCGGCGGCCGGAGCCGCACCGAGAAGCCTGCAGGAAGACGTGGAAGAATTGGAAAAGCAGCGCATCCGCGAGGTCCTGGCCGCGTGTGGCTTCAACCAGGTTCGGACGGCCCGCAAGTTGGGTCTCAGCCGTCAGGGGTTGATCAATAAACTGAAGCGTTACAACATCGGTGCGCCGGCCGGAGTCGAGCCCGCCGATGAGGAGAACGGCAAGGGATGAACAACGCGGCCAGGATCGGCGGCGGGCGCCGGAGCTACGCGGGCACGGACTGGCTGGTGCGCCGTTTCGCGGCCGTGTGGGTGGCCGCGTGGATGGGCATGACCGTTCTGATCCAGCTTCTTACGCTGGTGGCGTTCGATTCGCCCGAGAGCCTGACCGCAGCGCCGCCGGCGTGTTACACGAACGCCGTCAAACTCGCCGGGCAGCCGCTGATTCATGAACTGCTGCGCTACCAGGTGGTCGCGGCCAGCCGCTCGATGCTCAACCTGTGGGGCTGGCTGCAACTGGGGCTGGCGGCGGCCCTGTTCCTGCTGCTGGTTCTGTTCTCCTCCGCCGGCCGGCTCCGATTGGGACTTTCGCTGGCACTGCTGGCCGACGCGTTACTGCTGGGATTAGGGCTCATTCCGAAAATGGACGACTACGACCGTCAACTGGCATTAACGCCGGTGTCGCAAAGTCTCGAGTTCCTGACCCAACGCTCGCACCTGGCGAACGTGGCCTTCGTCGTCAGCCAGAGTGTGACTCTGCTACTCGGCCTGATGCTTCTTTGGTTGCTTCTTAGCCGGCGCCACGGATCCCGCCGCGCCGACGCCGGCTGAGACCAACTCAACCCGATCGACGATGCCGATGACGGCGGCGTCGATGGGCGCCAGTTTCAGCCCCAGCGCGGTCGAGGCGGCGTAACCATCCTGAACCAGCAGCACACGGTCGCCGACACCGGCATTCACGCTGTCCAAGGCCACCACCGGATTACCGCGCTCGCTGCCATCGGGATCGAGGGGCTGCACCAGCAGGATCGTCCGGCCCTGGTGAGAGGCGTGCTTCTGGGTCGCGCTCAGGTCGCCGGCGACACGTCCGATCAGCATCCTCAGCCCTTCCTCTGGCCGCGCCGGGCGGGCTCCGGTTGAACCGGGCTGTGCGGGACCGCCGGGGAGCCGGCCTCCGCCAGGTGGAGTTCGTCGACGATACCGACGATGGTCGCGTCGCTCGGAACCTCGGCCGGCAGGAACGGGAAACTGGCCTCCCGGCCGCGCACCCAGTAGATCAATTCACCAGCGCCCGCGCCGGTCGAATCGGCGCACACCAGCACCTTCCCCGACGCGCTGAGATCGGCCTTCACAGGCTGAACCAGCAGCAGGCGCTGCGATTCCAGACCTGGGTTCTTCACGCTGGCCCAGAGACGCCCGATGACGCGGCCCAAGTACATGCTCCGCTCCTACCGAGGCGAATCCACGCTCAGGCCGTCGACGATGCCGACGATGACGCAGTCCACCGGCTTGTCCTTGCAGCCCGCCGCCATGCGCGCTGAGGAGCCCGTCACCGTAATGACCAGTTCGCCGTTGCCCGCGCCGACGGTATCGACGGCGACCTGGTAGCCGGGTTCGTCCTTGCCATCCGGGGCGACCGGCTTGACGATGAGCAGCGTGCTCCCTTCCAAGCGCGGATCTTTGCGTGTGGCGACAATCGCGCCGACCACTCGTCCTAGAGTCATAAGATGCTACTTTGCCGACTTGCCGATCGGCAGGACGTCTTCGAGGCTCGGATGCGGGCGCGGGATCACGTGCACGGCGATCAACTCACCCACGCGGCGGGCCGCGGCGGCGCCGGCGTCGGTGGCCGCACGCACCGCCGCCACATCGCCCCGTACGAGGACCGTGACGTAGCCGGAGCCAATCTTCTCCCAGCCAACGACCGCTACGTTGGCGGCTTTGACCATCGCATCGGCGGCTTCAATCATCGCGACCAGGCCGCGCGTTTCGACCAACCCAAGTGATTCACCCATGAATTCCCATTATCTCCTGACCGGCCTGCGGATGGCGCTTCTCCTTACGAACCCGGTATGGCGCTGAGGCCTATCCTAGAGCTTTCACGATCCGTTCCACTAGCTCGATCGGCAGGCCGCGCGTGACTTCAATCTTACTCTCAGAAACCGCGCCGCGGGCGCCGTTGTCCATCCTCACGCCGAGTTCGCGCTGATATATTGGTTGCGAAAGAAGCCGACTATGAAAAGACGATTACTGCCCGGTCTGCTGATCGCGCTGTGCGCCGCCGTGGCCCAGCAGCATGGGCCCGACCTGAAGTCCATTCTGGACCCGGCGTGCAAGCCCTGCGACGACTTCAACGGGTATGTCAACCAGAAGTGGATTGACTCGAACCCGATTCCGGCCGCGTATGGACGCTGGGGCACGTTCACCAAGCTGGCGCAGGACAACCGCGAGCGGATGAAGACCATCCTGGACGGAGTAGTGGCCGACAACAAGGCCGGCAAGCTGGCGCGCAACTCGAACGCCGAGAAACTGGCCGTGCTCTACACCTCGTGCCTGGACACGGAAGCGATCGAGAAGCGCGGGTTGGAGCCGGTCCAAGCCGAACTGGAGCGGATCGCGGGCATCGACGGCCGCCCAGCGCTCCAGGCCGAGATCCTGCGGCTCGATGAGAAGGACCTGGGGACGGGTGCGTCTCTGGGCGTCACTCAGGACGCGAAGAACTCATCGGAATACATCGCGGCGCTCTCGGCGCGAGGCAGTTTGAGCCTGCCGGACCGCGAGTTCTACTTCCGCACGGACGAGAAATCGCAGCAGACCCGCGAGGAGTTTCAGAAATACGTCGCGACCATTTTCCGGCTGACGGGCGACAGCGAAGAGCGCGCCGCGGCGGCCGGCAAGACCATTCTCGAGTTCGAGACCCGGTTGGCCGAAGTGCAGTTGAACCGCGTGCAGCGGCGCGATCCTTACGCCACGTACCACCGCATGGACCTGGCGGGCGTCGAAAAGGAAGCGCCCGGGTTCAACTGGGGCGGGCTTTTCGATGGCCTGAAGATCCCGCGCACGACGCCGGTGAATCTGAGTGAGCCGCGCTACTTCGCGACGTTCACGCAGGAACTCGCGAGCGCGCCGCTGGAGACGTGGAGGACGTACTTGAAGTGGCGCCTGCTGAGCAGCAAGGCGAATCAACTGCCGAAGGCGTATGAGGACGCCTGGTTCGAGTTCAACCAGAAGGTGCTGAGTGGCGTGAAAGAACCGCTGCCGCGCTGGGAGCGCTGCACCGGACTGGCCGACCGCACGCTCGGCGACGCGCTGGGCGCAGCGTTCGTGCGGCGCTATTTCCCGCCCGTGGCCAAGCAGCGGATGGACGAATTGGTCGCCAAGATGCGCGTGACGCTGGGTGAGGAACTCGCCCGGGCCGACTGGCTGTCGCCCGAGACGAAGAAGCAGGCGCTGGCGAAGCTGGACAGGATCACGCCGAAGATCGGCTATCCGAACAAGTGGAAGCAATACTCGTCGATCGAGGAGGCTCCAGGCAAACTGCTGGAGAATGTCCAGGCCGCCAACCTGTGGCGGATGAAGCAACAGATTGCCAAGCTCGGCAAACCGGTGGACCGCACGGAATGGACCATGACGCCGCCGACGGTGAATGCCTACTACAGTCCGCAGATGAACGAGATCGTATTCCCGGCCGGCATCCTGCAGCCGCCGTTCTTCGACCTGAGCGCCGACGACGCCGTCAACTACGGCGCGATCGGGGTTGTGATCGGACACGAGATCGGCCACGGCTTCGACGACCAGGGAGCCAAGTACGACGGCGCGGGCAACCTGCGCAACTGGTGGACGGACGACGACAAGCGGGAATTCGAGAAGCGCACGGGCTGCGTCATCGACCAGTTCAACAGCTTCGACGTGCAACCCGGCTTGCGGCACACCGGCAAGCTGATTATCGGCGAAGCAGCCGGCGACCTGAGCGGCATTACGCTGGCCTACCGCGCCTATCACCGGTCGCTGAACGGCAAGCCGGGGCCGGTGATCGACGGTCTGACGGCCGACCAACGTTTCTTCATCGCCTTCGCGCGCGTCTGGGCGAACAACGCCCGGCCCGAGGAAGATCGGCTGCGGCTGCAGACCGATCCGCATCCACTGCCCAAATACAGGGTCATCGAGACA
>Ga0182027_10011604_pt1 | contig 12444 bp, 5 predicted proteins | sample 712E1DmetaG_FD_121300 | JGI IMG/M metagenome (GOLD analysis project Ga0182027, IMG submission 121300) | Permafrost microbial communities from Stordalen Mire, Sweden - 712E1D metaG (Illumina Assembly) | ecosystem: Environmental > Terrestrial > Soil > Wetlands > Permafrost | place: Sweden...
CCCTGGCACATCCCTCAAGACCAACCCCAACGCCATGGCGACGCTCAACCGCAACTCCATCTTCACCAACGTCGCACTCACCGTCGGAGCGGATGGAAAGGCAGACGGAGGCATCTGGTGGGAGGGCATGACAGACGCCGTCCCCGCCCATCTCATCGACTGGCGCGGCAATCCCTGGACCCCCGCCAGCAAGACCCCAGCCGCACATCCCAACGGCCGCTTCACCACCCCAGCCAGCCAGTGTCCTTCCATCGACCCCGACTGGGAGAACCCACAGGGAGTTCCCATCGCCGCCTTCCTCTTCGGAGGCCGCCGCCCATCCACCATCCCGCTCGTCTACCAGGCCTTCAACTGGTCCGCCGGCGTCTACACCGGTGCCACCATGGGCTCAGAGACCACCGCCGCCGCCGGCGCGCCCGTAGGCAATGTCCGCCGCGATCCCATGGCCATGCTTCCCTTCTGCGGATACCACATGGGAGATTACTTCCGCCACTGGATCCAGATGAAGCGCTCCTTCTCCGAAACGCCGCGCATCTTCAGCGTCAACTGGTTCCGCAAGGACGCCGAAGGCCACTTCCTCTGGCCCGGCTACGGTGAGAACATGCGCGTCCTCAAGTGGGTCGTCGATCGCGTCCACGGCCGCGTCCCGGGCAAGGAGACCGCCATCGGCTGGACTCCATATTTCGAAGACATCCGCTGGGAAGGTCTGGACAAGTCCGAGTCCGAACTTCGCGCCGCCTTCGACCAGCTCCTGCTGGTCGATCCCGAAGCCTGGAAGCGCGAGGTCGTCGACCACGAACAGCTCTTCATCGCCCTCCACGACCACCTCCCCGCAGAGATGATCTTCCAGCGCGAACTCCTCATCTGCCGCTTGTAGCCCTGTTCTATGATTCGGGTGCCCATTCATCGCGTCCTCATCGCGAACCGGGGTCCCCGGCGAGCGGTCTTTGCTCGCTGGGGTGGAGCAGCGGAGGAATATGCTTTTTCCCCAACCGCCCCACAGCCCAAGCGGTCACGAATCGGAAGGGCACGGCTTCAGCCGTGCCGCAAGACGCACATCAAATAGCAAAGAGGCGTGGGCTTTGCCTGCGTCTGACCGCCGCGTCCGCCCTCTCCGCCAGCGCCAACGGCGCGACCTATACCAGCTTGGGGCGCAGCCCCATGGACCGCTCGAACCTCGAACCTCCAAAAACCTGTCAAGACCCTCGAAGCCCAGATTTCCACCTAACCAACACCAACCAAACAGCTTAAAACTATAAATAACTTGGCATAGTAGTTTCTCTCCATCCCGTATAATTAAATTAGGTTGCAAAATCACACAAAGCCCCGGCCAGCCCGCCGGGTCTTCGCTTTTAATACGTCTCACGCGCTAAGCGCGTGCTTAACCTGTATTTTATGAATACTTTACGCTAGTAGCACGGGGGGGGTACACACAGCAACAAGCGCATAGGATACGATGTGGAAGGCAGCCGCGACCAGCCCGGATGGCGAAACTGGCAGACGCAGCGGACTTAAAATCCGCAGACCCGAAAGGGTTGTGGGGGTTCAACTCCCCCTCCGGGCACCATATAAATATTTTTATATCAATAGCATACAAATACTATGCCCTGACGGGAGTAGATGCGCTCATCGGGTGTGCGATGAATATCCGGGTTGAAGTAGTGTGTGCAGTGCGGCGCCGAGGAAGATGATCATAAACAGGTAGTAGATGACTGGCCTGTGTGCAGAGCTATCCAGATGAGGAGACGGTGCGGAGGCGCAGTGTGCGGCAGGCGTTGATGGCGTCGGCTAGTGAGCTCCAAGTTTCTTCTGCGAGATGGACCAGGCAAGGTTGTTCTTTGCGAGCTGGAAGCCGGGCTTCAATACGATGGCCTTCTGCGCCGCGTCGATGGCGTCATCCCAGCGGTGCATCGCTTCGTAATTGGCTGCAATGTTGTTCCAAGCCTCCGCCATTGCGGGGTCAATCTTCAAGGCATGACGTGCCGCGGCGATGCTCTCGTCATACCGGCCTGCCTGATTGAGGGTGAGCGATTCGTTCAGATAGTCCGCCGCAGATTGAACAGCAGGCACACCTGCGGCTTGCTGGATGATGTAGAGTTTCAGGTTGTTCTGAGCAATTTGCAGTGTGGGATCCAGGCGCACTGCTTCACGCTCGTTGTGGACTGCGTCATTCCACTGCAGCAGCCCGGCGTAGTCGGCTCCAATGTTGTTGTATGCCGTGGCCAGATTGGGATTGATGGCAAGCGCGTGTCGCGCAGAGTCGATGGACGCCTGATACTGCTTCTGCTGGTACTGCGCGAGCGAGAGATTGATCCAGTCCTCGGCGTCCTGCGCGGCGGGATGGGCCAACTGCTGCAAAGCCGCTGGATCGTTGGGCACAGCGGCAAGCGCGGAGACAGCGGCCAGACGCGCTGCTTCGCTGTTGCCGGCGCGGTTGTATGCGTCGATCAGCAAGTCGCGCTGCATGGGGCGTTGCGGATTCAGCGCAATGGCAGTCTGGCACTGGGCAATGGCTTCCGCGTCGCGATGATGCGCCGTGAGCCAGCGCGCGTAAAAGGCATGCGCCAGATCGTCCCCGGGCGCGAGGGAGATGGCGCGCAGAAAATGGCCTTCGGCATCGGCGCTGCGCGATGCGTCGCCATGGTCAGCCATGGCGCCGTTCACCACGCCAAGATTGATCTCCAGCGTCGCATAGTTGGGGGTGTACAGCAGGGCACGCTCGAAGTAGTAGAGCGCCACGGGATAGATGCCCCTATTCATCTGCGTCAGGCCGTAGATCATCAGGCCGCGGCCGTTGTGAGGAGACTTGACCACATCGTCGTGCCATAGCGACTCCTCGTTGTGCCAGACCGCATTGCGCTGACGAACACCATAGGCGTAGCCGGAGAGGATGAGAAGAGCGGCAACAATGAGTGCTGGCCGAAGCCGGGCGCGGCGAGCCTCCGGTACAAATCGTTCGTAGAGCTGTGCTCCCGCCCACACGACGGCCAGAACCAGTCCCACGAAGGAGAAGAACATGCGGTGGTCGTTCTCCGGCTCGGAGAGCGGGTAGAGCGAGGTTGGGAGCTGTGTGACGATAAACCAGATGAGGCCGAAGGAGATGGGATAGAGCACGCGGCGGCGCGTTGCGATCCAGATGGCGACACCGAGCGCAGCGAGAAAGAGCAAGCCGGCAACCGCCTTCAGGTTGAGCGTGGAGAGCAGAGCGAGATCTGTATCGATGTTGAGATGAAGCGGCAGAAAGAGGGAGGCGAAGTAGCGCAGCCAGACGTATGGCTGGGTCAGGCGATAGTCTGCTGCGGAGAGAATCGTTGGTGCGAAGCTCTTCGGCGTCATGGCGGATTGCAGCGCCAGGAGTACGGCAGTCAATGCAAGGGAGGGCACGGCGGCGATGAAGGCAGCGCGCAGACGCGGCCAAGTGGTCTTCGACTCGAACTCAAAGAAGTAGACGTATGCGATGAGCAGAATGGGGAAGACAGCGGCCGGCGGCTTGGAGAGCAGGGCAAAGACCAGCGGAAGCAGATACACGCCGGTGCTGCGTCGCGCTGGGAAGCGCGCATACAGATAGAGCGCGGCCACGCAGCCCAGAGTGCAGTAGAGATCGCCGCGCTGAATAATATAGTTGACCGTCTCCGCAATCGCGGGATGCAGCCCGAACCAGGCAGCGCCAAAGAGCGCCAGCCATGCGTTGGCGGGCGAAGGCCGAATCGAATCGAAGAGCAATTCGTAGAGCGCGCAGAGCACGGAAATCAGCGCAAGAAAGAAGAGGAAGGTGCTGCAGTGGAACCAGAAGGGCTTATAGCCGTTGCCCAGAGCGTAGTCCAATGCCAGCGTGGTGGAGACCATGGGGCGATAAGTGCGATTGGCTGGCAGGACGGAGAATGTGGTGGCGTCGGTGAAGAAGCGCGGCACATTGCGCAGGCTGCGCACGGCGGGATTGTCCGTTATGGTGTGGAAGTCGTCGTAGTGAAAGCTGTTCTGGAACGAGTTGGCGTACGCGCCGCATACGGCGAGCAGCAGAACCAGCAGCAGAATGCGCTTGTTTCTCAAGACGGCGAAGCTCCTCATGGATTGTTGCCTCAGTGTAGTCAAGAGGAATGACGGGATCAATGCGGCAGGCAGCCCAGGCCCGCGATGCGATAAGGTTACCTCTAGCGAAATTCACCGCAGACCGGGATTGCGAATCGGCGACAGCGCGTGTGGAGAACGATGGAGTGAGTCCAGCAGACAGCCTGAGCCGCATTGCGGTGCTGATTCCGGCACGGGCGCCGGAGATGCGCCTGTTGACGCTGGTGAAGGAGCTGGTTGCGGCAGGCTTTGGCGCGGTGATTGTGCTGGATGACGGCTCGTCTTCTTCGTGCGCGGAAATCTTCGATGCGGCTGTGCGGACCGTCGGCGTGCATTGCCTGCGCCACGCGGTCAATTTGGGTAAAGGACGCACGCTGAAGACCGGCATCAATTATTTTCTGAATGAACTGCCGGAGTTTACCGCACTGGTCACGGCCGATGCCGACGGGCAGCACACGCCCGCCGACATTGTGCGCGTGGCGCAGGCGTTGCCCGCGGCGCATGGCCGCGCGGTGCTGGGATCGCGTCAGTTTGCGCAGGACGTTCCGCTGCGCAGCAGGTTCGGCAACCTGCTGACGCGACAGATATTCCGGCTGGCGACCGGCGCAAGGCTGAATGATACGCAGACCGGCCTGCGCGCATTTCCCCGCGAACTGCTGGCGGAGCTGCTGCTGCTGGATGGCGAGCGCTACGAGTACGAGATGACGGTGCTGGCCCACCTCTGCCGCGGCGGCAGGCGGCCGCTGGAGGTGCCGATCGAGACGGTCTATATCGATGGCAACAGGTCCTCGCACTTCGACCCCATCCGCGATTCGATGCGCATCTACTTTGTGCTGCTGCGGTTTTTCGCTTCATCGCTGGTGGCGTCGGGAATCGACTTCGCCGGCTTCAGCATCACCTTCGTGTTCACCCACAATGTGCTGGCCAGCATCATCGTAGGCCGGTTCAGCTCGCTGGCGAACTTTGCCCTGAACAAGCGGTTCGTCTTTCATTCCGGCGTGCCGCTGCCGCGCGCTCTGCTGCGCTACTACCTGCTGGTGCTGGCCGTGGCCGCGGTATCGTACGGCTCAATTCGCGGCTTGACCGGCTATCTGGGCTGGAACGTATTCGTCGCCAAACTGGTGGTGGATACGCTGCTCTCTCTGGCCAGCTTCTCCATCCAGCGGACGATGGTCTTTCCCGTGCCGGACGAAGATTGAATCCTCTCCCCTGTGGAAAACATCCTATGGCGAATGTAGTTTAAGCAGGTATAAGTGGTTGATTTCAAAAAAATTAGCTGGTAATCTTACAATCCAAATAAATATTTGATTTACGTTGTTGATTTAAAGCTGCTTAGTGTAACTTAGCAGGCATCCCCCATAACCAAGCTATTTAGTTTCTGTTTTTTGTGTTGTTGTTTCCACAATCAGTTTCCGTTTTGAAGGGTTCGACCACGATCGCGCTCTGCGCGTTCGCGGCATCTGGAGAGAAAACGTATGAAGCCACCCTTGCTGAAGCTTGCATTCGCAGTTCTCCTTGGTCTAGCGGCAACACAGGCAGCGCACGCAACCGATGCTGTGCTGACGGGCGATGCCAGCGTGAACTCGGCGCACCCCACAACCAACTACGGCACGCTTTCGAACCTCTATGTAGGCAACGGCACCACATCGCTGCTGCAGTTCGATCTCTCCGTGCTGCCTGCCGGCACCACGTCGGCGCAGGTCTCCAAGGCGACGCTTCGCCTGTATGTGAACCGCGTAAATACGGCAGGATCTGTGACGGTAACTCCGGTGACCTCGTCCTGGACGGAATCCGCGGTCACCTACACGACCGCCCCGACAGTCGGCAGCAGCTTTGCGACATTTACACCCAGCACTCCGGGAACTTTTATCTCCATCGATGTGACCTCGCTGGTGCAGGGCTGGGTGACGACGCCTGCCAGCAACTATGGCCTGGCACTGACCTCGGCGGCGGCAAATGTTTTGTTCGACTCGAAGGAAAATGACGAGACGGCGCATGTGGCGCGGCTGGACATCACGCTTGCCTCGCAGGGCGCGACCGGCGCGACCGGCGTACAGGGGATTCAAGGTATCCAGGGCATCCAGGGGCTCAACGGTGCCACGGGTGCAACAGGCGCTCAAGGCATCCAGGGTCTGACGGGCGCAACCGGCGCAGCTGGTACAACCGGCGCAACCGGCGCAGCTGGTACAACCGGCGCCACGGGCGCAACGGGTCCAACTACGGTTACCTACTCCTCCTCTAACAGCAATGTGGGTTATCTGCAGGCCCTCAACGGCACGCAGGTTGGCAACGCCATTGCTGGTACCGCACTCCCGATCGTGGGTATTGCAACCACCAACACTAGCGGCGGCACTGTTCAGGTCCAGCAGATCGGCTCTGCGAATTGTAACTTCGACGGTCCCTCAACCGCCGGGGACTATATTGAGCTCAGCAACACATATCTTGGCCGCTGCGTCGACGTGGGAGCAACCTATCCCACCGACGGACGTCAGGTTCTCGGTGTAGTGCTCTCTACCAACACTGGCTCCCTCGGTACCTACGGGGTCTCCCTCTTCGCTGGTGCTTCGAGAGGTGTCACAGGTTCCGCCGGAGCGACGGGAGCCACGGGCGCTAACGGCGTGACTGGAGCTGTCGGTGCAACTGGCGCGCAAGGCGTCACTGGTAGTACGGGCGCAACTGGAGCTGTCGGCCTCGGTTACGGCGGAACCTCCGCCTCTCCCGCCGAGTTCGCCAGCGGTTCTTTTACGTTCCTTCTCAATGGGACCTACGCCTACAGCGTAGGCCAGCGAGTTCGCGTCACCCGTCAGGGCAACTCGGCGCAATACCTTGAAGGTGTGGTTTCTTCGGTCGACAATACCACCTATAGCGCCACCTACATGGTCGTCGCAGCGGACACGTTCGTCGGCCCCTCCGGTACCTATAACGGATGGAGCTTCAGTGCCGCCGGGAATCCAGGAATCACCGGAGCCACGGGAGCAGCAGGAGCCACGGGCGTTACTGGAGCCACGGGAGTGACTGGAGCAGTTGGCGCTACGGGTCCCTTTGTCGGCGGAACGTACTCCGCAAGCGTGAACTATCCGGCGGGATCGGTGGTGGTCTACTCCTCAACTACCTACCTCGCGGTGCAGGCGAACGGGCCTTCCAGCAGTGTGGTCACTCCGGGGACCAACATCTCCTACTGGGTTGTCACCAGCGGCAGCGCGGGATCAACCACGCCAGCCAACTACATTTCTGTGACAGGCACCTCTGCCCCATCGACTGTTCCAATCGGTGGAGCGGTCTTTGCAGTCGTAACGTCTCCTGCTGTATCTACTAACTCCGGCTTTGTATTCAGCCCTAGCACCGGTACCGTGACCGTGCTGTCCGCCGGCACCTATATCTACGACTACAACGTCTATGCGGACGAGCCCGGATCGCTGGTGTTACAGGTGAATGGCGTCTCCGTCTCCGGCACGACCTTTGGACGGGCGACAGGCACTTCGCAGATTATCGGCCACGGTCTGATCACACTGAATGCCAACGATGTGGTCACGCTGGTCAATTCTCCAGGCGGCGTAGTCGCACTGACCCTTCCTACCACCTCGCCTATACAAGACGTTGCCGCCTTCAGCCTGGTGTCGCTGGCTGCGGGAACGCAGGGCGCGACGGGCGCCACCGGAGCGACGGGCGCCACGGGCGCAACCGGAGCCACCGGAGTGGGTCTGACCGGAGCAACGGGAGCCACGGGCGCAACCGGGGCCATGGGCACCATCAGCTACCTGGGCACATGGTCGGGTTCGACGACCTATAGCGTGAACCAGACCGTTTCCTACCTGGGCAGCAGCTATGTTTCGCTGCAGAACTCGAACACGAATCAGAACCCCGTGACGGCGACCAGCTTCTGGTCCCTGCTGGCGGCGCAGGGAGCGACCGGCGCCACGGGAGCCACCGGAGTGGGTCTGACTGGCGCAACGGGAGCAACGGGTGTTACTGGAGCCACGGGACCCACGGGAGCCACGGGGCCCACGGGAGCCACGGGGTCCACTGGAGCAACCGGAGCTGCGGGCACCCTCGGCACAGTCAGCAACTATGTGTCCAGCACGACGTACAGCGCAGGGCAGGTTGTCTACTGTCAGGCTGCGGGAGCGTGCCTTGCCGCCGACCAGGGCTCTACCTATGAGTACATCAACGGCAGTTCCAGCTCTGGCCATGATCCTTCCAGCACCACCTACTGGCAGCAGATCACCGCGGCCGGCGCGGACGGTGCTGCCGGGGCAACCGGTGCTACGGGCGGCGGCGGTATGGTGTGGACCACAAGCCTCAGCGTGGCCCCGTTCACCACAACCGCTTCGTTATATCTCACACCTGGCATCCACAACGATATATCCGGATGCGACGATGCAGCGACAAGCTCCTGCCCCGTCAACATAGGCGTATACGGCAATGTTTCCGCTACGGTCTATGGAGCATGCACGGCGGACTCCTTGCAGTTGAGGAATTACACCAACAGTTCCCCTATTCAGATGACGGTTACCTTATACCACGCGGTTGCCGCTTCACCGACAGTGGGTTCTGCCACGACTGTGACATGCTCCACCACAACTGGAATTTCGGGCAGCGCACCGACCTCCTGCTCCGATACCAGCCACACGGTTTCTCTCGCAGTCGGAGATACCATCGCATTCCAGCTATCAACTTCAACCGGAGGAGCGTTCGCCACATCGTCTAGTGGCGGCTTCTATATTCAGTTGCACTGCAAGTGATGCAGGGCGTGAGAGGGCAAGCAAGCGACGATGAAGGGTATACCAGCGAAGGGCAGCAGACGATGAAGACAAGGCGAAGATTCTCGACCCGCGCGAAAGCCGTATTTGGTTGCCTCGGCTTGCTGGCTCTCGCTTGTGCATCCGCACAGGCGCCGCAGACAGCGCAGTCCAGGACGGTGCTGCTGGTCTCCGACGCCTGCCCCGTGGTACATACCGGCGACGCTGTCTCGCTGGACTGGAATCCGGACTTCGATCCTATATGGCCGGTTACGGGGCTGCGCTCATTCGAGCTCAGATTCGCTGCTGTCCGGGGAGATGGAGTGACGGTCGCCTCGCGGGCAACAGCTTTACTAGGAGGACGGGGCACGAGGGTCAATATCTCCTCTATCGGCAACGGATTCTTTCATATTGAAATTCCTGTTTCGCGGGGTGTTGCGCCGGGTGTTTATCACCTGGTCGAGGCACGCGCCATCGCTCAGCTTCCACCGGACTATAACGGGCCAAATCCCACGATGACTGTCTCTCCGGTACGCGAACGGTATTGCATTACGGTTGTCAGTTCCGCGGCATCGCAAGCGCTTCAACCCGGAAGTTAAGCAACAAGAATTGCACGCAGTAGTTTCTCCGGTCTGCGACACGAACTTTTGCCGCCCAGGTGAAGATCATCACCGGGCGGGCAACCAATCAGAAGGCCACGCCAAAAGGCCGCGGTCCGCTCGAGGAGGAAGAAGAGTATGGATTGTTATATGGGAATGATTTTTCCGTGGGCGATGAATTGGGCCCCGGTAAACTTTATGCTCTGTCAGGGGCAGATTCTAGCTGTCAATTCGAATCAGCCATTGTATACGCTGATAGGCAATATCTACGGAGGCAGTGCCCCTAACACTTTTGCTCTGCCCAACCTGCAGGGAGTATTTCCGCTTGGCGCGGGAAGGAATATGCAGACAGGGCAATTCTACCTTGAGGGCGAAACTGCCGGAGCGAGCCAGACGGCGCTAAGCCAGGCCCAGATGCCGATGCACACTCATGCCGCAACCTTTACCGGAACAGGGGGTGGCGGCGGCGGTCCCATTGTCGCCAGCCTGCAGGCGAGCAAAGCCAACGCCACCACAAGTGCTCCGGGTGCAAACACTTATCTATCTGGACTGGCTGTCGACTCTACGAACGCCCGCGCCGATACATATAACACCCTGGTAAGTGCTCCGGCAGCCTCTACTCTTGGCCCTGTTTCCGGGCTGTCAGTTACTGGCGGCGGCGGTGGCATCACAGGGGGCACGGTGATGGTTGGAATGGCTGGAGAGAGTCTGCCTGTTCCCATCATGCCTCCATATCTGGTTCTGAATTACATCATCTGCGTGAACGGCCTCTTCCCGTCGCGCCAGTAAAGTCGTGTGCCGGCGGGCGTGAAAGCCTCGCCGGAATTCAACAGGCAAGCAACCGATGCAGGAACCGAGATAGGGACCATGATGCCGATGGGATTTCGCACGGTGAGTGAGGATGCGGTTGGCGTTGAGATGGTTTGGGTTGCGAATAAAGGATGCGTGTCAGAGGTAATGAGTCAGGGAAGCAGACAGAGCGCAGGATGATTCGGAAGATACCTATGATGAGATTGCAGATGCGCGGATTGGCTCTGGCAGGAGCTACGTTGCTGCTGGTTGGCGGCGCGGCGGCGCAGGCCCCGGTGAACGGCGTGCAGGCCACCACGGTGCCGCTCTCGCTGCCGGGCGGACTGGCGTACGACAGCCTCGGCAACCTCTACATCGCGGCCACCAACGATCATGTGGTGCGCGTGGTTTCTCCCACGGGCGTCATCAACACCTTTGCCGGCACCGGCGCGCAGGGCTTCAGCGGCGATGGCGGCGCAGCCACGTCGGCGCAACTGGACTCGCCGACCGGCATCGCGGTGGACGCAAGCAACAACGTCTACATCGCGGACACGCACAACAACCGCATCCGCGAGGTGTTGGCCTCGACCGGCGTGATCAACACCATTGCAGGCACGGGAGTGGCGGGGTTTGCAGGCGACGGCGGGGCGGCCACGTCGGCCCTGTTGAACTACCCCACAGCGGTTGCGGTGGATTCGGCGGGCAACATCTACATCGCGGACACCAACAGCCATCGCATCCGCGAGATCAAATCCGGGACCATCAGCACCGTGGCCGGTGACGGCGAGCAGTTCTACAGCGGCGACAGCGGGCTGGCGACGGCGGCGGGGCTGGATTCGCCCAACGGAGTTGCCGTGGACAGCTCGTTCAACATCTACATCGGCGACACGCACAACCAACGGGTGCGACTGGTGACGTTTACCACCGGCATCATCAGCACCCTTGCGGGGACCGGGGTGAAGACCTACACCGCCGACGGTGTGGCTGCCAACAGCAGCGCACTGGCTCGTCCGCGCGGGCTGGCGATTTCGCCCAACGGTACGCTGCTGATCGCCGACAGCGACAACGACCGCGTGCGCGCTGTCAGCGGGGGCAACATCTCCACCGTTGTGGGAAGCGGTCAGCAGGGCTTCAGCGGCGATACGGCACTGGGAACAGCATCGGCCATCGACACGCCGCGCGTCGTGGCTGCCACGGCCAATAACAACGTGCTCGTAGCCGACACGGAGAACGATCGCGTGCGCACGGTAGACGGCAACGGCGACCTGATTACGGTTGCCGGCCTGGCGCCGACGGGCGACGAATCGCTGACACTGAGCGGCGCGTTGACAACCGTGGTCTACGGCTCCGGTTCGCTGACCGCAACGTACAAGTACATCTCCAACACAGCAACCGGCAACATCACCTTTTACGACACGGTGGGCAGCACGCCGGTGCAGGTTGGCTCGCCGGTGGCGTTGAGTAGCAACATCGCCAGCTTCAGCACCAGCACGCTGAGCGCGGGCAAGCACGCGATTGAGGCGATCTACGCCGGAGATGCAAACAACGCGCCCGCAGCCAGCGGCGTCTTCGATGTAACGGTGACCCCGCTTGCGATTACCGCGACGGCGAACTCTGCTTCCATTGCCTACGGCGTGGCCATTCCCACACTGACCGGCACGCTGAGCGGCATACTGGCGCAGGACAGCGGCAACGTGACGCTGGGCCTGAGCTCGACGGCGACAGCGACCTCAGCGACGGGCGTGTATCCCATCTCTGCTTCGCTGACCGGAACTGCCGTGGGCAATTACACGGTGACGCTGACCGCTGCGGCCAACGTGACCATCACGCAGGCCAGCTCGACGACGCAGCTACAGACCTCCTCGGCAACGCCGTACCAGGCCGTGCCAGTGACGCTGACTGCAACCGTCTCCGACAGCAGCACGGGCAGCACCGGTTCGCCCACGGGAACAGTGAGTTTCTATAACGGAGCCACTCTGCTTGGCACCTCCCCGGTGACTGCGGGCGTGGCCACGCTCATGACCGCGGCGCTTCCGCTTGGCGCGTCCTCGGTGACGGCTGTGTATAGCGGCGACACCAACTTTGCGGCCAGCACATCGAGCGGAGTCAGCGAGACGGTGAACGGTTCGGACTTCACCTTTGTGCTGGTGCCGTCGTCGGGCAGTCCGGCTGTGCAAACGGTGGCTCAGGGCGGAACGGCGACCTATAACTTTACCGTGTCGCCGTCGCTGGCCAGCTTCCCGCAGGCG
>Ga0182027_10011605_pt1 | contig 12443 bp, 7 predicted proteins | sample 712E1DmetaG_FD_121300 | JGI IMG/M metagenome (GOLD analysis project Ga0182027, IMG submission 121300) | Permafrost microbial communities from Stordalen Mire, Sweden - 712E1D metaG (Illumina Assembly) | ecosystem: Environmental > Terrestrial > Soil > Wetlands > Permafrost | place: Sweden...
CCGAATACGCGCTGGAGGACCGCCACCAAAGACAGATACACCATCGTGAGCCCGCCGGAAAGAATTCCGTACACGACCCCCCGCCGCACGACGATGCGAATATCCATCAGACCATGCTCGGCGATCGCATAGGCCACCAGCAGGGAATAAAGAGCGTTCATCAGATTGCCGATCGGGTAAACCGGCACTCCAAACAGGGGCAGGAAATTCGTCGCGCCGCTCACAAAACAAACGGCCGCTCCCCAGAAAAGATATTGCAATTGATTGCGCCGGCCGCCGGTGCTCTGCGAGAGACTCCGCCACAAAAGAAAGAACGCGTAGCCGATCAGGCCGAAGAAGATCACCCCGAAAAGCACAACCCCCGGGCCGGCTTCCGGATAAAATCCCCAGTCGTAGCGAACGATGCGGCGGATCAGAAAATGACTTTCACTTCCCAGCACCGCGAAGGCGGCGCTGCCGGCATAAAACACGGGGAGAAAAGCGGCGGCCCGGGAGCCTCTCAGCCCTAGCAGCGCGATGACGAAGTGAAGAAAGCAAGGCGCGATAAAGCTGATGGCCAGGGGAATGGTCGCTTGATACCACTGCAGGGCGGCTCCGGCATCCGGAAGGTTGTAGCCGACCGCGATCGAGCCGCTCCAGAGGGCCATTTCGAGATTCCAAAGAATGAACGTGCGGCGAATCAACCCCGGCGCCGATTCCCTGAAAACCCAGACGGCCAGCGCCAGATTGAGCGCGGCCGCGAAGAGAGGGGGAAGAATGTAGGGATTCATCACGATCCTCGATATTGGAATCCAACAGTCACAAGGCGGTCCACACGCTTATAGTCGACGCCTTGAACCTGACGGGAGCCGCTGTCATACATGAAGCCGATCGCAGGCTCCCAGGTCCCATCCGTCCAGCTCATGCCGATCGTATAAAAATTCCGAGAAACGTCCACGATATTGGTGACGCTGACCGCGGAATCCGGAAGGGCATAAGGATCCCACATGTAGCCCCAGCGAAAGTTGATTTTCCTGCCCTGATGATACGACCATCCGTACTCGCCTCCGGTGCGCCAGCTCTGCGTCATTCGCCAGCCGGCATTAAAGTCCTGATTTTGCAGAAAGACCCCGGGATCGGCAAACGTTGTGACGGTGCGGTTCCCACGCCAGTCGGTCAAATGCCAGTCCGCCGTCAAGGTGAGCGCCGGCAGCGGCTTGAAAGCCAACCCGGCCTGATAGATCGGCGGGTTATAAAAAACACTCGTGGTGGCGCTGGTTTCGTTATTCAAAGTCCCGACTCCGGGAACAGGCAGCGGAAAACGCGTATCGCTGATCGACGACGTGCCATGCAGATTGATGTCGCCACCCGTCTTATAAACGAAACCCACAGTCACTTTTTCATGGAGCTTTCCCAGGAGGCCTACAACGCCTTGGAAAGCGTTTCCCCGGCCGCTCGCGGAGGATTGAAAGGTGTACGTGTCGCTTTGTTTGGTCGCATCCCGTTTCATCTGCGCATCCAGCACGTTGAAACCCACCCCCAAAGACCAACGCTCTCCGAACCGCCGCGCCGCGGACAGGTTATAGGAAATCACGTAACCCCGACTTTCGTAGTTCGCCCTGAGGCCTTGGACGGTGTCATCCTCCAGACTGAAGGCATAGCCCAGCGGAGCAAAAACGCCCATCGAGAAGGCCCAGGGCCCGATCACTTTGTAGCCCGCCAGGGACGGAAGGGCCGCCTGAATTCGGGCATCCGTCACGTTGAAATGCGATGGCTCTCCGCCCAACTGAAAGAAAGGATCGCCTTGTTCGATATTGGCGCGCGTAAACGGAGGAGTCGGGTTGGCGATGGAGTTCCCGTCATGCGCCTTCAATTCGATGAGCTCCGTACTTTGGCCGACCCCCCAGCCTTGCAGTCGGGCTAAACCGGCGGGATTCCAGAAAGCGGCGCTCCAGTCGTCCGCCAAACCGACAAAGGCCCCCCCCATGGAGAGCGCGCGCGAGCCGACTCCAGGGCTTTCGATGCCGCTTGCATCGGAGATCACGCTCGACCCAGAAAGCAACGCCATCACCATCAAAGGAATTCGAAATTTCAAAGCTTGAGGAATAACGAACTTTCTTACAAGGACGAATTGTACAAAGTTCAGCGAGAATAACCAGTGAGCCCCTCCCCCCTCCCTTGCGGGAGGAGGGAAGGAGAGGGGGCGCGCGGAAGAGGGGCGGAAGATCCTTTAGCGGCGCCGGGCAATCAACAGCTGGCGGAATCCGCCGGTAGATCGAATTTCCTCAAGGTGGAAACCGGTTTCCTCGAGCATCGCTTCGAATTCCGCACTGCTGTACTCCTGAGCGCCCTCGAGCATCACGAGCATGTTGAGGGAACACAAGGTGGCCAAGGAAGGCTCCGTCTTCTCGGCATTGAGGACTTGTTCGCTGATCAGAAGCGTTTTTCCCGGGGCGAGCGCCTTATGGCACTGCCGCAGGATGTCTTTCGCGTTGGAGGGGCTCCAATTATGGAGGATCGCCGACAGAAGAATGACGTCTCCGGAAGCCGGAATGGGGTCTTTGAAGAAGTCCCCCGCTTTCGTTTGGATGCGCGCAGACAGGCCATGCTGGGCAATCGAGCGATCGGCGATTTCACAGACAGGGGCTCGATCAAAAACGATCGATTTCAGCTCCAAGTAGCGCTCCAGGATCGCCACCGACATGGCTCCTGTCCCGCCGCCGACATCGACCATCTGGTGATGTCCGGAAAAATCATACGTGCGGGCCAGAGCCTCTCCTTCAAGCAGGCTATGCTCTTCCATCGTTTCCATGAAGGTCTTCAGATGCTCGAGTTGGCGATCAATCGCCTGGAAGAAGTTATCGTTGTTCTCCCCGACCACTTTAAGGATTTGAGCATGGCCGGTTTTGACGGCTTCTTCCAAGTGGCTCCAGGTCGGGTACATCAGGTTGTTGAAATGGTCGAGAAAGCGGCCCAGATAGCCGCGCACGCCGGGAACGAGATAGCGCTGCGACACCGCGGAGTTGGAGTAGGTCTCGCCCGCCTTTTCGCACAATTTCAGAGAAACGCAGGTGTCCAAGAGCATCGCGGTCGTGCGCAACGGAAGGGAGTGCTCTTCGGAGATCTGGGCGGCGGTTTTTGGGGAGACGGCCAGGGAGGCGAAAAATCCTAACCGCTGCGCCACCAGAAGCGTTTTGGTGGCGGCGAACCCCAGAGCCAGCTGATAAATCGGCTCCGGGCTGATTTCGATTTCTACGTCCTGTCTTTCAAGTGTCTGAATCATAAGTCCTCCTTAAGGGTTAGATGACCGCCAGAATCGTGGCACTGTTCTTTCCTGAGAAACCGGCGGTATTCGTCATGACAGCGGAAAGGGACATGGAGCGAGCGTGATTCGGCACGCAATCCAGATCGCAGGTGGGATCCGGAACTTCATAATTGATGGTGGGAGGCACCCTCTGGTGCTGGAGGGCGAGCACTCCCGTGATGATCTGCAGGATGCCCGCCGAGCCCAGCGTATGCCCGATCATCGACTTGATCCCGGTGAGGAGGAGGCGTCGGGCGTGCGCGCCGAAAACCTTCTTCACGGCGATCGTCTCGACCGTCTCATTCAAAGGCGTGGAACTTCCGTGCGCCACAAAAAGGCCGATGGATTCGGCGGGCATCTCGGCGTCTTCGAGCACCAATTGAAACGCGCGGGCCGTCTGCTCTCCCGAGGGGTCCGGCGCCGTCATGTGATAGGCGTTGGAGGTGGTCCCGTAGCCTTTGAGCTCCGCGTAGATATGGGCCTTTCGCGCGCGGGCATGCTCCAGAGTTTCCAGGACGACGACGGCGCCGCCTTCCGACAAAATAAAGCCGTCCCGCTCTTTATCGAAAGGCCGGCTGGCGTGGCTGGGATCGTCGTTCCGAGTGGAAAGCGCCCGCATGGCGCAGAAGGCGTTCAGGCACAGCGGCGTCAAGGGCGCTTCGGTCCCGCCGGCCAGAGCGATGTCTTCCCATCCGTCACGAATGGCCGTGAAAGCCATCCCCAGAGCGTCGACGGAGGATGAACATCCGGTGGAGACCACCTGGCTGGAGCCGCGAAGCCCGAGCAACAGGGAAATATATCCGGAACAGGCGCTGGGGAACCAACCTTGATACCAATTCTTATGCACTCGAGGGAGGCCTTTCTCCCCGGTCCATTGAAAGTCTCTTTCATACCCATCGACGGCCGCGACCGCCAACCCCATGTAGACGCCCCAGCGGGACACGTCTGCCGCCTGCGGATCAAGGCCGGCATCTTCGGTCGCCTGGAAGGCGGCCGTAACCCCCATCTGGTAGGCGCGGTCCATGTGCGCCAGATGTTCGTGCGGAATCCTCGGATGCGGCAAAAAGCCCTTCACTTCCCCGCCGATGCGCGTGGAATAGGGCGACGGATCAAAACGCGTGATCGTTGAGACCGCGTTTTTCCCTTCCATCAAGGCTTTCCAATAGGCGTCTTTGCCGATGCCGTTGGGCGCCACAACGCCCAGACCGGTTACCACTACGCGCCGGCCGCTCATGAGGCCCTCCGGAAGAGCAGCGAACTGTTTTTCCCCATGAAGCAATAAGAGTTCTGCACGACCACGTTCACGGGCCCCGCTTCCGCCCGCCGGCCGACGAGGCGCACCCCGGAGGCCGGGTCCGGATCGTCCAAATTGTCTTGAGGCGGAATCAGCTGACGGTCCATCGCCAGCGCGGAGAGCACCGCCTGCATTCCACCCATGGCGCCGATCGAATTGCCGATCCAGGAGCTGACCGCGCTTACCCGGGGGGCCTGCGCCGGGTCCGCAAAAACGCTCTGGATGCAGCGGGTCTCCATCCGGTCGAATTCGGGGATGGAAAATCCCTGCGAATTGACCCAGTCGACCTGCGTCGGAAGAAGTTGAGCCTCCCGCAGGGCTTCTTTCATGCTCCGGACAATTCCCAGCCCGTTCGGTTCGGGGCTGAAAATATCGAGCGCGGTATTGACGCTGGAATAGCCGGCCAGTTCCGCGTAGAGGCGGGCTCCGCGCGCTTTCGCGTGCTCGTATTCCTCGAGAATGACGATGCCGGATCCTTCCCCCAGCACCATGCCGTCGGCCTGGCGGTCGAAGGGCCGCGAGGCCTTTTCCGGCGCCCCGTTGCGCCTGGAAAGCCACCCGTCCCGCGCGAGCGATCCGACAAACAGCGGGATGAGCGGCGCTTCGGTGCCTCCTGCAAGCATCACATCCGCTTTGCCGGATCGAATGAGCCGGTACGCCATCCCGATGGCGTCGGTTCCGGAAGTGTTTCCGTTGCAAAACGTGAGCACGGGGCCTTTCATGTTGAACCGGATGGAAAGAAGCCCGTTGGACCCGCAGGGGAAGAACGCGATCGCCAGATACGGGCTGCCCCAGCGCGGGCCTTTGCCGTAAATGACATCGCTTTCTTTCTGGGCATATTCAATGCCGCAGACGGCGTTGCCGATCGAGCTGCCGATGCGCTCGTTATTTTCGCGCGCCGGGTCGAGGCCCGAATCGGCCAGGGCGAGCGCGCTGGCGGCGACCGCCAGGACGTTTGAGCGATCGACTTTTTTCAGCTCATGCGTCTCGAAATAATCGAGGGGGTTCAAGTCGATGACCTCGCCCGCAATCGCCGTGGCCAGCCGGCTGGAGTCGAAGCGCCGAATGGTGCGGACCCCTGAGAGCCCATGTGTAAGCGCCTGCCAGAACGCTTCCTTCCCTACCCCATTCGGCGCTACGACCCCGATGCCGGTGACGACCACGCGTTTAGACATGACGAAGACCTCGCCTTGCTTTGAAAACCATTTCAAACCGCGGCCAGAAGGCCCCCACTTCCCTCTGATACGTCCGGTACGCCTCGCCCAACTCTTTGAGCAGCGTGCGCTCCTCCAACGCCTGGCGCACGAGGATGAGCGGCATATAAAAACCGAGCCCGATGGCGATCAAAGCATGATACGCGTTGAAGACCAATCCCAGCCCCACGATCTCCAAACCCATGCAGGCCAGGAGCGGATGCCGCATGTAGCGGTAGAGTCCTTCCCGCACCACGTGATGCGCCTGCCGGATTTCAATATCAGGACTGAAGAACCGGCCCAGGTCCTTCATGGCCTGCTCGCGGAGCGCAAGCGCCGCGATATAGAGAAAAAAACCGAGCGCACACACCGGCCAAAAGAATCCGTCCGCGCGCCGGAACCCTTCGCGGGCGCAGAGGGCGAGATAAATCAAATAACTGATCGTCATAATCCAGAAAATGGGGCGCGCCGTTGTCTGCCCGGCGCCGTGGGACTTCGCGCGCCGAATGGTGATGAGCAGGCGCGTGAGGCGGAAGCTCAGGCTTACACCGAGAAACGCCATCAGGAATCCGCGCATAAAGTTCATACGGGGACCCGGGCTTCCGCGGCGAGCTTCAGCGCTTCCAAAACCATGCGCGCCGTCTTTTCGATGGCGGGTCTGGCAATGACCTGCTCCATCCACCATTTTTTCCACCAGGGTTTGACGGAGACGTCGTGGATGATCCGCAACTTAGTTTGTTGGCCTTCGGGCTCAAGATCCCAGCGCACTTGCATTCCTCGCAGAGGACCTTCCAGTTGACGAAAATGAATGCTGCGGTTTTCTTCCATCGAAACTTCCGACTTCCAACACCGCATCCGGCCGTGAATCATGGCTCGACGCTGGAGGACCAGGACGTCTTCTGCGCGATCCACGATGCGGCTTTCCTGGTATCCCGGGAGAAGATCCTTATGCCGTTCCACGTCGCTGATCAGCGCATAAAGCGCCCTTGGCGGGCAATCGATGAGGACACTGTCCTCCAGATGCATCAGGCGTCTCCTTCCACAAACGCCACTGCGCGGACCCAGCCGGCGGAGCCGCGTTCGATTTTGACGGGAAAACACGACACCCAGAATCCCGTCGGCGTTGGAATCAGATCCAGGTTGGCCATCTTTTCGATGTGGCAATACTCGCGGTCGCGTCCGACCATATGGGCGGGAAGGAGGACGTCCCGATCCCCGGTGTGAAGGTACTCTTTAATCATGGTGCCGGCCGGGCGGTCGAAACCCCAGCCGTCGATGCCGATCACTTTAATCCCTTGGTCTAACAGCCACAGCGTGGCGTCGCGGCCCATGCCGGGATGGGCTGAAAAGTAATCGTTTTTGTCTTTGTGTTTGTCGGCGCCCGTCATCAACAGGACAATGTCGCGGGGTTTGAGCGTATAGGGGATACGAAGGAGCGCCTCGGAGAGATCAGAAGGTTGGATCGTTTCGCCCGGACGCTTATGCCGCAGATCCAGGAGAACGCCGGGTCCGAAACACCAGTCCAAGGGAATCAGGTCGATGGTTTTGGCTGGAAGATTTTCGCAAAGGGGGCCAAAATGCCACGGTGCATCCATATGCGTTCCGGCATGAGAGTCCAGATTCAGGTTTTCGTTGGCCAGTCCCAATCCGTCGCGGAAAGCTTTTTCTGTTATGACGGTCGAATCGGCGGCCGCTCCGTTGGCCTGGCGTGCCAATCGCGTCGCCATCTGGGCAAGCTCTGTGGCAGCCTGCGCATGGTCAACATAATGGATTTTGGGTGGATCGGGCTCAGCAATCACCCCTGTAAGAGGGACGCTCAGATCGATAAAACGCACGTGTTGAAGTGCCCGTAGACCCCGGCCCATGAAAGGCCTCCCTTCGGGACTTCATCAGGGGTATGTCGCTATGGAAGGAAGCTTGCTACTGCTACTGACCTGGCAGGTCACGCTCCTAGTGAGAGCGGGTCCAATCTACAAAAGGGAATTTTTCTTGTCAAGAAATATTTTAGTAAAAATACTTTTTGTTTACTGTTACGAAACTCCTGGGGAACCCGTGATCTGGCCCCAGACGTAGCATTCCTGGTGATGTTTCCTCCCCAACTGGTCAGAATAGAGGTCAGATTGCTTTTATGCAGAAGTGCCGACAACCCACTCCTTGGGCACGCGTCGGCTTAAAAATCGTTTGAGTTCTGGCAGGAATAAAGCGATTGCCGTGGCGGCCGTGAGGGCGACGTAAACAGCCGGATGGTAGAGCCCGGACGGTATTTGAGTCAGGATTGGGAAAGTTCTGGTGATCCATGCGCCAAATCCCGGGAGAAAGCCCATGAAAGTTATGGGTATTAAAAGTCCCATAAAGGATGAGTCGTCACGGGAATCTAGAAGATTCCTCAGCTGTCTTTGCAGATCTCGGAGTTCTTCGACCAACCGCTCTCCTTCCTGTTGCACGGTCACAGACGCAGGCCCCATTCTTGTAACCTGTCTGAAACGGTAACCCTCAAGTTCTACCTCTTTGGCCTGAATGCGGAGTTCAAGATCCTCGATCATCTCTTCACGCGACAGTGCCCCTGATGCGACTCCTGCCGGAGTAGACAAATCTGGACTCTCGGCGCCTGGCGCCTTCTGCGAGCTTTGGCTGGCGCCCTCCCACTTTTTCGCGAGTTTTGAGAGGGCCGGCAGTAGCTCCATGATGGCCGACTCAGCCTTTTCAACCGAGTAGTAGAGGAGTTCATTGACAAGGGCCTGAATGCCGATGAGGGGAAGCGTGCCGGGCGCAAGCCGGATACCCACGAGATTGTCGTCTTCCCATCGCAACTCGACCGGCCGCCCCGCGCCTGCGGTCTTATCGATACCGGAGAGGCCGACCGCCGCCAAGATTTCACGGAGAATCGCCTCCAGGTTCTCGGGCGTCGGTTCGAGGAAACGGGTTCCGAGATCGGAAATCAACGCCTGAATCCGGGCGCGGGTTTCAGTGCCCGGCACCGTTGGGGCAGACCCCTTTTTCTTGTCTGCGGGGAAGGTACCCAGTTGGAGGCGATACTTTTTCCAATTAATCACCCAAACCGCGTCGTCGGGGCCGATGGCAATGCTATGGGGACGGTAAAATTGACCGGGTTCATTGTCAAATTCGCCGATGACCGTCCATACACCGCTCTTCGGATCAAGGCGCTGCACTCGGTTATTCCCCGAGTCGACCACCCAAACCGCGTCGTCGGGGCCGATGGCAATGCTATGGGGTTGCTTGAATTGACCGGGTTCGTTGCCAAATTCGCCGATGACCGTCCATACACCGCTCTTCGGATCACGGCGCTGCAGGCGGTTATTCCCCGAGTCGGCCACCCAAACCGCGCCGTCGGGGCCGATGGCAATGCCATTGGGCCACTCAAATTGACCGGGTTCGTTGCCAAATTCGCCGAAGACCGTCCATACACCGCTCTTCGGATCACGGCGCTGCAGGCGGTTATTTCCCGAGTCGATCACCCAAACCTCGTTTCGGGAGTCTATGGCAATCTCCGTGAATATAACGAATTGACCGGGCCCGACACCTCTATTGCCGATGACCGTCCATGCACCGCTCTTCGGATCACGGCGCTGCACGCGGTTATTCCCCGAGTCGACCACCCAAACCGCGCCGTCGGGGCCGATGGCAATGCCATGGGGTTGATTGAATTGACCGGGTTCGTTGCCAAATTCGCCGATGACCGTCCATACACCGCTCTTCGGATCACGGCGCTGCAGGCGGTTATTCCCCGAGTCGGCCACCCAAACCGCACCGTCGGGGCCGATGGCAATGCCATGGGGCCACTCAAATTGACCGAGACCGGAACCTTCCTCGCCAAAGATCTCCCATGCCATTTTCTCCGCCGGCGTCTGACCCGAAGAAGCGTTTCCGTCCTCCGGCGCCGGCGAAGCCGGCCGGTTCTTCGCGATTCGGGCATATCCTTCTGCCACCGCGCTAAAGACCTGTGAACGCCAAAGCTTGGTTTCCTCATCAGAAAGCGGCTCAGCCGCCGCCCGAACCTCTTCCAAGATCTTCGCCGCTTGGGAACGATCCTGCAGGGCGCCAGCCGCCTGCGCTACGCCGATATATACGATGGACCGGTAATATCCAGAGAGTTCTTCGCCTTGAATCGCGCGAGCCTTTGCAAGGATTTCTTCCAGGAGCACAGACGACTGAGCAGAATCCTTCAGCACGCTGGTCCCACGCGCCACCATGGCCATCTTTAATGAGCGATCTCTTGTGTCTTTGACCATGCCGGCTGTCTGCACGGCTTCCTGCAGGAGCGCGCCCGCTCGAGTCAAGTCGCCGGAGACGGCAAGTCCACACGCTACGGCGACCAGGTCTTCCAAGAGGGATTCTCTCCTTTCAATTGCTTCTTTCTTCTTCCAGGCAATTCGCTCAAGCGCCTCCGCTTGAGCGGTTTCGTTCGAACCGGCTTTCTCTAACAAGGCGGCAATAGCCTCTTTCGATACGACACTCTCATCTCCAGCCGGACGGACGATAGCCAGAGCCTCGTTCAGGAGCGCGGACGCCTGCCTGGAATCCCGGAGCCTGCCGGCTTCCTTCGCCACCACGCCGCCAAGAGATGAACGCATCCGCATTCTTTGAGCGGTCGCTAAAACCTTTGAGAGGAGCTCCGCCGCCTGGGCTGGATCCTGCAACGCGCCGGCCGCTTGCGCCGCCGCGACAAGCGTCGATTGGCAGCCTTCTATAAATTTTCCATATATCGATGGGACCATTCCCAGGACCTCTTCCAGGATTTCGACAGCTTGGGGAGCATTGCCAGAGATGGCGTACCCTTTCGCCACTGCGGCAAGCGCCTTGCAACGAAAATCGGCGATCGTAATTTCTTGAGCTATTGTTCGGGCTTTTCCAAGGATTGTGGCCGCCCGGTCGGAATCCGTCAGCGCGCCAACCCGCTCCGCTACGGCGGTAAGAGCTCCGAAGCATTGTGCTTGATCGGTATAGGATGCTCGAATGGGGATGAGCGCTTTTTCCAGAAGTCCGGCCGCCTGGGTGAGATCCCGCAGCACGTCAACGCTCTTCACAACGGCGACAAGCGCCTCCTCTCGATCCGAGTAGGAGCCGATGGCCGAAGCGACCTTCAGAGCCTCTCGTAGGATATTGTAGGCTTGTGCGAAATCATCTGAGGAAGCGTACCCCCGAGCTACGGCGGCAAGCGCCTTCGCGCGTGATGCGGCAAGGGGATGTTGATTCGGAACCGCCCGGGCTTCTTCCAAAGCTTTCCTTAGAATCTTGGTGGCCTGGCCGATATCTCCGAAAGCGGCATAGCCTTGCGCCACGGCGGCAAGCGCACGGGAGCGGTAATATTCACTGTTATAACCTTGAAGGGTTTCAGCTAACGCGAGAGCCTCGCCTAGCAACGCGGTTATCTGACCGGAAGTCGGAAGCGCGCCGGCCCCCTCCGCCACAGCAACAAGCGCCTCTGATAGGAAGTCAGCTCTTTGTATGTCCGGAACAGTCGCCAAGGCCGTTCTTAAGAATGAAATGGAGTCCTGCTCCGCTGGCGGGGGTGTCTGCGGAGGCGACATCCCAGCCGGCATCGACTTGATCTCATCGAGTTTGACCGCTTCGCGAAGTTTGGAGGAAGTCGGCAGCTTCTCCAGACGCTCAATGATCGCGCGCAGCGCAACCTCCGGGACATCGGAGATAATCGGAATTCCCAAAGTCCTGGGACCCTCTCCGGCCAGTTCGCGCACGAGCGGAAAGAACGTATCCGGCCCGGGCTTTCCAAAGGCTTCAAATAAGGTCGCGCGCTCATTATCCTTTAGACCCCAGAGGTCCACGAGGGCAGCAATGAGCGGAGCGGCTGGAGCGCTGACGTCAGCAGGCGCCGGAGCCTTCAGCGGTAGGCGGATCCAGAGGCTGGCGGGTTGGCCGGGTTCGGCGTGGAAACCGAGCGTCGCGCCGGCCTCCTTAAGGGCGCGCGCGGCTTTCAGGAATCCCTGAAGCTGGCGGGGCGCTTTCTGAGCGATGTCCCGATCATCCGCGTAAGTCTCGTTGAATAGCCGGCGGCACAGCGGTTCAATCAGCGCGGAGTTGAAGCGGACTTCGGCGCGGATTTCTTCATCGGTGGATTCCCAGGCCACTTCCACGTAACGTGACTGGTTGGCGGCGGCCGCGTGCTTTTCGGTCAAAACGCGGACGGCGCCGGTCTCCATGTCATAGAAATCTTGAACACGGCCTTCGGCCTGCCAGGCTGTCTGCTGGATGTTTTCCTTCTTCGCCACTCCGACCGATTCCGATAACCAGCTGCGGAGCACCTTGCGTGCCGGTTCCGGAACTTCCCGGTCCTCGGCCGCTGAAAGCATGGCATCCCGCTGCTCTTTGAGTGCGGGATCGACCTTCGCCTCGGGATCATTATCGGTCAGCCGGATTCGAGGCGCCCGATCTGACAAAGGAAGGGCCTGCCCCCGGTCCTTGGGCCCCGGCGGCGTAAGCGACAGCCAAGGTTCGATATCCTTGACGGCCAAAGTCGGGAACTGACCCTGATAGCTGTTGATTCCTTCCGCGATCTGACGCAGCAGTTGGTCTTCCGCCCCCGTTACCTGCAGCTTTTCCTTAATAGGCAGCTCAGGCGCCTTCTCGACTTCAAAGGTATAGCGCTGCTTTCCCGCATCAAAGCCCATGATCAGCCGGTCTTCCTTTTTGAGCG
>Ga0182027_10011606_pt1 | contig 12443 bp, 11 predicted proteins | sample 712E1DmetaG_FD_121300 | JGI IMG/M metagenome (GOLD analysis project Ga0182027, IMG submission 121300) | Permafrost microbial communities from Stordalen Mire, Sweden - 712E1D metaG (Illumina Assembly) | ecosystem: Environmental > Terrestrial > Soil > Wetlands > Permafrost | place: Sweden...
AAGAAGCCACGAAAGCTAATAACTTATTTAATTATCCTTTGGTTTTCAAGAAATCTGCCGGAGGAATGAGCAGAGGAGTTGGAATTGCGAAAAATCTGGAAGATTTAATTCGGAAATTAAAGAAAATATCACGGACTCCGGATTATTTTAGAGAGATTTGGGAATTTGGGCGTAGTTTAAAATATAAGGGATATAAGAAAGAAAGTAAATACAGGAATAAATTTATTGTACAAGATTTAATAGATGGATTGAATGGTGATTACAAGGTGCTAATTTTTGGTGATAAGTATTATGTTCTGCAACGCTATGTTAAAAAAGGTGATTTTAGAGCAAGCGGGAGCGGAATTAGAAATTTTGTAAAAGATATTCCTGAGGGACTTTTAGAATTTGCTCGTATATTTATAAAGACGTTAGGCGTTCCTAATGTCAGTCTTGATATAGCATATAATGGGGGATCATTTTTTTTGATTGAATTTCAGTGTTTGTATTTTGGAAGTTATACACTTACTCATTCTGATTTTTATTGGTATAAAACAGAAGAGGGTGTTTTTATTTTAAGAGAAGGAAAGAGTATTTTGGAAGAAGTTTATGCCAGTTCAATAGTAAAATTTTGTATTTAATATGAGAATACTCTTTGTTAGTAGCGGTAATGCCAAAGATGGAATAAGCCCTATTGTTTTGAGCCAGGGTCAGTCATTAATAAGGGAAGGGATTAATGTTGAGTATTTTGCAATAAAAGGGAAAGGTGTTTTGGCATATTTCCGTCATATATTTATTTTACGAAAATTTCTTAAAAAAAATAAATTTGATATAATTCATGCTCATTACTCTCTTACAGCATATGTAGCGACCCTTGCTGGTTCCAGCCCTTTGATCGTATCCCTGATGGGTAGTGATGTTTTATCGAATAGTTTTGCAAGACGACTGATAAAATCTTTTCATAAGCGATTTTGGGACAGAACCATAGTTAAATCATTGTATATGCATCAATACCTTGGGTTTAAAGAAATTGAAATAATTCCCAATGGAGTCGATATTAAAAAGATTAATTTTTTAGATAAAAAAAGTTGTCAGGAAAAGTTAGGCTGGGATAATTCAAATAGCCATTTAATCTTCGCAGCAGATCCTTCTCGAAGAGAGAAAAATTTCGCCATGGTGAAAAAGTCAGTTAACCTATTACAAAGCTTTAAAAATACAGTTGTTCATATTTTGAAAGACGTTTCACAGGAAGATATCCCATTGTATATGAATGCAGCTGACGTTTTAATTCTTAGTAGTTTTTATGAAGGTTCTCCTAATGTAATTAAAGAAGCAATGGCATGTAATTGCCCCATAGTCACTACTAATGTTGGCGATGTAAAATGGGTGCTGGGAAATACGGCAGGATGTTTTATTTCTAGCTTCAGCCCAAAATGTTTTGCAGAAAAGATAAAATTTGCAATCGACTTCCGCGACAAGCATGGACAAACCAGGGGTAGAGAACGCATTATTGAATTGGGTCTTGATACCGAAACAGTTGCCGCAAAGATAATTGAGGTATATAATAAGGTGTTAAATTGTTGATAAAATAAATAATGTTACCGAAAAATTAATTTCGGAAGACTCCGGGAAAAGAGCTAAGAAATGTGTAAGTAAATAAATGTATTACAGAGTAAGAAGTATTGTTTTTCATAATGATACTAAAATATATTAACAATAAGTGTGAAAGGAAGTAATACTATTTTTATTGTAGTGGGCCGTTTAGGGAAGAACCTGGTAGTTTCCAAAAGCTTACCAGTTATTGCTTGTGAAGTTTTTTCACATATTTATATATTCAGCGAAGAAGTTGGAATAGATGTCGAAGGAACAGAATATATTATTCTTCCGGGTTTTATCCGACACCTCAAACCAGCCATACTAAAGAAAATCGTTCGAATAATCTATGAACCTTTACAACTGGTCTTATATGCCTGGCGTTTCCGTCCTGTGATTATCCATGGGTATTACTCAATTCCTAAAGGATTGAACAGCCTCATTGCATCGAAACTGAGTGGCAGCCGATGTATAATATCCATTATTGGTGGTAAGGAAGAGATTGAAACGACGTTTTTTATTCGACATTTCAGCCGTCCTTTGATTATATGGCTTTTAAAGAAAGCTAATCGCATAACTACAAAGGGCAGAAAAGACAATGAATACCTTCTTCGGTACGGCGTTAAAGAAGAAAAAATAAGTATTTTTAATGGGGCCATCGACACAAAAAGGTTTTGCTACAACGGGGAGAATAAAGATATTGACATCCTGTTTGCAGGATATTTTGATGAATCGAAAGGTCCACATCGGGCTCTGGAAATTATTAATAGAATTAGAAAGGAATTACCTGGGCTCCGGGCTTTTTTTATAGGGAAAGGGCCATTATTTAAGAGTATAATGGATAAAGCAACTTATCTCGGATTATCAGCAAGCATTACTTTTGCAGGTCAGGTAGATGATTCGGAAAACTACTTTAAACGTTCACGAATCCTTCTCTTTCCTTCTGCAAATGAAGGATTATCAACTGCTATGCTTGAGGCTATGGCTTGCCAATGCGTTCCCATTACCTCAGATGTTGGTAATCAAACCGAAGCCGCTTTACATGATTATAATTCTATTGTTGTTGCCGACTACAATGACATGCAGAGTTTTTCAGAAAATGCAATAAGATTGTTGAATGATAAAAAACAGCTGAACCGTTTAGCCGGGAATGCAGAAAAAACAATTTTAAGCAAATATACACCGGAAGCACAGGGTCAGCTTTGTAAACAGTTTTATTTACAGTTAACCCGGGGAAACGTATAGCCTATTTAAAATGGTCAGCAAACTTGCAGAAGTTCACCTTATAAAACTAAATGGGTATCAAGCCGATGCTATTTACGAAGCCTTACCCAGTCAATTGTTTTCGATCATTTCGCCTGGGGATACTGTAGTTTTAAAACCAAACTGGGTTTTAGATGAACACCAATATCGCCACGGAGAATGGGAACAAGTAATTACCCATCCGGCTGTAGTAACTGCAGTATTAAGAATGGTAGTGGATCATCTTGGAAACAAAGGACGGATTATTATTGCCGATGGGCCTGAGCTTAGTGCTGACTTTGACAAAATTCTTTCCTATCAGCCATTGACTGAGTGGAAAACAATCACAGAGCAGCACAATATTACTTTGCAAATTATCGACCTTCGTGAAGAATTATATATACTCGACAAAAATGTAACGATTAAAAAGTTGAAACTACCAGGTGATCCTAAAGGAAAAATAGTAGCAAATTTATCAGATGAAAATAGTGAGTTTTTCGGTCATATAAAATCAGGGAAAGGGTATTTTGGTGGTGGGTCCGACATTAAGGAGGCTAATCGTGCCCATGATGGACATACAAATCTTTATAGTGTTTCAGGCTCAGTTGTAGAAGCTGATGTATTTATAAACTTACCTAAACTAAAGACCCATAAAAAAGGAGGAATCACATGTTCTTTGAAAAACCTGGTTGGCATAAACACATACCGTAATTATCTTCCTCATAATTCGATTGGAACACCTGCTGAAGGTGGGGATCAATTCCCTGTATCTCAAGGCAAATCTCGTATCGAAAGTGCCCTAATGCCATTTATCCATCAAAACATTCTGAATAGGCCTTTACTATCAAAGCTTTTTAGTCCAATGATTGGTTTAGGGAAAATGATATTCGGCGATAACCGGGAAACTATCCGTGGAGGCTCGTGGTACGGCAATGATACTCTCTGGCGAATGGTACTGGACATCAATAAAGTGCTCTTTTATGTGAATTCTGACGGTACTTTAAAAGATGGCTCATTTTCAAAAATGCGCAAGTACATAAGTATAGTAGATAGCATTGTAGCGGGAGAGGGCAATGGCCCGAAAGCTCCGGATGCCATAAATGCAGGATACATTATTGCCGGATTGAACCCCGTTTCAGTAGATGCAGTATGTGCACGTTTGATGAATTTTGATTATAAGAAGATTCCTTCAATTGAAAACGCTTTTAGAATTAGATGTTTTCCATTGGTTGACTTTAAAATGGAGGATATAAAAATTCTGTACAAAGAAGAATTATATTCACTTGCGAATTTCCCGGCTTCACTGGTGGTCAGCTTCAGGCCTCACAAGGGATGGGTTGGTCACATCGAACTTTAGCCCGAATAGAAATAACAAAATGAGTTTTTCCAATTATATTTCCGAAAATATTTTTCTCCCCATAAGCGATATTGCTACCAGGCAATCAGTTTATAAAAAGCTTCATTTTTTAAATTATAGTCAATATTGGTCACAAGAGCAAATCAAAAGTTACCAAATTACAAAATTGAGGCAACTCCTACTCCATTCTGTTTCTACGGTTCCTTTTTACAGGGAACTATTTGCGGTTTCAGGGTTGCAGCCCGGCGACATTCAAAAATTGGAAGATTTACATAAAATACCAATACTAACAAAAGCAACTATTCAAAATAAAGGCATTGAAATGTTTTCTTCCACTGCGATTTCAAAAAGAAACAGAATGCAAAGTAGCTCGAGTGGATCTACAGGTGAGCCATTGTTTTACTATATTACAAAAGATACTTATTCTATGAACCTGGCTGCTAGTCTAAGGGGCTGGTATTGGATGAATTACAGATTAGGAGACAGATACATTAAACTGAGTCAAAATCCAAGAAAAACCCTTATTAAAAGGCTTCAGGATAATATGAGCCAAAGTTTATATTTAGCAACAAATCCATTAACTGACAACAATTTTGAGTTTATACTAAAAGAAATAGAACGTTATAAACCAAAGATTATCAGATGTTATCCTGATCCATTGCTCTTTTTAGCCCGTTACAAGCAAAATCATCCAGAGTTCAGTTATAAACCATTAGCTATGGCTACAACCGGCAATACGCTGCATCCTGAAACAAGATCAGAAATTGAGACTTCTTTTGGATGTAAAATATTTGATTCTTATAGCTGTGAGGGGAATTCAACTGTTTTTGAATGTCCAACTCATACCTGTTATCATTCAACAGAAGAATATGGGATATCAGAAGTTATAGATGATAAAGGCAATAATGTAACAACTGGTGTTGGACGATTGATTTCAACTGACCTTTGGAATCTGGCTCATCCATTTATACGATATGATACCCAGGATTTTATTGAAATTGATGATACTCCCTGTATTTGTGGCAGAAAACATTTGAGAATAAATAAAATATTAGGCAGAGATAATGAAGTTTTAATAATGGATACTGGTCGTAGGTTTATTGTTCATAATTTTACTGGCTTTTTTCAGGTGGATTCACCCGGAATAAAGCGTTCTGTAGATCAATTTCAGGTTGTTAAAAAGCAAGACGGAACAATACTATTCAGATTAGTTGTAAATGGAAAATATTCAGACTCAGTTTCAGATTATATTCGTTCGTTTTGGGAAAATGAGTTTAAAGCCAGGGTAACTGTTGAAATAACTGATCAGATCCCACCTACAGCAAGTGGCAAACGTAGATTTATTATAAATGAATAGGGGTACAATTATTTAATAAACCTTTAATGCAGGAATTTCAACGCTGTACAAGATGCATTCTTGATACTTCCGTATCCGATATCTGGTTCGATTCTTCAGGTGTGTGCAAATATTGCAATATTAATGATGAGATGGAAAAAAAGCATCCATTGGGAAAAGAAGGGCAAGAGAAATTGGAATTAATTATACAAAAGATTAGACAGAAAGGGAAAAACAAGAAATATGATTGTGTCGTTGGTGTAAGTGGAGGAAGAGACAGCACTTATACATTATTGACTGCAATTAAATATGGATTACGACCCCTGGCAGTTCATTTTGATAATGGGTGGAATACTGACATATCTATTGAGAATATTATTAAAGCCCGTGAGAAACTTAATTTTGATTTAATCACCATCACTGCTAAGAGTGAAGAATTTAAGGATCTTCAGATAGCCTTCCTTAAATCTTCCACACCCGATGCAGATATTCCTGAAGATTATGCTATTTATTCCGTCCTTTATTATACTGCCAATAAATACGGAATAAAATATATTCTTAACGGGCATAGTTTCAGGACAGAAGGGACTTCGCCCATCAGTTGGTCATACATGGATCCATTATACATCCGTTCGGTTCATAAAAAATTCGGGAAGATAAAACCAATTTCAAGTTTCCCCCATATGACAGTATTTCAACTGTTTTATTATACATTTATTAAAAAGATTAAAGATGTCAGGCTACTTGAATTACTTGAATACCATAAAAATGAGGTTGATAAAGTCCTTGAAACAGAATTGGGATGGAAATATTACGGCGGGCATCATTATGAAAATCATTTAACACGATTTTTTCAGTCTTATTATCTTCCTCAAAAATTCAATATTGATAAACGCAAAACTGAACTTTCTGCTATGATCAGATCCCATCAGATTTCAAGGGAATCAGCGCTGGATGAAATAGGAACTCACCCCTATTCCTATGACGAAAATGATGTTGATTATGTAATCACAAAACTCGGACTGACAAAGGATGATTTTAAAAAGATCAAGGAAGCTCCCGTAAAATCGCATGATGATTATAAGACACTGCTTCCGCTGATACGGCTTTTAAAATGGCCTATCTGGGTAGCTACACAAATTCGCTTATTACCGCAAATTCTTTATCTGAAATATGCCAAATAGATAATCGTAACACAGTTGCTGAAAATCTAACGGTTATTTAGTGCTTCTCGTTAATAACAAGATTTTATAAATGAAGATTCTTATAGATATAGGACACCCCGCACAAGTTCATTATTTTCGGAATTTTATGAATATCATGGAATCCAAAGGCCATTCCTGTTTCGTAACTGCGAGAAATAAGGAAGTAACCTTTGAACTGCTTAATAATTTCAGTATTGACTATAAATCAAGAGGAAAAGGGGGGAAAGGATCTTTTGGGAAGCTACTTTATATATTTAAAGCAGATTATATAATTTTCAAATATGCCCGTGTTATTCAACCTGATCTATTTCTTAGTTTTGGTTCAACTTATGCAGGACATGTAGCATTCCTCTTCAGAAAACCACACATTGTTTTTGATGATACCGATAATGCGACCCTTGAGCTTCTTATGTATTCCCCTTTTGCTGATTCTATTCTAACTCCGGCATGTTACAAAAAAAATTTAGGGAAAAAGCAAATACGGTTTGACGGGTTTATAGAACTATGTTACTTATATCCGAAATATTTCAAACCTGATCCAGCCATTCTTCAATTATTAGGTTTAAAACCGGAAGAAAAATATATTCTTCTTCGATTTGTCTCGTGGAATGCCACTCACGATATTGGTCACACTGGTATGAGCCTAGATTTTAGACACGCTCTTATAAATATATTATCAAAAAAATGGAAGGTATTTATTTCATCAGAAACACCTCTGACTGAAGAATTTCAAAAATATAAATTAAATGTTCCTCCGGACCGGATACATGATGTGCTGGCATATTGCACTCTTTTTATCGGAGAAGGAGCCACTATGGCGTCTGAATGTGCCATATTGGGCACACCTTCTATATATATTAATAGTATATCGCCAGGTACTCTTGAGGAACATGAGCAATATGGATTATTATATGGATATCGGAACTCAGAAGGAGTTCTGGAGAAAGCATTGCAAATACTAAATTCGCAAAATATTAAAGAGGAAAATCAAAAATGTCGGCAAAAAATGCTTAACGAAAAAATTGATGTTACTGCATTAATGGTATGGTTCATAGAAAATTATCCCGAAAGTGCCGAAATTTTAAGAACAAATCCCGATTATCAATATAGTTTTAAATAAGAATTTAATAGAAATCCTTCCTTTTTTTAAAGTCAAAAATTTGAACGGAGCAATAATTATTGAAGGACATGTTCAGGGTTTGTCTCTTACACGTACTTTAGGAGAAAAGGGGATTCCCGTATACATTGTTGACACAAGAAACTGTGTGGCAAGATATTCAAGATATTGCCACAATTTTTTTATTTGCCCCGACTATAACGAGGATTCTTTTGCCGATTTTCTAATTAACCTGGCAAAGGATAAAATGATTAATGGATGGATTTTACTTCCATCCAACGATCATGCAGTAATTACACTTTCACGAAATAAGCAGAGACTTGAAAAGTATTATAAGATGCTGGTTCCTGAATTTGACAGGATTGAGCAGATTTATAACAAGGTAATCCTCTTATCTATTGCAAATGATTTGGGCATTCCAATTCCAGCCACCCATTGCTTAACAAATACTCAGGTAGAAAATCTGGTGCTAAAATTTCCGGTAATTACCAGGGGGAAACATAGTCTAGCATTTTATAGGATTCTTAAGAAAAAGGCTTTCATTTCTGACAATGAAGAGGAATTAAAGAATCATCTGGAAACTATTAAGCAAAATTATATCCTAGAAGATACTTTTACTCAATCAGTGATCCCTTCCGATTTGAACAATAAAACGATTTCGTTTACTGCATTCTCAGTTGAAGGGGAGATTAAAACATTCTGGATGGGAGTAAAACTAAGAGAACATCCTGTACAATTCGGAACTGCAACGTTTGCTAAAAGTGTTATGGAACCTGTGCTTTTAAAACTATCGGAGAAACTTATTAAACATTTTAAATATAGTGGTGTTTGTGAAATTGAATTCCTTAAAGATCCTTCAGATAATCAGTTTAAGTTGATTGAGATTAATGCCAGGACATGGTTATGGGTTGGCTTGGCAAAGGCTTGCGGAGTGGACTATGGATCATACATTTATAACTTTTTGAATGGAATAAAAAACGAATATCCACAGAATTATAAGATTGGGATCAAATGGATTAATTTATTGACAGATACTGTGTACTCACTTCTTGCAATTAAAGGTGGATTACTAACTCTGAAACAGTACTTTAAATCAATGAAAGGGAAGAGGGTTAGTGCATTATACTATAAAGGTGATGTTAAACCTATGCTTGCCTATGCATTTATGACATTTTCTTTTCTAAAGAAACGGTAATTCCTCTTTCTTTAAGATAGACTTTAAACGAGAAACAATTGAATTATGGAACAAACTATAATCGTTCTAACCTCATTTTTACTATCATCATCCATGTTTATTTTCTGGGTGGCAAAAGGGGGTTTCAACAGGCGATATCTTTATACCGATAATATTCTATTAGGTGCCGTTTCATCTGTAATTGGGCTATTTCTGCATCATATTATAAGTATTCAATTTATCCTTTTTGTAGTAATCCTGAGCCCGCTGATAGTTTTTTTATTGTTTGTAGGGTTGTTTTTCTTCCGGTTCTTCAGAAATCCTAAAAGAGTTATCTCAGGAGACAGAAATGATATATTGGCACCCGCTGATGGAAGAATAATCTACATAAAGGAACTTGAGGTTAATCAAGCCCCTGTCTCGATCAAAAGGAAACAGGTAGCAAACATTAGCGAAATTACTAAAACGGATATTCTAATTCAACCCTGTTACCTCATCGGAATAGCCATGACCCTTTTTGATGTTCACTACAATAGAGCTCCCATCGATGGTGAAATAGTTCTTGTTAAACACACTGATGGTACTGCAATCGGTTTAAACACCCCTGAATCAACTCTGACAAATGAAAGAAATACTATGGTTTTCAGTAGGGAAGATGGAGTAATGGCCGGGATTGTCCAGATAGCTGCAAGAGGAGTTCGGCGATGTATTGTAATGACGAAAGAGGGTGCAAAAGTAACCAGAGGGGAGATAATCGGTAAAATAAGATGGGGTTCACAAACAGATTTAATTATTCCTCGAAATACTGATATAAAGGTTAGGGAGGGAGATCAAGTTTATGCAGGGATTACAGTAATCGGGAAACTCAATGATGAACCAACAATAAGATAGAAGAAAGTTATGTTTTTAGAAAAATAACTCGCCGATTATGTTTTTAGTCTATTTTCACAACTTTCAGAAATGGATTTCAATATAACAACATATAAAAAATTATTAAGCACCCTGGTTGAACAAGGATATTCGTTTTTGTCTCTTGAAAAATTTGTCTTTGATTCAGTTGGGAAAATCATTATTCTAAGACATGATGTGGATGCTTTGCCTGAGAATTCTTTACAATTTGCCAGAATTCAAGCCGGGAAAGGGATAAGAGGATCATATTATTTTAGAATTGTTCCGGAAAGCTTTGATGAAGAAGTTATTAAAGAAATTGCAGGATTAGGTCACGAAATTGGTTACCACTACGAAACCATGGATACTGCATGTAAAAAGATAAAAGATAGAAATAAAAATACAAAAGTAATAGATTATGATTTATTGATTGATTCTGCCTATGAGGAGTTTTGTCGAAATTTAGAAATATTCCGCAAAATTGTTCCTGTTATAACTATCTGTATGCATGGCAGTCCATTATCTAGGTATGATAACAGAGCAATTTGGATGAAGAGTGATTATAAAAAACTAGGGATTATTGCTGAACCCTATTTTGATGTCAATTTTGCAGAAGTATACTATTTAACTGATACAGGGAGGAGATGGGACGGAGGCGAAATAAGCATTAGAGATAAGGGACTGGGGATTAGAGATAGGGAACAAGGGGTTGAATTCTATAAAGATTGGATGGTTAAACCAGAATCTGGTAGCCTAATGAATATGACTCAACAATCGTTCAATTTTCAAAGCAAATATAAATTAAGTTCAACTTCAGAGATAATTAGGGCGGCAGAAAAAGAAGAGCTCCCGGACAAGATTATGATGACATTTCACCCTCAAAGATGGACTGATAAACCAATTCCCTGGATGAAGGAATTGATTTGGCAAAATGTGAAGAATGTTGGGAAGTATTTTCTCGTTAAAATGAGGGAATAAGTTATAATTATCATAAGGCAGTAGGCTGTAGGCAGAAGGCAGTAGGGACTAAGGGACGAAGAGACTCAGAGGCATATGAGTAAGAAGTAGGAAGTAAAAAGTAGGTAGTAAGATGTAAATATCATTAGAGAGGAGGGAATTTTTAGTTCCCTTTTTTTGTATCTTAGATAAGGCGGAAGGCAATAGGCAGAAGGCAGTAGGGACTAGGGGACGAAGAGACTCAGAGGCATATGAGTAAGAAGTAGGAAGTAAGAAGTAGGAAGTAAGAAGTAGGTTGTAAGACGTAAATCATTAGAGAGGAGGGAATTTTTAGTTCCCTTTTTTTGTATCTCAGATAAGGCGGAAGGCGTGAGAAATGAAGGGGAGAGGGGGAGAAAGGGAGGAAAGGGAGAATGTAGTAAGAAGTAAAGAGTAATAAGCTGTGCTTTTGTATTGATTTATACGGATTTTCCTAAATTTGTGTGAGTATTATATACTTGAAAGTGATGGAAGATAAAAAAGAAGATATACGGTGGCATCAAAGGTTTTTGAGTTTAAAAAAAGCTTTTAATCAATTGGAACGGTTTATTGCTGAAGAGGAATTAAATGAAATGGAAGAACAGGGCCTTATAAAAGCTTTTGAATACACCTATGAATTGAGTTGCAAAACCTTGCAGGATTTGCTGAAAGAAAAAGGATATAATGATATTTTGGGGCCCAAACCAGTAATAGAACAAAGTTTTCAGGATGGGTATATTACCAAGGGTAAGGAATGGTTAAAAATGCATAACAGCAGAAACCTTACAACTCATTCTTACGATAAAGAAACCGCAGATGAGATAGTTCTGCAAATAAGAGAAAATTATTTCGGTTTGTTTAAGGAATTACAAATCAAATTGGAAGAGGAATTAACCGGGAAGCAAAAATTATTGTCCGATGAATAGTGTAACTCAATATGGAATACCGGAATCTGATCTGAATGCTTTATTGTCAGAACTTAAAAAAAACACTGAAATTAATGAGATTATCTTATTTGGATCACGGGCAAAAGGCACATTCAGGAATGGATCAGATATTGATATTGCTCTGAAAGGTAGAAATTTAAAACTTAATGATATTTTAGACGCAACTTTAGTAGTTGATAAATTACTTTTACCATATAAATTAGACCTGGTTATTTACACCAGAATCAAGGAGCCGGCTTTAATTGAACATATTAACAGGGTTGGAATAATATTGTTTAAAAGGCGTAAACGTGAGAAATGAAGGGGAGAAAGGGAAAAGGGGAGAATGGGAGAAAGGGAGAATGTAGAAAGACGTAAATATCATTAGAGAGGAGGGAATTTTTAGTTCCCTTTTTTTGTATCTCAGATAAGGCGGAAGGCGGAAGGCACTAGGCAGAAGGCAGTAGGAGAAACCCTCAGCCTTTGAGGAATTGGCAGAAGGCGGTAGGCAGTAGGCAGTAGGAAATCTTCGGGAGTGTAAATAATTTTGTGTAAATGAATTGGTAGCTGAATTAGGGACCCCAACCGGTCTGGAGCCGGAAATCGAGCTCAAAGTCCGGTTGGTTAAACAGAAATTGTATAATTTTAACC
>Ga0182027_10011607_pt1 | contig 12442 bp, 8 predicted proteins | sample 712E1DmetaG_FD_121300 | JGI IMG/M metagenome (GOLD analysis project Ga0182027, IMG submission 121300) | Permafrost microbial communities from Stordalen Mire, Sweden - 712E1D metaG (Illumina Assembly) | ecosystem: Environmental > Terrestrial > Soil > Wetlands > Permafrost | place: Sweden...
AAAAACGGCTTTTGCCGGCATTATGGTCCGCAGTATAAGTCCGCACATCCTTTGCGTCTCGCCTGTGGCTTCGGCGCGTTTCTTCAGCGGCGTGCTTAACCGCTATTCAAAGCTGGATCCACTGGCTTTCGCCCTTAAACGGGGGCAAATTTGGCCTCTTTAGGATTGTGCATGCGGAAATGGGCTATACGAATGCGCTTCATCTTGTCGTTCGCATCCATGTTGTAGATCACCCAATTCGTCATGACGACGGCATCGCCTTTTTTCAGTGGCTGCGTTATGAATTGCGGATCATCTTTCAGGCAGTGAAATTCCGTGTAGAGTTCGACGGCCATCAGGTTGCCGCTCGTCAGAAAGTCGCGTAATTCCAGCACCTCGACCTTGCCTTCGTGCACCCGCTTGTAGTAATTGGCAAACTCCTGCGGACCATGCAGGGTTCGAGCCGGCGCCCGCGGATCCGAGAACGAGGTGAAGTACTCGACCGTAACATCGGGACAAAAATAGCTGACGAGGGCATCGTACCGTTTGTGGTTGAAATGATCGACGTATTCTTCGAATTGAGCTCTATTCATTCTTTCCTCCTGTTTCCCGGTTGGGGGTCTGTGACTGGAGTTCGGCGGCCGCAAGAGCGTAACCGGAAGTGAGCAAATCGTGTGCCGGTTGGAGCCAGTCTAGAATCGGAAGCGACTTGGCGCAAGCCCGTACACAAACCCCGCATTGAGTGCAATTGGCGGCCCAGTGTTGTTCGTCCCGGTAAATGCAGCGGCCGGTTTCGACATCGCGGTACTTAATGGCATCGTTGTAAATCTCAAAGATTCGCGGCACATCGATGCCTTCGGGACAAGGCATGCAAGCGCGGCAGGACGTGCAACGGATAGGATTCAGCTTTTGGTATGCCTCGCGAACGTTGCTCAGGAGCACCAATTCTTGAACCGAGAGGCTGTCGGGTTGGGCGCTATCGGCCACGGCGATATACTCCGCTGTTTCCTGTAGCGTGCGGACGTCGCCTACCACGGTCGCGATCTCCGGCAGGTTCCAGACAAAGCGCAGGCCCCACTCGGCCAAGGTGCGCTGCTGCCGGGCGCCGGCCCAGACCTTAGCTACAGGTTCGGGCGGCTCAGTCGCGAGCCGTCCGCCCCGTAGCGGTTCGGTGACAACCACGGCCAACCCCTTGTCCGCGGCATACTTGATGCCGCTGACGCCAGGGTCGTGATCGACATCCATATAACTAAACTGAAACTGGCATAGGGTCCAGTGATCGTAAGCGGCAATTACGGTTCTGAGCGGCTGATAGTGATCGTGGAAAGAAAAGCCCAGCCTGCCCACCCGGGCATCGCTCATTGCCCTTTCCGCCCAACCTAGTACACCCAGCTCTTGCACCTTGGGCCAGTTTTCCCGGTTGAGCGTAGCGAGCAGCAAAAACTCGACTGTGTCAGTCTCTAACCAGCGGAGCTGGTCGTTTAAGTAGCGATCGCAGTCGAACAAAGAAGTCACGGCAGAGATCGGCAGGGTGGCAGTCAGCTTGACTTTTTGCCGGTATCCATCGCGCAGCGCCCGGCTGATCAGCCGGCAGAGGCATTGCTGCCGGACCAGATCATAGGGGTAGCCGACGTCGAGGTAGTTAACCCCGGCGTCGACTGCGTTACGAATCACGCTGACGGACAGATCGTCCTCGCGCGCTGATGCGCTTAGCTCTGCCGCGGGCAGCCGCATGGACCCAAGGCTGAATGCCGATACTTCCCAATCCGCCTTGCCGAATCGGCGATACTTCATTCCTCTCCCTTCGTGGGAAGTTACATTTAACCAAGAATTATGCTTCCACCCACGGCGACGCGTGCTCGCCGCTCAGGCAGAGCACGAAAAAGCCGTAGGGTTTATCGGCCCAGCGGGTGATGCACGGCAGATGAGGAAAGCCCTTGGGAGCTACTACCACGGTCGGCTTGTTGAAGATATGCCTCTCGTGGTTCTGTCCCAGGCCCATCTCCTGCTCCGAACCCAAATAGTTGAGGTCGTTCGGGTCCAGCCCGACGAAGACCAGGGCCTCCTCTTCGGGATGGGTATGCGCTTCACCCCCCCGGTGCCATTTTCCGGTTTTGCTATAGAAGCCCCAGGTAAAGTTGACGTTCATTCCCTCCACGTCTTTTCCATACAGCCATACGATCTGATCGCCATTTCCGGGACCGACGCCGCGTTCCGAGGGACGCAGCACCCCGTCGGGACCGAGCACCTGCGCGTATCCCATGCCGCTGGAATCTTGAGGTCGATCGAGGGCCGTGATCATCCTCCGGATCAAATGGCTATGAACCATTCCCCTGGTAGGAGGCCCGGCGGCGACCGGCGTCGCCTTGTACTCGGGCGCGAGCCCAAAGGCGTAATGCACGATCGGCTTTTCGACGCTCTTGACGGTCACCGGACCGTGAGGCAAACCTTTGGGAATCAGAATCACGGTCGGCTGGTTGAATCGATGTTCTTCCCGCTCTGCTCCGAGCACGATGGAGATTTCGGCGCCCAAATACTTAATGTTGTTATTGTCCGTTCCCACAAAGACGAGGCATTCGTCATACGGGTGCACCAGTGCGCCCTGCATCGGGTGGCACTGGGTGGGAGCGGTGATGAAGCCATACGTAAAATGAGCGTTGAAGCCCTCCATATCCTTGCCATACATCCATATGCGCGGCTCAGGATACAGTCCCTCCGGCCCCGCAGCGATCTTCAAAGGCTTGACGAGGTGGGCATACTCCAAGGGGGGTCTCTTTTTTATTTGCGGTGTTGCCATTTGCGATGTTGCCATGATCGTGTCCTCACTCTATCGAGTCCGTGGTGAATGCTGCTTAACGCGTGTGTCTACGCCTCTACCCAGGGAGAATCGTGTTCGCCGCACAGATTGAGCACAACGAACCCGTAGGGCTTATCTACCCAGCGAACGACCACCGGCAGATGAGGGAACCCCTTCGGGCAAATGGCGACTGTTGGCTTGTTGAAGATGTGCCTCTCGATTTCGTATCCCATGCCCACTTCGAGTTCCGCGCCCAGATAGTTGATATCGTTCAAATCGAGACCAACAAATACAAGGATTTCTTCCTGGGGATGAGTGTGCACTTCACCTCCCCGGTGCCATTTGCCGCATCCGCTGTAAAAGCCCCACGTAAAGTTGACATCCATTCCCTCCAGGTTATTGCCATAGAGCCATACGAGCTGGTCCGCATTGCCCGGTCCCATGCCCGCCTGGATGGGATGCATGACGCCATATTCATCTATCATGCGCGTGTATCCCATGCCGCTGGCGTCGCTGGCCCGGCTGACGTCAGTGACCAATCTCTTGATTAAGTGGGCGTGACGAGATCCGGCAGTCGCCGCTTGCTTGGGCAGGATGCTGGCTTTGTACTCCGGAGCCAAGGCGATGCCGTAATGAACGATGGGTCTTTCCACCTTGCTTACTTTGACCGGGCCGTGCGGCGTTCCCTTGGGGATCAGAACCACGGTGGGATCCATAAAGGTATGCTCTTCCCGCTCTTCGCCGAGCGTGATCGAAATTTCCGCGCCCAGGTGGCGGATATCACCCACGTCGTTGCCGGCGAAGATCAGACATTCGTCATAAGGATGGATGATTGTCCCCTCGATGGGATGGCAGGTCCTGGGCGCTTTAATGAACTCATACCAGAATTGGGCGCTAAAGCCCTCCATGTCCTTGCCTTCCATCCACACTAGCGGCTCAGGATAAAGTCCCGGAGGTCCCTCTTGAACCAACAACGGCTTCATTAAATGGGCGTACTCTTTGTGCGCTCTTTTCGTCACTTGTAGCGTCGCCATGGTGAATATGATCCTTTCTTGAGAAGCGTCTTTCCGATAGTCTCGACTGGTTGTGGGCGCGTCCGCTGGGAGGGGGCGCGCACGTGGAGCCTTCTAAGCATGCGGTATATCCTGAATCTTGCAGTTAGGGTCTGACGCTGTTTCCAAAGGTGCTCCGCAATCTGGACTCGACTCTCTGGCCCCCTGATCTGCTTTCCGTCGCCCCGCTGCGTTCCGACGTGCCCGGTTTCTTCTCCTCTTTAACAGCAGGACACCCGGTATGTTCGAAACCGCCCCGTTCCGGCCGACCGCCAATTTATTGAGATTAGGTAGAGTATCCGAGAAAGTTCTAGACACGTCCAATCGTTTCTTATTCTCGTTCCGATAGGTAATGTCTATCAGAAGCAAGAGTCATGGAGCTCCGCCATTTGCAGTACTTCATCGCGGTGGCCGAAACGTTGAATTTTCACCACGAAGCGGAGCGGCTCCACATTAGCCAACTGACCGTGCGAACCGGGCCAGCGCAGGCAAAGCCGGCACCATCCAGGAACTTTCAACTGGCAACGGGACTTGATCCAGGTCGCCGTCTCCCTGATGGTCGCGTCGACTTGAGGTGTGCGGCTCCAGGGTATAGCAATTCTGGAATCGCTATAGCCCAACTTTCGGACAAACTGATTAAATAGTACGATCATTGCAGAATTTCAGAACGGAAAGGCTAAACATGACGGAAACATCGCCCGTATCCTGCATCGACAGTGAAAAGACACCCCAGCAACTCTGCCAGGAGAGAGCGAAGCGCTTAGACGATGCCATACACCTGCGGCAGCCGGACCGCATACCGATTTCATTAGCGTTTGGCAACCTGTTGGCGGAGATCGGGGGCATTACGCGGCAGGAGTTGTATGAGAGTCCGGATATGGCCCTCGCCGCGCTGGAGAAAGCAGTTCTGCGCTACCAGCCCGATTTAGCCTGGGAATTCTTTATGAATTCAGCCCCCAGCCGGGTGCTGGGCGACCGCATGACCAAATGGCCGGGATATGGACTGGGAGAGAACGATTCCTACCAGTTCCATGAAGACGAGTATATGAAGGCCGAGGAATACGACGCCTTTTTGGCCGATCCCGCCGATTGGGCAATTCGCGTCTATCTGCCGCGCGTGTTCAGCAAGCTGGAGGGGTTATCCAACTTGCCCAACCTGGGCTTAGTGGCCCTCGGGACCATCGGAATGTCGATGTATGTGGCCGATATGGTGCTTCCGTCCGTCGTGACAGCTTTTCAGGCGCTGGCCGAGGCGGGCCAAATGCAACTGGCCTGGCTCCAGAAGATGAAGGAACTCGTACCGCGACTGGCGGCTCTTGGCTTTCCACCCATCCCGTTAAACTCTGGCGCTTTGATGAACGCACCCTTCGATTTTATGGCCAACACCTTACGCGGGATGAGAGGCATATTCGTCGACATGCGCCGGTGTCCGGAGAAACTGCTGGAGGCCGAGGAAAAGGCGGGCCGTATGCAAACGGAGAACGCTATCGCCCGGTGCAAGGCGATGGGCGCCAACTCAGTAGAGATTCTCTTGCACCGCGGCTCTGACGGGTTCATTTCCCTGCCCGCGTTCGAACGCTTCTATTGGCCGCAGTTAAAGAAAATGGTGCTGGATTTAATTGCGGCCGGAATCACGCCTATCATTTCTTGGGAAGGCGCTTGGGATCAGCGGCTACACTATTTGGCTGAGTTGCCCAAGGGCAAGACTGTCGGCTTGTTCCAGCAGAGCGATATCTTCAAAGTCAAAGAGGTGCTCGGGCGTACCATGTGCATCCACGGCGGGATGCCGGTCAGCATGTTATTGAATTCCACCCCGGAAGAGATCCGCGAATACACCAAAAAGCTTTGCCAGGTGGTTGGCAAGGGCGGAGGCTTTATCATGAGCGCCGATATCGGCGAGATGGAGGGTTGCGATCCTGATTTAATCCAGGTGTGGTGCGATGCAACCAAGGAGTTTGGCGTCTACTGACGCATGGAAGCCGCAAATCAATGTTTCTACCAGAGGGAATGTGAACCTCCCTGATTGACCTCGAATTTGGTTCGCCACGCCAGGCACTGTTTTCATTCAGAGGCGAGGCATAAAGAGAGAAACACAACTCTCCCTTTCGAAAGGCGCTGGTAAACTTACGGCAATTCTTATCTTTTGCGATAAGAAGATCGACGGCGAACAGCATTCCTCTGATCTCTTTACGCTCGTACGCCCGAGAGATTCCTAGCTTTCAGCGACTCGGCGCCTGTTCGTCCCGATTCGACAAGACCGGAGCCAAGCAATGACCGGCGAGAAGGCTTGCCGCATCGTGTAACGGTCGGCAGGCTCGCCGTCACACCCAAACACGGCAAGCGTCTTGTGCTTCGGAGTGGCCGTGAATGCAAAAAAGCTAAGATTGGACTGACGGCCACGCTTCGCCATGCTCCGGAACAGCTCGTCCATCCCCGTCAGGCCCTCTTCTGCAGCCCTGCGCTGGGCTTCCTCGCGGAGCGCCTCCCCGCCGAGTACCTCCTTAAGATCAGTTGCGGTTTTTCCCTCTTGCGAGCTGTGTGCTTCATCGATGATCACCGCACAGCGCCGTGTCGCAAGCGTGCCCGAACCAGTCGCACCACGTTCTTCAGCCATCTTCGCCAACTGACGTGATACAAACGGGAACTTCTGAAGAGTAGTAATAATTACGGGCACTGCATTTTCGAGCGCTTCAGCAAGCTGCCGCGAACTTTCATCAATCTTCTGGACGACCCCGCGCTTATGTTCAAACTGGTAAATGGTGTCTTGTAACTGTTGATCGAGCACAACCCTGTCCGTCACGACGATCACGCTGTCAAGGACACGCCGATTTGTGATGTCATGCAAGGACGCAATCCATCTGGTTCATAGGAACACTCGACCGAGACTTGAGCCATGCAACAACGCCCGTCGGATCAAGACTTCGGGCAGGCCACACACAGCGATATGCTCCTAGGATTCGACCGAAAGCCAACGTTGACGTCCCTCTCGCGGACTAATGCCGAACTCTTTACGGAATGTGCGGCTAAATTGAGAACTGCTCGAGAAACCGTAGGTCATGGCGACATCAGTAATGGTGAGTCGTACTCCCTCCCGAGTCGAGAGCAATTGGCGGGAACTGTTCAAACGCTGCCGGAGGATATATTCGGAGACTGAGATATCTTCAGTTTCAAATGCCTTGTGTAAATAACGCGTGGAACAGCGAAGAGCCTGGGCAATCTGAGTTGGAGAAAGCTCGGGGTATCTGAGATGCAGGTTTATATAAGCCTTTGCTCTGTCCCGAATGACAGATCGAGAGGAGAGCGTGCGATCCTCCGTCGCGATACTTAATATACAGGCTTTCAGAAGTAGGGAAAGGCCAGATATGATATCCCATGAGGACTCATTGAGCCTCGGCAACTCGTGAAAGATGCTGGCGACCATGTTGCTGAGAATCCGCCCCGCTCCGCGCGTAGCGTCAAAGGATCTCAACGGTAGACGGTCGACCTCCAGGCTTGCCATATCAACGACGTGGCGAGGCAGCCGCACCGATGTGTATTCTGAGTATTCCGGGACGTCTACAGAGTAAGGCTGTCCTTCGCAGAATATGCTTCCATCGCCTGCACACATCCGGATGCTGCCCGACTGGGTGCTTCCATGTTCCAACAGCACAAGGCCTATCATGTTGTCTTGACCGTCATCGAGAGATCTCGATTCCCGGACTAGACGATGGGGCGTTACTTTCCCCTTGATGAATGAAATGCCGTTGAGTGTGGCGTGCTCGATTTCTCCGTCAAAATCTCTAGAGTAATATAAGCTCGACAGACTGTCTCTAGTCAATGGCATCACATGTTTACGCCACGCTGCCGCTTTGTAGGGCCCTCGTACGTCTGCCGTCGAAAACGAAGTCACTTCAGGCACACTTCTCTCCAGACTCGCCGCTAGAGCCTGTTATTAACTTTGAGACGTGGCACGTGTCCCCTAAATGCTCAAAACCCGCACAAAACGCACTGTCCGCGAGGTCGGGCACGGAATGTATTGTCGGCTTTCCTCGGAATCCCAGTCACCTTGTGAAAGCCGCGTTGATTCCATTGGGTTTATGGGAGCGAAGTTAATAACAAGCTCTCGACGAAGTTCACTTAATTCCAAAAAAAATATATCACATGCTACGGTTCCGAAGAAAATCGATCTACGGGAAAGCGTGACATCCGACAGTGAGCCTGCACAGTCTCAGCCTCACCATCGGAAGGAATCACACAGGCATGTGTCGTCGCGCCGGAGGGGCCATTCTGTTCTCTGAGCGTTCGATGATCGTTCGCTCCACGCACAGACATCTGTTCAACGCTCCGTTAATATTACGAACTATCGCTCATGGAAACCACAAATTTCACATCGATGTATTGAGGATGCATGAGCGGCTAAGGATACGGTTGGACCTCACAGTGGGCCGCGGCAAATCATAGCCGCTCCGCCGCGCTGTGAAAGTTCAACGTTTCGGCCACCGCGATGAAGTACTGCAAATGGCGGAGATCCATGACTCTTGCTCCTGATAGACATAACTTATCGGGATGGGAACAAGAAACGAATGGACATGTCGAGAATTTTCTCGGATACTCCACCTAATTTCAACAAATTGGCGGTCAGCGAGAACGGAACAGTATCGAACATACCGGCTGTCCGACTGTTAAGAAAGAGGAGAAAACCCGGACACGTCGGAACGCAACGGGGCGACGGAGGACCGCCGACACAGCCTCAGCTTCACGCTGAGGCATAGAGTGAGCGGTATTTCACGAAACGGCACCCGAGAGCGACGTTGATAGCGGGTACGTTCCACCAATCCAGCGCTGGGTCTTGGCAGTGCGAACAGTGGAGACAGGAACGCTACGGCGATTCCAGCATTGCATGTAATCGCGGATCGCGAAATGGTAGGGGTGCATCCATCTTACTTATTTGGCACACCGCTTTTCAAAGACGCGAATCCATTTCCGCCTGAAGGATGCTTCTCATGGTCCGACAGTTCGCCCTGAAGTTTACGCTCTGAGACTTGAGGGCTTGTTCTCCAACCTTCTTTCCGGCGGCAAACCCTCAGGGTTGCCGCTGGCCTAATCCCACAATGGGATGGCTAAATCTGAATGGAGATGATCACGATGCGAATCAAGTGCCTGCAGATTGTTCTGGTATTGCTGTCAATAGCCGCTCCTGCTTGTCTATCCGCAGCTCCGACGTGCGACCGGCAGTGCCTGGTCACAATCATGCAGAATTACCTGGCGGCGCTGGTCAAGCACGACCCGGCCGCAGTGCCGTTCGACAAGTACGTCAAGTTCACGGAAAACGCGGCGAACATTCCCGTGGGATACGGGCTATGGGTCACTGCAAGCGGTGGGCCCAGTGAGTTCCAGATCTATGCCGCCGACCCGGTTGCGCAACAGGTTGCCGCCTTGGTGATGATGCAGGAAACCGGTGACACGAACGAGCTGGTAGTTGTGCGGCTTCGCCTGCAGCGCGGCAAGATTATTGAGGCTGAGCACGACGTGGTGCGTGAGGGGCTTTTGATGGCGAATCTGCAGAAACCACGCCCTGGCTTGGTCGAGGATGTGGCGCCTGCCGACCGGACCCCCAGGGATCAGATGGTCGATATCGGGCTTTCCTACTATGACGCCCTAGCAGACGGCGACGGCACTCTGGCCCCGTTTGCCGAGGAATGCGAACGGCACGTGGATGGACATCCCGGCGCGTGGGGGACCAAGGCAGCGCCCATACAGGCTGAACCCAAGCCGGAATCCGCGCCGCCGGAGTACGCGGATCCTGAGATGGCGAAGCTAGATGCGGCAGAGGATGCGGCTCCCAGGCCCTGCGCGGCGCAGATGAGCTCTGGTGTCTTTGCCTACATAACGGAAATAAGGAACCGCCGTTTACTCGTTGTCGACGAACAGAAAGGCTTGGCGGTGGGTTTCTCAAACTTTTATCACGCCGGCAAACTCAAGACAATCAAGCTCAAGGGAGTGCCAGGGGTGGACAGCATGCCTTCCATCCAGCGCGCGCTCAACATACCGTCCGTGCATTTCTTCAAGATCAAGAAAGGAAAGATCTACGACATTGAGGCCACTGGCGTGGCCCTACCTTACGGTGCCAAGAGCGGATGGGAGGAATAGGGACCGTATAAACATGACTTCAGATACCGAGCCGTCGAAAGATGATCTTCCTTGCTTAGTAAATGCACCGTCCGGGAGTGCGGTACAACCGGCGTGCGCGTCAACGTGATCTGCCCGGGGCCGAGCAGTGGCACGGCGCTGATGGAAAACCTCACCAAAGCCCGCCCCGAGCGCCAGGAGAATTTGGTCAAAAAGGGGTTTCTGGGCCACGTCGGCGACCCGGATGATGTGGCCCGAGCGGCGATCTGGCTCTGCTCGGACGACGCTGCGTTTATTACCGGCCATGCGCTCTCCGTAGATGGAGGACTGGCGGTTTCTTGGTTTCGACTCCGCCGGTCCTCTGTGATCTGGGGCGCCTGTCCGCCAACCAACCGAAAACAAAAGAGAATGGAGAAAACTTCGATGACAGAGACAAAATATGGAGAAGTGGGGCCGAGAACAGCACGACGCAATTTGCTTTCTTTAATATTGGCATGTCTGTTCGCACTCCCGCTGTGCATGTCCCTTGCGAACGCTCAGACCGCGGCGACGGGAGCCATTGTCGGTACGGTGACCGATCCTTCGGGCGCAATCATGGCGAACGCGAAAGTGACCCTGACAAGTCTGGCGACAAATCAAGCGCGCACGGTGATCACAGGACCAAGCGGCGATTACAAATTCTCCTTCCTTCCGCCCGGAAACTACACACTGGACTTTAGCGCCCCGGGTTTCAGCGCTGCCACGGTGGCATCGGTGACGGTGAACGTTGCTGAGACGGAGACTTTCAACCAGACGCTTGTGGTCGGTGCGGCGCAGGCAGAGACAGTGACAGTGCAGGCCAATGCGCAGGTTCTTCAAACGGAAAGCGCAACGCTGGGCGGCACGGTTACCGGGAACCAGATCAATGCGCTGCCGATGGCCAACGGAAATTTTACGGAGATCATCGGGCTCTCAGCGGGAACGGCTGCGAGCGTGGATAACGCAACATCGCTTGGCAGGGGGACGCAGGATATCAGTGCGAACGGCGTTTCGACTGGCTCGAACAACTTTCAGATGGACGGCGTCTCGGTCAATAACATCTCGAATGCCGGCAGTTCGAATGATGCAACGATTCACGGGGGTATCCCGATTCCCAGCACGGACGCCGTTCAGGAGTTCAAAGTCCAGACTTCCAACTTCGATGCGAGCTACGGTCGAAATCCCGGAGCGAACGTGGTAGTGAGTACGAAGTCGGGAACAAACGACTTTCACGGCACGGCCTTCAATTTTTTCCGCAACGCAGTTCTCAATGCGGATGACTATTTCTACGACAAGACTCCAGCGGCTCCGCATCAGGTGCTGAACCAAAACCAATTCGGCGCAACCCTCGGCGGCCCCATCAAGAAAGACAAGCTGTTCTTTTTCTTCAGCTATCGCGGAACGCGCTCAAAGAACGGGGTTGCCCCTCAGGGGGAAACGTATGGCGCAATCCTCCCCACTGCCCTTAACCCTTACGCGGCCATTGGGTCTCGCGGAACGTGCAATGCTCCAACCACAGTTCCTGACTACAGCAGCATTGCCAGCAGCTGCAATGGGGCCGCACAGGAGTTTGCCGCAGCGATGGGCATCACGAATGTCGTCGGGCTCAGAATCTTTCAGCTCACGACGGGGAGCGGATCGGGTGTGACGAACAATTATTATCTTCCATCCCCAGTTTCCGATCCCCAGTTTTGCAACGCAGCGACTGGGGTCTGTAACTTCAGCGTTCCGGCGATCTACAATGAGAACCAGTACGTGGCCAATGGCGATTACGTCATCAACAGCAAGCAAACGCTCTCAACCAAGTATTTTTACTCCGCGAATCCGCAAACGTCGTATCTGGGACAAACGGGAGGAAATTTGCCCGGTACGCCGGAAACGTTCCTCTGGGGTAACCACGCAGCGCTGGTGAAGCTCACCTCGATCGTTACAAATCACTTCGTCAATGAAATGCGTGCCTCGTATCAGCGCAACGATCAAAACTCAACGGTGGCGATGCCGCCGGACGGCACAGCTGCCCAGTTGGGAATACAACAGGTGCCGTCCAATTTTTCAATGCCGCCCGCGATCATTGACGTCATCGACAATTTCACTCTGTTCGGCGACCTGGTCGGATTTCAAGGAGCCACTAATCAGCTTCAGGCGGCCGACCAGGTTTCCTGGCAGCACGGAAGACATAGTATCCGCGCCGGCTTCGAGCAGGAATGGACTAATTGGCCTAGTTCGGACCAGGGGATCCAGCAGGGGCTGCTGCTAGCCCTTGGCACCGCTGGAATCGGCGATGGAGGCAATAGCGGGCCGTTCTGGAACGTCGGGTTGATCGTATCCAACAAGGCCACGGGAAATCAAAACGGAGATACACACTTCTATCAGCTAAGCAACCGGAACACCTATGTGTTGGACGACTGGAGAGTGAGTCCGAGCCTGACCTTGAACCTAGGTTTGCGCTGGGAGTACGACGGGCTGCTCAGCGACAAGGGTGGCCGCG